>Ga0208964_1000015_pt1 | contig 100448 bp, 98 predicted proteins | sample AOAMet1_08_M0_20_2_FD_188227 | JGI IMG/M metagenome (GOLD analysis project Ga0208964, IMG submission 188227) | Ammonia-oxidizing marine microbial communities from Monterey Bay, California, USA - CAN11_08_M0_20 (SPAdes) | ecosystem: Environmental > Aquatic > Marine > Intertidal zone | place... | reverse complement strand
CTTGGGCTTGGTCGCGCGCCGGGTACTGATCAGTTGACCATGCAGGCCCTCAGGCGATCACTTTCCCAGGAGGTCGGCGACTTCCCCAGAGATGTCACGGAGCTCCAACACTATCTTACAGAGCCCGAGGCGGCCCAAAAAATTGTGGCAACGCCAGGGGCGGGCACCAATGTGCCGCTATGGATACTGGGCTCGAGCCTTTTCGGCGCCCAGCTTGCCGCGATGCTGGGATTACCCTTCGCCTTCGCCTCACATTTCGCGCCCGCGGCAATGGACCAGGCGATCGATATATATCGGGAAAACTTTAAGCCCTCAGAACAACTCGAAAAGCCGCATGTCATGCTCGGCTATAACGTTTGTGCGGCAGATAGCGCGGAGGAAGCGGATCTACTCCGATCTTCTTCGTTACAATCTTTCGTCAATATGAGGAAAGGTTCAGCAGGAAAGTTACCGCCGCCCATCGCTAATTTTGAAGCCACGCTGTCGGCACCCGAACAACAGATGTTACATCAAATGGCTCGATGCGCGGCGGTCGGCAATGCAGACGTGATCGAGGAGCAAATCAAGAAGTTCCTTAAAGAGACTGAGGCAGACGAACTCATCATCGTGTCCTCGATCTTTGATCACGAGGCACGATTGCACTCCTACGAACTGACTGCAGAAGTGGCTGGCAGGATCAATTGAACGGTCTGGGAAACTAGTCCGCAGAGACTTTCAGGTCGACAATAACGAGTTTTCCATTCGTCCAATCCGCTAACCAGCAATGACACTATCGCCGCAGCGATAAGCGCCAGTCTCATCTGCGTAATCCCGTTATTACCTCAGTCAAGTCTAGAGCTGACCGATTACCAGGTAAGCAAGATATCCGCCGGCGATTAGCGTGCAGATCATGGTCCCCAGAGTTCCAGCTAACCTCCCGGGCGTAACGCCGGTGCTCATACCAAGACCTATTGCGTGGGCAATGCGAGAAACCACAAAAACCCCCGCCAGCACCAATACCCAGAGCGTGCTACCTACCATCATTTCAATGAGCGCCAAGCCAATAAGAAAGGTTGGTACGTTTTCGATGAAGTTTCCGTGCACACGCTGTCTCTGTTCCAGCGCCTCGTTGCCACCTGCACCAATTAGCACGTCTGCCTGGCCACGTTGTCCGATCACCCGGTACATCAACACAACCTGCATGACCATTAGAAAAGCTGCAGTTAATCCCGTATACAAAGGCGTATATATTAATTCCATATCCATGAGCACTTCCCTATTATTTTATTGACAGAGTGAAGCCTAACAAAAGAAACCAACTGATTTAAACTAACGATGATTTTAGTCAGGTAAACCTAAAACCCGTTTTGCAATGATGTTCAGCTGAACTTCCTTGGTGCCACCCGCTATGGTTAGTGACTTCTGGTAGAGCCATTTCTTGACCGCTGCAACCTCTTTTGCTGAAGCCCCACCGTCAGTATCCCAGTGATAGGCGCTATTGCCCATGGCCGTCATTAGCAGTTCATCGCCATCCTGAATGTTAAGAGCGTTGGTTAGCTTGACAGCAGAGGAGGTAAAGCCTGGCGCCCGGCTTTGTAATTCCGCAATCGCACGACGCTGTGTGATCCGTTGAGCATGGGTGTTCATTTCATGCCGGGTGAGCCAGGTTCTTATCGACGCATCCACGATTCGCCCATCTGCTTTCCCGGCATAATGCGCTACCAGTTCCGGCAGCTGGCTTTCTTCGTTCCTGCCGCCCTGGGAGCCGGAAATATTGATACCCGCATGAGTTGATCGCTCAAACTGCAACAAACGCTTACCAACAGTCCAGCCGCGATCCACGCCGCCAATGAGGTCGGTAACTGGCACAATGGCGTCTTCGAACAGTGTTTCACAAAAGGGAGAAGCACCGGAAATCAGGGCTATCGGATTTACAGTGACGCCTGGTTGGTGCATGTCTACCAGCACCAAACTAATGCCTTCATGTTTGGGTTTGTCCGGCGATGTGCGCACAAGAACAAAGATGTAATCACAGTCAACCGCATCACTGGTCCAGGTCTTCCTGCCATTAATGATGTAATTGTCGCCTTCTTTTACTGCTTTGGTAGACAGGCTGGCCAGGTCTGAACCCGCGCCTGGCTCTGAATAACCCATCGCCCAGGCCCCATCCCCGCGCGCACAAATCGGCAGCCACCTCGCCTTCTGTTCATCTGTCCCAAATTCGAGGATAGTCGGGCCAATGTAATTAACGCCCCGGCCAGTTAGGGGAGTTCGAGCACCAACGCGCTTGAGCTCTTCAATGAGAATTTTGTATTCATCATTATTCAACGCCGCACCACCATATTCGGCGGGCCAGGTGGGTACCGTCCAGCCTTTATTAGCCATGCGATCCAACCAGGTTCGAACATCCGGCTCCAGCTCGATGGATTTGCTGCCGAGCGGAGTCTGTCCCGGTCCTTTTGCGCCATCCGGACAATTTTGTTCAAGCCAGGCTCTGGTTTCAGCCCTGAAGTCTTCTAACGTGATCATACGTCTCTAGCCCTTCACCTCAATGAGTTCTACTTCAAACACCAGCACAGTATTCGGAGGAATCAGCCCACCGGCCCCTCTTTCACCGTATGCAATTTCAGGAGGCAGGACTAACCGCCACTTGTCGCCTTCCTTCATCATTTGCAAAGCTTCGGTCCAGCCTGCAATGACGCGGTTCACTGGAAATTCGGCAGGCGCCCCTCTATCCACAGAGCTATCGAACACATCGCCATTGACGAAGGTGCCATGATAGTGGGTAAGAACATTTGAGGTGGCCAGCGGCGATCGACCTTCACCGGATTCAATGATTTCGAACTGCAGTCCTGACGGCATTACCTTCACGCCAGGTTTCTGCGCATTGATGTACAAATACGCCTGTCCCGGATCTTGATGAGTAAGTTCCTGCTGAATAAGTTCCTGTTCAGCATGACCAGGTTCAGCGGCGACTTCCGGCTGACTTACCGTCTGGGAAGCCTGTATTTCCTGCGATGGCTGCTGCTCTTGAACGACCTGTGATTGCGATGTTTCCTGTGTTTCAGAACAACCCGCCAGCAATAACAGTGCTGCCGGCATCAGCTTTTGGTACATGCCTTTCTCCTTGAATTTAGCGAGTCAGAGCCTAGCACAATCTATTTTCAACTTGCAGGTGATCATCCAACACTGGTAAAACCATTCCACACTTCACTATCACACGCTCCCTATGTCCGATTACAACGACCTGACCCCGGAAGAACAACAAGTTCTGCTACACAAAGGCACTGAAATGCCATTTACCGGTCCACTAACTGATCACTTCGAAGCCGGAGGCCACTACGTCTGTAAACAGTGCAATACACCCCTGTATCGCTCCGAGCACAAATTTCACTCGAATTGCGGCTGGCCGGCCTTTGATGATGAGATTGAGGGCGCGGTTAAAAGGGAAGTTGACGCCGATGGTTATCGTGTTGAGATCCTGTGCGCGCGATGCGACGGCCATCTTGGCCATGTATTCGAAGGTGAGGGTCTGACCGCGAAAAATATTCGCCACTGCGTCAATTCCATCTCTATGAAATTTGTCGCTGCTGACTAGCCAGGTTGCTTAGCGTCAAGGTAATACCAACGCCCATCCAGCTTGCGGAAACGGCTGTTCTCGTGAAGGCGGTAGGCTTTACCCTGCACCTTGTAGCGAGCAACGAATTCGACTGATCCTTCGTCTTCGTCGGGCCCACCGCGAGATACGGTCTTTATCTTCAGGCCAATCCAACGCTGGCTTGCATCAATAGAAAGGCTGCTGGGTCTGGTATTCGGATGCCAGGATTTGACAAGATATTCGGCATACCCAAGCGTAAACGCACTGTACCGGGATCTCATCAGCTGCAGGGCAGTCTGGGCGAACACACGGTATGAATGCAATCCCCCGCAACATTCCGCATAGACCAGGCCGGATTCACAGGGGCAGATCCCCGGATTATGAGTATTATTCATGTTCATTGTGGCTTGTGGCTTACCATCAAAGCTGCGTATACTCCCCTTGCGAGAAAGTACCTCTTTTATTTATGCACTGCTAAGAAGTTTTTACTTCCTGATTTCATAAGTATTAGTACTACATTTCTGCTAATCGCTACTTAGTAGCACGAACTTGTAAAGAAATTAGGAAGACATCATGTCAACAACGACTGGCACCGTAAAATGGTTTAACGAATCTAAAGGGTTCGGTTTTATCGCCCAGGAGTCTGGCCCGGACGTATTTGTTCACTTCAGCGCTATTACAGGCGATGGGTTCAAAACTCTGGCCGAAGGTCAAAGTGTAGAGTTCACGATCACCCAGGGTCAAAAAGGACCCCAGGCAGAGAACGTAGTCGCGCTATAAGAGCTTAAGGGATAAAAGATCGCGGGGTTTTTAATCCCGCTACTCTTTATCAGGATCAATCACACCGTAAGCGTTGGCAACTTCGATGACAGTGTAGATTCCTCCGGTTTTTTCCAAGACGTTAGGATCATTGGCTAAGGCAGCGATGGTACGTCCGGAAAATCTGACCGACTGCGCGACATCCTCGTCCAGTTGCATTCGCCCCTGCGCGACCATATCAAGTATAAATTCCGTCTTCACCTTTGCAGGCGATAATGAGATCGCTGTCACACCGTATTCTTTAAGTTCGACAGCAAAATCCTGTGCCATCCGATCTACCCCCGCCTTACCCACGCCATAACTGGCACTAAATACGTATTCCCGCCCGCCCCTCGATGAGATGTTGACGATAAGTCCACTCCCCTGACGCACCATCATCGGCGCTCCCAGGGCACTGGCGACATAATATCCCCGCAGGCCTACGCCGCACTGGTCATCCCAGACCGAAATGGGGTGCTCCCAAAACCCTTTATCCATCGCCGGTGGACTAGGTATCTGGTAAACATTGTTAACCAGGATATCGAGCCTTCCCTGTTCCTTCTCAACCCGATCAAACAAAGCGCGCACTTCTTCGTCATTATTGTGATCCAGCACTACAGGAATCGCGGTCCCCCCGTATGCTTCTACCGAAGCGGCGGTAGCCTCGACCGTGAGCGGCCCCGGCGGTGAGTCACTACTTGTACTTCTACCGGTGAGATATACCGTGCAGCCCGCTTCACCAAGGCCTTCCGCCACGCCCTTGCCAATACCTTTGCTGGCACCGGTCACTACCGCCACCTTTCCTTTCATTGCCTGCATTCTTCAATCCTTCTATTCGATTCCACAAAGATAACACAGGGTTGTTTTCCTGAACCAACATTTGAATTAACCTGACGACACAGGGGAGAAAAATGCAAAAACAAACCAGTGCAACCTTGCCGGAAGCCTCTTTGAATGAGCTGAATTCCAGGCTAAAGCAGACTCGTTGGCCCCCGGTTATCGGCCGCGATGACTGGCAGTATGGCGTACCTCAATCCTGGTTAAGGGAAATGGTCGAGTACTGGGTAGAAGAATGGGACTGGAACAAACAAGAAGTCGAGATGAATCGCTGGAAGCACTATGAAGCGTCCATCGATGGTATCAAACTGCATTACCTGCATGCTCCCGCCAAGCACCTCGATGCACCGCCAATCATATTGACCCACGGCTGGCCCTGGACCTTCTGGGACTTCAAGGATGTGATCGGCCCTCTATCTGATCCCGAGTCATTCGGTGGCAAGGCAGAAGATGCATTCAATGTTTACGTGCCATCACTGCCGGGTTTTGGTTTTTCGACGCCCCTCACTCAATCCGGTGTTGATGTATCGCGAATCGCCAGCCTCTGGGTGAAGCTGATGACCGAAGAGCTCGGCCACACAAAGTTTGCCGCCCATGGCGGTGACTGGGGTGCACTGGTCACCGCCCACCTTGCACATGAGTACGCTGACAAACTGCTGGGTGCCCACATGAGTCTTACACTAATTCCCGGCGTTGATCGTTCAACCCTGGGACCAGAAGATTACGACGCGGCTGAAGCATGGATGCTGAAACGCAACACCGAAGCTGGACCGCTGATCACCAGCCACGTCGCCGTTCATAGGCTGGACCCCCAGACGCTGGCTTATGGGTTGATGGATTCGCCCGTTGGCACTGCTTCGTGGATCTGGGAGCGCAGACGGAACTGGAGTGATTGTGACGGAGATATTGAATCAAGGTTCTCGAGAGAACACCTGTGCACAACCGCTGCCCTTTACTGGTGCACCGGAGCCATCACCTCATCCCTGCGGTTGTACCACGAACATTTCAGTAAACCCTGGCCAATGGCACACCATCGTTCACCGACCCTGGAAGCTCCTTGCGCTTTCGCCGTGTTTCCAAAAGATGTTGTACATCTGCCGCGCGCCGTACTGGAAGACAATGCCAACCTGGCACGTTATACATTGATGCCGAGCGGTGGTCACTTTGGCGCAGCGGAAGAACCACAGCTTCTGGTGGAAGACCTTCGAGCATTTTTTCGTTCCTGACCAGTGACGATCAGGGCTCCCCGGCTTATCAACTCAGCCGCATTGTAAAAGTAACTGCTAGAGCCTGAATGAAAAAAACGTGCGTGCAGGAACGGGAGCCATTCCGCTAAAACTGTCATGATGGCAAGATAAACCCTGCCATTAAGGTTATGGTGGACAAGAAGAGACATAGGGGTAGCGACAATGCCTGAATTTTCAAGACTGGATATCCATGAGGGCTGGGCCGAGATAGTCATCGAACGACCTGATCGGCGTAATTCATTGATTCCACCATTGGCCGGCGAAATCCGCGACTACATCGAACAATCGAACGAGGACGACAATATCTCCGCCATCGTCCTACGGGGAGAAGGAGGATACTTTTGCTCCGGTATCGACCTCAAGGCTCTGCAGGCAGACCCCCCACCACCCTGGAGCGGCAAAGATGTCGGGGATGTAAGATCGATGCACATGGCCCTTTACTACTGTAAAAAACCGGTCATTGCCGCACTTGAAAAATTTGCCATCAACGCAGGCGCGTCCCTGGCTTTTGCCTGTGATCTGATCGTTGCCGGTGAAACCGCTTTTCTTCAAATCGGAGAAATTCAACAAGGCGTTGGCATCCCGATGAATGCGGCATGGCTGAAAATTAAAACGACCGAATTCCAGGCAGCACGCCTGGCCTTCCTGGGTGATCGGGTAAAGGCGCCAGAGTTGCTCCGGCTCGGACTCATCAGCGAGTATGTGAGCGACGACAGCGTTGTTGAACGCTGCAACGAAATCGCAGCGACTATTGCGAGTTACCCCCCGGCTGCCGCAGTTGCCATCAAGCAGTCCCTTGTTGCTCAGCGTGGCATCGATAGCCCTGAAGACTTTTTCCCCCATGCTGGCAACAGCGCGCTTAACACCGCAAAGATGTTAAAAGATTAATGTCTGGCCATCATCTTCGGAACAACCATTACTGGTGGTGTCGCCTGGTTGTCATCCCGGTGCATGGTGCGCAGCCATAGACTGCCGACACCCCAAGTAAGGCAGCTAAATATTCATTCATCTTGCCACTCCGGCATGAATCGGCGCGGTTAAAAGACACCCGGGGTTAAGATTGTTAGAGATAGTTTTCAATTATCCTCCCTTTCTCCGGCAATCCCCCTAAAATAAGCGCCTGACCACCCGAAATCGATGATTTAAGAGACCAGCCAATCGTAAACACTGATTTAGCAGCATGTTTAACACCTTATTAACAAAGCCTTAACAAAAACCCGTTAACTTCTCCGAGCGTCACTCAATATACCGACTAGCTATCTATTCCGAGGAACCAAACCATGATCCGCTATATAGCACTGCTTCTCATAATGACCTGTGCCCAGGTCGCGCAAGCTTCGGTGTCAGACAAGGATTTTTCTGACCTCAAAACCGAGCTAATGTCTTTGATACACCGGGTAGAAGCATTGGAAGCAGAAAACAAGGCGCTGAAGGATTCTTTCGTTTCCAGCACCTCAACCGTTGAAAAGCTCGCAACAACCCTTACGCCCGCCGGCTGGACAGAAAGTGTCAAGATCACGGGCGACTTCCGATATCGATATGAAAATATTGATGCGGAACGAAGTGATACCCGGGAACGCAACCGGGTTCGGGCTCGCCTTGCTGTGACTGCCAGGCCGGCAGACGAAGTTGAGGTAGGTATCGGGCTGGCATCAGGAAATGAGGACGCCGTGTCCACAAACCAGACTTTAGGCGGCGGCGGCGCCACAAAGGATATCAATCTCGACCTCGCCTACTTTAAGTGGCAGGCAAAACCAGGCTTCAATGTCATTGGCGGGAAAATGAAGAATGTTTTTTACCGGCCTGCGGGTCATGGGTTGCTCTGGGATGGAGACTATCGTCCTGAAGGTCTCGGATTCACTTTTGAACGTGGCAATTACTTTCTAAACGCTGCTGCTAACTTTCTTGAGAGCGATAGCAAAAACAATGACCTAACGGCCTACGGTTTCCAGACTGGTTTCAAAGGTTCAGTTGGTAACAGTCAGTTGGTCGCAGGCATCGGTTACTTTGATATCGATACAAAAGACCGGGAAGCCTTCATCGGTGACTCGGATGATTTCTTCGGCAACAGCTTTTCCTGCATCGATTCTGACGCGCTCACTGGATGCAAATACGATAATAACTACGAAGAACTGGAGCTGTTCGCTCAGTTAAGCACAACAATTGGCGAGACACCGGTTGCTTTATTTGCTGACCTTGTCCAGAACCAGGACGCGAGTGACTTTGATACCGCCTGGGCGGCAGGATTGAAGCTGGGTAATGCCGGCGCACCCGGTACCTGGGAATTTAGCTATCTCTATCAAAACATCGAGGCAGACGCAGTCCTGGGGCTGGTCACCGATTCAGACTTCGCCGGAGGCGGAACCGATGCAAAGGGACATCTGTTTAAGGGTGCATGGGCAGTAAACAAACAATGGAAAATCGGCTTCACTTTCTTCGACAATCAAAGAAACGCGGATCTTGGCGTAGAGGAAGACTATAAAAGACTGAGCCTGGATACCGCTTTTAAATTCTAGCGGCAGGGCCCTCAGCAGCGGCCCTGATTCGGGTTTCAGGTGGTCACCCCGGTAGTTGCCAACTGCTGTCCACTCGCTGGCGCCCAACGAGCACCGCACTGATCCAGACTTTCGCTCCCGACGTACATACGCGTACAATCTCTTATGGCTAAAACCTTGATCGACGTCGCGCTATTTCCAATCCCCGGCATGGTTGCGTTTCCTGGCACCACCGTTCCTTTGCACGTCTTCGAGCCCCGATATCGACAGATGGTGACTGACGCGGTGGAGCACGACCGCATGATCGCAGTCTGCCACACAAAAAAAGAAATCCGGTCTGCCAAAGATGGACAGACCATGCAGGATGCGCTCAACAACAATCAGGCCACCTATCAACCCTTCGAGGTGTTTTCTGCAGGAACGTGCGAAATCATAGATACGACGGCCGACGGTAGGGTCTACATCCACATCTCGATGAGCAAGCGCCTGCAGCTTGTCCGTGAAGTGCAGACTATCCCCTACAGGATTGTCGCCTGCAGTGAGCTAGAGGACGAAAGCGAGCTTGTCTCTGATGACGAGTTAATGGCATACCAGAAGCTCATCACTGATTCTGTCGTCGAGCTTATTGGCAAACACGATCCAGCCAAACTTAGCGAGTTCAACAGCGATCAGTGGCTTGCACTTACCCCAACCGAATTTTCCTTCAAAATTTTTCAGCTCGTGCGTTTCGACGCAGACACCATGCAATCCATATTGGAAGCAACCAGCAATCTTGAACGACTGCAAATGGTGAATTCACTCATTCACCCAGGGACAACATGAGCACTGCAGGCAAAATTAAAAAACTCGGCGTTATCGGCGATGTTCACTCGGAACATCAACGACTAGAGGCGGCTCTGGTACACCTGCAAGGTCTGGATACCGATGCAATAGTCTGCACCGGAGACATTGTTGATGGCATTGGTTGCCCGAACGAAAGCATCAAACTCCTCGATAACGCAGCTGTATTAACCGTACGAGGCAACCATGACCGCTGGATACTCGAAGATAAAGCCAGACATATCAAGGACGCGCACAGCGTGCACGACCTGACGGAAGAATCGCTTTCGTATCTGGCGTCGCTACCAAGTCAGGTGACGCTGGACACCATTAAAGGCAAGCTACTACTTTGTCACGGCATTGCCGATGATGACCTGAGAAAGGTCTGGCCTGGAACGGAGAAGATGGCCATCGAACGCAGCCACCTGCTGGACAATATCATCCTTGACGGGGAGTTTAAGTACCTCATTAATGGTCACATGCACTTTCGAACCCTGATTCATTTTGAGGCTCTAACCCTCATTAACGCAGGAACACTCAGAGGTGAACATTGGCCTGGTTTCTCGGTCATCGATTTCGAAGCCAAACACATTACTGCATTCGAATTCTGTGATGGCCAAATCTGCCTGGTAAAGACACATGACCTGACGCAGGAAGCACACACAGTTTGGTCAAACACTCAGTCATTTCGTGGCGGCTGGGATCCAGTGAGGTTATTTTAGAATGCTTGTTTCAGCGCCTGTGGTTGCTGAGCCAACAGCAATAGGGTTAAAGCAACCTGCCCGCGCTTCTAACCGATACTTTTCCCTATCGCCAATTAAATTCACATCCACACTTAAATCGTTATATCACCAAGAGGATCGCCAAACACCATGAGATGGATCATCTACCTTATTATCATATCGGGTACTCAACTCGCGCACGCAACGAGCAAAACCACCTTTGGGTCCGACAATGCGACGCGTTGTTACCAGGAAAGCAATACGCCATTTTCTACGCACGGGCTCATGTATTGTTCCGACGCAATCAGCAAGGACGGCCTGCTTCTCCGGGACCTTGCGGCTACTCATACTAATCGCGGCATTATCTACGCAGCAAACGGTCAACTAGATAGAGCAATGAAGGACCATAACAAGGCCGCTTCGTTGGCGCCCGAAATGGGCAAGATCTATATCAATCGCGGCAATGTATATCACCAGACCAAAAATTATGTCACTGCACTTGCGGATTATGACAAAGCCCTCGAGCTGGCGAATGTCCCGCTTGATATTGTTCACTACAATAGATCCTTAGCGCTCATTCGGTTAAAGCGTTGGGACGATGCGCTTGACGCATTGCAAGCCGCGCTTGCCATAAACCCTGAGTCAGACCGCGTGAAAAGAAAACTTGACCACCTCAACGCGCAGAAGGAAAAACTCAGCACGACTGCGGTTAAACCTGGCGACAACCTGAACCAGTGAGCTTTGCTCTATTCGTCTACCTCGTAGCGGTCTATTAACGCCCGGACCAGGCCGCTACGAACGATATCATCACGTTCAAACTCATGAATACAGACGGCTGGAAGCCCCCTGAGCCGAGCAACGGCGTCGGCCAGTCCGTTACTGCCGCGAATATCACTCTGCTTCACATCACCGTTCACTACGACTTTACAATCCTCACCAATACGAGTCAGGAACATCTTCATTTGGGCCACTGATGTGTTTTGAGCCTCATCAAGAATGACGAAAGTATCCCCCCCGAAAGTCTTTCCCCTCATGAAAGCCAAAGGCGCCGCGACAATACGACCATGCCGCAGGTTGTATTCTACGGCACCTTTGCCAAGCCGGTCGTTCAGAATGTCACGGAATGGATCGATGTAAACGCTGAACTTTTCCTCCAGGTCTCCGGGTAGGTGGCCCAGTTGCTCTCCCGCTTCGACAGCTGGTCTGGTAAGAATGATTCTTTCTATTCGCCCATTCGCCAATGCTTCCGCCGCCATGGCGGTCGCGCAATAGCTTTTGCCGGTCCCTGCCGGACCAATACCAAAGGTCAGGCAATGACTTTTGATGGCGCACATATATTTTTTTTGGGACTTGGTGCGAGCTTCGAGGGGCTCGCGCGCACTGGTAGGGGTGTAAGCTGTTTCAAGATGAGAATTGATCGGGTGCAATGTATAGATATCTGCACTACTGAAGTTGCTTGAAGATTGCCTGTTAGGTTGCCTGGATTTCCTCCCTTCCTGTTTTTGTCGACTAGATGCTGAGCGTGCTCTGTTTCTTTTGGCCATAGAATAAATTACCCAAATCGTTAACCGTGAAGTGTCCTTTGTTTTTTTGCACCTGGTTCGCCTCCTTAAGAAATAGGTAAATGAAATGTCCTGATAAAATAATAATTAAATATCGCGAAAGTACAACGCTTATTTCTTTTTTATGGGGTCAGGTGTGAAAAAAGCCGGTAATAAGACAACCGAAACGCTATGCTCTGCTCAAGCCACCAGGCCAAAAGCTCCCCAATACCGAACCCGGTGACTTACCCGATAACTGACCGGATAACTGACCAGATAACTGACCAGATAACTGACCGGATAACTGACCGGATAACTGACCGGATAACTGACCAGATAACTGACCAGGTAACGCACTGGGTAACGAACCTACCAACGCGATATAATACCGCGACTAAAACCTGGCTGACTAACTATGAGCGAATTCATTCAACAACGCCTTGAACAGGTGCGCCAGGAAATGGCGAAATCAAACCTGGACGCATTCATCATTCCCCGGGCGGATGAATACCTTGGCGAATACGTACCGCCACAAAACGAACGGCTTCTTTGGCTCAGTGGTTTTTCGGGATCTGCTGGTGTCGCCGTTGTGCTGAAAACACGAGCTGCGATGTTTGTGGATGGTCGCTACACGATTCAAGTCAGACAACAGGTTCCTGAGACGTCATTCGAGTTCCATCATCTTATTGAGGAGCCACCCACTCGCTGGCTGTGCGAAACGTTGGGGGAAAACACCCGGATAGGGATCGATTCTCGCATGCATACACTTTCCTGGTACCAGGCGACCAGAAAGGAACTCGCCACGAAAAACATTGAACTGATCGAGCTGGATCACAATCCGATCGATCTGCACTGGGAAGATCGGCCCGTGCCAGATCACAAATTAGCCACGTTGCTTGGCGAAGAGTTCACCGGTGTTAACAGCGAAAAGAAAAGACAGATGATCAGCGCCGAAATAGAAAAATCCGGCGCCGACATCGCTTTGATTTCTCAACTCGATTCCATCGCCTGGCTACTCAATATCAGGGGAGGTGATGTACCAAGGCTGCCAGTACTGCTCGCATTTGCAACACTGGACAGCACAGGCGATATGGTTATCTATACAGACCCACGCAAACTACCTAATGATTTCGCCGCTCACGTTGGTACAGGCGTCGCCGTTAAGGAAGAAGACCAACTGGAGCAAGCCCTTCAGAAGCTCGGCACCCAGGGGAAACGGGTGATGGCGGACCCGACTATGGCAAATGCCTGGTGCCAACTCAGATGCCAGAATGCAGGCGCAAAATTGATCGCCGCCACAGATCCTGTACTCATACCCAAGGCCCAGAAGAACGAGACAGAATTGGGTGGAATTCGGAACTGCCACGTACGAGACGGTTCCGCCGTGAGCCGCTATCTCGCATGGATTGATAGAGAGGTGACATCAGGAACGCTTTACAACGAGGCTGAACTTGCAGACAAACTCGAATCATTCAGGCGCGAACTCACCGACATTCACGACCTCTCCTTCGACACAATCTCAGCTGCAGGTAAAAATGGCGCGCTCTGCCATTACAATCATATGAATGGCACACCGGCCATGCTGGAGATGAACAACCTCTATCTCGTGGATTCTGGTGGACAGTATTCAGACGGCACCACCGACATCACTCGTACTGTAATCATTGGGGAACCCACGGCCGAGCACAGAAAAATGTACACGCTTGTTCTGAAGGGCCACATAGCGCTCGCTCGCGCAGTATTCCCAAGAGGTACATCGGGTGTTCAGCTTGATGTCCTTGCCAGACAATTTCTCTGGCAGGAAGGGCTGGACTACGACCACGGCACGGGACACGGTGTTGGCGCGTTCCTGAGCGTGCATGAAGGCCCCCAGAGAATCAGCAAATCAGGACCTCAACAGGAACTGTTACCCGGCATGGTTGTGTCAAACGAACCCGGTTACTATCAGGAAGATTGCTTCGGTATCAGGTGTGAAAACCTGGTCATTGTTGTCGCACGGGAAGATGGCTGGCTCGCATTCGAAACCATCACCTTCGCACCATTCGATACCAGATTGGTTGATACTTCTATCATGAGCCAGGCAGAAATTGATTGGCTGAACGATTACCATCAAGAGGTGCGTACCAAGCTGGCGCCAATACTTGAATCAGACGACCTTCATTGGTTAGAAAGGTCAACACAGCGGGTAGCCTGAAATATCAGGCGGACCGCTCAGTTAAGCGAGGAAACCTGACACAACGTTATGCAATGCATCCCTGCGATCCTCCAGCAGCAGTGAATGCGTTCCTCCGCCAATAATGGTCAGTCTTTTTTCATGGGCATTGCCAAGCTGCTCAAAAACCTTTCTTGCCTGTTCGGGCGTTGTTTCCTTATCGAGTTCCCCGACCACAACCTGCGTCGGCGCCAGGATTTCCCTTGGCTTATACCAGGGCTCCCCTGTATGCGAGTAATTCATAAAATCCTTGAGCACTCCTGTTGGCGCACGTAGCAATCCGGACTTGTCTCCAATCGGATCGACAAGCACGGTATCTGAACACCATCTGGAAACTCGTGCCGGGGGCACTATGGCATCAATTTCATCGCCGGATAATCCCGTCGCCCAGCGTTTCGCCATGGACCCAGCGTCCACCGTTCGATACGCACCAATATCTGCACTAATTGTTCGCGGCGTTGCGCCCTTCTCGACCCAGAGCGCACCACTCAACACCAGGCGACTTACTTTGCTTTCAAACTCCCCGGCATACCGCCCGCAGATGGCACTTCCCCAACTGTAGCCAATCAGACTGAGTTGCTGAATAGCCCTGTCTTTCAGAATAAAATCGACAGCCCGGTCTACCTCTGCTATGGCATGAGTAGTATCGACAATCGGGTCATTCAGATCAGGCGCGACCAACATTTCCCCGGGCCGATCCGACTCGCCATACCCCAGGAGGTCCAGGCACCAGACATCGAACCCCTCTCCCGCCATTTTGTCCATCCACGACTCACCTTCAATCTCATAGTCGAAAGTTGAGGTAGATCCGTAGGTAGCCCCGTGAATGAACAATACGCTGTTGCCTAGCAATCGATGCTCCGCATCATTTATGTGCTTGTTCCTCAGCAATAGTCCATAGCCGTCGATCACACTGGCGATGCGGTAATCACACTTGATAATCATCTATTTCTCCCTCTCTGACTAACGTATCATGCTACCTGCTAGGTATTCCAATATTCCACAGGGGTAGGTAAATGAAAGATGTCGCAGGAAAAGTAGCCTTCATTACAGGTGGTGCCAGTGGCCTTGGTTTAGCCATGGCACGATCGTTCTCCGGCGCTGGCATGAAAGTCGCGATCGCCGACGTCCAGGATGATGCACTGGCGGCCGCTCGAGAAGAATTTTCCGAATCTAATGCCAATGTCATCACCATAAAGGTTGACGTAACAGACCGCGATGCGCTTGAGGAAGCAGCCAAAGAAACCGAGGCTGCATTTAAAAAGGTTCATGTTGTCTGCAACAACGCTGGTGTCGCCGTTAGCGGAAACGTCAAGGATCATACTTACAAAGACTGGGATTGGGTCATGGGTGTTAACCTTGACGGCGTAATCAACGGGATGCAGGTATTTTCGAATCGATTGATTTCACACGGCGAAGGTGGCCACTTCGTCAATACTGCTTCAATGGCTGGTCTTATTGGCATGCAGGGACTCAGTATCTACAACACTTCCAAGTTTGCCGTTGTGGGAATGTCAGAGGCGATCGCGGGAGATCTTGCGCACGCTGGCGTGGGTGTCTCAGTATTGTGCCCTGGGTTCGTCGCGACGGGCATTTACACCTCAGAACGAAACCGGCCACAACAACTTGGCGGCGCTACTGCCTCAGTGTTTGATCTTTCAAAAGATGAATTCCGGACGGAGGAAGAAGTCGCCGACATGCAGCAAAGCCTGGATGGGATGCTTGACCCGTCGTTAATCGGAGATATGGTGCTACATGCCGTTCAGGAAAACGAATTTTGGATTCTCTCTCATCCGGAATTCAAAGAGGGTACCCAGGCGAGAGCCCAGGGTATCAGTGACGCTTTTGATCGCTGGGAAGCTTTCCGGGCAGACTACGACAAGTAACTTGGCGAAGGTTTTATTAGCATGAGTATTTCTCCCGAGATCTACCTGGACATGGACGGAGTGTGTGTCGATTTCATCGGCGCAGCGATGAAAACACAGGGCTACGATGCCGACCAAATGTTGAAAGGGTGGCGGAACGAACATCCTGGATCGCTTTACCCTGAACCATTGATGGACAAAACCGCCACGGAGTTCTTCACCCACAGTAATATGCACGCGCCCGAATTCTGGTCCGGCCTCATAGCTTACTCGTGGTTCGAACACCTATACGAGGAGTTGAACCGACTCGGTCACGTGGTTTTTCTGACCGCACCAACCGGTGCACCCGGATGCGTATCCGGTAAACTTGAATGGCTCATCGATCGCTTTGGAACAAATTTCACGGACTTTATCTTCACCCGCCACAAAGACAGGCTCGCACATCCCAATGCCTATCTCGTTGACGACATGCCATTCAACATAGAGCCATTCATCGCCAGAGACGGCGTCGGCGTACTATTCCCGCAAATCTGGAACGAACTTGCCCATATCGAGGACCCGGTTCCTCATGTGATCACGGCGCTCGAGGCTGCAATAGGACGCCAGCAATAACGGAACCCGGCGCGGCCAGGCGGCTTCACCCCAAAAGCGGGGGAATTACCCAGCAGTTTATTTCGCTGTTTATGTGTTCAGCGCTCGCGCCTGTTGTTTATCTTCATTTCTGTCAGCACCTTGCCTTCTCGAAGTGAAGCAACTGCACTCATGTCGCTACTGACTCCCACCGCAATGGTGTCATCCCAAAAAACCGGTCGACGAAAATAAACATCAAGATCCACCTGTTCAAGGCCGTGCCCCCATATAGCGGCCATAAGAAAGTGCACACCTTGCCCGCCTCCTATAATAGGCGCCCTGAAGCCTGCCAGGTTTGCAGCTGCCATCTCGTAGTGAATCGCGTTGCCTTCGCTGCTGTAACCTTTCGTGCCTTCCGGGGTTAAGCGGTGCTCGCTGACTAGCTTCAACATGCCAGTATCTTCAACCACAGGAGCGGGCCTTTCCCCTGCGCCTCGAAGCCCAGCTTTCGACGGGTCTGGTTTTAACGAAACCCGAGGCACAGAAACTGCCCTTTCGCCGTCGCTACCCTCAAACCATACATCGGTTGAGATACGCCAACCCCTCGGGACATCTTCAACAGAGACAATCCTGCCTTTCGATAGCAGCGCCTCACCCAATGCCACCGGTCGATGCTGGACGATCCTGCTCAGCATATTGACGTTCCCCTCAGCTGAAATACCGCTCGCAATCCCAACCCTGATACCAATACCTATGTAGAACGATGGGTCAACATGATCACCAAACAACGACGCATCCAACCCCTGAGAAGCCAGCTTTTCAGCCTGGTATTCCTTTGTGACGATCGATTCTTCCTGGTTAAGCTCAAAACCGGCTACTGGCTCCAGCCATTCATCTGACATGACACTTGTCTCACAAATTTATTTACAAGGTGGAAATATAACACTCCTTTTTACACCGCCTCGAGAATAAGTATCCAGCACTCCCTAGCAGTCCCCGGAATTGGTATGATCCCCAGCTTGATCTTCGTAACAATATCAGGCCAAAATTTAGATGAATTCAATAGCAGTTGAACGCCTTTTGAAAGGCAAGATAGCCGTCGATGAAACTGTGACGGTTGAAGGTTGGGTGCGCAGCAAACGGGATTCCAAGGCTGGCATCAGCTTTATAGCCGTGCATGACGGCAGCAGTTTTGACCCCATCCAGGCCGTTGTACCCGATACTCTTCCCAACTATACCAAGGAGGTCCTGCAGATCACCACCGGCTGCGCGGTCCGGGTAACGGGACAACTCGTCGAGTCTGAGGGCAAGGGGCAACAGTTCGAAATACAGGCAACTGAGATCAAGGTGCTCGGATGGGTTGATGACCCTGAGTCCTACCCAGTCGCGAAGAAGCGACACACGTTTGAATACCTTCGCACGGTTGCGCACCTGAGACCAAGGACCAATACCTTTAGTGCTATAACCCGCGTCAGGACAACTCTGGCTAATGCAATTCACAACTACTTTTTTGAACGTGATTTCCACTGGGTCAATACTCCGCTGATCACTGCCAGCGACTGTGAAGGTGCCGGCGAACTGTTCCGGGTCAGCACCCTGGATATGATGAACTTGCCTGTCGCTGATGGGAAAGTGGATTTCAGCAAGGACTTTTTTGGTGCTGAATCTTTTTTAACGGTGTCCGGCCAATTAAACGTTGAAGCTTATTGTCTGGCTATGTCCAAGGTTTATACCTTCGGCCCGACCTTCCGCGCCGAGAATTCTCACACCTCCCGTCATCTGGCTGAGTTTTGGATGGTTGAACCTGAAATCGCCTTCGCTGACCTGAATGACAATGCTGACCTTGCTGAAGACCTTCTAACTAGCGTATTAAGCCGCGTACTGGAAGAACGGGAAGATGACATGGCCTTTTTCCAACAGCGTATCGACAAAACAGTTATCGATAGAATGAGATCGATTGTCGATAACAAATTCGAGCGCATGGAATACTCCGAAGCCATCGATATCCTAAAGAACAGCGGGGAGAAATTCGAGTTCCCAGTGGAATGGGGCCTCGATCTGCAGTCGGAGCACGAAAGATACCTCACGGAAAAACATGTCGGCAGGCCAGTCATATTGATGAACTACCCAGCAGGAATCAAAGCGTTTTATATGCGCCTGAATGACGATGAGAGAACCGTTGCTGCCATGGACGTGCTGGCACCAGGCATTGGCGAAATTATTGGTGGCAGCCAGCGTGAAGAACGCCTGGATGTGTTGGATGCGCGCATGCAAGACGATGCCATGTTCGAGGAACTCTGGTGGTACCGGGACCTGCGCCGCTATGGAACCGTACCTCATGCAGGCTTTGGCCTGGGGTTTGAACGCCTGCTGACTTACGCCACCGGCATGGAAAATATACGGGACACGATTCCATTCCCAAGAACACCCGGGTCAGCTGCTTTCTAGTTTTCCGTACTCAAGAAAATGCTGCTTTCTAGTTTTCCGCACTTAAGAAAACGCTGCTTTCTAGCTTTTTCGCACTTAGGGAAACAATGCGTTAACAAGGTGTCCGAAAACAACGGTCTAGTCGTGAAATTGATTTCGAGTCTCATGCGCTCTTGACGATGAGTCTAATACTGGAGCCTTCGATAATAACCAGCGGAGGCTTGGCAATAAATCGATAGATTAAAATCGAATACCCGTTCGCGCCTGATTACCTGAAATAACAAGGTAAGACCTATACTGGTGAAAAATCATCAACGACTGACGCGATCAACGAGTTGCAACAGGTCTTCGTAGACTGCCATACCCTGTGCCTCTCCCCGTTGCGCAGTGCGGGCAAGAATGAGCTCGTCCGCGACACCCTCATACTCCCTGATTCTTGCTGTGCACTCATCAAGGTTGCCCGTAATAGTCATGGTGTCTATTACTTCTTCAGGGACATGGCTCATTGCCTCACGCAAACGCCCCAGAGGCATCAATCGCGCCGCTTGATCAGCAAATTCGTGGTAGCCGAGTTGTCGTAGCTGAGAATCATAGTATGGGTGAGGAATAGGGTGAAAGAGTTTACAGATCGCCGCGCGCGAGGCATCCCGGGCGAGCTCTGAGTCATTATTAATACTGACCGTAGCGGCCACGGGAAACGCGAGAGCATCAGGGTCTTTGCCCACAGCTTCGGCACCACGTCGCGCATTGGGTTGCACAATATCACGGACAAAGGCCACCGAAGACATGATACCCACGCCTACACCGTCGGAGACTTCTCCGGCCAAATGCACCATTTTTGGACCCGACGCGGATAGGTAAACAGGAACGCTTGCGGTGGCTGGCTCCCAGGTTGCGCGCCAGCGAATGCGATGATTCTTGCCCTCGTAACGAACCGGTTCCCTGGCTTTACCAGAAACGACCGAGCAAACAATCGTCATAAAATCGCGCATTTTCGTCAGAGGTTTAGACGAGTCAATACCCATATATAGGTCGTTAAAGTGGAGGTTGCCGGTGCCGACACCCAGCACAAACCGCCCCTCACTGATCTCGTTTAAATCACGTGCCTCTATCCCGGTCATCCAGGGCTCTCTGGCATAGGCATTAACGATGTAGGTTCCTACCTTTGCTTTACTGGTTACATTGATAACCGCGGCGGCTGTAACGGTGGCACTTCGCCCGGCATCTACCGTGTAGAGTGAATGCATTCCAGCGCGTTCAGCTTCACTGGCTATTGTAGTGATGGTCTTTATAGAGTCTTCGAACCCTAACATCATACCGACTTTCATTTTCGGCTCCCTTTTTCCTGTCAAATTTGCTCGCGATCCGTTGGTAGATTCTGTCGGCCCTGTATCCTTGTTGATCAGCTTCTTAGAAGCGTTTAGATAGGGCATGCTCGGATAGTAACAGCTACTGCTCGTCCATATTGGATTCGGGTCGGTTACAGATCTGGAATCATCATGCCAGATTAGGTGGTTTCATCTGCCAACTGCGCCTGCCTGAAAACATAAGCCAGCCGGTAAGCGGTACCTATTCCCCATGTGCTTTTAGTCTCGAGTATTGATGTCATTGGGCGCGATCAGTGCAGCTGATTCTAATAGACCGTGATCGGATACTGCAGCATAGTAACGACATGACATTTCGCTATTTTATATTCCTGGTACTTTTGAGCGGTTCAGCCATGTCACTGGCTTCCACGATCGAATCTGCAGAGAAGTTCTCAAAACAGGCCATCAAAGGCTACCTTAACGGTATTCCAATGCACTACATCAATGTGCAAACCCGCAGCCATGAAAACGTCGGCATCAAGCTCGATGGTTTAGTTAATGAGGCGATCTGGCAGGAAATTCCTGCATTCGACAATATGCTGGTCTCGGTGCCGGGTACCGGGAAGCCCGGACACTATCCGACCGAAAATCGGTTGTTAGCAACGGAACAAGGCCTCTACGTGAGCGCCGTGATGTATCAGCCTCCGGAAACCATCGTCATGCGGATGACCAATCGTGATAGCCATACCGATCGCGATACCTTTGGAGTCACCCTGGATACAACCGGTCAGGGCGAATTCGCCTATTGGTTTGCCGTTGGTTTGGGTGACACGGTGATGGATGGCAAAGTGCTGCCAGAGAGGCGCTATACCAGCGATTGGGACGGGACCTGGCTCTACAAGGCTGCGAGGTTCGACAAGGGGTGGAGCGTTGAGATTTTTTTCCCCTGGTCGATGATGAACTTGCCGGAAGTTGAAGGCCAGCGTGAAGTCGGTTTTGCTCTAAGTCGTCAGGTTTCCCATACTAACGAGCGCTACTACTGGCCGGGGCATACCTACTCTTCGCCACAATTCGTTACGGCACTCAACAGTATGCGCGTCGAGGGTATTAAACCACGCCGGCTCATTTCCGTGATCCCGTATGTGTCCACAACGCTAGATAAAGCCCGCGATGATGACGATACCCGAGCCGGTGTCGATATCACCTGGAAGCCGTCCACAAGAGCCGAGTTAACGGCGAGCCTGATTCCTGATTTTGGTGCAGTTGAAGCCGACAATGTCGTTCTTAATCTGACCGCATTCGAAACTTTTTTCCCTGAAAAGCGCCTTTTCTTTCTCGAAGGTAATGAAATATTTGAAACGACTCCCAGAGCAAATAGCGGCAATCCACTGCGCGAACTCACTAATGAGAATTTTTCGACAACGTCAAGGCGGGCCTTTGTCACTGATTATCTGCCGACACCCATTTCGCTAATCAACACGCGAAGGATTGGTGGCACGGCAACCCAGGTTTCCTTGCCCTCTGGGGTTTTGCCTGACAGGGGCGAAGTGGGTCTGCCAACAGACCTTCTGGGTGCGGTGCGGCTCAACGGCAGAATTGGGAATGTTCGGTATGGTGTGCTGAGTGCCTTTGAAGATGAGGTTGAATGGCAGGGTGTAAATCAAGCTGCTGTTCCTGTGGATATCAATGCAGAAGGTCGCGATTTTGCTGCTCTGCGCTTCAGCTATGAGGATTCAAGCAATCAGAACTTTGCACTGGGCTATCTCGGCACCTTCGTCAATGGACCCATTTATGATGCAGAGGTTCACGGCCTGGACTGGCACTACATCGCCGAAGACGGCAAGTGGGCGCTGGATCTGCAGTTGATGCACAGTGACGTTGACGACATCAGTGGGCAGGGCGCTATTCTTGATCTGTCTTACTCGGTAGATTCAAGATTCCAGCACATCTTGAAGTTCGACTATTTCGACGAGAATGTTGAAATCAACGACCTGGGCTTTCTTCGACGCAACGACTATTCGGGCTTGCAGTACGTCTTTCGCTACGCTGGGAAAAACAGCGCCGATGGGTTCATTAGAACCAATCGTGGCGCGGTGACAGTTCAGCAACGGTACAACATCAGCCAAGGTCAGGTAGTCGATAGCGGCATCTATTGGCGCAATACACTGGAAGCCCCAGGGCGCAATACAATTCGAACGGCACTTGCCTGGCTGCCGAGACATTACGACGACATCGATTCCCGTGGCAATGGCGCTTATCAGACAGAAGACCGTATCTGGTGGAACGTGCTCTGGGCGACCGATGCGAGCAAAATGTTCAGCTGGTCATTCGGGGTGGGTGGTATTCAGGAAGACCTTGGTGACTGGACAGGTCAGTACTCTATTGGCGTCACGGCAAGGCCCATCAACTCGCTGATGATTAAAGCTGATATCAAGTACAAGCGGCGCGATGGCTGGCTGGTTTATCAGGGTGCTAACAATTTTGGTGCCTATAATGGCATTGAATGGCAGCCAGCTATTGAGATGAACTGGTTCATGATGCCCAGACACCAACTGCGATTTTCTATGCAGTGGGCCGGCGTCAGGGCCGGCGAGCAGGGATTCTTCGAGATTGGCAAATCTGACAAACTGATACCGGCGCAACGAACCCGGCCTGATTATGACTTTACCGTGAGTCTGTTAACCACGCAGCTTCGTTATCGTTGGGAAATTGCACCGCTCACTGACCTTTATGTGGTTTACAATCTGGGCAACCGGCTACCGTCCCTACAGGAGGATGACTTTTCGAGCTTGTTTAAAGATACCTTCGACGATCCCATCGTCGAGTCGTTCGTTGTTAAACTGCGTTATCGATTTGGAAACTAGAAGCGCCTGATTGATGCCAAGGCCTTCGAGATTGATATGTAGCAGAGTGAGTGAAGCTGCTAATACCGCTGTTTTGATTATCGTTTTCATTGTTCCAGCTCTTTTCAAGCAGTTGCTATTCAGGGATACCACGGCCAAATGATTGGCTGGCTGGGTCGAGCTATCACTTAAAAACGAGGCTGGCCCCTACCCAACCGATCCCAACCGCTTTGATGAAACGCTGAACCGTTAACCGATAACGCCTTTTCTACTTTACGAACTCCGTATGGAAACCAAATGCTTACGCTTTCTGTCTGCAACATTTTTTTAAGCTGCTCTTTACTCAGCGAAGGCTCTTCTTCCTTCAACAGGAAAACCGCTTCCTGAATACACTTGGATGTATGAAGCGCCGTCCATTTCAATTTCTTGTACTCCCGCCCATCCCTTTGGTTTGTTAATGCCTCGTGTTCCTGCCTGTCTTCAAACTCCTTCTTGGTGGCACGGATCCCCTGAATTGTTTTTTTGAATTGTTCATGACAAGCGAAGTTCTCTAGCGTCTTCATAATGTTGTCACCCTTTCCTTCTCCTTGAGGTACATACACCCTTGCTTATAGGGCTCATGTAAGCACGTTTTTATTTGTTACGACTCCGCTGCGACTATCGCGAGCGTTAAATCACCCACCCATCAACGTCTTCCACGTTTCCAGATCATTGATCCGCATATAAGTGTTGTGCTGTTTCGTCTCTCCCATCGTGGCGTGCGGGACAGCCGAATAATTGTGGCCCGGTAGCAAAATCGTATCATCAGGCAATGAAGCCAGCTTCTGAATGCTGTGATACATATCCTCAGGGTTTGACCCTGGCAGGTCTACCCGACCACACCCATCTATGAAGAGCGTGTCGCCTGACACCAGCGTCTGTTTGATCCTGAAACATTGGGAACCAGGTGTGTGCCCGGGGGTATGCAAAAACTCGACCTCTACATCACCGATATCGAGTTTATCTCCTGATTCGACTTTCACCAGGTCAGAGTCAGTGATCCCGGTAACCTTCTTAACGCCATCCGCTTCCAGCTTATGGGCATAGATTTTTACTGGACTCAGCTCCAGTAGTTCAGCAACCCCGTCGACAGTGTTCTGCCCAAAACTGCCACCACAATGATCCGGATGGTAATGGGTGACCAGCGCTCCGGTAAGTTTATAGTCACGCTCGTTGATCAGGCCCAGCAGACCCTGAATATCCCAGGCCGGGTCGATCACCACGACCTCACGGGTCGCCTTAGAACCAATGAGGTAGGCGAAATTTTCCATTGGGCCAACCTGAATTTGTTCGAGTATTAGTTCATCTTGTAGTGACATGTTGACTCCTTTTGCAGCGCGTTTCCCGAGCTTAGTCTTGTGAGTTTACTGATACGAGCTTATGTCCCCCGATCCTGCTCTGCGACCGCACGGCAGGGTGCAAAAGAGAGCCGATGAATCGGTGATGGGCCATGTCGCTTTAGGGATTCAAGGTGCGCCCGTGTTGGATATCCTTTGTGCTGAGCAAGCCCATACTCTGGATAGATTCGATCAAGGCGCTTCATTTCACTGTCTCGGGCAACCTTGGCGATGATTGAAGCAGCTTTAATGGGATCACTTTTCGAATCGCCTTTTATCAACCATTCCGCTTCGCAGTGCAGCTTCGGTATCCGGTTACCGTCGACAATCACGAAATCTACCGGTACCTTTAGTCCGGAAACCGCGCGTTCCATTGCCAACAAACTCGCCTGCAATATATTGATCTCGTCTATCTCACTAACGTCCGCGCTCGCTACACAATAAGCCAGCGCCTTCTCGCGAATAACCAGGTCAAGCTCACACCGACGCTTTTCTGATATCTGCTTGGAATCCCTTAGACCATCGAGGCGAACAAACGGATCAAGCACCACTGCTGCCGCGTAGACTGCGCCGGCAAGAGGTCCCCGCCCCACTTCATCGACACCTGCAAAATACTCTCTTCTGTACATTCAGTTTTCACACAAACCGAGAACGGCTTTAGCTGCCTCTGCACCGGGGTCTGAGCTTTTCTTCAGTAACCGATGAATTTCATCAAAAGTTGCTATGAGATCGCTTGCTTCTTTTTCGTCTAACAATCGTCTGACTGCACCAGCCATCACGGATGGAACAGCGGCGTCCTGAATAAACTCCGGCACAACGCTGCGACCCGCCAAGATATTAGGCAGCGCGAACCACTTGGTCGTCACAAGCCTGGACACAATAGCGTACGTTATTTTACCGACCCGATAAGACATCACCATGGGTTTCCGCAGAAGCATCGCCTCCAGGGTCGCCGTTCCAGAGTTAACCAGCACGACATTAGAGGCAGTCATCGCCTGTCTTGATTGACCTTCCAGAAGTGTTACCTTGCCATCGAGCTCCGGACATTCCGCGAGCATTAGCTGCAGTTGCTCATATCGTTTTCGGTTCGCCGCTGGTATCACAAAACGAGTCACTGAATCTTTGAGTAATAAGGCCGTTGCCAAAAAATCCCGACCCGACAGGTCAACTTCCCGTGAGCGGCTTCCGGGCAGTATCGCGACAACAACTTCATCCTGTGCAATTCCCAGTTGCTCTCTTATCGGCACCTGATTAAGCCTGCCTTCATCAGACGCAATTTCGTCTGCCTTGGGATGACCCACAAATACCACAGGAATATTGTTGGCTTCGTAGACAGCCGTTTCAAACGGATAAAGTGTCATCATCAAGTCAACATTACGAGCTATTTTTTTAATTCTACGCTGACGCCAGGCCCAGACGGTTGGCGACACATAGTGAACTGTTTTGATACCTCGCTTGTGCAACATTCCAGCCAGCAAAAGATTAAAAAAATTCGAATCAATTCCGACGAAACAGTCTGCTCCAGACGCTACTATGCGGTCGCGCAGATGGAACAGTAGTCGAAACAGGCTAGGCAAACGGAGTAGCGGGTCGATAAAACCATTAACAGACAGGGTTTCAATATCAATTTCTGTGGAGAATCCTTCCTTGATCATCGCTGGGCCACCAACCCCGACGAATGTCACATCGTGTGAAGCCTTGGTAATTTCTTTTACAAGCGCAGCACCAAGGTTGTCGCCTGAGATTTCCCCGGCGACCATTGCAATCGTCAAGGAACGCCTCGGCATCGAGGTCATGCTCAGCCCACCTGTTGTTCAGCGCAGGTTAGTAAGGACGAACATACAAGCTGGCCATCAACATAAGCTTTCCCAGTTGCTTTCATCCAATGCTTTCGAAGGTTGTTGATTTCAACTTCTAGCCTGATCTGGTCTCCAGGAACAACAGATCGCTTGAATTTGGTCTTGTCGGTTCCAGCAAGATAGTAAATGTAACCATCATCCAGCGTTCTGTTACGACTCTTGAACGCGAGGATACCTGACGCCTGGGCAAGCGCCTCTACAATCATGACTCCCGGAAACACCGGCGTGTTTGGGAAATGGCCAGTGAACTGGGGTTCATTGATTGTCACATTCTTAATGCAAACTATTCTTTTGTTTTCCTCGGACTCAACAACACGATCCACCAGCAAGAATGGATATCGATGTGGTAGGTATTTCTGTATTTCCATGATGTCCATGATAAATCTCTTATGGTGGATACTACTGATCTGCTTCCAGACGCCTTAACCGCTTGAGAATGTTATCCAGCTTCCTGAAACCGACAACACTTCGCTTCCATTCATAACCCGGCATTAAACCGGTTCCCGATGAGTAACGTCCCTGCTCGAGGATCGACCGGCTGACCAAAGTCATCGCGGTAATCTCGACGCGATCTCCAATTTCTATATTATCTACGATCCCAACAGCGCCGCCAATTAGACAATAGCTCCCTATCCTGGTGCTACCTGCTATTGCTGTACAGCCGGATATGACCGTGTGGTGATCAATTGAAGTGCCGTGACCCACCTGCACCTGATTATCCAGCTTACACCCGCTGCCGATCGTCGTGTGGTTCAACGCACCACGATCAATCGTGGTGCCAGCACCAATCTCGACATTGTCGCCCACAATCACCGAGAACACCTGCGGTATCTTTACGTAGTCTCCGGTGTCAGCGTCGAATTCAAAGCCGAATCCATCTGCGCCAAGGACCGCATTCGCATGGACTATGCAGTTCTCGCCGATAAGAACATCATGGTACACAACGACATTAGGCTTAATCCGAGAGCCTTTACCAATCTTTGCGCTTTCCCCAATGTAGCAGCCAGCACCAATATGAGCACCATCTTCTATCCTTGCACCTGACCTGATCACGGCACCGGCACCAATTGCGACACCCTGACCTATGGAAGCGGTATCGCTTATCACTGCGCTGGGGGCTATAACCGGCATAGCAAGTGGCATCGGGTCAAATGATGACGCAATGCGTGCCCAGGCCATCCGAGGATTCGTAGAAAGCAAGCGTGGCTTGTCAGTCAGCGCTGCATCTTCAGGACGCAGTACCACTGCGCCGGCCTGACTGACCGCTAGCAAGTCACGGTAGTTTGAACTAAAAAGGAAGGAAAGCTGGTGCTCCAATGCACCTTCAAGCCCCGCAATACCCGTTATATCGACATCAGTATTGCCAAGGCTTTCAAGCTGAAACTGCTCTGCTATATCACTCAGTTTCACCGAACAAGCACTGTTACTTTTCCAGTGCGTTCATTTTTTCAGTAATTTTCGCCGTCACATCGTACAGTTCATGACGATAATGGACACTCTGTCGCGGCAAAACCAGGTCGTACTTATCGCTAAGTACAAGCGCTTCGATGGCTTCCTGATACCGTGGCGTAAGGGACTGGATCAACCGATCAGATTGCTCCAACTTGACTCGCTGTAGCTCCTGAAGCAGTTGCGACATCTGGTTTCGCTTGACCGAAATCTCCTGAAGAAGGTTCTGGAATTCCTGATCACTCATCAGCTCAGTGTCTTTTTTGAGCCTTTCCAGAAGGGAAGTGATGTCCGTCTGCATCTCTTTCAGCATGTCGTCCTGCTCTGTGAACTGAGCATTGATCTGCTGAACGCCCTGTTTTCCAATCTCTGACTGCAAAATTGCTCTCTGAGGGTCGGCTACGCCGATTTTAGCTTCCGCAATGGCAGATGATGAGGCCATCGCCATGAAAAATGTGGCCAGAATAGCCAAAATGCTTTGATTTACTCGCACAATTTCCTCCAAAGGGGAACTTCATTAACTTAATTGGTAACCGTCGGAACTCGACGGAAGCGGATACTTACACATTCACCCATCCGATTCAACGTCTTTTGTCCCGTAAAGACTCGATTTACAAAGGGCAGTTACTAAGACCTCGGATCTTCTAAAAAGTTTTACCCAGTTCAAACTGGAATGACTCGGACTCGTCACCCTCCTTATCATTGATCGGGAATGCCAGGGCAAAGCTAATGGGCGCAAAACCCGTAATCCACGTCACCGCAATACCTGCACTGTATCTTAGTTCGCCTTCATCCAGATCCAGACAGTAAACACTAACGTCCGGGCAGTTTGTATTGAAAACGTTACCGGCATCGAAGAACAACACCGACTTTAACTGACTCTGGTCTTCTATAAACGGCAGTGGAAACAATACTTCCGCGCTCAACTCCACCAACACATTACCGCCAATTGGGTCAGGATCATTGTATTGGTCCTGCGGTGACGGTGTGGACCTTGGTCCAAGGGAGTTGCTCTCGTAACCCCGCACAGATCCCATACCACCACCGAAAAAGTGCTTATAAAATGGAAAGTTTTCGGTATCCCCATAGGCTTCGCCGTAACCCAGATTGGCCCTGAGCCTCAATACAAACGGATTGAATATTGGGTAAAAAATCTGGCCGGTGTAATTCAACCTGTAGTATTCGAGCTCACTTCCCGGGACCGTCATTTCAAATGACATGGACTGCGATCGACCGGCAGTGGGAAGCAGGCCACGATTAAGCGCTGACATGCTATATGACGCAGTCAGTGAAACCAGGTCAAACTCATTACCTTCTTCATCCAGGAATTCAGATATTTCCTGAGCCGGGATTACCCCTTCCTTGATTTCCGTTCGTTCAATACCAACTGTAAGACCGATCCGAGATATCTCCGAGATGGGGTAGCCAAAGCTGACGTTTAGGCCATAGGAATCTGTAGAGAAGCTGGCTATGTTCCGTTCTTCATAATCACTCTTCCGGAAAAATGCTGAATAGCCTCGGCTAACGCCATCTACCGTGTAGTAAGGGTCAAAGAAAGAAACGTTAAGTGATTGCTGATAATCACTTCGATTGATTCCAATATTGATACTGTTACCCGTGCCGAACACATTCGATTCCTGGTATCCCAACCCCAGAATCAAGCCCATACGCTGCGCATAGCCTACCGTCGCAGAAATCGAACCGGAAGGTTGTTCCTCGACCGTATAGTTCACATCAATCTGGTCATCTGTACCTGGCACCGAAGGTGTCTCGACGCTCACGTCTTTAAAAAAGCCAAGCCGCTGTAAGCGTATTTTTGAACCTTCAATCATCGCAGTGGAAGCCCAACCGCCTTCCATCTGGCGCATCTCGCGCCTCAGAACGTGATCCTGAGTCACCGTGTTGCCCTGAAAATTTAACCTTCGGACATAGGCTCTTTTCCCGGCATCAATAAAATACTTTACGGTAACCGTTTCGCCATCGTCATTAGCCGCGGGCTCGCCGGTTGCACTCGCAAAGGTGTACCCTGCGTTACCCAGCGCCGATTCAATTCTCTCTTCACTCAAGGTCATGTATTGTCTTGAAAAGGTTTGCCCTTCTCGAGTCAGCAGCATCGCGCGGATATTCTCTTCCGGAATATCACGAAGCTCGCCCGCCACCTCGACAGCCGAGATTTTGAATTGGTCACCTTCGATAACATTAACGGTGATGTAGACATCTTCCATATTGGGCGCGATCGACACCTGAGTCGAGTCGACCCTGAAATTCAGGTAACCACGGTCGAGGTAATGAGATTCCAGCACCTCGATATCACTTTGCAGCTTCTCACGCGAATACTGGTCGTCTTTCGTATAGAACGACAACCAGCCGGGGAGTTTCAATTCAAGCAGTTCAATCAGGGTTTCATCATCAAAAACCGTATTGCCAACGATGTTAATGTGGCTGATACCCGAAACATTTCCTTCATAAACGTCGACTTTAATGGCTACCCGGTTTCGAGGCAGGTTTTCGATATTAGTCTCAATGTTTGCATCATATCGACCCTGGGACACATATTGCCTTTCCAGATCCGATGCAATTTGATCCAGGGTGACTTTCTTAAAAATTTGCCCTTCCGATAATCCCGAACCCTGAAGGCCTTCAATCAGGGCTTCCGTCTTGATCGCTTTGTTACCTTCAAACTCAATGGTATCAATGGTTGGCCGTTCCTTGACGATAATAACAAGCACATTGCCATCGCGACCTACCTGAACGTCATCAAAAGTTTCTGTCTGGAACAGGGAACGTGCAATTGTTCTAACCTCTTCAGCACCAACATTGTCACCTACGCTGTAGGGGACTGCACCAAACACTGTGCCTGCAGAGACTCGCTGCAGTCCTTCAACACGGATATCTGATATAACGAAACCAAAGGACGACGTGCAATAAGACAACGTGACCAAAAGGATAAGTGAACGGGCATACTTTCCCAGGGTATCTTTGAGCTTTACCACTAAAATGTCTCTACAATCGTGTAAGGTCGTTATAAAAAGCCAGCACCATGATACCCATGATCAGGAAGGTTCCCATCTGGAACCCCCACACCTGAACTCTTTCTGGAACCGGTCGCCCGGCTATCAATTCAATAAAATAATAAACCAAGTGACCACCATCGAGTACCGGTATCGGTAAAAGGTTAATCACTCCCAACGAAATACTGAGCAGTGCAATAAACCCCACGAAACTCTCGAACCCATTTTCAGCCGTAGCGCTGGCTACTTGCGCGATCGTAATCGGGCCACTCAGATTCTTTGGCGAAATAGCACCAACTATCATCTTCTTTATCGATGCGAGGGTAAACAAGGTTACCTCCCAGGTTTTCACTGCCGCTGGCATCCACGCTGAATAAATGGGATATCGCGTTTCACGCAACATCTCTGGCGGGAAGTTCACGGCCTGAGGTGAAGCACCAATAAAACCAAGGATATTCCCGTCTCGCTCGATACCCTTGGGAGTAAGATCGATCTTCATCGTCTGACCAGACCGCAGGATAATAACACTTAGCGTTTGTTCGGGGCTCGCCTGAATAAGCTCAACGAGATGCGGCCAATCCATCACTGACACACCATCGACGCTAAGAAACTCATCACCAATCTCAACTCCACCCATGGTCGCCCGACCATCGTCGTTGAGACCGCCTATCACAGCAGGAAACTCGGGCAATTGCATAACAAGCCCAAGATCACGGGCGGGAGCCGGCGAAACATTGTTCGATAGCCATTGAGTAACCGGTACATTGTAATTCGACTGCGAGTTATACGAACCAGGTTCAACAACCGTGAGCACGATCTCGCCTGTTTCCCCAAGACGATCAAACAGCGTCAGGTTGACCTCACTCCAGGTTTTTGTAGCCTTGCCATCAACTGCAACAATCTCATGACCTTGTTGCAGGCCAGCTCTCGCGGCCGCGCTTTCTGGGTCAAGCTCACCCAATAGAGGTATGACACCCGTAACACCGGACACAAAAAGCATCCAGTAGGCGGCAATCGCGAGTAAAAAATTCGCAATAGGTCCTGCCGAGACAATAGCGATGCGTTGCCATACGGTTTTTCGGTTGAAGGCCAGGTGTATCTGGTCATCCGGAACATAACCTTCCCTTTCATCCAGGAATTTGACGTATCCGCCAAGAGGGATGGCCGCAATTGCAAACTCGGTGGGTGCCAGGGGCTCATTGCCGCGGGTACGCACCGGTACAAGATGACCTTCTTGATCATAAACGGACCGTGCTTCGTACACCGGTTGACGGCCCTTTTTCACATAAATTGATTTACCAAAACCAACGCTAAATCGAATGACGTGCACGTTACAGAGCCGGGCAACCCAATAATGGCCAAACTCATGAATAGTCACCAGTATCGAAATGGTAACGAGCAGAGCAAGGACTGTTTGTAAAAAATCGATCATCGTCATCAAACGCGCTCTAGCGCGAATATCCTGTTATCTGGTTTTGCTTGATGCCCTATTGTATTGCGTCCGGGCCCAATTGTCTGTTTCATGGGTTACCTGCCCACACCGCAATACCGAGATACAACGCAAATACAGGACTCGCGGAAAGCAGACTATCGATTCTATCAAGAAACCCACCATGTCCTGGCAGTAAATTACTGGAATCCTTGATGTCCCGATGCCGCTTGAACATGCTGATGGTCAGATCACCCAATACAGAAACCACGGCAATGAACATGCACGCGACGAGAAAAATAACCCCATCCGCGGTCGCCAGTTCAGGACGACCAAGATACAGCGACATTAACACTGCTATGACAAATGAAGTCACGACGCCTCCATAAAACCCTGCCCATGATTTTCCGGGGCTCACCCGAGGAGCCAATTTCCTTTTACCAAACGCCCGGCCACTGAAATACGCACCAATATCTGCCCCCCATATCAGGAAAAACAACAAGCAGATCAGGAAGCTGCTTTCCGCGTGACGCTTAAGTTCAATTAACGCGACGAACCCGGGAACCAGGATCACAATACCAATAATCATTATGACTATTGAACTACCCCAGAGTTCATCCCGTTTCGGGTAATTAACCACGAGCACAAACGCAATCGCCCACCAGAGGCTACTAATCAACAGTACAGGAGTAACTGGGGCAAAGTATGCCGCCGACATGGCGACAGCAACCATTAGTGCATAGAGGTACCTGTTCAGGTCGGACAAATTGGCAAAGTTGGCCCATTCCCAGGCGGCGACCGCCAGAACAGCGCCCACAAACAGGGAAAATTCAAAGTGGTGTAACAGGAAAACACACGCCAATACGATTGGCGCGAGGATAATGGCAGTAATGATGCGCTGGCGTAGCATCGGACTCCGCTAGAATTCCATCAAGTCAGCTTCTTTTGCGTCCAGCGCTGAGTCGATTTGTTTGACTTTAACATCTGTGAGCTTCTGTATCAGATCCTCGCCTCGGCGCTGATCATCCTCGGTGATTTCCTTTTCCTTCAGGTAATCCTTCAGATCACTATTTGCATCCCTTCGGATATTACGTATCGCGACCCGCGCATGTTCAGCTTCAGCTTTTGCGACTTTAGTCAGGTCACGTCGATTTTCTTCCGTTAGCGGCGGCATCGGTAGCCTGATTTTGTCCGATGACGTACTCGGGTTTAACCCAAGGTTTGATTTGAGAATAGCTCTTTCAACTTCAGGGATAATGGGCTTTTCCCAGGGTGAAATAACCAGGGTTCGCGCATCTTCAACGGTGATGTTGGCCAGTTGATTCAGTGGCGTATCAGAACCGTAATAATTCACGGAGATCCCATCTAGCAGGCTTGGGTGTGCCCGACCGGTCCTGATTCTCGCAAACGCTGCATCAAGCGACAGAAGCGACTTGTCCATTCGCTCTTCAGCGTCTTGCTTAATGTCCTCGATCATATTTATTCCTTTTTCACACGACACATTCCGCTAAGCAAACGGCTTAGCTAGGAGTTGTTAGCAATCAATGTCCCTTCATCCTCACCGACAACAACATTTAAGAGCGCACCCTTGTGCTCCATGGCAAAAACCCGCAGTGGCATATCATGATCACGTGCCAGGCAAATAGCAGTAAGATCCATAACTCCGAGTTGCTTTTCAAGCACTTCATCGTAAGTTAGATAATTATATCGAGTTGCTGTCTTGTCGAGAACTGGATCAGAAGAATAGACCCCATCGACCTTAGTTGCTTTCAGAACGATGTCCGCATCCACTTCAATGCCCCGCAGGCACGCTGCTGAGTCAGTCGTAAAAAACGGATTACCGGTACCTGCAGAGAAAATGACAACGTTGCTCTCTTCGAGATGGCGAATCGCCCGACGCCGATCATAGTGTTCGACAACACCACTCATGGGAATAGAAGACATCACTACTGTGTGGATATTGGCACGCTCCAATGCATCGCGCATCGCCAGTGCGTTCATTACCGTCGCGAGCATTCCCATATGATCGCCAGTGACTCGGTCAAGGCCCGCCGCATGAAGCGCCGCGCCACGAAACAAGTTTCCACCTCCGATAACAAGGCCGACCTGAACTCCAACCCCAACCAGTTGACCAATTTCAAGTGCGGTCCTATCCAGTATTTTAGGGTCTATCCCAACGCTACCGTCACCCAATGCTTCTCCGGATAACTTAAGCAGTATCCGCTTGTACTTTGGCGTGGCGTTGCTTTTTGGCATTGGCTTTCCTGAGTTGTATTTTTTGTTCCTAGTTACCTAACTGCTTTTGTACTTCAGCAGCAAAATCTTCTTCCTCTTTCTCAATACCTTCGCCGACTTCGTATCTTACAAAGCGATTAACCGCAGCACCTTCCTTTTTGAGCAGGGCACCAATCTTGGTGTCACCATCTTTTACAAAGACTTGTTCAAGGAGGCTGATTTCCGCCAGGTACTTCCTGATACGTCCATCGATCATTTTTTCAACGATTTCGGGTGGTTTTCCTGAATCCTGGGCCTGAGCCGCATAAATTTCCCGCTCTTTCGCCACGAGATCTGCCGGAGCATCCTCTGAGCTTACAACCGTTGGGTTCATTGCAGCAATGTGCATCGCCACGTCTTTCCCAAGGTCTTCACTACCGCCTTCCATAGAAAGCATGACGCCGATCCTGCCGTTAGTATGCAGGTATTCAACCACTGTCCCTTCATCTTTGAATACCTGAGCGCGCCTGATGGAGATGTTTTCTCCAATTTTCTGCACGAGGTTTTCCCGCTCGGTTTCAAGACCTAGAGCCTCGACATTGGTTTCCCCTGATTCCAAAACCCTCTCAGTAACGGTCTTCACAAAGGCAACGAAGTTGTCATCCCTTGCGGCGAAGTCTGTTTCACAATTGACTTCGACAATAACACCCGTTCCACCGTCAACCTTAATACTGAGCAAACCGTCAGACGCTATTCTTCCTGCTTTTTTTGCGGCTTTCATGCCACTGGATTTACGCAGGTTTTCGATAGCCACCTCCATATTTCCATCTGACTCTACCAGGGCTTTCTTACAATCCATCATGCCCAGGCCTGTTCGTTCTCTGAGCTCTTTTACCATTAATGCTGAAACAGCAGTCATTGCTAGATCCTCACTACGCTTAACGTTGATCAGGCCAACGAAAGTTGGCCACTGGTTGAATATTGTTGCTGAACTTGCCTATTCGGCCTTTTCAGACTCGTCTGCTACAGGCTCTGCTGCGGCAGTTTCCACTGCGGCAGGTTCCACTGCGGCAGGTTCCACTGCGGCAGGTTCCACTGCGGCAGGTTCCACCGCGGCAGGTTCCACTGCGGCAGGTTCTGCTGCGGCAACCTCTGCTGCCACTTCGGGTTGCGTCTCTTCAGCCACTGGTTCAGCTGCCACCTCAACGAACTCGTCGGCACTCACTTCCCCCTGGAATTCCGCCTTGCCGGCAAGCGCCGCATCGGCGATGGCCGCGACAAAGAGACGAATCGACCGTATCGCATCGTCATTGCCAGGGATAACATAATCAATGCCATCCGGGTTGCTGTTACTGTCAACGATACCGATGATAGGAATACGCAATTTCCTGGCTTCCGTGACCGCGATACTCTCGTGATCGACATCAACGACGAACAGGGCGTCAGGCAGGCCGCCCATTTCCTTGATACCACCAAGACCGGACTCGAGCTTTTCCAGATCACGCTGACGCGAAAGGGCTTCTTTTTTGGTGAGCTTTTCGAATGTGCCATTAGCAGCCTGGCTTTCCAGATCTCTCAGACGACGAATGGATTGACGAATCGTCTTGTAGTTCGTCAACATGCCACCCAACCAACGTTTGTCAACGTATGGCATCCCTGCGCGCTCGGCATTTTCCTTGATGACCTTACTGGCACTTCGCTTCGTGCCAACGAACAGAACCTTGTTCTTTTTCGCTGCGGTGCTCTGAACAAAGGCCAGGGCCTCGTCCAGTGCTGGAACAGTCTTTTCAAGGTTGATGATGTGGATATTGTTTCTGGCCCCAAAAATGAATTCATTCATCTTGGGATTCCAATATCTGGTCTGGTGACCAAAGTGCGCGCCCGCCTCAAGCAGGTCCCGCATAGATACGCTAGACATAGTCTCTCCGAATTGTATGGGTTAAGCCTCCACACTCCCCATAATTCAACCGTTTCAGGGACTTAGCCCAGTAACAGCACCCGAATTACGTGTCGGTGTGTGTGAGTATTTTTAAGTTTACGCTCGAGGTTGCCCCCGTCGCGCGGCGCTTTATACCACAAATTGAGGCAAAGTGGGAATTTCTCGGTTACTAAGGTGCCCCATCAACCAACTGTTTCAACTGAGCCTAACTACCTATTACGAGCAAGAACGGGTTGTCATCTGGTATAGTTCGCTGCCTATTTTGAGTCACAATTATTCATGACAATAGAAATTAAAGACAGTGAAGCCCTCGAAAAGATGCGCATCGTGGGCGCATTGGCCGCCCAACAGCTCGAAATGATAGAAGAGCACATCAAGCCAGGTATCAGCACCGGTGAACTGGACCGTATCTGCCATGCCTACACGATAGACGAACAGGACGCGATACCAGCACCACTGAATTACCGCGGCTTTCCAAAATCCATCTGCACATCGGTCAACCACGTCGTGTGCCATGGCATACCCAGCGATGACAAGGTGTTAAAAAATGGTGACATCGTTAATGTTGATGTCACCCTCATCAAGGACGGTTACCACGGCGACACCAGCAAAACGTTTGTTGTAGGAACGGGTGGTGTTCTTGCAGAGCGCCTGACACAGGTATGCAAGGAAAGCTTGTATCTAGGCATCCAGGCAGTAAAACCAGGTGCATACCTCGGGGATATAGGAGCCGCCATCCAGACCTATGCAGAAAAAAACCGTTTTTCAATCGTTCGTGAATACTGCGGTCATGGCATTGGCACCGTATTTCACGACGAACCCCAGGTATTGCACTACGGGAAGAAAGGAACAGGTCCGGTACTGAAATCCGGTATGACATTTACCATAGAACCCATGATCAACGCCGGCAAAGCGGCGGTGAAATTATTACCGGACCAATGGACGGTTGTCACGAAAGACCACAAACTGACCGCCCAATGGGAGCATACCATCGCCGTGACCGAGACAGGATACGAAATTCTAACCCTGCGTAATGACGACACGATCCCTCGCTGCGCTTAAGTAGAGCGTATGAACCGTGATGTTTGATCACCTTATCCACGAACTGGGTTCTGCACTGGAAAACAACCAGCGCATCATTCCCAGCTTCAAAAATGCGCTTGCAAAAGCCCGGGTCACGATGGCCTCAAATTTTGAGGCAGGTGTCAGCACTGACCTACTGATCAAGGCGAACTCCGATTTCATGGACGATATCATGCGATTGGCATGGAATCGTTTTAAATGGACTGAAAACCGCACTAGCTGGCGTAAGTCACGCATCTCACTTCTTGCGGTCGGAGGTTATGGCCGCCAGGAACTGTTGCCAAACTCCGATATCGATTTATTAATACTGCTTGAGCGGAATAACCAGAGTGCGCATCGGGACAATATCCAGAGTTTCACTACTCTACTGTGGGATATAGGACTGGAGGTCGGCCATAGCGTCAGATCCATTGCGGAATGCAAACCAAGTGCTCTGCATGACGTGACCATACTGACCGCAATGATGGAGTCACGAACGATCCTGGGAGACGGCGCACTCTGCAAAAAGGTGCAACAAAAAATTGCACCGGGCAGATCCTGGTCTGCAAAGTCGTTTTATCTCGCCAAACGGCAGGAACAGAATGGTCGTCATGAGAAATCCAACCACACTGAATACAGTCTCGAACCCAACGTGAAAACCTCCCCTGGAGGCCTTCGCGACATTCAAACACTGACCTGGGTAGCAAGACGCCGCTACGGAACACAAAACATTACCGAGCTCGCAGAACAGGACATCCTCACGCTGGAGGAGAGCGAAGAGCTGATCAAAGCGCAGAGCAACCTCTGGAAGATTCGTTTTGCGCTGCACCTACTGACCAACAAAGACGAAAATCGCCTCTTATTCGAATATCAACAAGCCCTGGCCGGCCAGTTCGGGTTTACAGACAACGATCAGCTGGCCGTAGAACAGTTCATGCAAAGTTACTACCGAACCGCGCACCGGGTTAACACGATCAACGAAACTCTGCTGCAGCATTTTGACGAGGTCCTGGTCCAGGCTAATACCCGACTGCAGGTAAGGGCTGTTAACGACCGGTTTCGCCTGGTGAACAACCTGCTGGAAGTGACTTCCGAGAGTGTTTTCGCCGACGAGCCTTCGGCGTTACTGGAGATGTTCGTTATCGTGGGTTCTGACGAGTCAATCGGGGGGTTTCGGGCATCCACCATCAGGCTTGCAAGGCATCACGTCTACTTGATCGACACGCATTTTCGCGAAAATCCCAAAAATGCGGAACTCTTTATGACCCTACTCGGCAGCACCAACCACCTGTTCACGCAGCTGAGGCGAATGGGCAGATGGGGAATACTCGGTGCATACCTGCCGGAGTTCGGCCGGATTATTGGCCAGATGCAGTTCGATTTATTTCATATTTACACCGTCGATGCACATACGCTGCAAGTCGTTCGAAACATGCGCCGGTTCCGCTACAAGAACAACGAGCAGAAGTTTCCGATCGCGGCACACATCCACCCGCGATTACCGAGGATTGACCTACTCTACATCGCCGGCCTCTATCACGATATCGCCAAAGGTATGGGCGGAGACCATTCAGAGCTTGGCATCGAAATCGCTGATGCATTCTGCAAGAGACACAAGTTAGCCACATGGGACACCAACCTTGTTCGCTGGCTCGTCCAGAATCACCTTGTCATGTCTACAACGGCGCAACGCAAGGACATCCAGGACCCGGAGATCATCCATGAATTTGCGCGTTTCGTGGGTGAGCAGGTACGTCTCGACTATCTCTACGCGCTCACCGTCGCGGACATCAACGCGACCAACCCAACGCTCTGGAATGGATGGCGTGCGTCACTAATGGAGCAACTCTACTCGGAAACCAAGAAAGCGTTGCGTCATGGATTGGAAAATCCGATAGATCGCAACGAATACATTCAGGACGTCCAACTACAGGCACTTGATAAACTCAAAGAACACAAAATTGACAGTAGCCTTGTCCGCCTGATGTGGAATCAGGTCGATGAGGACTATTTCGTCAGGGAGAGAGTCTCAGACATCGTCTGGCACGCTGACGCCATTCTGGAGCAGGACGTCAGTGACGAACCGATTATTCTTATTCGGGACGACATCTCACGCAGGAGCGATGCCGGGTTTACGCAAATATTCATCCATACGCATGATCGCAAGGATCTGTTCGTTTCCATCGTAACCGCGATCAACCAACTCAATCTCAGCATTGTCGATGCGCGTATTGCGACTTCAGCCAACGGGCTGACATTCAATACGTTCACAGTTCTCGAGAACGACGGTCAGCCTGTAGGTGAAAAACCAACTCGAATCCGGAAAATTCGCACCACAATTACTGACTTTCTCGCACAGGACGAAATTAACTTCAAGTCGAACCGACGAATACCGCGCCTGCTGAAGCAATTCAAACAGAAGACTCGGGTAAACCTCAGTCCAGCCCCAAATCACGACGCGACTTCTCTTGAGGTGACTACTCCGGACCGACCGGGACTGCTGGCAGTCCTGGCAAAGGTATTTGTCGAAGTAGGTATCTCCTTGATTTCTGCGAAGATCACAACATTAGGAGAAAGGGTAGAAGACGTGTTCTATATCACCGACCAGAGTGGATCACCTATTACAGACCCTGCTTCCATCGCGCATATTACTGATCGGATATGTGAAACGATCGATCATCATGTTGAGCAGGTAGCGGACAGTTATAATGAACAATAATCTCGAGAAACTTCACCCCTACCCCTTTCAGCGTTTCAACCAGTTACTTGATGGTGTTACTAGCGAGACTAACCTGCAACAGATCGCCTGGTCGATGGGAGAACCTAAACACGCTGCTCCGGCCTTCCTGGTAAATGCTCTCACTGACACAGCGCTAATTCGAGAAGGCTTTGGCACCTATCCCCCGACGAAGGGAACCCCGGAACTAAGAACCGCCATCGCCGATTTTGTAAACCGCAGGTACAGGCTTGAGCCGGCACTGGACCCTGAACTAAACGTATTACCGGTCACCGGAACTCGCGAAGCGCTTTTCGCCTTTGCCCAGGCCGTCATCGAACCGCAGCCCAACTGCGTCACGGTAATGCCCAACCCCTTCTACCAAATCTATGAAGGCGCTGCGCTACTCGCGGGTAGCAAACCCTATTACGTCAACTGTGAGCCGGGCAACGGGTACCAGCCCGATTTTGATGCTGTACCCGAAGAGATCTGGCAACGCTGCCAGCTTCTGTACCTTTGCTCACCCGGGAATCCTACGGGCGCGGTAATGGGAGTTCCCCAGCTCCAGACGCTGATTTCGCTTTCTGACGAATACAATTTCGTGATTGCTTCCGATGAATGCTACTCAGAAATCTATATGGACGAACAAAACCCGCCAGCAGGTCTGTTGGAGGCCGCTAGCTTGCTTGGCCGAAAAGATTATAAAAACTGCATCGCTTTCAATTCTCTGTCAAAGCGCTCCAACCTACCCGGTCTTCGCTCCGGGTACGTAGCAGGAGATGCTGAGATCATGGAGAAATTCCTGCTATATCGGACCTATCACGGCTCTGCGATGGCCATGCATCACCAGGTCCTGAGCACGCTTGCGTGGGGCGATGAATCTCATGTCATCCAAAATCGACAGACTTACAGGGATAAGTTCACCCTTGTCGCCGATATACTTAAACCGGTGTGGCCGATGGAAGTCCCGGATGCGGGTTTTTACTTCTGGCCGGAAACACCAATCCCCGATCCCGATTTTGCGGTTCGCCTTATCCAGTTAGCCAACGTTAAGGTTCTTCCGGGAAGCTATCTTTCCAGACCGACCGATTCAGGCAACCCGGGGACTAACCGGGTACGAATAGCACTGGTCGCAACACAATCAGAGTGTATCGAGGCCGCAGAACGAATAGTGAATTGCTGGCAAAAACTATAACCGAGCCTCGTCTCCCATAGTTTTTGAATAAACTCTGTTAAACAACCTTGCCTGTAAATACCTGAGCGTACCGACTATAATCACCGCCCTCAATTTAATCGGTATTTCAAAAAATGTACGCGCTGGCTTTTGGCATAGGCACAAAAAATCGGAACGACGAATGGCTCGAGGTTTATTTCCCATGCCCTGCTTTTCGTCCTGACCAAACTCTTATTGACGTTATCACTGCCGCTACCGACTACACGGGTGGTAACACTGATATCGAGCTGAATAGCCTTCAAATCAAGAAATTATCAGAAACCATTCACGATGAAAGACAGAAATCAATCGTCGCTCAACTGGCTTCGTCCACCAGGCCCGTTGTGCTAACCATGATTGAATCCGATGCGGCGCTGCAGTCAACGCCGGAGACTTACCTGAAGCTGCATTTGCTCTCACACCGATGCGTATTGCCTAACGAACAAAACCTGGAAGGTATCTATCCTCTGCTTCCGAACGTCGCCTGGACGGAACAGGGTGCCGTCGACCTGAATGAAATAGAGGAACTGCAACTTAAGGCGCGCCTTGAAGGCAGGGTTCTGGAAGTATCAGCGGTCGATAAGTTTCCAAAAATGACCAACTACGTCATCCCCTCTGGTACTCGAATAGCACACTCAGCCCGCGTGCGCCTTGGCGCCTATGTTGGTGAAGGAACAACTGTAATGCATGAGGGATTCATCAATTTCAACGCCGGCGCACTGGGACCCAATATGATTGAGGGCCGCATCTCACAGGGTGTGACCGTCAGTGGTGGCACTGACCTGGGCGGTAGTGCGAGCACGGCCGGTACGCTTTCAGGCGGTGGTAACATCGTTATCAGCATTGGCAAGGACTGTTTGATTAGTGCGAACGCTGGAACCGGTATTCCGCTGGGAGACAGATGCACCATTGAAGCTGGCCTCTATATTACCCCAGGCACTGTCGTCCAGATCATGGACGAGGACAGAAACATGCTGAAGCCCGCTAAAGCTAAAGACCTGGCAGGACAGTCCGATCTTCTGTTCCTGCGGAATTCACAAAACGGGATTGTCGAGTGCAGAACCAATAGAAGTGCTATTAAACTTAACAGCACCCTGCACAGCAACAACTAAGGGAAGCTCTGATTATGAGGATTTTTTCGTGAGGACAAGGCGAACACGCACGGAGATAAATCGCGGATGTGCTCTAAATTCGCGATTTATTGAGTGCGCGTTCAACGCAGTCATCGAGGGGAAAGTGATGCGGCATACCGACCTTAATCAGAGATTCCCCAGCATTCGATAACGGGCGAGTAAATGTCAAATTCCGACACCATTTCACTTGCGCAGCAGTTGATCCGTGAGCCATCCGTCTCGCCGGAGGATGGGCGCTGCCAACAGATCATAGCCAGCTACCTGACCAATCTGGGGTTCACTGTCGAACATCTGCCTTTTGGTCCGGTGAAAAACCTCTGGGCCACCAGGCAGGGTTCCGCTAGCGGCCCTTTGTTTAGCTTTGCAGGACACACAGATGTCGTTCCAACCGGTCCTGAGAGCGAATGGCTGATATCACCATTCGAGGGCAAAGTGTCAGGAGACATGCTTCACGGGCGAGGTGCTGCGGACATGAAGGGTTCCCTGGCGGCCATGTTGACTGCCACCTCTCGCTTCGTCACACAAGTAGATGACTATCAAGGCACTATCGCTTTTCTAATCACTTCAGATGAAGAAGACGCCGCGACAGACGGGACCGTGAAAGTCATGGATACGCTTGAATCACGAGGTACTAAAATCGACTACTGTCTGATCGGAGAACCCTCGAGCTCCCAAACCGTGGGCGATGTTGTCAGGGTAGGCCGCAGGGGGTCTCTGGGTGGCACTGTTATTATCAAAGGTATTCAAGGGCATGTGGCCTATGCTGATGAAGCACGAAACCCCATTCATGAAAGTGCACCAGCACTGCTCGAACTAACGACCACACTGTGGGATAAAGGTAATGAATTTTTCCCCGCAACGACGTTCCAGATATCGAACATCAGCGCAGGTACCGGCGCGAGTAATGTCATTCCCGGGGAACTGCGGGTTGAATTCAATTTTCGTTTTTCAACTGAATCAACCGAGCAATCACTGCGGCGGAAAACCGAAGAAATTCTCTCCAGACACTGCTCGGAATACCTAATCGACTGGCGACTTTCTGGTCCACCTTTCCTGACCACCGTCGGCGCCCTGATCCCGGCGGTCCAGGCAGCAATACTAAACCGCTCAGGAATAGACACGGAACTATCGACTGCTGGTGGCACTTCCGATGGTCGATTCATCGCCCCAAGGAATGTTGAAGTCGTTGAGCTTGGGCCATGCAACGCTACCATACACAAGGTCAATGAACAGGTTTCTGTCAAAGACCTCGACGCGTTGTCAGTGATCTACGAAGACATTCTCGGGGCATTGCTGAGCCAATGACAGTGGGCAATGCGATACAACCGGACGTTGAAATCTACGTAAAACGAGTGGAGATCAGCGATATTATCGAATGGATCAGCCTTTACTTTTCTATTGATAAACAAAAGACCGTTAGCTCAACGCTCAAATTGAAACTGACCAGAGACGGCAGTGCAATGACCTGCACCATTGCCGAAAATGTCGCTAAGGGTGGCTACACATCTATCTGGTTTGATTCCACCAGCACACCCTGGCAGACCGATGAAGAATGCGCGCGGGACGCCTATAACCATTTCCAGGTTGAAATTCGGTGCAGCGTAAGCGGCTGGACACCAGAAAGTGAAGACTCAGGCGGCTGGTACCGGTTCACCGAAAGCGGCAAGACGGTCGTCAACTGGTTAACATAAACAGCCCTGAGCGGGCCTAAATAAACAGCCCTGAGCCGGCGGAAATAAACAGCCCTGAGCGGGCCTAAATAAACAGCCCTGAGCGGGTCTAAACAAACAGCCCTGAGCGGACTGAAATTAGCGCAGTCGCGAGTTGAAATTTATGAGCAAAGCTTTTTATCTGGCAATTGCGATCATTGCTTTCACCATCCCCATCGTTGTCATGGCACCCGCCAGCATCGTGACCGGGCTATTTGGGGACGCCGTTCAGCGAAACATCCCAGGTCTGAAGATCGGAGCAACCCGGGGGCGAATCTGGCAAGGTTCCACTCAGCTACAGTACCAACGGTTCCCAGCTTTCACTTTGTCCTGGAAGTTGGCAGCCCTGCCACTGCTCACCGGAAAAGTAAGTACATTGATTGAACTGAACGGCGGCGGTCTTCAACTGGAAATGGGCGCTCTGGGTTCGACTTCCGGTGGCTCGCTGGACAATATTAATGGCACCATCGAAAGCCGATTTATCAACGCCATTAGCGTTGGCTATGGCCTTGAGTTGACCGGCGTCTTTGAGCTTTCAGGCATCAACACGTCGTACGATCAACGTTGGCTTACTTCGCTAAAAGGTGTAACAAACTGGTCGGGTGGCATCGTACATATTGAAACTCCGGCACAATTTTATAGCGTCAAGTTACCGGCACTAACGGGGCAGCTTTCGATGAAAGACTCCAACGCAGTGTTAGATGTCGCTGCCGGGACCTCCACATTATTAACAATCGCACTAAAACCAGACGGGTGGTCGCAAACATCCGTCTCTTACATGCTAGCGGATATAGCTGGTTTACCTGTCCCAAAGGAATACCAGGATACAACCGGCCCTGCCTTCTTGCTGGAGGAGAAGGTGTTCTAGTAATGCCTTACGGAAATTTTATTACTCTTCAGTCGCTGAGTTCTATGGTATTTTACGCTTGACGAATCCTGCAGGTCGCGCGCGTGGATAATGTACTACAGCTATTTAATGAACACAGCAGGAAGATTGCTACCGCAACCAGCGTCCTGCTGATCGTCTTGATGAGTCTAACGATTGCGAATACAGCGCTGTTCTTCATGGAAACCGTGAACTCCCCGGATATTATCCCGGATTCAGCACCAGCAGGCACCAGCGTGATCACCCAACCAAGCTTTAAGGTTTCCAGTCTCGAACTGTTCGGCAGGCTTGAGAGCGTGGATATCGTACCCCAGACAATTGATGCGCCGGAAACAAACCTGAACCTGGAACTGCAGGGTATTTTCATAACTGAAGATGCAAAATTCTCCACTGCTATCGTGGCAAAAAAAGGCAAGATTGGTGAACTTTTTGCAATAGGTGACAAGTTACCGGGAAACGCTATCCTGGCTGCCGTGTTCGAAGATCACGTATTAATCCGGCGAGGCACCAAAATGGAGAAACTGCTCTACTCCGATAGCAAATTTCAATTCGTCAGTGACGAGGCTCCCGAAAATAAATCAACCCGGTCTGGAAGAGCGATATCTGGCACTACGCAATCCCGGCCGGGAAATGCCGGAAGCAACGTTCGCAACAAAAATAAGCCAAACAACCAAACTATCGATAACAACACTCTCACCCAGTATCAGGAAAAATTTCGCAACGACCCTCATGGTACCTTGAGTGAGGCTGGCATCACCCCCGTTTCAATCGACGAGGCAAACGGATACCAAGTCGGCACAGACGCACCGGCTGCAATCAAGCAGGCAGGCCTGCAACCAGGTGATATGATACTTTCAATCAATGGCCGTCCGGTTGGCGTAGCCTCAAGCGATACCGCGCTAATGGCTCAGGTTATGGCATCATCCCGGGTTCGCGTTGAAGTCAAGCGGGGGCCGCGGCGTTTTTTCCTGACTGTACCCGTACCTAAATACGGGCGGCAGTAAACCTTTCGGTCGCGTATCATTCAACCCATATTGAGCCAAGAATTTCATGACTGTAAGTAATTCTCGAATAAGCATCTCCCTTGCCATCTTGGTTAGCTGCTTACTCCTGCCCGTCGCATTACCTGCCCAAAAAGCCTCCGCGCAGGCAAAGGCCATAGAAGAAACCTGGAAGGTAAGTTTAAAAAATGCCGATATCCGCGAATTCGTGTCCCAGGTTTCAGTGATAACAGGCAAAAGCTTTGTGGTAGACCCCAGGGTTAAAGGTAACGTCACCGTTATTTCGAACACCTCAATGGACAAGGACACGATCTATGAGCTGTTTCTATCGGTTCTTCGGGTTCACGGCTACGCCGCTGTTCCTACCGGGAACATCACCAAGATCGTTCAACAGGTCCTCGCAAAACAGAGCGGGAATCCAAAGGATTTTTTGCGTCCCGCACAATCAGAGGAATTGGTGACCGCTGTCATCCCGGTCCGTAATTCCGCGTCAGAGGATCTGGTAAAGACCCTCAGGCCGCTCATTCCACAATACGGCCACGTTGCTGGTATCTCGTCCCCTAACGTACTGATTATCAGCGATCACGCGGGAAACATTGCCCGATTAACCGAAATCGTTAACCGAATCGACATCGCCGATAGCCAAACCGTTGAGATCATCGGCCTGAAAGAGGCCTGGGTCGAAGATATGGTTGGACTCCTCGAAGAACTCGCACCTGAACAGATAGGGAGTGGCGCAAAGGGTCCAAATAAGGTGACCATCGTCGCCAGCGAACGAACAAATTCCATGGTGGTTAAGGGCCAAAAAGTCACCGTAGAGAAGGTGGCGCAGCTCGTGTCACAACTGGATGTTCCCGCAAACCGGTCCGGGACAACCAAGGTTATTCGACTTGCGCATTCCGACGCCTCTGAAATGGCCGAACTTCTGAGGAACACGATCGTTGACGATGAAGATAATAAGTCCAACAAGGTTAAAACCAGCATCCAGCCTGATGAGGCACTCAATGCATTGGTCATTCGTGCAGCCCCCTCGGCCATGCTCGAAATAATGGATATCATCGACAGCCTGGACGTACGCCGACTGCAGGTACTGATAGAAGCTGCCATCGTCGAAGTCACGACGGATTTCTCTCGCCAACTTGGTTCTGAGCTTTTTGTTGCAGACTTGAGCGGCGGGAATACGCCGCTTGGATTAACCGCGCCCTCCGGAACCCTCGCACAGATTCTGAAAAATATGGCCCAAGGTGACTCTGACTTGCCAGATGGCATTGCTCCACCGCTACTCAACGTTGACCCGGGAACTTCACCGTTATTAGCCGGTGGTCGACTCAACTCAGATGGGACAAGTTTCGCTGCCATTATTCGAGCCCTGTCGACGAACGGAGACGTTAATCTATTATCCACTCCCAACATCACAACGATGGACAATGAAGAAGCAAGAATTGTAGTCGGTCAAAACGTGCCGTTTAGAACAGGTTCAACGACAAGTGGTAGTGACGGTGCATCGAACCCATTCACGACAATCCAACGCGAAGACGTCGGGCTGACACTGGAAGTCACTCCTAATATTCATGATGGCAATCTGGTGCAACTCAAAGTTCACCAGGAAGTCTCTGAGGTTGACCCTGCTTCACTTAGCGTTATTGGTGCCGACGGAAGCGCAGACCTGATAACCAACATACGCACGATTGATACAACAATTCTCGTCGACGACCAGGAAGTAATCATCATCGGAGGATTGATCAGGGATAAGGAAACCTTCAATGATTCAAAGGTGCCTTTGCTGGGAAGCATCCCGGGCATCGGTTTTTTGTTTCGGAGTTCTTCCACGACGACTCAAAAACAGAACCTGTTGGTATTCCTGAGACCTACGGTTCTCGATTCACGTGCAGCCATCACCTCAGCCACCCAGCGAAAATTCAACAGCGTCTACGAAGTTGAAATCGAAGGACGAGACTCCGCAACCGTCATCTCGGACCTGTTCAATGGAAATATCCCGTAAACTTAGCGCTCTTCGCCTTAAGCTCAAAGCCACACAATTCGAGGTGTCGCGACGGGTTCTATTCCTGTGGATAAAGCCGATCTTCCTGGGTGGTAGTCGTGAATCACTCGATCTGAGCGATTCAGACCTCATCTGTTACGTGCTGCCCTTTCGGTCCATCGCAGACCTCCTTGTGACGGACAAGGCCTGCGAGGCAGGCGGCTTACCTTCCGCGGTATCGATAATCCCGGAAATTAACGAAGATCGCGCCGTGTTTTTCCTGGGTCGGCCGGAAGGAACGCTGGGTAGAAAATCACTGCGCCAACAATCAGCGCGGATGATGCGCCTTTTCGAACACCAGAAGGCTCTTGCTAACCGATCAATCAAGATTGTTCCCGTCTCCCTGTTCTGGGGCCACCAGCCCGACAGAGAAAAGTCTTTGTTCAAGCTTTTACTCTCGGAACACTGGAGTGCAACCAGCGGCCTGAAAAAGTTCTTCGCCATGCTATTTCACCCCGGTCACATATTAGTGCAATTCGGAGCCCCCATAGCGCTTGATGAACTCATATCATCCGAGTCTGAACAACCGAGACAGGTAAGGAAGCTCCTGCGATTACTTCGAGTGAATTTCAACAACCAGAGACAGGCAATCATTGGTCCAGACCTCTCTCACCGGCGCACCCTACTCAGCAATATTCTGGCAAGTGACGAAGTTCGCGGCGCCATCGAGCGTGAAGCAAGAACCAACGAGGTATCATTTTTGTCCGTGGAAGAAAAAGCGATGGCCTACGCCCAGGAAATAGCTTCGGACCAGTCATATCGGGTCATAAGATTTTTCTTTGTATTGCTCACCTGGCTCTGGAACAAATTGTACTCGGGGATTGAAGTCAACCACATTGACACCGTCAAACAGATGGCCCAGTCCCACGAGATCGTTTACACCCCCTGCCATCGAAGCCATATTGACTATTTGCTAATGTCATACGTGCTCTATAACAATGGTCTGGCCCCACCTCACATTGCCGCAGGAAAGAACCTCAACCTGCCCTTTGTTGGTCCGCTGCTACGCAGGGCCGGAGCCTTTTTTATGCGGAGAAGTTTCCAGGGTGACGGCCTGTATAGAGAAGTCTTTGATGAGTATTTACACCAGGTTTTTACCCGTGGATTTTCGGTGGAGTACTTCATAGAGGGCGGCAGGAGCCGAACTGGAAGAACACTGCCACCGAGGACGGGGATGCTCCGCATGACGGTTAACAGCTTCCATAAAGACGCCTCCAAACCCATTGTGTTTATGCCAGTGTACTTCGGCTACGAGCGGGTGCTTGAATCATCAACTTATATGGCCGAATTGTCCGGGAAGGATAAGCAATCAGAATCCGTGTTCGATATTTTCGGCATATTCCGTTCCCTGAAGCGCCATTTCGGACAAGTGACCGTTAACTTTGGGGAACCCCTGCGACTTCAGGAGTTCATGGATGAACAGTTACCGGAATGGCAACAGTTAACGGAGATACCCTCAGTTCAATTATCCGAGACCTGCCTGCTCCTGGCCGAGAACCTTGTAACCCGTATCAACGAATCAGTCGCAGTGAAACCAACAAACCTGGTTGCTGTCGCTTTGTTATCAACCGCGAAGCAGAATATTGAGGAACAATATCTGTTGGATCAAATTGAGCTGCTTCTTGCTATCGCCCGAAAATGCGGTCCGTCAGGTTGTTCAATCACCAACGCAACCCCAAAAGAAATACTTGAGCAAGCAATAGACATTAGCGGCTTAAGCAGAACAGAGCACCAGTTCGGGACCATCGTTTCAGCGTCTCCCGAACAGTCAATAACCCTGACTTACAACGCCAACAATGTCATTCATGTATACGCAATGCCATCGCTGGTTGCGAGATTTGTGCGAACCGAAACCAAAACCGACAGAAATGCATTAGCAGAATTTATCAAACCGCTGTACCCGTTCCTGAAGTCAGAGATGTTCCTTTCCTGGGACATTATTGATCTGGAGGGGGTATTAGATTCCGTCATAGAATCATTGTCTGAGCTTGGGCTCATTGCGATCAACGGCGACCAGATTGCAATTCCATCGCCTGAGTCACCTGAATACAATAGTCTTCAAGATATCGCCAGCATCACGGACCCAACCCTGGAAAGGTTTTATATTGTCATGGCATTGCTGCAGCAATCCAATCGACCATCACTCAAAGCACTTGAATCAGCATCCGCAGGAATCGCAGAACAACTTTCCGTCATCTATGGCATCAACTCCCCTGAGTTTTTCGACAAATCTCTTTTCTCCACATTCCTCAGACAACTGAAAAGTGAACAGGTTGTCGATACTGAACTCGCTGTCGGCGAATATTTTGCGCCATTGGAATCCGCCACTGCTAGATCTCTGGATGCCGATGTCAGATACAACATTCTGCAGGCGGTCAGAAAGTTCAACAACTAACTCGCAAACACCTCGTAACGGCTGTTTTTATTTTTGAATACATGTGTCGGCCGGATGGGAGAGATCCAGTCACCGTGAGGTGGCCGCTTAAGCACAACCCGGCTACAACCTGCCTGCAAGGCGACAGTTAACAATGCCATCGCATCTTCGTCTGTCCCGAGAAATCTTTGCAGATGCTGCATTGGTCCTCGCACAGCAGCGGCACCCGGCTTTTCGGGAAACATCGGATCAATGTAGATCACATCATATTCCAGGCCAGGCTGAGCCATCAGCACAAGCGAATCAGCAATTGTCAGTTTGATTCGATTAGCAGCAGAAGCCAGTTCGGGAACCTTCTTTGCCCGCTTCAATCCATCCAGAAGCAATGTGGAGACAACCCTTGATCGTTCTACCAGGGTCACCTTACACCCGAGGGACGCCAGCACAAACGCATCCCGGGCCAGTCCGGCCGTACAGTCCAGAACGCGAACGCCTCCACCCGCTTTTACTGCACGTGCCACCAACTCGGTTTTTTTTCCGGCTCCCCGAAGCCGGGTCAGAAATTCCGGTTGAGAAAAATCAACCCTAAGTGGGTGCTGACGGGAAAAGCTATCTTCAAGGTAATATCCATCCTCGTCACAGCCTACTCTAAACCTACTCATCTCTTGTCGGGTCGAGAGGCAACCTGTTCACGAAGATAGACAGGTGTCGCGCGCATCGCGCTTACTGATTCGCCGCGGCCAAGCTTGAAGGAACCAAGGGAAAGCAAATTGCGTATGCTCGGAACAGTTTCAGCCGAAATACTCTTAAAGGAAACACCCGTTGCCTCCTGAATTTTTGTACTCAATCCAGGCATTGCGTTGCCACACCCAAGCCAGTCGCCAACAGGTAACTGCGGCAGTTCAGAGACGTCAACAACCCCCTCTGGGATGACTGGCACCGCAATATGTTCCTCGAATTTGTAGGCACCGTAATAAACTTCCTCCAGTCGAGCTGTTAACCCCACAAATACGAGCGGAGGATTAGTCACTGTAGTGAACGACTGCGCAATGCAGGCCATAGATGAGACTGGTACGACGGGAATACCCAGCCCGTAACCCAATCCCTGGACAACCCCTACGGCAATCCGCAAGCCAGTAAAAGAACCAGGGCCTTGACCAAAAACGATCGCATCAAGGTCTCCAACACCTATCCCTGCCTCTCTTACCAGCGACTCGATTGATGGCAGAATTTCCCTACTGTGTGTATCGACTTCTGGAGATGTCCGATCTACCAGCTCTGAGCCGAGTTGCAATCCCAGCACAGTAGAACGTGTAGAGGTATCAATTCCAAGGAGATTCACCGGGCGACCTTCTCAAAAAGAGAGCATTGTAACTCGTGCATCATAGTTTACGCATCCAAGCGATCGCATCTTCGTGCCTATCAAGCCAGACCATTTCGGGTAAATTATTGATAACATAATTTCGATATGAACGACTGCTGATTCTTGAATCACCAAGCACGAACAATCCCGTGTCACTCGCTTCACGCATTAGTCGTCCAAAACCCTGCTTTAACGACAAGACCGTCTTAGGCAATGCCAACTCTGTAAAGCCATTGCCACCATTGCTACGGATCAATATTGATTGAGCATTGTAGATTGGGTCAGACGGGTTAGGGAAAGGCAGTTTGTCGATAATCAGTAGCTTCAATCCTACGCCCCTAACATCCACGCCTTCCCAAAAACTCTGCGTGCCTAACAATACACTACGCGGGGATTCCTTAAACTCAGTCAGCATTTGAATTTTGGACTTGGTACCCTGGACAAGCAGTGGCCTTCCAATCTGCTTAAGCTCAAGCGCTGCAAGCTGCAAAGCGCGATGACTGGTAAACAGGAAAAAGGTTCTTTCGTTGTTTTGTTCAATCAATGGGACACAACGGGCAACAAGTTGTTTAGTATGATCGTCGCGGCCTGGCTCAGGTAACCCGGATGGCACATAGGCTTTGATAGACTTCAGATAATCAAATGGACTTTCGAAGATCGCGGAAATTTCATCGGATACACCAAGTTCTGATTTAAAATGAGTGAAAGAACCATCCACAGATAGTGTCGCAGAAGTGAATATCCAACTGGCCTCGGAATCCATGACAACTTTTTGGAAATCTGCGCTAATCTCCAGCGGAGAGAGGTGGATGGTGTAATTACCCTGGACTCTCTCAATCCAGTGGACATAACCTCCCCCCGGGTCAGCCTGTTCGGTGAGCAGTGCGAAGATGTCCGCCATTCCCAGGGCACGTTTGGCACATTGCGCCAGTCCATCACTTCTATCTGCAACATCCAAAAGGCGATTACCCAACTCCGCCAGAGCCTGATCAACCGCAAGAATCAAGTGGCGAGACTTTTCATTCAGCCATCGTTCAAAGTAGGAATCAGTTCCCGCAAGCATCAACTGTTTCAACGCCACCAATTGCCTTTCAAGGGCGCTAACGAAGTCCAAACTGTGTGGGTCATCATTACCCAGCAGGGACAATTCAGCTCTGACATCGCGTAAAAGTTCAGTAAATTGCCCGCTGGATAATCGTTGCCCAAAAAACTGGCGAGCAATATCCGGAATCTGGTGAGCCTCATCAATTACCAACGCCGTTACATCAGGCAAGAGCGATCGAATGTTGTCCTCTCGCTGCGTGAGGTCGGCCAGTAAAAGGTGATGGTTCACAATAACGATGTCAGCCTGACTGGCTTTTTCTCTCGCACGGTACAATGGACAATCGTTAAATTCAGAACACCTACTACCCAGACAGTTATCTCTTGTGCTGGTCACCAGTTTTTGAAGAGCGGCATTTTCCTCCGGATCCAGGATTTCAGTAAGATCATTGGTCCGACTTCGAGTTGACCAGCCGCGCACTTCCATCAGTTGGTGTGCAAGGACTTCATTTCGATGATCTATCTTAATGTTGGTCTTTAACCGTTGCGGACAGAGGTAATTCGCCCTGCCTTTTAACAACGCGACTCTCTTTTCGGGGAACATCTTCTGCAAAACGGGCAGGTCTTTCTGAAACAACTGATCCTGAAGGTTCTTTGTACCTGTTGAAATAATCACGGAGCCGGAAGCAATAAACGCAGGAACAAGGTAGCTCAGGGTTTTTCCAGTGCCTGTTCCAGCTTCAAAAATCCCGACGGCTCCACTTTCCATCACCGACTCTATGTTAATCGCTAACTCGAGTTGCCCCTTCCGCACTGAATATTCAGGCCAGGAGTGGGCTAGTGCATCAAAAACATCTGGCAGGTTTTGCATACAACTAGTTTGAATCTAAGGTGTGCATAAATGATGATGTCGTTAGAGGAGCAATAATCTATGGAAACCACCGCTATCGTACTAGCAGGAGGAAAGGGATCAAGGATGAATTACGCAGAGAAGGCGTGGATGTTGCATCATGGAAAACCTCTGTTAACTCATGTTGTTGATTCGATCAGCCCACAAGTCGATATGATCCTCATTAGCAGGAACAATACCAGCGATCCAAGGTATGACGAACTACCCTACCCCTGCATCGCAGACATCGCATTTGCAGCTGATGATATTGACGGTGAAGCGACTAAGCAACAGGGGCCCCTATCCGGGATCAGTGCCTGCGCACGCCACGTAAAAACATCGCTGACACTTGTCGTGCCGTGCGATACACCTCGTCTACCCAACAACCTCATGCAGAAATTACTCAATGGCCTCGGTGACGCATCTGTTGCGGTGGCACACGATGGAAACAATGAACAACCGCTGGTTTTCCTTGCGCATACTACAGCGCTTGAGGAAATCGATGTCTATCTGAAGACTGGTCGCCGTTCAGTAAAGGGATGGCTTGAGGGGATGAATCACAATCGAGTCTACTTTGAGACCGGATCAGATGAGTTTGAGAACATCAACACAATCAATCAATTAGCGTAACTGTCCAAAACCATAAAGTTTTATACGGAGTAACCATCAAGCGTTGTAAGAGACGCCACGCCCCCCCTCACCAAAGTGAGAGGAGGCACAGAAGCTTTAAAAGCGGTCATCAACAAAAAGCCCTCATATAAGAGGGCTTTTCAGTGATATTACTTACGCTTCTTTGCAGCCTTCTTCTTAGCAGCAGGCTTCTTCTTAGCAGCAGCCTTTTTCTTAGCAGGCTTCTTCTTAGCAGCAGGCTTCTTCTTAGCAGCAGCCTTCTTCTTAGCAGCAGGCTTCTTCTTAGCAGCAGCCTTCTTCTTAGCAGCAGGCTTCTTCTTAGCAGCTACTTTTTTCTTAGCAGCTACTTTTTTCTTAGCAACTACTTTTTTCTTAGCAGCAGGTTTCTTTTTTGCAGCTTTCTTTTTTTTCGCAACCACTTTCATCGCTCCTGTATTACGTTGAGAAGTTCTTCCCTATCGAGTTGTATCTTTCCGTTAACTGGATTTAAACAAACCCATTACTGATATAACGCAAACACAAAACAAAGTTTAGAAAAAAAAATTTCAATTTGCACACTTTTTTTTGAAATTTTTTTTTATTTTTCAGGTGATTAAACGTACTACTTAAAACGAAATTTAGAAAAGTGACATAACGAAAACTTTAGATGAGTAATTGTCTACACACAGAAACTCTCCCTTAACCAATTAGTTATCAAGGATATCGAATATGACGTTCTTAATGTCGTCACTATCACCATTCCCGTCCGTCTTGTGATAACTCAGTTTACTACCCTGTTTTCGCGACATTTCTTTATAGAACGAAACCAAAGGTTCTGTTTGTTCTCTGTATACTTTTAGGCGCTCCAAAATTGTTTCTTCTTTGTCATCCTCGCGTTGAACCAGTGGTTCACCTGTAATGTCGTCAACACCTTCAACAGTGGGCGGGTTGTGGTGTACGTGATAAACACGCCCCGACTCAAGGTGTATGCGTCGCCCCGACAACCTTGAAACTATTTCGTCATCAGGGACATAAATCTCTATGACGTGGTCAATTTCGATGTTTTGTGACACAAGAGAGTTCGCCTGGGGAATGGTTCGCGGGAAACCGTCAAACAAGAAACCGTTCGCACAATCATCTTTAGCAATCCTCTCTTTTACCAAATCAAGGATGATTTCATCTGTAACGAGAGCACCACTATCCATCACTGCCTTAACTCTTTTACCTAGCGCGGTGCCATCGCGAATTGCTTCACGCAACATATCACCCGTTGAAATCTGCGGAATGCCGTATTTTTCTACAACATACTTCGCCTGAGTTCCTTTACCCACTCCTGGGGCACCTATCAGAATCAATTTCACGATTTAACTCCTGGTTCTACCTAAATGAAATTCTGAACTAATGTAGTCGTCGCTTACGATGATACTGTACGCCTTGCGCTCGTAACATTGGGAAGTTGTTTCATCTTCTCAAGCGTCTGTAATAATTTGTTTAACTGAACCACCTCGATCACCATTTTGATCGATACGCGATTATTGTGTCTGTCTGTCAATGTGGTCGTCGATCGAACATTGGCGTGCTCACGCATCAATATACCGGTGATGTCGTGTAGTAATCCATATCGATCGTAAGCCAGGACCTCAATACTAACCGGAAAGGTTACCTCCACGGATTCTTTCCATTCCAAGCTCATCAGACGCCCGTAGACATCTGCTTTTAACGCCTGCAGGCAATCATGCCGATGGACGTGCACAAGGTCTGCATCATCTACAACCCCTACAATCAGGTCACCTGGAACGGGCTGGCAGCATTCGGACATCTCGAAATCAAGATCACCCTGTCCCTCAATTGCCGCTATATTTTCAGGTGCCTCAATATCAAGGTCCAGCTGATGATCCGAAATATTCAGCTGCACCAGATCGGCAGCTTCTTCAACGACGTCAAACGCTGTCAATTCACCGATTGCGATAGCATAAAACAATTCGCTGGGTGACTCATAATCCATACGTTCGACCAGATCAGAGAACTCGAAATGTTCGACGCCCAGATGGCTGAGCTCTTCGATCAGCAATTTCTTTCCTTCTTCTACGTTCTTTTCTTTTTCTCTTCGGGCAAACCAACCCTGAATCTTGGTCCGCGCCCGTGAGGTTGCCACATATCCAAGGTGCTCGTGCAGCCATTCCCTTCTGGGTTCCGGCTCATCTCCAACAATAATCTCTACTCTGTCTCCCGAGCTCATTGCTGTGTTTAGTGGCACGACACGTCCGTTGAGTTTTGCACTACGGCACTTATGTCCAATTTCTGTATGCACCCGGTAGGCAAAATCTATGGGGGTAGCACCTGGCGTCATGTCTACTACGTCACCATCCGGCGTAAAAACATATATGCGATCAACCGACAAAGCACTGAAAAGATCCAGATCACTATCGTCTTCTTCATCCTGCCCTTCAATGATTTGGCGTATCCAGGCAATTCTTTGCTCATAGGATTCCGAGCCCTTTAGATCGCCTGCATCCTTGTATTGCCAATGCGAACAAATACCAAATTCAGCTTCCTCGTGCATTTCCGCGGTACGGATTTGTATCTCCAGTACTTTGCCTTCAGGACCAATAACAGCCGTATGAAGTGACTGGTAGCCATTCTCTTTGGGGTTCGCGACATAGTCATCGAATTCATGGGGAACATTACGCCACTGATTGTGAACTACGCCCAATATTCGATAACAATCCCCCTCGTCGCCAACAAGTATTCGGACTGCACGAACATCATAAACCTCCGAAAAGGGAATCCCCTTGCGGCGCATCTTTCTCCAGATGCTATAAATATGTTTTGGACGACCATCCACCTTACAGTCAATACCGACCTGCTTAACCCTGAGATTCAGTTCGCTCACAACATTCGCAATGTACTCCTGCCTGACGGTTCTCTTCTCGTCTAGCAACTTTGCAATGCGTTTGTAAGAAAGAGGTTCCCTGAGCCGAAAGGACAGGTCTTCCAATTCCCACTTAAGATGACCAATACCGAGTCTGTGCGCGAGTGGTGCATAAATTTCAAAAACTTCCCTGGCTAGTTTCAGCCCCCCGGGATTCTTGCTCGCCACTGCATTCCTGATGGCGCAAGTTCTCTCTGCAAGCTTTAAAAGCGCGACACGCACATCATCAACCAGCGACACGAGCATTCTTCTTGCCTGCCCCATCTGATCCTGACGCTCACCAAAGAGTTTTTTAGTTGTACCAAACTGGATATCACTGATGGCTGCCATCTTCAACGTACCTTCAACCAGACGAGCAACGTCAGCCCCAAACTGCTTTTTAACGTGGTTGAGCGTCAACTGATTTTCGCGAACAGCACGATAGATGATCGCGGCGACCATACCATTCTCATCAACGTACAACTCATTGAGAATTTCAGCCATGCCAAGGCCCATACGAAAGCTGCTGTGGCCTTCGGTCCAGAGCCCCCCTGTTGCGAGTGCTTTCTCTTCGGCCTGCTCTGAAAGATCGCAGACCTCACGTAGACGTGACAGATTGATTTCAGGTCTCGCATCACCGATTTTACACAGCCACATTTCGATATTGACTGAACCATCAACCAGTAACGGTTGTTCTTGTCTGACTTTAACCATGAAAGAATCGTTAAGTATCGAGCGGCTTAGTGGGGTAACCCCTGACGGACGAGGAGCGCAATAGATTCTACATGGGTTGTATGAGGAAACATATCAATTATTCCCGCCGATCGAAGCTCAAAACCCTGTTTTTCTAGAATTCCGATGTCTCGAGCCAGCGTCTCCGGGTTGCAGGAAACGTACACTACCCTGACTACATTACTACTGGCAAGCCTTTTGACCATTGCCTCTGCACCGCTTCGAGGCGGGTCAAGCAGGACCTTATTCACCCCTTCTAAGCCATTGATTTCAGTGGTTTCCAGCTGTAAGTCTTCAACGACAAAAGACACATTTTCCACACCATTGAGCCGGGCATTGTCACGGGCCCGCGCAATACTGCTGGCGGATTGTTCTGCGCCTGTCACCTTCTTTGCAAACCGGGATATCGCGAGCGAAAAGTTCCCTATTCCACAGAATGCATCGAACACCTCGTCCGAAGGATCGATATCCAGCAGCGCTACGGCCCTGGCCACCATTTGCCTGTTTACCGCAAGATTCACCTGTGTGAAATCCTGCGGAGAGAATTGAAAAAACAGATCATAATCGGGCAACCGATAATGCAGCAGATCATCGTCGTCCTGCGGAAAAATCTTGTGAGTACTATCGATTCCTTCAGGTTGCAAAAACATCTGCACAGATTGCTCACGTCCAAATGAATGCAATTTCTGCATATCTTCATTCGACATTGCCGCCATATGGCGAAAGATTAGCGCAACATCATTGTCGCCACAGGCAACCTCAATCTGCGGAATTGTTCTTGGTTCGCTCAACCCACTAATGAGCTTTATGAGCGGCTCGATTAGACTTGAAACCGGGTCGACCAGTATCGGGCAATTTTCAATGTCGGTAATATAGGGCTTCATCTTTTCCCTAAAACCAACGAGCACTCTGTCCTTTTTGTCCACGTACTTCACGCCCAATCGCGCTTTGGTGCGATAGCCATACGGCGGCGCAGAGATAGGTTCCATCCACTCCCTGGGCGTAATCTGACCAAATTGTTTTTGAACCTGCGCCTGCTTCAATTCCAACTGATACGCATGACTCACGTGCTGGAAACTGCAACCACCACAAAAGGACGCGGCTTTACACATCGGCGTTACCCTGTGACTTGATGAAGCAAGGACTTCAGTCGTACGCAGGTACAGTCGCTTTCGTTTTCTGGCAACCGGTACCGCCTTAACTTTTTCCCCTGGCAGGGCACCAAAAACAGCCTGCTTGCCATCTGCACTATGGGCGCAGCCGTCTTCCGCCACGGTGACCACCGTGACCTCGATAGGGTCATTTGATTTCATTGAAGACAGTTGGTTTAACCGTGACTAAAGACGCCGGTGGAAAGGTACCGATCACCGCGATCACATGCAATAGCCACAATAGTCGCATTTGTAACTACCTCACTTAACAACAGAGCACCAGCTACTGCACCTCCGGTCGAAACGCCGGAAAATATACCTTCCTCTTTCGCCAGTCGCCGCATGGTGACTTCGGCCAGGGTTTGCTCGACATCCATCACTCGATCGACATGTTCACTGTTGTAAATCTTTGGCAGATAAGCTTTCGGCCATCGACGAATCCCCGGTATTTGTGAACCCTCTACAGGCTGCAATCCAACAATCTGAATATCCGGGTTCACTTCCTTGAAGTATCTTGAACATCCCATAATGGTCCCGGTTGTGCCCATAGAACTAACAAAATGCGTGATTTCACTGTTTGTCTGGCGATAAATTTCCGGCGCGGTTCCTTCGTAATGAGCAGCCGGGTTATCTTCGTTAGCGAACTGGTCAAGAACATGACCTTTGCCTTCTATTTGCATTTGTTCCGCAAGATCACGAGCACCTTCCATACCCTCTTCCTGGGAGACCATCACAAGCTCCGCGCCATACGCCGCCATCGCAGATTTACGTTCGTCACTCATGTGAGAAGGCATAATCAGGACCATTCGATAGCCCTTAATCGCCGCGGCCATGGCCAGCGCTATACCTGTATTGCCACTAGTCGCCTCGATAAGAGTATCGCCTGGCTGAATAACCCCTCGTCCTTCGGCACGCTGAATCATGCTGATGGCAGGACGATCCTTTACCGACCCGGCGGGGTTGTTACCTTCCAATTTAACTAAAATGGTGTTGCTCGTCTCACCGGGAAGACGTTGAAGCCGGACAAGCGGCGTTTCACCAACGCAGTCTTCAATGGTGGGGTAATCAGTCATAAATGCGCAGCCTACTTACTAGAACAGCGATAATAGAAGAAGTTCGGCGATTCATATTAGACCAAGATTATCTATTCAAATTCATTTCAGTCATAAGTTACCACCGCGGTGTATATTCCCGATACGAGAATAAGTTAGAGAAATAGACACGGATGCGATTCTTTTCCGAAATCTCACTGTTATTGCTTCTCACTGTATGCCCGCTCCTGACTTTAGGGGGGCTGTCGCTGCTCTTTACTATCACTAGCGAGTGGTTCCTTCTAGCCGGTGCAATAAGCCTCATGTCCGTATTAACGACTATAGCCCGGGTAAAACACAGGTTTGTTCAACCGCTAAAGACGCTCACTGAAAACCTCTATGCAAACATTGAAACTCCTGCAAGACATCAACCACCCGAGTGGCGACAACTGCTCCGGGCGATTCGATTCTATTCAGCAGCAGGTAACGTTGATGCAATGAACAGAGTCAATGAACTTGAACTAGCGATACGCGACGACATCAGCGCACACAATGCCGGTGACCTGTTACTGAAACAGAAACGTGAAGTGCTCAGGGAAACAAAAAGTGAACTCATTGATGCCACTAAAGACCTCGAAGTCCAAAAGCTACTGGCGCGTGACACGGCAAAAAAAATAATTGCGTTAGCCAACAGGAATCCTCTCGACCCGGAGGCCGTTACACAACTGGAGAATCTTCAGTTCCTGCTCGCGGATTCACATCTCTTTCCTGCTACGAAAAATCACGATCTTTTGAAGTTGATTGATCGCGTCATCGACATCACGGCACCACTTTCAAGAATGCGAAATGCCACTTTCCAGGTTGAATTTGAATCGGACTGCCCGCTCCTCTTTAGCCTGGACAACGGGCGATTCGGGTCCAGTTTTTTTCAATTGATCATCGGTTACCTGCAACTCATTGATCAGCCGCAAGACAAACGGGAACAGATTTTCATCAAGGTTGGTCAAACCACCAAAGGCTTCACCCTGACTTTTCCGAAGGCATTAAATCGAAAATCGAACACAGAGCTCGACGAAAGTTTGAAATCCGCGGGTGCGACATGGAACCATAAAACCCTAACCTTTCCAGCCACCATAATTCACCAGAAAGATTCTGCAGAAACCAATCTCACCGCCATCGTAGTTTCCGAGAACGAACACGAACGGTCCAGTCTTACAAAACGGCTAAGTTTTCTTGGGATCAACTGTATTACGGACTTCAAAAACCAACACCTCGATATCTGCGTGGTCTCTGATGAAACGAGTGAGGTGTTCCTTTCGATCAAACCCTACTTGCCAGAGGCAACCTTTGTGCTGATGCTAAACAACCGTCAGCACTACCAGCACCCACGATGGATTACCGTGAATGACCCTGTGACACAAACTCAATTGGAGAAAATCGTCGCCAGGATTATCAGTACAAAAAATATCTCCAGCCAGAAAAATATCCTTGTAGTTGATGACAGTGAGGTCAATATTCAGTTGCTTGAGATACAACTAAAAGAATTGGGTCACAACGTTACTACCGCTGGTACCGGGGAGGTCGCTGTTTCGCTGGCAACGACTGGTCGATTCGAGATGATCTTCATGGACATACAAATGCCAGGCATAGGCGGACTGGAAGCAACCAATAGAATTCGACAACACAATCGGTCCGTCCTCATTGTTGGGCTGACTGCTCACGCCACTACAGAAGAGAAAAAAGAATGCCTGGACGCTGGCATGAACGACGTTCTCATCAAACCCGTCAGAATGGAGAGTCTGCGTGTCATGACCCAGCGCCTCGGTCAGCCTGAATCTTATCCTCCATTGTCGGCATCAGGTACCACGGTCTTACCGACATTCGACCTGGATCTGGCTCTCGAAAATGCGGGTGATCGTCACGACCTTGCAACAGAACTGTTTGCCCTGCTTCTGGCAAGCCTTCCCAGTGACCTTGACGCCATAAACGCAAAATCGAACAATGTTAACGAACTTAAACGCGCTGTTCACAAGTTACATGGCGCGGTTCGTTTCTGCGGGGTTCCAAGACTTGCAAAAGCAATCCAAAAACTGGAATTGGCTCTGAAGCACGGTAAGGAATCAGAGATCCAACCACTGTTAAACCTGCTGAATGGTGAGGTTACCGCCCTTAACACCTGGCATCACGACAATCCGGATGTTTTAGGTTCCGGGGGTCGACAAATCAAACACCGTTAGTCGCGATTGCATAGGCGATAGCATAGTCGCGCTCATCCGACATGCTAATGTGAATATCACAAATGCCAAGCTCTTCGGCTCGCGATTTGGCTTCCCCTGTTAACCTGACCCTAGGGGCACCGCTTTCCTTTCGGTCTATTTCGATATTTCTGAAATGCACACCGCTTCTCATACCCGTTCCGAGTGCCTTGGAAACGGCTTCCTTAGCAGAAAACTGTCTCGCCAGATAAGCCGCCAACCGGCTCCCAGTGAGCGGTCGGCGCTCACCTGCACACAGAACCTTGTCAGTAAAACGTTCACCAAAGCGCGTAAGAGACCTCTGGATCCTTCTGACTTCTACGATGTCTGTACCTATTCCAACAATCATCAACGTGCTCCTCTGAACAGGCTACGGCTTTTGAGAGGTTTGTCACCCAGTAGTTCTGCAAGAGAAAGTCTGGTCACGTTCAATAAACGTTTGCTGTCCACCTGTTCAAGCGCACCCGAGGCGATTCTTAGCACTTCAGCGCCGGGAAACGTTTCACCTTGCGACTCGCGTACTGCATGGAATCCTTCTTGGACCACAAAACGATAATCCAGGTCAGCGGAAATTGGTTGTCCGTCACGTGAGTCGTACTCGAAATTAATTCCGTAACCAAGTTCCTGCAACAAGCAAAGCTCAAACCTTCTAATGGCTGTTACCTCGCCACCCGACTCTCTAAGCGCCAGCTCTTGTCCTGACATCGATTGTTCGGATAACACCAGCTCTGAAAGCAAGTCTTCGTACCCTTTATATAAACCAACAATCGGTTCAAACCGATCCAATAACCTGTACAGCAATTCGTTGACATACAGACCAAGCATCAATCCTTTTCCCATCAGTCCGAACGGCTTTCGTGGAAAATCAATCGTGGTTGATGTTTTTAACTCACCACGACCCACGGAGGCGACCAGCAACGGTGAAAATGGCTGCAACCGGCCCCTTATCTTAGACTTGGGAGACCTGACCCCTTTCGAGACTACAGAGTATCGCCCTGAATCCCGGGTAAACAGGTCTAATATTAAGCTGGTATCGCGATAATTTCTGGCATGCAGAATGTAAGCTGGTTCAAGTGTCCCTGCTTCATACATCGTCGTAACCAAGACTCCTGATAGCACGCTCATCATCAGACCAGCCCGACTTAACCTTCACCCAGGTATTCAGCATGACTTTTACACCAAGCACATGCTCTATGTCTTTGCGGGCATCAGTACCGACTCGTTTCAGTCGCTCTCCTGATTTCCCAATCAGGATACTTTTCTGACCATCTTTCTCGACAAAGATTGTTGCATCGATATGCGTTGCTTTATCTCTTTCTTCGAATTTCTCAATTTGAATAGTAAGGGCATACGGTAGCTCATCACCTAACTGACGCATGAGCTTTTCACGAATAATCTCAGAGACAAGAAATCGTTCACTGCGGTCGGTCACCTGCTCCGCGTCAAAATAAAACGGTGACTCCGGCAACGCTTCACAAATCACCTTTTCCAGTTCTTCAAGATTGGCATTCTTTTCAGCCGATACCGGCACCAGTTTCACATCAGGATATTTCTCTTGAAGACCGGAGAGCATCGGGAACAGTGTGTTCTTGTTTTCTATCAGGTCAATCTTGTTAACGACAATAACCTTCTCGGCCTTCGATTGATTAAATAGGCGGGAAACTTCCTGATCGTCTTCACCTATCTTTCCCCTATCGAGTAAAAACAACAGCACGTCTACATCACGAAGTGCGCTCTTCGCGCTCTTGTTCATGTAGCGATTGAGCGCCTTCGGTTCATTTCTGTGAATGCCCGGCGTATCTACAAAAAGTATCTGATGAGAGCCGGTTGTTTTTATGCCTAACAGGTTGTGCCGCGTGGTTTGCGGCTTTCTGGAAGTGATGCTGATCTTCTGGCCCAGGAGTGCATTCAATAAAGTGGACTTACCGACATTCGGACGACCTACTATAGCCACATAACCACAGCGCGTAGTCAATTGGTAACCTCCAGGTGCTTGAGAGCAAGTTCGGCGGCCTTTTGCTCGGCCCGTCGTCGTGAAGTTCCAATTGCCCTGATTGCACCGTTAAAAGACAAAGACCGACACTCGATCTCAAAGGTCTGATTGGGCGATTTACCCGTCTTACCGACCAGGATATAGTCCGGCACAGATTGACCTATACCCTGAAGGTGCTCCTGAAGTCGTGACTTGGCATCTTTCTCGATATTCGATGATGTCAATGCTGCAAGCCGTTCCTCATATAAACCGAGAACACAATCCGTTGCCTCGGAGATTCCCCCATCCAGAAAAACTGCCCCTATGATTGCTTCTACCGCATCTGACAGGATGGAGTCCCGGTCGAACCCACCACTTTTAAGTTCGCCACTTCCCATTGTCAGGAACCCGCCAAGATCTAGTTCCCTGGCAATTTCTGCGAGCGTTTGCTGTTTGACCATCCTTGCCCTTAAACGGGAAAGGTCTCCCTCTCTTGCATCAGGAAACCGGTTAAACAGCGCGGCGGCAACGACAAAATTGAGGATTGAGTCTCCAAGAAATTCGAGACGCTCATTATTTCTATCACCAAAACTTCGATGCGTTACCGACTGATCAAGTAAAGATGCATTTTTAAATGTGTATGCAACACGCGATTCGAGCTTTTTTAGATCGGTCACACTGACCCGCACTAATCTCTAAGAGGAACTTTCTTGTTGAAAGCAGCAATCAAGCTCAAATTGCTTACCAAATCGATCCGCACCTCGTAATCCAGGATCAATTCTGTCCCGGCCTTACTACGGTCAATTTTCAGGTTTTCCTTCAGGTCAAAATCACGGATGTTATTCATCTTCAAACGTTTTTTCATGGTGTCACGAATACTAGCCTCGTTCTGGAGCGCTAAACCATTTTCCAGGGACATCTTCTCCATGATCGTGCCCATGGTGCTGTGATCCAGATAAAGAGGTATTACTCGCGAGCCCACGGAGACCGAAGAAGCTACGAGTATGAGGATAACCACAATGCCACTCATGCTTCCTCTTTGTCGGTGCTTGCCTTGCAAGGTTTTTCTATTCATCATTTTGGTCCTTACTGTATCCAACCATTACGTGAGAACTCTGGCAGCCGCAGTCCTGGTTTTTTATGCAACCAGATCGCTACCGCCTTGCCAACTATATTATGTTCTGACACCAACCCCCAATACCGACTATCGCTACTTTGATCACGATTATCCCCCATCATGAAGTAGTGGCCTTCCGGAATCACCCATTCGTCCACACTTGTTTCCCGGTATGGGTTTCTTTGGATCAGGTGCTCAACGTTTCCCAGCTTCTCCCGATATTGTAAAACCCTCGGATCCACCGGTGGTATCTGCGCTAAAAAAGTCTGACTCTGTTGTTTCCCGTTGATATATAAGGTTTTATCCTGATATCGAACCGTGTCACCCGGTATTCCCACCACTCGTTTGATGAAATATACGTCCTGATGGGGCGGTATAAAAACCATGACCTCGCCGTTTTTTGGTTCTGCTATATCAACAATCTTGGTGCCAACGACAGGCAGCCTGATGCCATAAGTGAATTTGTTAACCAGAATAAAATCACCCACCGCTAGCGTCGGTATCATCGAACCCGTAGGAATCTGGAAGGGTTCGAACAGAAACGACCGCAGTACCAAAACGATAGCAAGTACAGGAAAAAACGAGATCGAGTATTCAACAATGATCGGTTCGGCAAGAATCGTCTTGCGAGATTCTTCGTCAATATCACCGGCTGCGGCGACGCGGCCAAGTCTCTTCGGGCGAAACACCAGGTGATCCACCAACCACACAATACCGGTAAAGGCGGTGGCAAGAACGAGGATGAGGGGGAAATTAATGCTCATTTTTCTACCTTCAGCACTGCGAGGAATGCTTCCTGTGGGATCTCAACGCTACCGACCTGTTTCATACGCTTCTTACCCGCTTTTTGCTTCTCAAGTAATTTTTTCTTTCGGGTGATGTCGCCACCATAACATTTAGCAGTGACATTTTTGCGCAATGCCTTCACGGTCTGTCTCGCAATAATCTGACCTCCAATGGCTGCCTGAATGGCAACATCAAACATCTGCCGCGGTATGAGTTCTTTCATCTTTTTCGTCAGGGAAAAACCTTTCCCCCTGGCATCGTCTCTGTGAACAATCACTGCCAGGGCATCTACCGTATCACCGTTAATTAGCACGTCGAGTCTGACCAGGTTCGACGCTTCAAATCGATCGAATGAATAATCAAGCGAAGCATACCCCCGGGAAACCGATTTCAACCGATCAAAGAAATCGAGTACAACTTCGTTCATCGGCATGTCATAGGTCAACGAAACCTGTTTACCGACAAACTGCATGTCTTTTTGAACACCTCGCCTTTCAATACAAAGAGTAATGACGCTGCCTACGTGTTCTGATGGCACGAGAATGTTTGCTCTCACAATCGGTTCACGCATCTCTTCTATCGTGGACGGGTCGGGCAATTGAGAGGGATTATCAACCTTATAGACCTCACCGGACTTAATCAGCACCTCATAGACCACAGTCGGAGCAGAAGTGATCAGGTCAAGGTTATATTCCCTTTCCAGTCGCTCCTGGATGATTTCCATATGAAGCATGCCAAGGAAACCACAACGGAAGCCACTTCCTAGCGCATCTGAGCTTTCTGGCTCGTAGGCAAGAGAAGCATCGTTCAACGTGAGCTTTTCCAACGCGTCCCGAAAATTATCAAAGTCATCCGAACTGACCGTGAACATTCCGGCATAGACCTGCGGCTTTATTTGCTCAAAACCCGGCAGTGTAGGTACCGTTTCCTGATTCGCACTCAGCACGATCGTGTCACCGACCGGAGCACCTTTCACATCTTTAATGCCCGCGACGATGAAACCAACTTCACCGCTGTTGAGGGTATCTGTTTCTGTTCTCCTTGGCGTGAAGACGCCAACGGAATCCACCTGGTGAACTTTGCGTATGGACTTTGCAACGATTTTGTCTTTTTTGGAAATTTTCCCTTGCGTCACCCTGACAAGAGACACTACACCCAGGTAATTATCGAACCAGGAATCAATGATGAGTGCCTGAAATGGTTCCTCGCGCAGATCCTCCGGCGGTGGAATGGCCGCTACTATCTCTTCCAGAAGGTCCTCCACTCCCTGACCGCTTTTTGCGCTAACCTCCAGGGCACCGGTTGCATCGATACCGATAATTTCCTCGATTTCCTGGCTGACCCGGTCGGGCTCAGCCTGGGGCAGGTCGATTTTATTAAGTACAGGCAGAACCTCGAGATCCTGTTCTATCGCTGTATAACAGTTAGCCACTGACTGCGCTTCCACGCCCTGTGCGGCATCCACTACCAGCAAGGCACCCTCACACGCTGCCATCGAGCGTGACACTTCATAGGTGAAATCCACGTGACCGGGCGTATCAATGATATTGAACTGATAGGTTTTCCCATCCCTGGCCTCATACATAAGCGTCACGCTCTGCGCCTTGATGGTGATACCTCGTTCACGTTCAATATCCATTGAATCCAGCACCTGGTCTCCCATCTCACGATCGCTTAACCCACCGCATAGCTGGATAAAACGATCAGCCAGGGTCGATTTGCCATGATCGATATGGGCTATAATGGAAAAATTCCTTATACGTGCGGGCTCTATCACAGCAACTCAATTTTAGAAAATCGATGAGGGGGCTTGGGGCTGGTAAAAACGCGTGAAGTCTATAGGAAAGCAGCCCCGGACGCTATTCGCCACTACATGACGGGCACCTTCAATGCCAGATACTGGGGCCGTTTATTCCGGACAACCCTGATATGAACGGATATACCACCAGGCAAAGCTGCGACGAGCCGCTCTAACTGCTCAGCACTGTCAATGGCTTCACCATCAATGTCGGTTAACACGTCGCCGCGCTGAACCCCTGCTTCACGGGCTGGTCCAGAGTATACTTGGCTGATAAGAACACCTTTGTTAACTTCCAATCGTCGTTTATCCACCTCTTCAAGGTCAACGATATCAATCCCTATGCGGTTCCCATTGGCGGCTAATGCTGGGTCACTACCCTGCGGACCAATCTTCTCTATGTCCAATTTACCGATTGTCACCTCGACTTTCTGCCGCTTACCACCCCTCATTATTTCTAGGGTCGCGACTGCTTCTACTCGAGCGCGGCCAACCAAATGGGGCAGGTCCGACGAAAGATCAATCATTTTGCCATTGAACGATAGAATAATATCTCCTTCACGCAGCCCACCCGCTTCAGCTGGACTATCGTCAAATACCTGAGTGACAAGCGCACCCGCAGGCCTATCCAGGCCAAAGGACTCGGCCAGGTCACGATCCACTCGCTGGATCAAGACCCCTAGCCAACCCCGGGAAACCATGCCCTGCTCTTTAAGCTGTTCCGCAACTTCCATCGCAACATCAATCGGTATCGCAAACGACAGGCCCATATAACCGCCGGACCGGGTCAATATCTGTGAATTAATACCAACGACCTTGCCATTTAGATCCAGCAAAGGCCCGCCGGAGTTACCTGGATTGATCGCCACATCTGTCTGGATAAAGGGAACATAATTACCATTGTTTTCCGGCAAGCTCCTGCCTGTGGCACTGACGATACCTGCCGTCACACTATGCTCGAAGCCAAATGGCGAACCGATGGCAACAACCCACTGACCCGCTTCAAGGTTGTCAGAAGAGCCCATATCCAGCGTTGGAAGGTTCTCTCCTTCAATTTTTAACACCGCCAGATCAGACAAGGCATCCTGCCCAACGATCACAGCTTCACGCTCACGCCTGTCACTTAGGGCAACAATAATTTCTTCAGCGCCATCAACGACATGGTTGTTAGTCAGAATATATCCATTTGACTCGATGATAAAACCGGAACCAGCGCTGGGGCCAGGTTTCTGGCGATCTGGCATCTCGCGAAAAAAGCGCCTGAACATCTCTGGAACTTTCTGCTCATCTAACCCCTCGAACCGCTTGCTCGCTGACCGGGTTGTCCTGATGTTAACAACGGCCGGTGACGCCTTTTTAACCAATTCTGTGAATTCAGGGTAATCGGCCTGCACAGGGTAAAGAGATACAGTACCCACCATGAGTAGCATTGCGAGGATGATCAGTTTCTTCATGATAAGTTTTCCGATATTTTCAACACGTGTTGGGGTACCGCGTAACAACAAAGGTATCCGGCCAGAAATGCTGTCATGGCGATACCAACCGTCAGAGGTTCAGAAATGCCAAGGATTTCGCATCCTACAGCGGCGATAACCGTTGCGAGAAGAGGCTTTACCCAGCTGTTCCAAAGCATTCTCCACTGCGCATTGAGCGACAGCTCAATGACAACTGAGTCGCCGCGAACCTGCGACAGGCTGACGAACTTAAGTCTGTCAGCACATCCTGAACAACCGCTGCAGACTGGACTCTGAGACGCAAACTCGTCCCTGCCGGGCACAATACGATTTAAGTTATGTAAGGTCATACGGCTATGATAATTCAGTCGATCTAATAAATAACGGGCTCAACTGATTTAGCTACCCGTCGAGCAGTTCTTACGGGAACCTCTCCGACTACCGTTATCTGTCGACCGGTTTTCTGGTGGCGGCGCGTGATGACGACAGTCCCGCCCTCAATGGTTGCCAGATCAGGCATCGGCGCGCGGCCGGATGTTTCGATGAAAACAGAGAAGGTGGCAAGACCATCAGTGAAATGGAGGCGGTTACCCCGAAATCGAACAGGCCTGAATCCATCCGGCAGCCAATTAACCTTCCAAACTGGCTTTTCTTTCCTTTCATTGACGTCAAGCGCCAGGGGATGAGCGATGGTGTCCCCCCTTATGGCGGTCTGTAAACTAGATCTACTGATAAATTCACCTACCTCGATGTGGGTGAATTGAAATATTTCTTTAATTTTACCGCGCTCTATCAGATGAGATTGCAATAACAGCCCGGTTTCCTGATCCAGCCACACTCGGTAACCATAGCGATCATTGAACCTTGGGGAAACCGTCAGGACGACAGCAGAACGCCCGGCGATTCTATCTTCGCCCTGCATAGCAAGGTGGTACAAATTCTGGGTCGATAAAACCCGATCTGAAAATACTGGTGTGAATGGCCCTATATGCACATCGTGGCCTGCCGGACCGTCCTCAGACAAATCTGCTATCGGATGATAACAATGCACTTCACCATCTTCGCGATAGAGCTCACGAACATCACCATTCAGGTTAAACAGCCTTTCAAGCTCCCTGCCCTGGTCCAACACATGGACAATACGCACATTGTCAAACCGACTACCCCGGATGTAGGTGAAGTTACCCGCATAATTCTCGTTGCGAAGCGCTTCCCCCATCTTCTCCAACCACACGGTGGGAGAGAGTGAAGAGCCTTCAGCGGATAAAGAGCCTTCAGCGGATAAAGAGCCTTCAGCGGATAAAGAGCCTTCAGCGGGTAAAGAGCCTTCAGCGGGTAAAGAGCCTTCAGCGGGTAAAGAGCCTTCAGCGGGTAAAGAGCCATCAGGATCAGCGTAGGCGAATCCGGATAACAGCAACGCAGATAGCACACATAACGTGCCCGCAAGCCCTCTTGTTGTGATCTCTGCTCTCATGGGGAACGGATTATTTTTTTGGCGTTTCTTTATAGTTCACAAATTGCTTGCCGGGGTTCATTCGACTCATCTGGTCGTGTTGATTTAAGTAGGCACGGAGTCGGCGCTGCTTTTCTTCATCCAGCTCTACAAGTTCAGGGGTTCTTGGCTGAACATCACTCTGATTTGCCACTGTCTGGACATCGAGTAGTGGCGACTGGTTACTGGAAGCAGTTTCCATAGCGGCCGTCTGTGGCCCTGCATCGGCGAGAGGCACTGATTCCGATGGCTCTTGGATACCGATAAATACCGCTATCACCATCGATGCCGCCAGCGCCATACCTCCTGCAATGACGGCCCTTGGCGACGCTGCTTTTTGACTCTCCCTGGAATGACTGTCTTCGCTTTCAATCGCGTCAGTAATGCGCGTGAATAACTGTCGATGATGCTCAATGGAAACCGAGCCTCTCTCGGCTCTTAACGTTGAGCCGATCTGCTGGTACAACGCCCAGCTGGAGACAAGAGATTCATCGGAACGAAACTCCCTGACCAGCCGATGTACCTCTATCTCACTTGCCTCGCCGTCTATCAATGCCGACAAGGACTCTCTTTTCGTATCCAGTGTGCTTCTAGTCACTCTCTTCCCTCTGGCCACTCACAATATAGGGCCATCAATCAATTGCATCAATGCTTTTCTCAATCGCTTCCCGGGCTCTGAATATGCGGCTTCGGATCGTCCCAACCGGGCATTCCATCACCTCGGCAATTTCTTCATAGCTCATCCCTTCAAACTCCCGAAGGGTCACCGCAACCTTTAATTCCTCCGGCAAATTCTCAATAGCATCAAAGATCACTTTCTGTAGCTGTTCGGTCGCAAGATGGCTTTCGGGACCGGCAACATCCTTTAAGACAGCAGAATCCGCTTGAAATTCCCCATCAACATCAATATCTGTGTCTGGCGGCCTTCGGGACTTGGAAACAAGGTAATTTTTAGCCGTATTGATCGCTATTCTGTACAGCCAGGTATAAAAGGCACTATCCCCCCTGAATCGCGGCAACGCCCTGTAGGCCTTTATAAATGCCTCCTGAGTAACATCCTGCACCTCATCGGGATCACGAACGTAGCGGCTGACCAGGCCTCCAATCCTGTGCTGATACTTCAGCACAAGAATATCAAACGCTCGCTTATCACCACGCTGGACCCGCTCTACCAGCTGTCTATCGTTTGTTTCTGTCGTGTTCAATCTACCCCCACGGACTGGCGGAACACTGGTTTGACCCCGGCTTATTCACTACATCCATTCCTACGTACATCTGATTACTCGATCAAACATTAGTTCAATCGGACTTGAGACTTCGTATCATAACAAACGGTCAGCACATCAGACCCTATACCCCCCCGATTAGAAGGTGTAATCTGCCGCCCTCATGAGCCCTGGAGTAAATGTGACTCAAATCGAGCACCAGTATGATGTGTTGATCGTCGGCAGCGGCGCTGCCGGCATGACCCTTGCCCTCAAACTTGGAAAGCAGTATCGAATAGCAATGCTTTGCAAGGACGACCCCACAGAGGGTTCGACTTACTATGCCCAAGGCGGTGTTGCCGCAGTAATCGACGAATATGACAGCGTTCAATCTCATATCGAGGACACCCTGGGCGCCGGCGGCGGTTTATGCCACAGGGATGTGGTCGAGTTCACCGTTCAGAGGAGTGCACAGACCGTTAACTGGCTTGTGGAGCTTGGGGTTAACTTCGACACCCGCACAACCGGGGACGGAAACACCGAGTTCCACCTCACCATGGAAGGAGGTCATAGCCATAGACGCGTCATCCACGCCGCTGACGCGACCGGGCGCGAGATCGCGGAAACCTTAGGCAGCCACCTGGACACCCTCGACAATGTGACCATCTTCCCACGCTATGTCGCTGTGGACCTTATCACGCGGGACAAGATCGGGCTTCCGGGGAAAGACTGTGTTGGCGCTTATGCCCTTAATCTTGAAAGCCAGCAGGTCGAACTCTTTCGGGCAAGATACGTTGTTCTGGCTACCGGTGGCGCGTCAAAGGTCTACCTTTACACCAGCAACCCTGACACGGCATCAGGTGACGGAATTGCCATGGCCTGGCGGGCCGGATGCAGGGTCGCGAACCTGGAGTTCAATCAGTTTCACCCGACTTGCCTCTACCATCCGAAAGCCAAATCCTTCCTAATTACCGAATCCTTACGGGGCGAAGGCGCCAAATTAGTTCTTCCGAACGGGCACCGTTTCATGCCCGATTTTGACGAGCGCGCTGAGCTCGCACCCAGGGACATAGTGGCACGCGCGATTGACCATGAAATGAAGCGGCTCGGCTGTGATTGCGTTTATCTCGATATTCGCCACAAAGGCAAAGATTTTATAATGACGCACTTTCCTACTATTCATGCACGATGCCTGGAACTTGGCATCGACATCATCAAAGAATTAATACCGATCGTTCCAGCAGCCCATTACACCTGTGGCGGGATTATGACAGATACGCACGGCATGACAGACTTGCCTCACCTGTATGCCATTGGTGAATCAAGTTTCACAGGGCTGCACGGGGCGAACCGAATGGCTAGCAACTCTCTGTTGGAATGCATGGTGTTTGCAACTGCCGCGGCAGAGCACATCAATTCACACCCTGAGTCACTCGAGCCCCATCTGGAAATTCCCTTCTGGGACGAAACGCAGGTCACCAATTCAGATGAAGATGTCATTATCTCGCACAACTGGGAAGAACTTCGTCGATTCATGTGGGACTATGTGGGGATCGTTCGGTCTGACAAACGTCTGCAACGGGCAAGACGACGTGTACATCTTCTGCAGCAGGAAGTCACCGAGTACTACAGTAACTACCGGATTAGCAGCGACCTTCTGGAACTGCGTAACCTCATTCAGGTAGCAGACCTCATGATTCAATGTGCAATACAACGCAAAGAGAGCAGAGGATTACATTACACTTTGGATTACCCCCAACAGGCTGTGCAGGCCAATGATACGGTGCTGACCCCGCCTCTTTTTGGTTAGCCCACTTTAGATCAGGAGAGGTTCAGCAAACTGGACTCCTGGTGGCGAATGAAGACAGTAAGTCGACGATAGGTGTCTTTCCCACAGGCGTCCCTACCAATAACCACCTTCAACTCTTCACCCTGCAGCCTGAAACCAAGCACCACAAAAAAATAACCCACATGCAGCGGGCTTCGAAGTTGGGCCTGCTGCCACCGCCCATCGCTGAAACCAAGCGCCCAGGACCCATCACGATAGACAATCTGTTCGACACGCAACGTTTGACCCCGAGAGTTCCGGCTGTGCACCAGTTGGATGAGGGAAGTGACCAACGCCAGTGAGAGCGCCCATTGCAGAGGCTCCCAAAATGTCGGGTTTATCCACAGAGCGACAAGGGCCGCCAGGTGTGTCGAAAGCGTCAACAGGCTATGCAGGCGTGAATGATTCAGGACCAGGTATAGACGGTCCGCAGAAAAAGTTTCAGGGCTGGACACGATCCAGGATCTTTTCAACCAGAGCTGCCAGGTCTGGATCATCGGATACGCCTTTTCGAGAAAACCACTCGAACAAATCAGGATCGTCCTGTTCGAGCAGCTTGATGAATGCCTGCTGCTCACCGGACTCTAATTCAGAGAACACCTCATCGAAGAACGGCAAAAGCAGTAAATCCAGCTCCAGCATTCCTCTGCGCGACCGCCATCGCAAGCGATTATATTCAAGTTCACTTAATTCCAATTGTTTCCCCCAGCTAATCTGCACTACCTAACCTAAACAAAAACCAATAGGTCTTTCGATCATAAAAGCGTGTAAAATGACCATTCACGATGGCGCATAAATATTCATGTCACAGAAAATTCAGTCGCAAAACATCCGGCTCGATCATTTTGGCTTCCTGAAAATTTCAGGCGTCGACGCCATCGCTTTTTTACAAGGTTACACCACTTGTGACCTTGCTGCCCTTAAGGATGACTCTGCTCAACTGGGCGCAATTTGCAACATACAGGGACGAATGCTGGCCAGCTTCATTGTCATCCAGCAGGGCCAGGATCTGGTGCTCCGCATGCACCGATCGCTGGTACCAAAAACTATCGCGTTCCTGACCAAATATATCGTGTTTTCAAAAGCTGAACTGGCGGATATCTCTGAAAACCTACACTGCTACGGCTCACTCGACCCGACATCAACAGCTGGCGAATCGCCTTATCCCATTAGGACAGATAACGGGACCATCACCGTAAACTTTGGTAATCGCAGCGAGCAGTGGAGGAGCTCCAGACAAACGGCTGGTGCTAGCGACAGGACCAGCCAATGGTCCGATGCTGAACTAGAAGCGGGTGTCGCCTGGGTTGACGACAAATCCTGCGAAGAGCACCTTCCCCAGACGCTTAATTATCACCATCTGGGCGGCATCAGCTTCACAAAGGGTTGCTATCTGGGTCAGGAGATCGTCGCAAGAATGCAGTACCGCGGCGCACTGAAAAAAAGATTACATAGAATCGAAACAGATGCTCAAAACAGGGAGCTGACATCAGGCAATATCGTTGTTGCAGGCTCCTATGCTTGCCTTGCCATCATTTCGAACCCTGCGGAAGAACCCGTCACCGTCACCTGGAAAGACGGATCTATGAACACAGCCACACCCCTGGGACCCGCCGCCAGCCTCGAGCTCAAAGATTAAACTTCAAAGGATCGTTTCTCCCGTGAAGGGGAAAGTTAAGCCTTAAGCAGAACAGACATCAGCTCAATCAACTCCAACGTTTCAGTTTTCAGCTTCTGGCCACCGTTCACTGACCAGCATGAGGCGAGGACAAGATCCACATAGCCCACCATCAAAATTTCGTCTGAACTGTATTCACCTTGAAGCGCTGCGATTCGCTGTGTGAGGATACTTTCCATCGACATCGAATGGCGTCGATCTTCAAAGAAGTTATGAACAAAGCGGCCGTACTCGAACAGTCTCGGCCCAATAACCCCCTTAGGGTCAACAACGATGAAATCCCTGCTTTCGTGCAAAAGAATATTGTCGTGATGTAAGTCACCGTGCAGCAACCAACCGGATTCATATCGTTTGGCAGCCTTCGCGAGGATCGTTTCAACGCGTGTCATGTGAACCCAAAGCGCTCGCGCATCTCGATTTTGATTGCATTTCGCAAATGCTAAAGAGCACCAGTGTCTATAAGTTGGAAAATTATCACTATCACTCACCCGCAGAGGCGTTTTTTCAATCAGCTGCCTCACCTGGCTGGATACGCTGTATTCGGATTGCGTTTGAGCAAGTATCCTCACACTTGCACCCGGAATTACTCTCTCCATCAGGACGGCGCCAGCCTTCTCGTCAGAATCAACGAGCTGTACGCAGCCTGGTCGATTCCGCCAATGGGCGAGCACTGCCATTTCAGTCAACATTTCAGGATGTGGAAAGCCTGTCTTCAGTATCAGTGGTTGATTGCCCCGAGTGACCCTGAAAACAATATTGATCGGCAAACCATTATCGAATGGCTCCTCGAAGCTAAGTTGCCATTGCTTTCCCAGCTCCGCAAGCCGCCCGGGCAGCTGTTCAAGCCATTCCTTTCCTGCCTCGCCAAACTCTCGGGCAACAGCAAGCGTCGTGCGTTCAGGAATCATCACCATCGGTCAGCCACTGCTGGCCAAATCACCAAGCGGATGCTCCCCCGTCCAGACCGGCTGGAAATGCTCGTTCAGGTAATCTTCAGGCACATCGGAAACAGACTGATAAACCCAGGCAGGATTTTTATCTTTGTCGACCAGTAAAGCACGCACCCCCTCCGGAAAGTCAGGGTGTCGTATACACTGGTAGGCAATAACGAGTTCCATCTGGAACATTTCTGCAAGCGACATTCCCTCTGACCTTCGAATCTGCTCAAGAAATATTCTGGCAGTGGTTGGCGAACCGCTTTGATAGGTCGCGACAGAACCCGTAAGCCACTCATCAATCAGCAGTGCGGATAATCCTGAGTCAAACGCGTCAAAAAAGTCCTCTGCATCAAGACAGGACTGAACAAACCCTGCTATCGCCTCACGGTGATTCAGCAGGTTTGTCGGCAGAGTTTCACCGACAGCGTAACCGGATAGGATGTCAGTGATCGTTGTGGCGTTCGCCGCCGGATCCTGGTTCCACTTCTGGTTAGCAAGCTCAACGAGTATTGCCCGCTTATCGTTCTGTGCCACCACCACATCGAGCAGGCCCAGCGCGATAGCATCACCTGAAGAAAGCATGCAGCCCGTCAACCCTGCAAAGATTCCAAGATGGTCCGGAAGCTTTGACAGGAAATAGGTTCCCCCTGCATCGGGGAACAAACCAATGGTGATTTCCGGCATCGCGATCCGGGTCGAAGGTGTCCCCACGCGATGCGAACATCCACCCAACAGGCCTAGCCCACCCCCCATCACAATACCGTTCCCCCAGGCAATAACGGGTTTCTTTGCTGTGTGAATTGCATAGTCGAGTTTATATTCATTCAGGAAAAACGATTTTGCATAGGGATTATCTTCCCCACCGGATTCCTTAATGCTGTGATAAAGGGCAGTGATATCTGCACCTGCGCAGAACGCCTTCTCGCTACTGCTGTCGAGGATAATACAAGAGATACTGTCATCGTCCAGCCAGGCGTAAATTTTCTCTGCTAACTGGTCAATGGTGGCCAATAGCAGGCTATTAAGGGGCTTCTCTCGCACCATTCGTGCAATTGCGATGGCCTTATCAGCCCCAAGGTATTCGAACTCCACTAACGAATCCATTTGGTTTCCTTTCTACAATAAATTTAGACACGCAGTAATCAGCCTAGACACGCCAGTCAATCGCCGTTTCGCCCAGCTCCGCAAGCAGGTTATTGCAGTGCGAGAAATGTTTACAGCCAAGAAAGCCCCTGTGCGCGGACAAGGGTGAAGGATGGGGCGCCGTTAATACGCTGTGCTTCGCTCGGTCTATTACAGCACCTTTTTTCTGTGCATAGTTTCCCCATAACAAGAACACACAGGGTTTCTCACGCCTGGACAAACACTCAATAACGCGATCAGTAAAGATCTCCCAGCCCTTCCCTTGATGGGATGCTGCATGGTTCTGCTCGACGGTTAGCACGCTGTTTAGCAGTAAGACGCCCTGCGCAGCCCAGCCTTGCAGGCAACCATGGTTGAATGCCTTCTCATCGAATCCGAGGTCCGACTGGATCTCTTTATAAATATTTTTTAGTGAGGGGGGCAACGGTACGCCCTGCCTCACTGAAAAACACAAACCGTGAGCCTGATTAGGCCCGTGATAGGGGTCCTGCCCAAGTATCACCACTTTTACAGATTCAAATGCTGTGCTGTTCAGCGCATTGAAGTATTCAGAACCACCGGGATAAATGACCTTGCCCGCAGCCTTCTCTGCTACAAGAAACTCTCTGAGAGATGCCATGTAGGGAAGGTCGAACTCGGGCGCCAGCTGCTCAAACCAGCCTGGCTCCAGCTGAACTTCTTTGCGTCTGGTCATCCTTTTAGAACGAGCCTTTAAACTTTCGAACGCATATGTGGAAATAACAGGACATCCCGGATCGAGGGTGAATCCGTGAGCAGCATCACCAGTCGATCGATGCCAAGCCCTTCACCGGCAGTCGGCGGGAGTCCGTATTCAAGGGCCGTAATATAGTCATGATCATAGTGCATAGCTTCATTGTCACCGGCTTCTTTTGCATTGACCTGATCCCTGAAGCGCTGGGCCTGGTCTTCTGCGTCGTTAAGCTCCGAGAAACCGTTAGCGATTTCCTTACCTAGCACAAACAGTTCAAACCTGTCGGTTACGTCCGGATCATGATCGCTGCGCCGAGCGAGCGGTGACACCTCGGTAGGATGCTGTGTAATGAATACGGGTTGTTCGATTTTGTCCTCAACCAAGACCTCAAACACCTCCATCACCAGCTTGCCAAGCCCCCAGCTCTCATGAACTTCTACGCCGGACTTCTTCGCCAGCGCCCGGGCCTTATCGATATCTTTAAGATCGCCGGGTTCAACAGATGGATTGAAATCACAAATCGCCTGGTCCATGGTTGTTCGGGCAAAGGGTTTACCGAAATCGATGAGAACACCGTTGTAAGTAAACTCGGTGGTTCCCAAAACGGACATGGCTACTTCCCTGAACATCTCTTCCGTCATATCCATCAGGTCATTGTAATCCGCATAGGACCAGTAGAATTCCAGCATAGTGAATTCCGGACTATGCTTGGTCGACATGCCCTCGTTCCGAAAGTTACGGTTGATTTCAAATACTTTCTCAAAACCGCCCACAACCAGCCTCTTCAGGTTCAGTTCCGGCGCGACACGTAGGTACATATCTGCATCAAGTGCGTTGTAATGAGTCGTGAAAGGCAGCGCAGTCGCGCCTCCCGGAGTGTTCAGCATCATCGGGGTTTCCACCTCCATGAACTCACGCTCAATCAGGAACCGCCTGATGCCATCGACAATCTTTGACCGGCGAACAAACAGTTCCCTGGTATCTTCGTTCACCATCAGATCAAGGTAACGCTGACGGTATCGTGTTTCTGTATCCGTCAATCCTTTGTGTTTATCCGGTAAAGGACGCAGAGATTTCGTCAGCAACCGGATCTTGCTCACTTTGACGGTTAGCTCGTCTGTTTTAGTTTTCATCATGGAGCCTTCCGCACCCACAATGTCGCCAATATCCCACTGTTTGTATTCTTCGTAGACTTCCTCGCCTACATCATTCTGGCGAACATAGAGCTGAATCCGCCCGGACACATCCTGAAGGGTCAGAAAGCTGGCTTTCCCCATCATTCTGCGCAGCACCACACGCCCGGATACCGCGGTTTCTGTCGTATCACTCTCAAGTTCTTCCTTGGAGTTTTCCCCGAACTGATCGTGCAACCTGGACGCCAGGTGTTTTCTCCGGAAATCGTTCGGGAAGGGATTACCCTTTAACCTCATCTCGTCCAGCCGCGCTTTGCGCAACGAGAAAATATCGTTCTCGTCCAGCTGAGCTTCGTCGTTTTTTTTGTCCTGGTCTTGGTCTTTTCTTGTCGTCATGGCTACAAGCCCATCTTTAAGCTGGCTTCGATAAATTGATCCAGGTCTCCATCGAGTACTGCCTGGGTGTTACTGGTCTCTATGTTAGTTCGCAGGTCTTTAATACGCGCTGAATCAAGCACGTATGATCTTATCTGGCTTCCCCAACTGATATCTGATTTGTTTTCTTCCACTACCTGCATTTCCGCTTTTCTTTTCTGATCTTCATGTTCGTATAGCTTTGCCTTCAGCTGTTTGACGGCCTGATCCCTGTTCTTGTGCTGAGAACGCTGGTTCTGGCACTGCACGACGATACCGCTCGGAATGTGCGTCAGGCGAATAGCAGAATCAGTTTTATTGACGTGTTGGCCGCCTGCACCGCTTGCCCGGTAGGTATCCACCCTGACATCAGACATATCGAGATCTATTTCAATGTCGTCGTCCAGTTCAGGAGAAACAAATACCGATGCAAACGAAGTATGCCTTCGGCTGCCCGAATCGAATGGCGATTTTCTGACCAGCCTGTGCACACCTGTTTCCGTCCTCAGCCAGCCGAACGCATGCTCGCCTTCAACGTGAATAGTGGCGCCTTTGATGCCAGCCACATCGCCATCAGAGACTTCCATGATCTCCGTTTTAAAACCGTGCCCTTCAGCCCAACGAAGATACATACGCAGTAGCATTTCAGCCCAATCCTGGGCCTCCGTACCGCCGGAGCCCGCCTGGATATCCAGAAAAGCGCTGTTGCTATCCATCTCACCGGAAAACATGCGATTAAATTCAAGAACCTCAAGTCTCGATTCCAGTTCTTCGAGGTCAGTAAGCCCTTCGTTGAACAGGGACTCATCATTTTCTTCAGCAGCAAGCTCGACGATATCCGCAACATCACCCAGACCCGAGTTGAGTGTTTCGATTGTGATTACCACTACTTCAAGCGCCGATCTTTCCCGCCCCAGTTTTTGAGCATATTCCGGATCGTCCCAAACGGATGAATCAGCAAGCTCAAGCTCTACTTCTGTGAGGCGTTCCTTACGATTGTCGTAGTCAAAGATACCCCCGAAGAACTTCAGTGCGTTGCCTGAGGTCTTTTATATGGGTCAAGGTTGCGTTGGTCTCTAACATACTGATTCGTCTGCTCTTTGAGCCGATTTTAGGCAAAGTTCTATAGGATGCGCATTGTATCGAAATGGCTAGCCCGTCGCTACAAAATGACGGAAACGATCAGTTGAGGTTTTTCCATACCCCTGAACCTGTTCACCTCGAGACGATAGGCGCAATGGATATTCCTGTTTTCCGACAGGCCTCCATGATTGAAGCAGATCGCTTCCACCGGGTCTCCCGTTTCCGGTTGCAGCAATAACTTGAGATGGCGTCCACCCACAATTCTCTGATCCAAAATTTCGAACTTGTCGTCAAACTCCGGTTCCGGGAAACCCTGTCCCCAGGGCGCAGCCCGTTCAATTTCCTTAGCTAACTGAACCGTTACCGGTTCCGCCATTGCACCGTCAGACATCACTACCTGTTCAATTCTCGCCTCACCCAGCGTACGCCTCACTTCCTGATCAAACGCTTCCCGGAAGCGTTCATAATCAGCCTCAAACAACGACAACCCGGCAGCCATGGCATGGCCACCAAACTTAAGCAGCAGCCCAGGGTGTCTGGTCGCAATCGCATCCAAGGCATCACGCAGGTGAAACCCCGCGACAGAACGTCCAGAACCTTTTAGCTCGCCATCACCTGCCGGTGCAAACGCTATCACCGGTCGATGCGATTTTTCTTTGATTCTTGACGCCACAATACCAACGACCCCCTGATGCCAGTCTGGTCGATAGAAACAGAGGCCTGCAGCCGTCTCCTCATCCAGCGATAACTGGTTCAAATGCGCCAGGGCTATATCACGCATATCAGTTTCAATTTCCTTACGCTCATTGTTTAGCGCATCCAGATGCTCTGCTAGTTCAAATGCCCTGACTTCATCGGCAAGCAAACACTCGATGCCTATCGACATATCCTGCAGGCGACCAGCAGCGTTAAGCCGCGGCGCGATCGAAAACGCCAGGTCACGGGTTGTCAGGTGCTGCGGATTCACACCGGCAGTCAGCAACATGGCTTTCAATCCCGGGCGACAGTGCCCGCCACGAATCCGCCGAATCCCTTCTTCGACCAGGCGCCGATTATTCTGGTCCATGGGCACAACGTCCGCCACAGTGCCTAACGCAACCAAATCAAGGAAAGAAGCCAGATTAATTTCCGCGTGGTGAGCAAACCAGCCCTTGCTTCTAAGCTCGGTTCGAAGGACCGACAGCAGGTAAAACGCAACGCCTACCCCAGCCAGGGATTTACTGGGGAATTTGCAACCTACCTGGTTTGGGTTAACGATTGCTGCCGCGGCAGGAAGCTCGTCACCGGGTAAATGATGGTCTGTAACGACCACTGAAATTCCGAGAGTGTTTGCATGAGCAACCCCATCTACACTGGCGATCCCATTATCCACGGTCACAATGACAGCCGGTTTGAACTGAACCGCAACGTCGACAATTTCAGGGGTCAACCCATAACCGAATTTGAACCTGTCCGGCACAAGATAGTTAACCTGGCGGGCACCCATCGCCCGCAGCGCAGTCACCATTAAGGTGCAACTCGTCGCTCCATCGGCGTCAAAATCACCGACAATCAGGATCGACGAGTCGGACTCCAGTGCATCAGCAAGAATCGTTGCTGCTTCGCCGATGCCAAGAAAAGAATCAGGGGCCAACAGTCCTTTAAGGGAGTGATCAAGATCATCAGCCTTGAGCACACCACGTGAAGACAAAATCCTGGCGAGAAGCGATGACATAAAACTTAACGGCTGCTGGCCTTCCCGTCGAACAATCCGTTTTGTCATTTAATCTCGCCAGGTTTGCAAACGTCGCTTTAACTACAGGTTGGAAACGCGGATCATTGAGACTTTCGACGTCACTGCTTCATTTGCTTCAATCTCGCTAATCGCATCCACCATTTCAGACTCCAGCACTTCATCTGTCAGTATGACGATTTGCGCATCCCCCCGCCTTGCATCTTTCTGAATGAGGGCTTCAATACTGACCCTATGCCGACTGAGTATGGTTGACACATTCGCCATCACACCCGCCTGGTCTACAACGCCTAGTCTCAGGCAATAGGAGGACTTGACCTTCTCTATGGGAAGAATATCCGTTGGCGCGAGCGATGCAAACCCAAGATCGGGAAGTTTGCCGCCTCGTACAATATCGATGATATCGGCCATAACTGAAGATGCTGTCGGCCCGGCTCCAGCTCCAGCACCGTAATACATAGTGGAGCCGGCCGCGTCCGAACCAACCATTACTGCGTTCATCACCCCATTTACCTGAGCAAGCATCTGGTCTTTCTCCACCAGGGTGGGGTGAACACGTAGCTCAAGGCCATCACCGGATTGACGCGCAATGCCGAGATGCTTGATGCAGTAGCCCAACTCATTAGCAAACTTGATATCGTCTGCGCTGATTGCAGATATCCCCTCGGTGTACATTGCACTGAAATTGAGCGGAACACCGAAGGCTATCGCCGCAAGAATCGTAAGCTTGTGCGCTGCGTCTATGCCCTCGACATCGAAAGTCGGGTCTGCTTCTGCGTATCCAAGCGCCTGTGCTTCAGCAAGTACATCATCGAACGAACGGTTACTGCCCTCTCGTGACATCTCAGTGAGAATGAAGTTGGTGGTGCCGTTAATAATGCCTGCTACCCACTCAATGGTGTTGCCAGCAAGGCCTTCGCGAATTGATTTAACGATGGGTATACCACCCGCTACAGCAGCTTCATAGTGAACCGAAACACCTGCTTGTTCAGCTGCCGAAAATACCTCATCGCCATGCAACGCTATTAAAGCCTTATTCGCGGTAACAATATGTTTACCGTTCGAAATAGCCTGCATGACGAGGTCCTTCGCGACATCTGTGCCACCGATCAGCTCGACCAATACATCAACATCGGGGTTATTCGCCACCTCGAAGATATCTCGGGTAACGTTGGTAGAACTAAGATCACAATCGGGATGATCACGACGACAACCAACCTGCGAGAGAATAATGTTCCGCCCAACCTTCCGTTCAATGTCAGCTCGATTGCTTTCAAGTAAATTGAATAAACCGGAACCGACTGTACCTAAACCACAAATTCCAATACGCAAACTATGACTCCATTGACTAGTTCTTGAACATCCTGCGAATACCGCGAAGGGCCTGTCGCGTTCGATGCTCATTCTCGATCAGGGCGAATCGTACATGGTCGTCTCCGTACTGACCAAATCCGACACCCGGTGAAACCGCAACCCTCGCCTCTTTCAGAAGCTGCTTGCTGAATTCAAGCGAACCCAGGTGTTCAAATTGAGGTGGGATTTTCGCCCAGACAAACATCGTCGCCTTGGGCGGGGTAACCTCCCAACCAATGGAGTTTAACCCCTCACACAACACATCCCGGCGTTTTCTGTACATCTCGCGAATTTCTGCGACACAGCTCTGGTCTCCCTCTAAAGCGGTGATCGCTGCCACCTGCACCGGGGTAAACATGCCATAATCCAGATAGGACTTGATTCGCCCCAGGGCACCAACCAGCGTTGGATTGCCGACACAAAACCCAATTCTCCACCCGGGCATATTGTAACTCTTTGACATGGTAAAGAATTCAACAGCTATATCTTTCGCGCCCGGCACCTGAAGGATGCTCGGCGCTTCATAGCCGTCAAAAGTGATATCGGCGTAAGCTAGATCCTGCACCACCCAGATACTGTGTTCCTTTGCCATTTTGATCACCTTCTCGAAGAACTCCAGGTCGACACATTCGGTCGTTGGATTCCCAGGAAAGTTGATCACAAGTACTTTGGGCTTCGGCCAGGTATTAACAATCGCCTTCTCCAGTTCTTCGAAGAAATCCAGATCTTGGGTCAGAGGAACATGTCTGACGTCCGCATCCGCGATAACAAATCCATAAGGGTGCACCGGATAAGACGGATTCGGAACAAGGACGGTGTCTCCCGGCCCAAGCACTGCCATCGCAAGATGAGCAATGCCTTCCTTGGAACCAAGCGTGACAATGGCTTCTGATTCCGGATCAAGATCAACATCAAACCTTTTTTTGTACCAGTCACTGATAGCCTTTCTCAGGCGGGGAATACCCTTGGACTGAGAATAGCGATGGGTGTCTCCCCGTTGCACGGTTTCTACCAGCTTATCGACAATGTGTTGGGGGGTTGGCTGGTCAGGATTCCCCATACCAAAATCGATGATGTCCTCCCCACGCGCGCGCGCTTCCCGCTTCAACTGATCTGTAATACTGAAGATATAGGGAGGTAAACGTCTAATTCGCGGAAAATCGTCCATTAAAAGGTCTTCTTTCTAAAAAGCATCCATAAAAAAGCCGGGCCTGCACCAGAGTGCAGACCCGGCACTCATTCGGGGGTCTAAATTACCGCTGCTGCAGCGGTTGCTGTCGTCATGGCAATCGCCAACCTATATGTGCACGCAGCCATTGCAGTAACTGCAATGGGTGGAACGCTTGTAGGAAGTTGAACGACCACGCTGGTTGCCCGATTGTCTAATTTCCCGACATCTTACCTAAGTCGCGCACTCAGGTCACGCGCCCAGTGCTTCCCGCTCGCTGGCCTCTTGGCTCTGGCACATAGAAATAAACCAGCGTCGCCCCAACAACCAGAAAGAAGATGGCAGCAATAAAAACAGATTCGTATCCATACCAGGTCGCCATAGCACCACCCAGAAGAGGACCGATTGATCCTGCGACCTGGGCTACGGTGTTAGCAATCGCAATTCTGGCCGGCCGGTTATCCCTGTCCCCGAACTCCAGCACGATACTCCGGGAAGAGTTTTCAAACCCCTGGGACGCGGCACCGATACCAGCAAACACGACTACTGTCATGCCATAGGTGGGTGCTAGCAAAAGCATCGCTGACGCCAGGACCCACAACGTGGTAGACAGCAGAAAGACGAGTCTGAACCCCCGCGCATCCGCAATCGCACCCCAGACCAGGTTAGACACTGTACCGGCCATGGTGAAAGCAAAAGTAATAATGCCAAGAGTCACCCCCGACAGACCAATGCTGTTACCCGCATACAGGATATAAAATGGCATCGCCATCCTTCCCATCGTCGCTATTGCTCGCGCCACAAAGTATCGAGTAAATGCACGGTCCTTCTGCAGCAACTCTGGCACTTCCTTGAGCTGCTCCCACAAAGACACCTGCCGACGAACAGTCGGTGGCTGGGGTTCCCGCACCGCAATCAGCGAAACCAAGCCAATGGTTGTCAGCACAAACGCCAGGATAAAGGTGAGCGAGTACCCGGTGACCGAGGACTCTTCTCCAATCAGGTAGGTACCTCCAAGGTAGGCGACCGACGCAGATGTTATGCCCGCCAGAAAATTCCGCAACCCGGTTAATCGGCCACGTTTGGAAACCGGAATCACTTTTGACATCAGGAAGTTAAAAATTACTCCCTGCATTCCTTCAAACACGCCAAACAGTCCCATCAGGCAGATAATGGCAATCAAAGTGCCCTGCTCGCCCAGCAACAGCCCGGCAACGCCCATCAAAAGTACGCAGAACCTCATCGCCGCCCCCACCATAAACCCAATGGGCAGGACTCTCCGTCGGTGCGAGATCAGGTTGGCGCCAACCATGGGAGTCAGCATCTGACCGAAGCCCTGAAGAGACAAAGCCAGGCCAACGATAAGATTGGAACCACCCGAGAGCATTAAAAGATAGGCCGGAATGAAGGTTGGCGCGTTAATAAAACGAAAACCCGTTTGCCCCAGCATTCCGTGCACCAGATGGGCGAAGAAATTTCGCGTCAGGTTTCGCTGTACAAAGATTTCATAGCGCTGCTCGGCGTGTCGATCGGCGCGTGATGATTCACTCATGTGGCGGTGAGTTCTGGGGTGAGTTTTGAGGTCGCAAGTTCCAGGATCGAATTATCCGACTCCGATCCCAGACGGCGGGTGAAAACCTAGTTTATTCCTAGTCGGCGGGCCATATCCACTGCAGGCAGATACCCTGCCTGGAGAGTGCCGTCCTCGTACACCACCGCTGGTGTTCCGGTGACACCAAAAGCACCACCCATCGCATAGTGCTCTTGCACCGGGTTTGCACAGGTCTTCATCTCGATGTCTTTGCCTGCTTTCGAGTTCGTCATAGCCTTTTGTGGATCGTCAGCACACCATACCGCCACAGCCTTGTCATAAGAACCTGAGCCAACGCCCGCTCGTGGATAGGCAAGATACCTTACGGCGACCCCTAATTGGTTAAGCTCAGGGACTTCCTGATGAAGCTTCCGGCAATAGCCACAGTCGATATCCGTGAACACTGTAATCGTTGCCTTGGTAAGTTCCGGACGTGGCGAGAACACCACCATGTCAGATTCATTCAGACTCGCCAGCAGTTGTTTACGTTGTTTGGTTCGGCTTTGCTCTGTGGAGTTGACGAATCCAGACGGCTCAATAAAGAACAAGTCACCGGCAATAAAATAGTCCGCGGTCTCATTCATATAGAGAATCATGCCACCCTGCATCAGGACTTCAAAATATCCTTCCAGGACACTTCGCTTAACCCCCACTACGGGAAAATCCGGCCTGGTCAGCAGCAGTCTCTCTCTCGCTTCGGCAGCAGTCAGAGGAACAGGAACATCAGTCGCTACTGCCGCTATGGGAAGTGCCAACAATGCAATTATAAGAAATCTAGTAAGAGCCATAACTCCCCCGGTTCAGAAAAAACAGCGTTACTTTGCATTAAGAGCCTCTAGTCTGCAACGAAAGGTTACGCCAGCGGCCCGATTATCCGCGTGGATGGTGCCTCTCATGGAGTTCTTTCATTCGATGCTGGGCGACGTGCGTGTAAATTTGGGTTGTAGATAAGTCAGAATGGCCCAGCAACAGCTGTACGACGCGCAGATCCGCGCCGTGATTCAGCAAATGGGTTGCAAAAGCATGCCGCAGGGTGTGGGGCGATAGCTTCTTCTGAATGCCCGCGGTCTGCGCATGAGCCTTGATTCGGTACCAGAAAGCCTGCCGCGTCATCGCAACGCCTCTATTGCTAGGAAAGACGCAGTTCTGGGCAAGATTTTTTTTAAGCAGTTCAAGCCGCGCTTCGGCCAGGTAGCGGCTAACCCAGACGATAGATTCTTCACCCATTGGCACGAGCCGTTCCTTCGAGCCCTTTCCCACGATTCGTATAACGCCCTGGCGAAGGTTGATTTCACTGAGCTGAAGGTTAGTGAGTTCGCTGACTCGAAGCCCGCACGCATACAGAACTTCCAGCATCGTTCGATCACGCACACCCATGGATGTGTTGGTATCCGGCGCCGCAAGCAGACGTTCAACGTCCTGCTCCGTTAGCGTTTCCGGCAGCGGACGACCGAGCTTCGGGTTTTCTACCCGAAGTGTCGGATCATCACTCAGCATTTTCTCTCGCAGCAGGTAACGATACAGAGCACGAAGGCAGGAGAGACATCGAGCTGTCGATCGAGCCTTTAGTCCCTTGCCCATTCTGTATGACAGGTACTGAAGTATCTCTTCACGACGGATGGCGATGATGGATTTGGCCTGCCTCTGCGCCCAGTCGCCAAACTTCTCGAGATCACCTCTATAAGCCTTGAGGGTGTTATCGCTCAAGCCTTTCTCTAACCATAGCGCATCAAGGAATCGATCGATAAGCGCCTGGTCGGATGCGGTGGTCATAACGCTATCTTACTCCTAAAACAAAAAAGCCCGGATAAACCGGGCTTTTCTTGCTAAGGCGGCTCTAATTGAGCTTCTCTTTGATTCGAGCCGCTCGACCACTGAGCTCTCGAAGATAGTATAGCTTCGCCTGCCGAACGTCACCGCGACGTTTCACCGTCACGCTGTCTATCTGTCGGCTATGTGTCTGGAAAGTTCGCTCTACGCCAACCCCATGTGAAATCTTACGTACCGTAAATGCAGAATTCAGACCGCGATTACGCTTACCGATCACGACGCCTTCATAGGCCTGAAGTCGTTCCCGATCACCTTCACGAACCCGCACCTGCACAACAACAGTATCGCCACTACCGAACTCGGGAAGATCTGATTTCATCTGCTCGTTTTCGATGTGTTCCAAAATTTTATTCTTGCTCATTTCTCGTTCCTTCAAGTCTCGCGTTTCGCAAGGTACTCATCTAGTAGTTGTTTCTCTTCTTCTGTCAACGTCCTGGCTGTTATCAGGTCAGGACGCTTTTTATACGTTCTTCCAAGTGACTGCATCTTTCGCCAACGTGCGATCTGACCATGATCGCCACTCATCAGTACCTCCGGCACTGTCAAACCATCTTCGGTTTCCGGCCTCGTGTACTGAGGGTAGTCCAGCAGACCATTCGAAAATGAATCCTGCTCAACTGAGTCTGCATCACCCACCGCACCCGGCAGTAGCCGGGTTACACCATCTATTAGTAGCATGGCCGGTAACTCTCCACCACTGGCAACAAAGTCACCGATGGACACTTCCATATCAATAACCGATTCAATTAACCGCTCATCGATACCTTCATATCTTCCTGCTACCAGGATCACTTCCGGGAGCATCGCCAACCTCGCCAGATCAGCCTGGTCAAGCGGCTTTCCCTGCGGCGACAGATAGATCACCGGGCACTGCCCCTGGGCTTTATTTTTCGCCGCATTTATTGCGTCTTTTAACGGCTGGACCTTCATCAGCATGCCCGGGCCGCCACCATAAGGCTTGTCGTCTACCGTACGGTGTTTATCTTCTGTAAACTCACGAGGGTTCCAAACTTCCAGAGCGAGCAATCCTTTTTCGACCGCCCTTCGAGAGATACCGTAGTCCGTGACGGCCTTAAACATCTCAGGGAATAACGACACGACACCGATCCACATGACGCTACCCTTTCTCTCTAACTCGTAATCTGAATCCCAATCCCTTTTAACTGCTAGTAGTCCGAATCCCAGTCTACTGTCACAATGCCGGTTTCCTGGTCTACCTGCTTTACAACCTCACCCTCTACATAGGGGATCAGTCTCTGTTCCTTATCGATGCTGTCATCGGTAGGTTCAACTACCATGACGTCATTAGCACCAGTCTCTAACATGTGGTCAATCTGTCCGAGAACCTCGCCACCGCTGTTCCTAACTGCCAACCCTTCGAGCTGAAACCAGTAGAACGCTCCTTCTTCAAGGTCTGGCATCGTATCAATGCCGACATGAACCTCGTACCCGATCAGATCCTCTGCACGATCCCGGGTGTCAACCCCCTCAAGTTGGACAATAAGCCGTTTACCGCTGGCTTGCCCCTCCTTGACCGTGATTTCTTTTTCGGCTCCACCCTTACGGAGTATCCAGGGCGAGTAATCAAGAATTGCTTCCAGCGGGTCGGTGTAAGAAAAGACTTTGACCCAACCCTTTAACCCGTGGGTGCCATTAATACTGCCCAGACGTATTTCATTCACATCTGGCATTCACGTATTAGGTTATGCAGCTTCTTCGCTACTTTTGCCCGCTGTTGCTTTGCGGTAATCCTTAACCACCTTTCTTACTCGGTCCGACATCTGCGCGCCTTGTCGTACCCAGTAATCGACCCGTTCCAGATCAATCCGGGTGCCTTCTGACGCACCACGGGCAAGTGGGTTGAAAAATCCCAATCGCTCAATGAATCGACCATCTCGGGATACACGGCTATCAGCCACGTGAACGTGATAGAACGGGCGCTTCTTGCTACCACCTCTCGCCAAGCGAATAGTGACCATCTAATTGTTTTCCTTTAAAAATTAGTGTTCCGAAGCCCTGCGGGTCCTCGAAAGGGGGCGTATTGTACGGCAAAGACCCCGGAAATAAAATAGCTCGTGACTTTACAACCAACCCGGGCATCAAAACTCATAAGTTATTGTTTACTAACATCTATTTCCATTATCTACCCGGGAATCCACCACCCGGCGGCTGCATCATGCCTCCCATACCTCGCATCATGTTGCTCATCCCGCCTTTTTTACCCAGCTTCTTCATCATCTTCTGCATCTGTTTGTGCTGCTTCAGTAATCGGTTGATATCCTGGATCTGCGTTCCGGAACCGCCGGCAATCCGCTTCTTTCTGGATCCGTTAATGCTATCAGGATAATGCCTTTCCCCTGGGGTCATTGAATTGATGATGGCTTCCATCTGAATGAACGACTTATCGTTAATTTTTCCCTGGGCGGCCTGGGACACTTTGCCCATACCCGGCATCTTGTCCAACATGCTCGCAATGCCACCCATGTTGTTCATCTGCTGTATCTGATCCTTAAAGTCTTCAAGGTCGAACTTCTTGCCTTTTTTAATTTTTCTGGCAAGTTTCTCAGCTTTCTTCTTATCAATTTTTTGTTCGGCATCTTCGATGAGCGACATAACATCGCCCATGCCAAGAATTCGCGATGCAATCCGATCAGGGTAAAACGCGTCCAGCGCATCAATTGTTTCACCGACACCCATATACTTGACGGGCTTACCGGTAATGGATTTGACAGATAATGCTGCACCACCCCTGCTGTCCCCATCCGCCTTACTAAGAATCACACCGGTCAGCGGCAACACATCGCCAAACGCCCGCGCAGTATTCGCGGCGTCCTGACCTGTCAGCGCATCAACCACGAACAAAGTTTCCGTTGGCGTCAATACCTGATGAAGATCACGGATCTCCTGCATCATCTCTTCATCAATACCCAGCCGGCCGGCCGTGTCGATGATAAGCACATCGGCAAATTGTTTTTTCGCCTCTGCCAATGCAGCCTTGGCGATAACAACTGGCTTCTGGTCGATGTTCGACTCAAAGAAGTTGAGCTGAGCCTGCTCCGCCAGGGTTCGAAGCTGCTCGATTGCTGCAGGCCGGTATACGTCTGTGCTCGCGACCATCACAGACTTCTGGCTTTTGTTCTTCAACCACAGACCAAGTTTGGCCGTTGACGTTGTTTTACCCGCTCCCTGAAGTCCAGCCATCAAGATCACTGCCGGGGGCTGCACAGAGAGGTTAAGTTCGCCTTCCCCGGCTCCCATAACCCTGACCAGTTCGTCATTAACAATTTTGATAAAAACCTGTCCGGGGGACAGGCTTGCTGCGACTTCTACACCCAGGGCCCTGGCTTTAACGCTCTCAATGAAGTCTTTGACGACGACCAATGCAACGTCGGCTTCCAACAGGGCTATTCGCACTTCCCGCAGGGCTTCCTGAATATTTTCTTCCGTTAGTTTAGCTTTGCCTGTAATAGAGGAAAGCGCGGAGCCAAGCCTCTCTGTTAATGATTCGAACACTGATTTACCTGATACTTGTGACTGGTTTGGGCTAGTATAACGAATCCCACCGGCCCGTTGTGAAGTGGTGAATAATTGATTGGATTAACGATATGTTGATGATCACCTCAGGCGTTGCCGCCAGCCTTTGCTATCTGGCTGCAACCGGATTACAGCTACAAAGGATGCTGAAAGGTAGCGGCGTGGGTAGCTGGGTTAAACTGCTCGCCGCACTTGCCATCATTTTGCATGGGTTCACCGCGTCCTGGGGTTTCAGCAACACCAATGGTTATGACCTGGGTATCTACCCGATGCTTTCGCTGATGTCCCTTTCCATCGGCGCCATTGTTCTAATCAGTAGTCTGCGGCGGCCGGTCGATAACCTGTTCGTTTTCGTCTTTCCTCTCGCAATCAGCACCATTCTTCTCCAGATTATTTTAAAAGGTGACTACACGCCGATCCAGGATATTACCCGAGGCATCTTCGGCCATATTGCCTTGTCTATTATTGCTTATAGCCTGCTTACGATCGCAGCAGCACAAGCCCTGCTCCTTTCCTTTGGTGACAACATGCTCAGGCATCACCGGCTCGTCATCCTGAGGAACCTGCCACCGCTTGAAACCATGGAACACCTGATGTTCGAGATAATCTGGGTCGGGCTTGTTTTCCTGACTCTGAGCATAGGATCGGGGTTTGTTTTCCTGGACGATTTTTCGGAGCCAGGCTTGATTCACCATACCGCAATTACACTGGCTGCCTGGATTGTGTTCATGGTTCTAGCCTGGGGGCGTTATCAACTGGGCTGGCGAGGGGCGATAGCCTCGAGATGGACGTTGTTCGGTTTTGTACTACTCGTTCTGGGCTATTTCGGCAGTAAGCTTGTGCTCGAGGTTATTCTTGGAAAAAGTTGAGTTTTACAGCACTTGACACCGAAAAGCGTAATCCGTACAACTGCAATCTCTGAACTTCCGCGAGGTCTCCATTCTTGGACGATCTGTCGACAGGCGCTTTATTTGGCTCCATTGCCCTACTTGTCATAATCTCTGCCTATTTCTCAGGATCTGAAACGGCCATGATGGCGCTCAATCGCTATCGGCTGAAGCATCTATCCAACAAAGGACACGGCGGTGCATCCCGCGCGAACAAGCTGCTGGAGCAGCCCGACCGACTGCTTGGCGTCATCCTGATTGGCAATAACCTGGCAAATTTCACTGCGGCATCATTAGCAACCTTGCTGGCAATAAAACTCCTGGGCGACGATGGCATCGCCGCGGCACCTATTATTTGCACCATTGTGTTTCTTGTATTTGCTGAGGTTGCACCAAAAACACTCGCCGCGCTTTACCCCGAAAAGGTGGCACTCCCCTCTTCCTACATGCTGCAATTTCTTCTATGGATTTCTTATCCGTTTGTCTGGCTGGTGAACACTACGGCGAATGGCTTCCTGAAGTTATTTGGTGTCAGCCCCGACGATGCCGGTGAAGATAACCTTAGCGTGGATGAACTGAGAACTGTGGTTTTTGAAGGGTCCCAGATTGCCGGGCACCACCAGGACATGATGCTTGGTGTACTCGACCTCGGCAACGTTACCGTAGACGACATCATGGTGCCAAGAACGGAAATTATCGGCATTGACATTGAAGACGACATGGACGAGATAGTAACCCAGTTCCGTTCCAGTCAGCACACACGCCTTCCTATATTCAAGGAAGATGTAGACCGCATTATCGGTATGTTGCATATTCGAAATGCCGCGCGATTCCTGATTGATGGCGAGCTAACAAAAGCCGCTCTGCTTCAGGAATCGGTGGAGCCTTACTTTGTTCCTGAGGGCACGCCGCTACAGAAACAGCTGATTAACTTTCAGAATGAGAAAGAGCGTATCGGACTTGTCGTTGATGAGTATGGAGACATCCAAGGAATCGTCACCATCGAAGATATCCTTGAAGAGATCGTGGGCGACTTTACCAGTAATATTGCAGCGACCAGTGTGGATATCCATCCACAGAAAGACGGGAGCTACCTGGTAGACGGCGGTACGCATATCAGGCTTATTAACAGATCACTTAACTGGACCCTGCCGGTTGAAGGACCCAAGACGCTCAACGGTTTAATCACCGAGTATCTTGAGACCATCCCTGACGCAAACGTCTGCTTCACCATCGAAGGCTACCGGTTCGAAATCATCCAGATCCAGGACAATATGATCCGGACGGCCAAACTCTCTGAGCCTCCAGAACCATTTTAAAGAACAAGAAACACGTGCGAGGTGATATATAGATTGAAGGGGAATGAAGGAAGTTAGATCTAACTCCCTCCGCCCCCTTTTAACTCAGGCTAGCGCCATTTACGATTGATGGCGGCGATAATAGACTTGAAAGCAGCGGTCGTCGTGTTCTGACTGATACCAACACCATAGTACTTGTTACCATCCTCATCAGTGATGGCAAGAATACAAATTGCCTGAGCCTCGGAGCCCTCATTCAAGGCATACTCCTGATAATCCGCAACATTAAGCGGTTCATTCAGCGTTGTAACCATCGCGTTGATAAATGCATCTATTGGACCCGAGCCAACGCCACTGACGTCAACTTCATTATCCGCAACCCGGATCTTCGCCTGGCAACTCTCACTATCTTTCCCTTCAGTTTGTACCTGGTAGTCCAGCAACTGGTAAGGGCCCTCAACATCAATGAACTCGCTAACGAATGTCTGCCAGATAACATCGGGTTTGAGTTCTCCACCATCTGCTTCCGAGACCGCCTGCACAATAGGACTAAATTCAAGCAGCACTGATCGCGGCAGTGAAACTCCGAAGTAATTCTCAAGGATGAAGGCAACTCCACCCTTTCCCGATTGGCTATTCACTCTTACGGTTTCACGGTACGAACCCCCAACATCAGAAGGGTCGATGGGCAGATAGGGTACTTCCCATGCGTTATCACTACCAGACTCAACAAACTGCATACCTTTCTTAATAGCATCCTGGTGAGAACCCGAAAACGCCGTAAATACAAGCTCTCCCGCATAGGGTTGCCTGATGTGAATCGGTATCTTGGTGCACTCTTCGGATACCTCAACGATCTTTGACATTTCACCGAAATAAAGTTGCGGGTCAATACCCTGAGAGAACATGTTCATCGCCATGGTCACCAAATCCAAATTACCGGTTCGCTCACCATTACCAAAGAGTGTGCCTTCTATTCTTTCCGCTCCGGCCATTAGTCCAAGCTCGGATGCAGCCACACCAGTCCCGCGATCATTGTGCGTATGCAAGCTGATAATCGCGTTTTCTCGATGAGGCAGGTGTCGCGTAAAATACTCAATCTGATCCGCATAAACATTGGGCGTTGCCATTTCAACCGTACTGGGCAGGTTCAAAACGATCTTGTCATCGACAGTTGGCTGCCAGACATCCATCACCGCCGCGCATATCTCAACCGCAAAATCCATTTCAGTCGCCGTATAGCTCTCGGGCGAGTACTCCAACGTGAGCGCTGTTCCTGAGGCAACCAGTTCACGGGTATTATCTTTGACGATCTGGGTCGCGTCCGTTGCGAGATTAATTACTTCCTCACGGCTTTTGTTAAACACAACCTTTCTTTGCAGGGTCGATGTTGAGTTGTACAGATGGAAGATGACTCGCTTGGCGCCTGCCACCGCTTCACAGGTTCGCTTGATTAATTCCTCTCTTGCCTGACACAACACCTGGATCGTGACGCCGTCCGGAATACGATCTTCTTCGATGATCTTTCGGACAAAATCGAAATCAGTTTGTGACGCCGCAGGAAAACCCACTTCAATTTCGGTGAACCCAATGTCCAGCAGCAAGTCATACATTTTCTGCTTTTCGTTCGGCGTCATCGGTTCAATCAGCGCCTGGTTGCCATCTCGCAAATCGACGCTGCACCAACGCGGAGCGTCAGTAATGACCTTGTCCGGCCAGGTTCTGTCAGGCAAGGGAATGGGCTTAAATGGTTTGTATTTCTGGAACGGCATCGTCTTTCGTGTGACTGTGCCACTCGTTCGAGCAGAATTTGTCGATTGATCTTCAGCATTCATTGTTGGTATCTCGAGTATTCAGTTGGGAAGCTGCTGTTTAAGCAGGAGTCGAGCAATGCAGGAGTTTGGAAGGCCGCCTACAACGGCAGTCGTAGCAGCGCCAGAAGACCAGGCGCAGACGCAAGCAGCAGAGTGGGTCTGCTGGCTGTTGGAACCGTGTCATTTTTAACAGTGTTCATTGTGTTCATTGTCTGCTTTGTCAGTATTGACGGTAATTGTGCTTTCAGGAGCAAAACTATAGCTTGCTCAGTATAATTTGCAAGTCTAACGATCCTACTCGGGGCCATATTATTTTAGTGGTTTAAGATCTTTCCTGAATCGCTTGAAGTTTCTTACGTACCCCTGAGCACTCATTACAAGACCCTTAGTGGCCGCCTCGTTAAGCTCACGTACGATCTTTCCAGGAGACCCCATTACCAGGGAACCATCTGGGATTTCCTTACCTTCAGGGATCAGCGCATTGGCACCGATCAGGCAATTTTTCCCAATCTTGGCCCCATTCAGGACTACTGCATTTATACCTATCAGGGAGTTGTCTCCAATTGTACAGCCGTGCAGCATCACCTTATGGCCTATTGTTACACCGCGTCCAATTGTCAGAGGCATACCTGGATCAGTATGCAGCACCGATCCATCTTGAACGTTGGAACCTTCGCCTACCGTGATAACGTCGTTGTCGCCACGCAGCACCGCGTTGAACCAGACACTTGCGTCATTTTCGAGAACGACAGACCCGAGTACCGTCGCGGTATCTGCAACCCAGCAGTCCCCATTCATTTCCGGTGTCCTGTCCCCCAGTGCATAGATCATGATTTGTTAACTCCTGATTGTTCTTACGAATATTATTTGCGGAAACTCTAGCATACTGCCACGTCAGTCAACGGCTACTTCAACCCAACCTTCATAAACTCTATGACTATCATTGAAGTCAGCCCCCATATTTCATGGCCATCAAACTTAAATGCCGGAACCTGATGAGATTCCCCGTGCCTGGAAATATCGTCAATACGGATAGGTGTTGCGGTCGAAAAATAGGCCAGAGGGACTTCAAACACTGATGCAATTTCATCAGGATTCGGACGCAATCGAATACCCTGGCGAACAATCCCCACGTAGGGTTTAACCAGCAATCCATGCTTGGAAACAACCGGCCGAAGCGACCCAATGACATCGACATCTTCAGGAGAGACCCCCAACTCCTCTTCATTTTCCCGCAGCGCGGTGAACTCCAGTGAGTGGTCCGTTCGATCTTCCTTACCTCCAGGAAACGCTACCTCACCGCCATGGCTACTCAGCCCACGGGCCCGCTCGGTTAACAGGATACGCACGCCAGAAGTATCCGCCAGAATAGGCACGAGTACGGCGGCACGAGCACGTTCTTGATGAATTGAATGAGGCTCAGCGGGTTTGTGCTGCTGCAGATTTTTTCTAATGTCGCCGATCACAAGACATCCTATATACTAGGTCACATGAAATATTGTAGCCAATGCGGCGACACCGTGTCGCACATCGTACCCGAAGGGGACAACCGTCCAAGATATGTTTGCACATCCTGCAAAACCATCCACTACCAGAACCCCAAGGTAGTGGCCGGTTGCCTGCCTTTTTTTGAAGACAAGGTGCTTTTGTGTAAACGTGCGATTGCACCCCGCAATGGCTATTGGACCCTGCCCGCCGGATACCTTGAAAACGGCGAGACAACATCACAGGGGGCAGTTCGAGAAACCATAGAGGAAGCTAACGCCAACGTTGAACTTGGGGATGTTTACACCCTGTTCAGCTTGCCCCACATTTCCCAGATCTACCTGTTCTACCGGGCAAGACTGATAGATCTTGATTTTTTTCCAGGCCAGGAAACCCTGGAGACGAGACTATTTTCTGAACACGAGATACCGTGGAACGAGTTGGCTTTCCCGGTCATCACCGAAACCCTCGAACATTACTTTCAGGACCTGCCGGCGGGCCACTTCCCAATAAGGTCACAGGACATCGTGATCGACCGCAAACGGCACCCTATCAAATAGCCGAGTTTAATTGAAAACTAACCGACCCAGGCGCGAGCATTTCTGAAAAGGCGCATCCAGGGCGCGTCCTCTTTCCAGCTATCCGGTCGCCATGAATATTGCACTGCCCTGAACACCCGTTCAGGATGAGGCATCATGGCGAGCACCCGGCCATCTTCGCTCGTTACAGCCGTTAACCCGCCGGGGGAGCCGTTAGGGTTGCAGGGATAGCTCTTGGCAGGCTCGCCATAGTGATCGGTAAAACGCATCGCGATTTGCTCGTTACGCTCAAGGTCGGCCATCGCCAAACTGGTCATCGTCGCTCGACCTTCACCGTGGCTCACTACAATCGGCAGCAAAGCGCCGCGCATACCCTTCAGGAAAATCGATTGCGTCTGCTCGATACGCACAAGCGACAGCCGCGCCTCAAACTGTTCTGACTCATTACGAATAAACTTCGGCCATGAGTCTGTTCCTGGGATCAGTTCTTTTAGCGTTGCCAGCATCTGGCACCCATTACACACGCCCAGGGAGAAGGTGTCGGGCCGATTGAAAAACCGCTGAAACTCGTCCCGAACCCTGGAATTGTAAAGAATGGATTTCGCCCAACCTTCCCCCGCACCCAGAACATCCCCATAGGAAAAGCCGCCACAGGCCACCAGGCCTCTGAACTGTTCCAACGTTGTTTTTCCTGAGATCAGCTCACTCATGTGAACATCAACCGCTGTAAAACCGGCCCGCGTGAAAGCCGCTGCCATTTCCACCTGACTGTTTACACCCTGCTCTCGAAGTATCGCCACCAGTGGCCTGATACCAGTTGCGATCATCGGCGCGGCTATATCCTGGTTGATGTCGAATTGGTGTTCGACCGATAGCCCCGGATCATCATCTTCAGCCACAGTATTGAATTCTTCCTGCGCACACTTGGGATTATCACGCAGCCCTTGAATCTGGAAACTGCTCCGCGCCCAATGTGTTTCCAACTCTTTCCTGGTGGACAAAAAGAGCTCTTCCTTTCCCTGTTTGATACTGATCGACTGATCTAGGCGGACACGTGCAATTTCCTGCCCGACCAAGCCATGATTCGCAAGCTCTTCCATTACGCTTTCCAGCGTCCTGGCATGCACCTGAATCACAACGCCGAGTTCCTCGTTAAAGAGGAAATCAATCGGGTCATTGCCAGAGGGGACGACAATATCTAGGCCGGTTCGCGCTGCGAATGCCATCTCCAGCAGCGTCGTGATCAAGCCACCGTCAGATCGATCATGGTATGCCAGAACCTCATCCAGGTTTTTCTGCAGGAACTGGAAGAGTTTTTTGAGCAATTCAGGATTTTCCAGATCCGGCGCTTCCGTTCCCATGGTGGAATAGGTCTGCCCCAGAATGCTTCCACCTAAACGCTGTTTGCCTGCCGCCAGGTCGAGCAAAAGTATGACTGTATCCTCCGGCAGTGGCCGGAGTTCCGGCGTTACTGCTTTTCGAATATCAGAAACGGGAACAAAGGCTGAAACAATCAGCGATACCGGGGAAGTCACCGCTCTGGAATCTCCATCTTCCTGCCAACGTGTCTGCATCGACAGGGAGTCCTTACCGACAGGTATGGTGATACCAAGCGCTGGACACAGCTCCATGCCGACTGCTTCAACAGCGTCAAACAACGCTGCATCTTCACCCGAAGAACCTACCGCGGCCATCCAGTTCGCCGACAAACAAATGTCTTCGATTCTCTCAACTCTTGCCGCGGCAATATTGGTCATTGCCTCGCCAATTGCCATGCGCGCCGAGGCGGCACTGGACAAGATAGCCAGCG
>Ga0208964_1000008_pt1 | contig 115340 bp, 107 predicted proteins | sample AOAMet1_08_M0_20_2_FD_188227 | JGI IMG/M metagenome (GOLD analysis project Ga0208964, IMG submission 188227) | Ammonia-oxidizing marine microbial communities from Monterey Bay, California, USA - CAN11_08_M0_20 (SPAdes) | ecosystem: Environmental > Aquatic > Marine > Intertidal zone | place... | reverse complement strand
TGGAATAGGAAAAATGCTGGCTATAGAGTTTTCAAAACTAGGATCCAACATAATCTTGTTAGGAAGAAATGAAGAAAGACTTGATCAAGTTTATGATCAGCTAGATAGCTCCCATACATCACAAAAACATTTAATTCTGCAGGCAGACTTAAATTTATTAAATACTGAATCTGCGCATGAAATACTTGAAGCTATCAATCAAGAATTTAATTCACTTGATGGGATTATTCATAATGCTGCAATTCTTGGAAACATAACTCCTCTTGAAGATTACGATTTATCTACCTGGGATCAAGTAATAAATGTTAATTTACGGGCACCATTTTTACTAACTAAAACCTTAAAAACAATGCTCATGGATTCTGCAATGCCAAGACTGGTCTTTACCTCATCAGGAGTTGCAAACGAAGGAAGGGCTTTTTGGGGCGCTTATTCAGTTTCAAAATTTGGCATTAAAGGATTGGCAGAAATTTTTGCTGAAGAGCTAGAGACAACCTCATCTATCAAAGTTTTTAATTTTGATCCAGGTGCAACTCAAACAAAAATGAGGGCATCGGCTCGCCCTGCGGAAGATCCAATGACAGTCAAATCTGCAAATGAATTATTAAACTGTTACTTGTGGTTTTTTAGCGAAGAAAGCAAGCTTGCAAAAAAGAATTATTTTGAATATGCAGAGCTATCTAAACTGCTAACTTGAAGATAATTAAACTAACAAATCCCTAAATACCGTTTTACTTTCCATAGTTTTGAAGCTCAGCTATCTGAGATTCAGTTAAATTCATGCATGCGCCCTCTCTCAAAGATGCAGGTAAAAAAATTGGTCCAATTCGAACACGCTTAAGTCGACTTACTTCTAAATCTTGAGACTCAAAAAGCTTTCTAACTTCTCGGTTCTTACCAGTGAGCATGCATACAGAAAACCACTGGTTTGAGCTTTGTTTTTCTCCTGGAACTATGTCTGAAAATTGATATATTTCATTTTCAATCTTCACTCCTGAGAGCATATTTTTTTTCTTTTGTTCATTAAAAAAACCTCTAGCCCTTACAAGATACTCCCTATCAATTTCAAAGGAGGGATGCATCAGCTGATGGGCTAATACTCCATCATTTGTAAAAAGCATCAAGCCAGAAGTATTGATATCCAGCCTTCCAACTGCAATCCAATCAGGCTCATCCTTAACTTGGGGCAAGAAATCGAAAACTAATTTAATTTTTTTCTCATCTTTTTTAGATGATAAGACCCCTCGCGGCTTGTTAAGCATAAGAACCTTTAAATCTGCAGTTTTAAGGAACACTCGCTTGCCCTCAAACACTACTTCATCAGCCTGCGAAACCTTTGCGCCCAAGATAGCCACTTCACCATTAACAACAATCTTGCCATCTTTAATAAGCTGTTCACTTGATCTTCTAGAACCAAGCCCCGCTTGAGCTAAAAATTTCTGCAGCCGCAGCATATGCTACCCAGCTTCAAGCTGGCCTAATGCTTGCTCAGCTGGAAGGGCTTCAGGCAAAGGAGGTAAATCATTAATTGATTTTAAATTTAAGTCATTTAAAAAAGTTTTAGTTGTTTCATATAAAGCTGGGCGTCCTGGAACATCTCGATAGCCTGATACTTTAATCCATTCACGATCAAGCAATGATCTGATAATTTGCGTGCTAACACTGACCCCTCTTATGTCTTCAATATCCCCACGTGTAACAGGTTGCTTGTAAGCAATAATAGAAACAGTTTCCATGAAAGCTTTCGATAGGCGATTGGAGGTATCATTCCAAAGCGGGTATAAGCAATCTCCATACTCATCTTTAATTTGCAATCTAAAGCCTGAGGCAACTTCCTTAATCTCAATTGCGCTTTTATCATATCTTTCCTCAAGTGAATTCAATGCAATTTTGATGCTTGGTAAATCAACATCCATATTTTGCGAGCCAAGAAGAGTTTTAATTTCAGATAAGCGCATAGGTCTTCCAGCACCAAATAAAATTGATTCAACGATATTGGGTAAATTATGTTGAACGTCCATCTAATGAAGTCCTCGATTTGTAGATTTAAGATACAGTTGACTGGAGTCTTTGTTTTGAATGAGCTCCACATGGCCATCTTTTGCAAGATCAAGGGATGCAAGCAATGAAACTACTACGCCTTGCTTGCCTTCTTTTTTTTGATAGGTTTGAAAAAACTGGATTACATTCCTCTTGTTAAGGATAGATAAAATTAAAGCTATTCTGTCTTGAGTTGATAGCTCTTCAAAGTGAATTTCATGATGTGCTGAAAATTTAGGACGAGTAGAAGCTTCATGAAATATTGCTGCCAGCTCATGAGCGTCAATCTCAACAGAGGGTTGCTGCTCTTTAAATTTTGGCAATGCTGAAGTTGCAAGAAAAAAGTCTCTGTCCAGCCTAGGAAGATTGGAAATAGACTCTGAGGCACTTTTATAGCGCTGATACTCTTGCAGTCTTCTTATCAATTCTGATCTTGGATCTCCTTCTTCCTCTTCATCTTCCGATTGAGGGATCAGCATCCTAGATTTTATCTGAGCAAGCGTTGCAGCCATCACCAAGTAATCTGCGGCCAGTTCAATTTTTAAAGCATCCATTAACTCAATGTACTGAATGTATTGGTCGGTAATTTCAGAGAGATCTAATTCCAGAATATCTATATCTTTTTTTTGAATGAGATAAAGCAAAACATCCATAGGGCCTGAAAAATCTTCTAAATAGATCTCTAATGCCTCAGGTGGTATGAATAAGTCTTCAGGTAACTGGGTTAAGGCTTCACCTTTAAAAAGAGGAAATTCTAGTTGTTCTTGAGACTTCATAAGTTCAATTTATACAAGATGCTGTAATTATAAGCTCTTTTTAACACAACATCTTGTGATTTAGGAGAAAATTGTTGATTTCAAGGCTTTTTTTGAATGCTAAAAAAAAATTGATTTGATTAATCAAAAACTACTTTTTTACTTTAATTGCATTAAGATTTCTTTTTATGGAATCTATATACCACACAGATAATACTAGGATCGTTGAAAAATTTGATCTTATAACGCCCAACGATGTAATTGAAGCCCATCCTGTAACTGATGAAATTGCTAAACTGGTTTATGGAACAAGAAATGAAATTAGCCAAGTTCTTCATGGAAGAGATGATCGTTTGATTGTTGTGTGTGGTCCCTGTTCAATCCATGATCAAAAATCAGCAATGGAGTATGCAAATTTACTGAAGGAAGCTCGCGAATCCTTTAGCTCAGATTTACTTATCATCATGCGAGTTTATTTTGAAAAACCAAGAACAACTGTTGGTTGGAAAGGTTTGATAAATGATCCGGGTATTGATGAAAGCTATAATGCGAACAAAGGTTTGATGCTTGCAAGAGAGATTCTTAAGCAAATAACAGAGATTGGATTGCCAGTTGGTACTGAATTTTTAGACCCCATATCACCCCAGTATGTAGCAGATTTAATTTCATGGGGCGCTATTGGAGCGCGCACAGCTGAAAGTCAATCACACAGGGAATTAGCTTCGGGTATCTCTTGCCCTATTGGCATAAAAAATGGAACCACAGGAGCATTAAAACCTGCAATTGACGGTATTCAAGCTGCAAATCACCCACATGTATTTTTTTCAAATACAAAAGATGGTCGAGTATCTATATACAAAACATCCGGCAATTCAGATTCTCATATTATTTTACGGGGTGGCAAAGATCCAAATTTCTCAAAAGAAGATCTAGCAAAAACTCTCTCTGCTCTCACTGAGGCTGATGTGAATGACTCCATTATGGTGGATGCAAGTCATGGAAATAGCCAGAAGCAGTTTAAGAAACAAATTGATGTTGTTCAAAATCTCAGCGAACAGATTGCTGAGGGAAATAACACTATCCGCGGGCTAATGCTTGAAAGTCACTTAGTGGAAGGCAACCAAAGTATTTCTGAAGATCTAACATACGGGCAAAGTATCACAGATGCTTGTATCAATTGGTCTGATACTCTCGATTGCCTCAATAATATTAGCCAAGCCGTGCAAAAGAGGCGAGGATAATTGAGCAAAGATCTTTTTACTTTTTCCATCCAAGAGGCAGAAACTTTAGGAATCGAGTGCGCAATAGTTCTAGCGGCCGCAAAAGATATAAACACTTCATCGTCTACCTCGTCTGAAATTGCAGTATTTTTAAAAGACCGACTTATCTTCTTGGGGCAAGAAGAAATTTTATTGCATGTTAATAGATTGGTTGATTTGAAATTAATTTCCTCTAAAGCCACCTCAACTGAAGAGCCCGTCAAGAATAAAAAAGTTTATAAACTAAAGTTGCCTGGCAATAATTCTCAGGCTGGTAAAAGAAAATTAAATCAGTCATGGGCTCCCTCAACTCAAGCATTTGAAGTATTAAGCATGGGCAACATCAATCAACATTTTATTGAAAGCAAAGTCAATGAATTTAAGATGTACTGGCTTGAAAAAAATCAACTCAGAGATAACTGGAATGTTTTGTTTGTCGATTTTATTCGCAGGGAATGGGTCAAAGAAAATTCTGATAACAAGGGTTTGCCCGTATGCATTTACGATGATTGGAAGCCATCCTCAGATGCATTTGATATCTTGGAATTAGCCAATGTTTCTAAGAATGATGCCTTAAAGCACCTCAAGGAGTTTATACTGTATTGGAAGGAGAATGGAACAGCTTTGAGGTCTTGGAATTCTAAATTCGTAGATTTTATTAAAAGAAAAGAACTGATTGGTTCTTACGAAGAAAAAAATGACAAAAAAAATAACAGACATAATGAACCAGGAGAGTTTTCACAAAAATTCAGTGAAAGAACAAAAGATGATTCCTGGGCAGAAAATTTCGAAATCTGAACTAAAGGATTTCATTGAGGCAATTGATAACCTCTTTTTAAAGCTTGAACTTTCTTATCATTATCAATTTTATAAGGTCTTTGGAACAGACGAAAAGTTAAAGGAAGCTAAGAGACTTTGGGCTGATAGTTTAAAAAAATACCCGGCCGCAAGCATCAATGTTGCTATTGAAACAGCTATCCAGTCAAATGATTACCTGCCAACACTGACAGAAGTTATCAAAGCATGCTCTGGGTCTATGGGCGCCATAAATATTCCAACTGTCCACGAAGCATTTGCTGAGGCGCAGAAATCTTCCTCTCCAAGACAAACCTTTCCTTGGTCGCACCCAATTATTTACTGGGCAGGAAGAGAGGTTGGGTGGGAATTAATTAACACGCCAAATAATAGAAATACCTTTCAAACATTTTCAGAGGTTTACATGCGCCTTGCAAAAGAAATGAGTACAGGCAAAAAATTTAACCTTGCTCCTGAGGCAAAACCAGATATCTTAGAACCGCTAGACCTTGATCTGCTTAAAGCTTTAAGAAAAAAACATAATCTATAATTTGTAAAGTGTACTTTACAAAACCAATGAACTATAATTATTTTCCCGTGTCCAATAAAAAGATTTACAGAATTAATATTATTAAATAAATGTCAAAAAACGTAAGAATATCACTTTACATCTTGATTCCTATAATCCTATGGGTGATTTCCGGTCAATTCATTGAAGAAGATGTTAAAGAGGTAAAAAAAGATACTGGAGATATAACGGTCGTTACAAAAATAGCCTCTTCTGAGTTCTATGCTCCAAGAATTTCTTTAAATGCATCTGCTACCTCAGAAAAAAGAGTGTTAGTTTTGGCTAAGACTAGCGGGGAAGTGATGCCTAATAATGTTGTGCAAGGTCAATGGGTTGAAAAGGATCAGGTGCTATGCAGGCTAGGTGTTGTTGAATTGAATAGAACTGAAGTTAAGGCTCCTTTTAAGGGTTACATTGAGAAAATTATCAAGCCTGGTAATTTTATTAATCGAGGTCAGGTTTGTGCAGTTATTATTGAATTAGACCCCATAATATTTGTTGCGGAAGTACCAGAAGCCAATATCAAGGCTATTGTAAAAGGTCAGAATGTATTGATTGAATTGATTACAGGTGAAGTCATTGAGAGTAAGCTTAGTTTTGTTTCAAAAAGCGCTACCCCATCCACTAGAAGTTTTCGTGTTGAAGCGAAGGTACCTAATTCAAAAGGTTTAATTAGAGATGGTATAACTGGTAACCTGAAGATCAGCACAAATAAAGTTCTAGCAAATAAAATCTCTCCATCAATCATGCTCTTATCTGATAATGGAATTATTGGGGTAAGAATTGTTCAGAATAATATTGTTAAATTCCTTCCAGTAAAAATTATTGAAGACACTCAAGATGGAATTTGGGTTTCAGGCATTCCAAATCTTTCTCAGCTTATTGTTAGAGGTCAAGGTTATGTTGAAAATGGACAAAAAGTAAAAACAATGCCTCAAAAAACACTATGACAGGAATAGTAGATTTTGCTTTATCAAAAGCAAGAACTACTCTTGCTATCGGTTTGGTGATAATTATTGCCGGAGCATTTGCACGAAGTACAATTCAAGTTGCTGCAGATCCAAATATTCAACTCCCTCTTGTAAGCGTATCTGTATTTTTAGATGGAGCATCGCCAAGTGATGCGTCGAGGCTAATTGCAAGACCCCTAGAAACTAGACTCAGAAGTGTTCCTGGTATCAAAGAGCTCTCATCATCTTCAAGATTAAGCTTTGCAAGAATTGTAGCTGAATTTGAGGTTGGGTACGATATAGACACTGCTCTTCGAGATATCAAACAAGCAGTTGAAGAGGTCAAATTTCAACTTCCCAGAGAAGCAGAGGACCCTCAAATCAGAGAATATTCCTTCGCCAATTTTCCGGTCATGAATCTTAGCTTAGTTGGCTCAGCTAGCATGAGACAAAAAGTTTTTATTGCCAGAGAGCTCCAAGATAGATTGGAAGCTATTAGCGAGGTATTGGCTGCAGATCTAGAGGGAGCTCCAGAAGAAGTTTTAGAAGGAATTATTGATAAATCTAAAATGGAAACTTATGGAATCACCCTGAGTCAACTTGCCATGGCAATTAGAAATAACAACCTCATCATACCTGGCGGAGCCCAGGATACTGGATCAGGAAAGTTTAATATTGAGGTTCCCAGTATTTTTGAGACTGCTGAAGACGTTTACAACATACCCGTCAAAGTTACACAAGATGCGGTGGTGACCCTGAGTGATATTGCAGAAATTAGAAGAACATTCAAAGATTTTTCCTCTTATGCAAAAGTTAATGGTCAAGATGCAGTAACTCTTGAAATAAGATTAAGAGTTGATGCAAATGCCATTGAAGCTAAAAAACATATTATTGAGGTCAAAGAGGAGTTTGAAAAGACTCTGCCCCAGAACTTGTCAATTGTAAGAACCAATGATGAAACTGTTTGGGCGGAAGTCATGATTTCTGAGCTGGAAGGAAATATTATTACTGCTATTTTTCTTGTCATGATTCTTGTTATAGCTAGCATGGGAGTTCGAGTAGGCATGCTTGTTGGACTGTCAATCCCTTTTTGTTTTTTGCTAACATTTATTATCTTAAGAGTTGTTGGAGTGGAATTTAACTTCCTAGTAATGATGGGCTTGCTTCTTGGTTTGGGAATGTTGATAGACGGAGCAATAGTAGTGACAGAGTACGCAGACAGAAAAATTTCTGAAGGTTTAACTAGGTTAGAAGCATATCGCCTATCTTCAAAAAGGATGTTTTTTCCTATCATTTCCTCAACAGCCACAACAATAGCAGCTTTTACACCTTTAATTTTCTGGCCAGGCTTTACAGGTCAATTTATGCGCTATCTTCCAATTACAGTATTTATCGTTTTATCAGCTTCTTTAGTCTACGCATTAATCATAACTCCGGTTGTGGGATCGATATTTGGTCAACGAAGATCTACATTGGTTTCTGGGGAAAGCGAGCAAACAGGTGAAGTTCTTTTTGATAGGATTTCTGAATTTTATTCCAAGGCATTAAAAAAGTTTGTAAAAAATCCAGGGGAAACCATTATCGCTGTGGTAATGCTTTTATGGTTCTTTGGTTATGCGATGTATGGAAACTTTAGCAAAGGAACTCTTTATTTTGCTGACGTAGATCCTGTTGCTGCTGAAATATCCATAAGAGGAAGAGGAAACTTTTCTTCATCTGAAGCAAAAGAAATAATGGAAATAGTTGAAGAAAGAATTCAAGCAGTTGATGGAATTGAGAACTTGTATTTAACCACTGGTTCTCAATGGTTTAGTGCAGGCGGTGACACTGTGTCAAGAGGTTTCATTGAAGTTGTAGATTCTAAGTACCGTGATATTTCAGGCAAAGAGGTCATTGAGAAAGTTCAAAAAGCAGCTTCTAATATTCCTGGGATAATTGTTGAAATCACACCAGAAGAAGGCGGACCATCTTTTAGCTCACCAATTGAATTAGGAATCTTTGGAGACAACGAACAGTCCGTTGCCAAAACGACTGAAATAATTGAGCAATATATGCTTAATGATGTTGTTGGACTGGCAAACATTAGATCTACTCTGCCTTACTCGCTAATTGAATGGAAGGTTCAAGTTGATAAACAAAAAGCTGCTCAACTTGGTGTCAGTATTGTGGATGTTGGCGCGCTGGTTCAAATGCTTACAAATGGATTTAAAGTTGGTGAATATAGGCCAGATGACTCTAAGGATGAGATTGAAATAAGGGCTCGCTTTGGTGTGCAGCATAGATCTTTGAGCGGGATTGAGAACCTGAAGGTGAACTCAATTAATGGCCTAATTCCTGTAAGCACTTTCATCAAACTCGTGCCTCGCGAAAATAGGCAGTCAGTTGTAAGAAGGAATGGGAAATTCTTTCATGAAATTGGCCTAGCTACTGAATCTTCAGACTATTTGGTTACGGATAAAGTAAATGAAATGAGTGAATGGTTAGCCAAACAAGAATTTGATGCGGGAATTGAAACAAAATTTAGAGGCATGCAAGAAGAAACGGAACAAGTTACTGAGTTTCTTGTAATTGCAGCAATTACGGCTCTTGCATTAATGCTAATTCTTTTAGTCACGCAATTTAATAGTTTTTACCAGTCCACTCTGGTTCTCAGTGCAGTGTTTATGTCTGTGGTAGGCGTTCTAATTGGGCTGCTCATAACCGGCAAGCCTTTTAGCACTACTATGACAGGAATTGCCATCGTTGCATTATCTGGAATTGTTGTAAACAATAATATAGTGCTCATTGATACGTTTAATAGGCTCACAGGTGAATTTCCAAATCTTGCTAAAGAAGATGTAATTATTAAGACATGCAAACAAAGGCTTCGCCCCATTCTTTTGACAACTGCGACAACTATTTTTGGGTTGCTGCCCCTGGCAATTGGTTTGAGCATTGATGTTTTAGGAAGAGAGATTATAGTTGGCAGTCGAGTGGTTGGATGGTGGCAAAATCTTGCATCATCAATTGTTTTTGGGTTGGCGTTTAGTACAGTTCTCACTCTAATTTTTACCCCTGCTGCTCTTATACTTCCCTCAAGAATCAAGGCATGGCTAGAACATAGATTTAAGTTCTTAAAGTCATCTAGCTAAGTGCTGAAAAAAAAATCATAAGTTACAATAAGCAATGACAAAAAAAGACACAGTAAATTTTGAGGCATCTTTAAAGAAACTTGAGCAAATTGTTGCCAAACTTGAAGATGGTGATATTAGCTTAGAGGATAGCGTGAAATCTTTTGAAGAAGGTATAGGGTTAGTCAAAGATTGCCAAAAACAACTTTCTGAAGCTGAGCTAAAAGTTAAAAAGCTTTTAGATAATGGCGATAGTATTGACCTGGAAAACTAAAAACCAATCCCATGACTGCAAGCTTTCTATCTGAATGTAATGAGAAGGTATTAAAGCGAATAGATAGTCTGCTTCCTGAGAAAAATAAGATCATTTCTTCGATGCGATATTCAGCATTAGCCAATAGCAAGTGCATCAGGGCTGGGTTAATTTTTTCATCTGGAAAATTAAATAGGACCATGCCTGAATCTACTCTAATTGATTTGGCTACAAGCATTGAGCTCATGCATACATACTCATTAATTCATGATGATTTGCCTTCAATGGATGATGATGAAATGAGGCGCGGCCAAGCCTCAAACCATATCAAGTTCAATGAAGCTACCGCCATATTGGCGGGTGATGCCTTGCAGGCTCTGGCTTATGAAGTTATTGCGGTATCTGAGGAAATGACTGATCAGCAAAAAGTAGCATCTATAAGAGCATTAACTAATGCATGTGGGCATGAAGGAATGATCCTTGGTCAACAATATGACCTAGATGCTGAAAGAGATGAATTTACTGATATTGAGAAAATTCACGAGCTTAAGACTGCGAAACTTATTCAGGTCGCAATGACCCTCCCACACATGGGATTTGAAAACCAAACCAATACTTTAGCGCTCTTAGATGAAGTTGGAGAAAAGCTTGGGCTAGCATTTCAAATTATGGATGACGTCCTAGAAGTATCATCAGATTCAAGCGCTTTAGGCAAAAGCAATCAATCAGACATAAAGAATAAAAAACTGACTTACGTTAGTGTCTTTGGCAAGGAAGAGTCAATTAAAAAAGCTGAAGCTCTTTCAACTATCTGCATTACCAAACTCAAAGATTCTTTTGTGGAGGAAGAAGTAAAAAATTTAATAGAACTTGCACATTTTATGGTTGCCAGGAAACATTAAAGATGAAAATATTTTCTGAAATACCCACAGATCATCCTAAAACTCCTATTTTGGATAAAATCAATGTTCCTGAGGATATAAAAAATTTAACATCAGTCGAGCTCAAGTCATTAGCAGATGATGTGCGAGCACATATGCTTTATAGCGTAGGACAAAGCGGTGGTCACCTTGGCGGAGGTTTGGGGGTCGTTGAGCTAACAGTTGTGCTGCAATACCTCTACAACACTCCTGATGATAAGATTATTTGGGATGTCGGACACCAAGCATATCCGCACAAAATATTAACTGGTAGAAAAAATAGCTTAACCAGTATCCGGCATAAAAATGGGCTTGCTCCTTTTCCAAGTAGAGAAGAAAGTTCATATGATGCTTTTGGTGTTGGTCACTCAAGCACATCGATTAGTGCTGCTCTTGGCATGGCAATTGCCAATCAAGATACCGATAAAAAAGTTGTTGCAGTAATTGGAGATGGCGCGATGACAGCAGGCATGGCATTTGAGGGTCTTGCTCATACGGGCCACATAAAACCCAATATGTTAATTATTCTTAATGACAACGACATGTCTATTTCTGAGAATGTCGGCGGACTAAATAATTATTTTTCACGAATTTGGGCATCTAAACTGTATAAGGGCATCAGAAAGAGTGGTAAAAGCTTTTTAGAAAATTTACCTCAAGCACATCATATTGCCAGAAAAGTAGAAACTCAAATGAAAGCCATGGTAGCGCCTGGAAGTATTTTTGAGGAGCTAGGGTTAAATTACATTGGTCCAATCGATGGTCATAATATCAGTGAGCTAATATCTGTTATTGGTAACTTGAAAGATTTTGAAGGGCCTCAATTCTTGCATATTATTACTAAAAAAGGTGCTGGGTTAGATCCTGCGGAGGCAGATCGGATTGGGTTCCATGCAATTGGAAAAATTAGACCGCTTGACTCTAATAAAAAAAATAATGGTCCTAAATATCAAGATGTTTTTGGTAAGTGGGTTGTTGATATGGCTCACGAAGATGAAGGTTTGCTTGCCATTACACCTGCGATGCGAGAAGGCTCAGGCCTTGTAGAGTTTAGCAAGGCGTTCCCTGAGAGATTTTTTGATGTGGCGATTGCTGAGCAGCATGCCGTTACATTGGCTGCGGGCATGGCTTGTGAGAATAAAAAACCGGTGGTAGCTATCTATTCTACTTTTTTGCAACGAGCATATGATCAATTAATACATGATGTAGCGTTACAAAATCTTAACGTTTTGTTTGCAATTGATCGAGCTGGGCTCGTAGGCGAGGATGGCCCTACTCACTCTGGAAATTATGACTTAACCTATCTCAGGTGTATTCCAAATATGCTAATCGCCGTACCAGCAGATGAAAATGAAACCAGAATACTGCTCACTACTTCCTTTCTTCATCAAGGGCCTGCCGCAGTCCGATATCCAAGGGGTGGCGGAATCAATTCATCAATAGATCCATCTCTTAATCCTGTTCCAGTTGGTAAGGGCAGAGTCATGCATGAGCGAGAGGCAGAAGTACTTATACTTAACTTTGGTGCACTAATTGGTGCTTCCGAAGAGGTCGCTGAAGAATTGAATGCAAGCTTATTGGATATGCGGTTTGTAAAACCAATGGATGAAGCGTTAATTGCAGAGCACTCAGAAGGCAAAAAGATTATTGTCACTATTGAGGATGGCGCTATCTCAGGTGGTGCTGGATCAGCTGTAAGTGAGTGGGCTCATGCACATCACATCCCAGCTCAAGTAGTAATATGTGGTATTCCCGATGAATTTATTGAGCACGCAAGTCGCGATGAGATGATTGAAATGGCAGGCCTAGACAAAAAAGGAATTCTTGCCAAAGTAAAAAGCAGCTTATCTTAAGTGGCCCATCTTATCTCTCTTTGTATCGAGATAATTTTTATTCTTTTCATTTTCACCTTCATGAAGAGGTGTTCTTTTTTCAACTTTGATCCCAACCTCTTCTAAAGCATTAACTTTTTTTGGATTATTTGTTAAAAGGTTTACGGAAGAAATTTTAAAATACTGCAGAATATCTAAACAAATATTATATTCTCTTAAGTCAGCAGCAAAACCTAATAACTCATTGGCCTCTACAGTATCATGGCCTTGATCTTGAAGAGCATATGCCCTAATTTTATTAACCAATCCAATCCCTCTTCCCTCTTGCCTTAAGTAAAGGAGAATGCCTGATTTGTTTTCCGCTAACATTTGAAGAGCTGCTTGTAACTGAGGGCCGCAATCACATCTTAAGCTGTGCAATGCGTCGCCAGTTAAACATTCAGAATGCACTCTACACATAACGGCGTCTTGCTTTTGGATATCGCCAATTGTTAAGGCCAAATGATCTTTTCCATTAGGCTCTTCAAAAGCTGAAATAGTGAAATCACCAAACTTAGTTGGCAACTCTGATTCAGATACAAATTTACAGCTATTCAATTGATTTAAATTAAGAAGAAGATTGCGTAAATTATACCACCGGCAAGTAATCCTGCTATTAAATCATCAAAGAGAACTCCCCAGCCTCCTTTAATATTTCCATCCACCCATGAAATTGGCCATGGCTTCCAAATATCAAACAGTCGAAATAATAAGAAAGCACATAGATAAAAAATAATTTCATGCGGCACAAAAGCTAAAGTCACCAACATTCCTGCTACCTCATCAATTACAATCGCCGAATGATCACCGGAATCACTGTCTTGCTCTGCTTTAGAACATACATACCATGAAAAGATAATAAAAATTGGCAATATGATTAATATAGAAGAATGTAAAAATTCGCAAAAATACCAAGTAATAACTGCCGCCAGACTTCCCCAAGAACCGGGTGCTGGTCGTAGCAACCCAACACCAAACCATGTTGCAACAAGATGAGTGGGATTTTTAAGATTTGGAAAACTCATGTTATTGAAAATGGTCCCAGTTTTTAAAAGAGCCAAATGAATTATTGATAATTTTTAGTTTCTTGCCGCCCATGGTACCAATAGTATGGCATTTTTCTCCTTTTGATTTTAAAGCTCTTTGAAGATCTTGTAGTTTTGATGGAGGAACCGTATAAAGAAGTTTGTAATCATCTCCAAACTCAAGGCATTGCTTGATAAATTTTTTATCTGCAATTGGCACGTCTTGCAAATTAACGATGCAGCCCACGCCAGACCTTGCAATGAGATGCGTTAAGTCTTGAAACAGGCCATCGGAAATATCAATTGCTGATGAGGCAATGTTAGAGATAGTTTGTCCATGTTGAATTTGAGCAGTTGGATAAAGATAAGGCTTGCTCTTAGCATTTAATGATTTGCTAGCCTTAAACTCCTTCAATCCCATGTAGGCTTGACCTAAAGAGCCAGATAAACACAAGATATCTCCGGGCTTAGCTCCCGATCTAAATAAGATTTTTTTTTGCGGTTTACCCAAAACAGTTACACTAACTTGCAAGGGCCCCTTGGCTAAGTCCCCACCGATTAAAGGCAATTGAAATTCCCTGGCAATCTTTTGCAATCCTTTTTTAAAACCTTTCATCCATGCTTCATCAAAATGAGGCATAACCAATGAAAGATTAAATGCAATTGGATCGCCGCCCATAGCCGCGATATCACTTAAGGCAGTGGCAACGGATCTATATGAAATTGATTCAGCAGGCATTGATTTTAAAAAATGCACACCCGAAACAGAGGTATCTGTACTAATTAATAATTTTGATTTTGTAGCAAGAACTGCGCAGTCATCTCCAACTGAAAGCTCAATGCCGTTAGATTTTATATAAGAAGCACCTATGCCAGATAGGTACTTCTTAATAATTGAAAATTCTGAACTTATATTAACTTGGGTATCTTTCGAAGAGACCAGTGGCGCCCATTCCGCCGCCAACACACATGGTCACAATACCAAATTGTTTATCTTGATTGTTGAGTTCACGGACAATATGACCTACTTGTCTTGAACCTGTCATGCCAAATGGGTGTCCAATTGAGATGGAGCCACCATTTACATTAAGCTTGTCCATTGAAATGCCAAGCTGATCACGACAATAAGCAACTTGAACTGCAAATGCTTCGTTCAGCTCCCAAAGATCAATATCATCTACGCTCATGTTATGAGATTTCAAAAGTTTTGGCACTGAAAAGACTGGACCGATTCCCATCTCATCAGGCTCACATCCAACTGTTGTAAAGCCTCTGAAGTAAGCAAGAGGCTTTAAGCCTAATTCAAGAGCCTTGTCTTCACTCATCACAAGCGTGACTGAAGCTCCATCTGAAAGCTGAGAAGAATTACCAGCAGTAACAGAACCATTTTCAGGATCAAAAACTGGCTTTAGTCCGGCTAGCGCTTCCATGGTTGTTCCAGGTCTGTTGCATTCATCTTTATCAACTGTGTAGTCAACTTCTTTAGAATCTCCAGTTTCTTTATTCATGAGCAGCATCTTAGTTTCCATTGGGATAATTTCATCAACAAACTTTCCAGCTTCCTGAGCTGCAGCAGTTCTTTTTTGGCTCTCAAATGCAATCTCATCTTGAGTTTCTCTTGAAACGTTGTAACGATTAGCAACAGTTTCTGCTGTGATTCCCATAGGAAAATAGATTCCAGGATGGCTTTCAGCAAGCTTTTCATTCACAAATCCGTCCATGTTAGTTTTTCCAGAAAGCATGGTAATTTGCTCTACGCCGCCAGCAATGATTGTGTCATAACATCCAGCCATAATTTGACTTGCAGCCATAGAAATAGTTTGAAGTCCTGATGAGCAATAACGATTGACAGTAGTGCCGCCAGTAGTAATTGGAAGGTTAGACAATACTGCGGCATTTCTACCAATGTTGTGCCCCATTGCACCTTCTGGGTTTCCACAACCCATGATGACATCTTCAACCATTTCAGGAGGTAGGTTAGGATTTCTATCCAACATACCGTTAATAATATGAGCCAACATATCGTCTGCACGAGTGATGTTAAAGCCTCCGCGATGTGATTTAGCCAGACCTGTTCTAACGCTATCTACGATGACCGCTGTTTTCATGTTTATACTCCAAAGTTAGTAACGAGTTATTCTAAACGATCGTCCTCATTACTTAAAGACTTATACCAATTTGGTATCAAATCAATATCAAGCTCCTTAGCCTTAGAAAAGATGTAGGGGAGTGTGATTGGGCTAAAAGGTAAGATCAGCAGGATGCCCAAACCTAAGTTTTTAAAAATTTGCTGGAGTTGTGAATTTGCAATTTCAAGCTCTTCTTCTGATGCGGAGCCTTCGGCATACTTAATATAAGTATCAAGCATTTTTTTATTTTCACGATTTTCTTCAAGAAAGCTTGCCTGCAGCTTTGATAAAGTCCTCTTAAATCGTTTGGTAAATATTTTCATCAAAAAAAAAGCCCGGAATTAATCCGGGCTTTATTATATCTAAAATGAAGGATTAAAAATCCATTCTAAAACTTATACCAAAGATCTTCGGATCAATAGCAACACCATTTTGGAAGCCACCAACCGTCACATCTGTTGAGTAGTAATTATAAATATGGTCTTTATCACCCAAATTTCTTACGTAGGCACTAACAGACCAAGCTTCAGAAACTGGAGTATATTTAACAGATACATCCATTAAGCTTACATCTTCAATGTAACCACGATCGCGGTTAAATGCTGTGCTGTAATAATCATCTCTGTATGAATAATCCATTCTGAACGCCCATGATCCAGCAGATGTATCGACAAACTTAGTCACACCAAGTCTGTAGTTAAGCTCTGCTGCAAGTGGAAGTGAGTTACCAGATAAATCTGCTTCAACTCCATCAGTTAATGGGCAAGGAAGTGTTGTTGAATCTAACCCAAAGAATGGCACTGTACATAGTGGTCCAAAAGATTTGAACAAGTAACCAGCATCTGTTGGTGTGTATAAAACCAAAGCACCAAGCAGAGGATTTTGCGCCGCTATTCCAAGATAACAATCATTGGAAGGAGCTGCTTGTCCGACAAAAACCAAAGGATTACAAGTTGCTATCAAAGGCGCAAAGTCAGAGAAGAATCCTGTTGCTCCAGCTGGAAGTGGAAGCTTCTTAGTGGCTTGGTTTGGATTCAGTGGATCAACTGATTTAAAATTTTCAATCTCAGTGCTTGTGCTAGATATGAAGCCATCAACTACCAATGTTTCAGATAAGAACATTGTAAATTCAGCCTCAATACCCTCAATTGCTGCATCTCCATTTTGGTTAATGGAAGCACGGTTAACAATTTGAGAAAGCTGTAAGCCTTCGTAATCATTGGTATAAGCAGATACATTTAATTGAAGTGCCCCATCCATTAGAGTGCTTTTTAGACCTATTTCAAACACGTTTGCAACTTCCGAGTCAAAAGTTTCTAAGCCTTGAATATCAGTAGTATTGAAACCACCTGGTTTAAACCCAGTTGAATAAGTTGCATATAGAAGTTGATTGTCATTGAGCTGATGATCAAGGCCAAGTTTGTAGGTTGACTCTTCAGCCGCATAACTTCTAGGCACAGGACCTGGTTTGACTGTTCCATAATAGCCAGCACCCTGATTTTGTAGATCAAGCAAAGAGTTAAATGCTTTGTCATTGATTTCAAATTCAGTGTAACGACCACCAATGGTCAATGTTGTAAGATCGCTAAGATCAAAGTACATTTCACCATATATAGCTTCACTGCTTCTATTAAGATTACTATCAACATGGAAGTACTGTTGCCACTCAGCTAAATGTTTTGGTCCAATGGTTGCATCAGCAGCAGCCTTACCACCATTTTTAGCTGTATTTAATACAAAGCCCTGAGCTTGAGCTGGGGGTAGCAAACCAGCCATAACAAGTTGAGTTGCTTGCGCAGATGCTACTGGTAAAGTTTGGAACCAGCCAACCCAGAATGGAGCTCCACCATAAGCTGCTGAGTCTGGGAAAATTGCTCCCAATGGTCCAGTTGAAACATCACTCCAATAATTCATGTATGGCGTTCCAATGTTGTAATTAGTTTCACTGTCAGCTGAAGCTGCAAAAAGACCGAAAGTAAAATTAAATGCACCATCATAGTCAGATGAGAATCTTAACTCGTACTGCTCCCATTCTGATTCATTAAAAGATCTATCCATTGCTTGGTCACTTGTGTAAGTTCTCATGCCAAGAGCTGCTCCAGACATGTTACTTTTAGTAGAATCACCAAAAATATTTGATGTGATAGGCCCCATTGAGTAAGGAACCACTGATACAGAATGATCGTAATCAGCAAAATCTTCATACTCTCTAGTGTGGTATGAATAAGTAAAGACCATGTTCATGGTATCTGAAAGAGCGCTGTTAATTTCAAATACTGTGTTCTGAAGCTCAGCTTCATGACTTGGCTCGAAGTCAAGATTAACACTTCTTAAATCAGAGGAAGGATTATTCTCATAAATGGTATAGTCCAAAGCTGTGTTCTGGTATTGAAGATAAGGGACCCAATGACCATAACTACCAGGTGACCAAACAGCATCGTTGCCATTTTCAAACGGGCTACAACCGTAAAATGTATCTTGCTTACAGAACTGTCTAGCAGCTCTTAGTCTGTTATCGTCTGCTTTAGTTGTTTCATAAATCAAAGTCATGGTTGTATCGTCTGAATAATCATATTCAAAAGACATCCTTGCAGCTTGAGTGCTTCTATTATCAAGCTTATTGCCTGTATGAGAGTTCGTTACAAAACCATCTCTTTCAAGAGAGGCGAATGCAAATCTTGCACGCAATGTATCCGATAACGGCAGGTTAACTGCTCCCTCTAATCTCACTGAATCGTAGTCAGCAACATCTGTCTTAATGTAGCCACCTGCCTCAGCATCAGGTCTTTTAGTAATCATTTGAATCAAGCCACCGGTTGTACCAGCGCCAAAGAGTGATCCCTGGGGTCCACGTAAAACCTCAACTCGCTCAACATCAAAAAACTCTGCTTCGTAAAGTCCGCTGGCAGATGCGCTTTGACCATTCCAGAAATACCCAATACTTGCGCTTGAAGAGTTACCAACAGCAAAGTTACCAATACCTCGAAGAGTAATCCCTGAGCCTGAGTAAGCGCCTTTTTGGAAGCCTAATGTTGGAACAGCAAACTGAAGATCTTCAAAGTTCTCAATTTGTTTAACTTCAAGATCCTGTGCAGTGATCGCTGTAATAGTGATCGCAGTATCTTGTAGGTTTGTTTCTTTTCTTAAAGCAGTAATCACAACCTCTTCGATTTCACGAGCCGCGTTGTCTTGCGCGATGGTTGGTACTGCACTAAATGTAAATGCTAATAAAAAAGCATAGAAATATCTGTTCATAATCTTCCCCCTTAAAGTTGATTAAATAGAACTAGTAAAAGCATGATATACCGATAGGTAAACTCAATGCAAACCTAATGGGCATGCTATTTAAGATATAAATTTAACTGATAGGTAAAATAAAATAGGGTTATTTTAGCTCTGATGAACTTTTTCCAAGAACTTGCCTTGCAACAATCAATTGTTGAATCTGCTGAGTGCCTTCAAAAATGTCTAAAATTTTTGAATCACGAGAGAATTTTTCAAGCAAGTGGTCTTCAGAAAACCCCTGCATAGAGCATATCTCAACACATTTTAAGGAAATTCTATTGCCAATTCTGCCCGCCTTGGCTTTGCCCATTGACGCTTCTTTTGAGTTTGGCATTTTGTTGTCCATCATCCAAGCTGATTTATAGACAAGCAACCTGGCTGCTTCTAGCTCAGCTTCAAGCATCTCAAGCTCACTCTGTATAGCCGTTTGGGTATGCATAGATCCGCCAAAGTTATCTTCATAACCCTCTTCAGACAGGAGAGCTCTGGTCATATCAAGAGCAGCTTGACCAAGCCCAATAGCCATGCCTGCGACCATAGGCCTAGTATTATCAAAGGTTTGCATCGCTCCGCCAAATGATTTTTTTGCTGCATTGATGTCCGTTTCAATTTCTTCTTTGCCACCAAGAAGATTTTCACGAGGAATCCTGCAATTATCAAAAATTAACGTTGCTGTATCAGAGGCTCTAATACCAAGTTTCTTCTCAAGCCTAGCAACAGTAAATCCGGGAGTGCCCTTTTCTACAATAAAGGACCTAATGGCGGTCTTGCCCATGTCCTTATTTAATGTTGCCCAAACGACAACACAGTCACATCGGTCTCCATCAGTCACATATATTTTTTCTCCACTTAGAACCCACTCATCGCCCTCTAAGACAGCTGTTGTAGAAATATTTTTGGAATCTGAGCCTGCTCCTGGCTCGGTAATTGCCATCGCGGCCCATCGTTTGCCCCACACAGCTTTTTGATCTTTGTCGCCAACAGCCATAATCGCAGCATTGCCTAACCCTGTTCCGGGTCTCGCAAGAAATAGACCAACATCGCCCCAGCACATTTGCTCTAAAGAAATAACAGCCCATAAACTTCTGCCGCCAAGGTCCATTGATTTAACTGAATCATCGCCCATCCCGGTTTCTTTTTTTTGCGCAGCAGCAGCTTGGTTAAGTTGCTCCATTTCTAATGGCGGCTCATGCTCAGCTTTATCATATTTTCTGGAGATTGGTCGCAAGATAAATTCTGCAGCCATTCTCATGGTCTCTTGAGTTTTTTGTAACTGGTTGGGTAAAAGTGGGTGAATCATTTTAAACTCCTGCGCCTCCTTCAAAGATGCCAATGGCTCTTAAATTTCTGTACCAAAGCTCAACTGGGTGCTCGTGAGTAAAGCCATGTCCACCAAGTAACTGCACGCCATCGGTTCCTATTTTCATTCCATGGTGCGATGCAAATCTGTATGTGAGAGAGGCGTGCTTGTGGAAGTCCTCATCAAGATCTTTTAATGCGGCTGCTTTATATACCATAAGTCTTAAGGCCTCCGTTTCAATAGCCATGTCAGCCACCAGAAATGCAACAGACTGACGGTTTGAAATTGGCTCATCAAAGGCGACTCTTTCATTTGTGTAGGGAATAACATAATCCAAAACTGCCTGACAAACACCCAAAGCTAATGCTGACATGCCAATTCGAGAAGAATCAATGAGTGCTTGAAAATCAATTGAGTAATTATGTCCGCCAAGTTTCTGAGAAGCATTTATTTTGCAATTAGTAAAAGTGATCTGTGAAAAAGGAGCGCCCTTTAAGCCCATGAATTCTTTTGATTCAAGCTCAATGCCCTCTTGATCTTTGCTAACAAAATATAAATTGCATTCGCCTGATTCATTGGATGCGGAAATTAAAAAACTGTTAGCTTCCTCCGCAAAAGCTATGCCGGTTTTAGCACCATTAAGAATGATGTCTTCGCCACTCTCCTTAACCAGAACGCTAGATTGATATGGGTCTGTTGATAATGCTGCATTATTAACTCCTAGACCGACATGAAAGATTGATCCTGCAGCAAACTCTGGAAGGAGTTGAGATTTTTGCTCTTCGCTCCCATGCTCTGCAATAATTTGAGCTGTAAGCAATGGAACCGACACAGACATTGCTAATGACAAATCTCCATATGCAAGTGCTTCGAGGGTCAATGAATTGGAAACAGAGTCTTGCTCTAGCCCCATACCACCATAAGCCTCTGGAACAATCAAAGGAATAAGATCCAAAGCTTTAATTTTTTCTAGCAATTCAGGACTTGGCCTGCCATCACTTTCAGCTTTTCTTGCCTGGGGACGCATTTCAGTTTCGGCAAATTTTCTTAACATGTCCCATGTCATTTGCTGCTCTTCAGAGAGCGTTATATCAAACGGATGTTCTGTTTTGTAATCTTGCATTGGTTTTGTTGGATGAAGTTAAGCTTTTATGGCTTGTAAAAGTGATGCATTGTGTAAAGATATTAAAGGTATTAATCAGCCAAATCAACGACTATAGATAAGGCTAATATTCAAAAAATTCAATTATTAAATGTATATATGGCAGTTTAATTTTTTATTATGACTAAATCTGAAAGAGCATTGATCGTGATGCAAATCCTTGAAGCGCATTATCCTAAAACGCCTGTGCCCTTGGATCATTGCGATCACTTCTCGCTCCTTGTTGCCGTACTTTTATCCGCTCAATGCACAGACGAGAGAGTTAACAAAGTAACTCCCGAACTATTCAGGCTTGCAAATAACCCAAAAGATATGGGCGCCCAAACTCCTGAAAAAATTTACAGCATTATTAAGCCATGCGGTCTCGGACCGCAGAAATCAAAAGCCATTCACAGCCTTTCGCACATTTTATGCGATTCATTTGATGGCAAGGTCCCAGATGACATTCAAGCTCTAGAAAAGCTCCCAGGCGTTGGCCATAAAACTGCCTCAGTGGTAATTAGTCAGGGCTTTGGTCAGCCCGCATTTCCAGTTGATACCCACATTCATAGGCTGGCTCAAAGATGGGGTCTTACTAAAGGCAAAAATGTTAAAGAAACGGAAAAAGATTTAAAGAAAATTTTTCCCAAACAATCATGGAATAAGTTGCACTTACAAATTATTTTTTGGGGCAGGGAATTTTGTCAGGCGCAAAAGTGTCATGGAATTAGATGTGAGATATGCAAAGCAACTTTTCCCAAAAGATCACGTGCTTTTTCCCACAAGAAGCCATAGATAATTTAGAATAAGACTTTCAATCATTTAATTAAAAAATTAATACTTTTGGAGTAATCAATGGAATCTAGAGCTGATTCAATTTTTGCCAATTCACAATCAATTGAAACATATGATGCAGAGCTATGGCAGGCTCTTGATAATGAGTCCACAAGACAAGAAGAACACATAGAGCTTATAGCCTCTGAAAATTATGCCAGTCAACGAGTCATGGAAGCGCAAGGAGGCGTATTAACAAATAAATATGCTGAAGGCTATCCTCATAAAAGATACTACGGAGGCTGTGAACATGTTGATGTAGCTGAAGAGTTAGCTATTAATAGAGCCAAGGAACTTTTTAAGGCTGATTATGCAAATGTTCAACCTCACTCTGGATCATCAGCAAATGCTGCAGCTTTTTTGGCAATGCTTGAACCAAATGACACTATTTTAGGAATGAGCCTTGATCAAGGCGGTCATTTAACACATGGAGCAAAAGTTAACTTTTCTGGAAAAAACTATACTGCCTTTCAGTACGGCCTCCATCCAGAGACCCATGATATTGATTATGATAGCGTTAGAGATTTAGCTAAAGAGCATAATCCGAAAATGATTGTGGCTGGTTTTTCAGCTTTTTCAGGGATCATAGATTGGAAAATATTTAGAGAGATAGCTGATGAAGTCGGTGCATATTTGTTAGTGGATATGGCACATGTTTCAGGACTTGTTGCAGCTGGCCTTTATCCCTCTCCTGTTCCTTATGCAGATGTTGTTACTTCTACTACCCACAAAACTCTTAGAGGTCCTAGATCCGGCATCATTCTTGCTAAAGCAAATGAAGCGCTAGAAAAGAAATTAAATTCAGCTGTTTTCCCTGGATCACAAGGTGGCCCTCTGATGCATGTAGTTGCAGCAAAAGCAGTGTGTTTCAAAGAAGCGCTGGAACCGGCATTTAAGGTTTACACTCAGCAAGTCATAGATAATGCAAAGCTTATGTGTAAAGTGATACAAGATCGTGGCATTGATGTGGTGTCTGGAAAAACTGATAATCACATTGTATTAATGGATTTAAGAAGCAAGGGATTAACGGGCAAAGATTGCGAGAGAGCTTTAGGGGAAGCTAATATTACAGCTAACAAAAATGCAGTCCCTGATGATCCTCAATCACCATTTGTCACTTCCGGAATTCGCCTAGGAACTCCTGCAGTAACCACCAGAGGTTTTGGTGGCACAGAAATAGAGATCTTAAGTAATTGGATCTGTGATGTAGTGCTCGATATGGGTAATGCTGAAAAAATTAATACCATCAAAAGCCAAGTGGTTGAGATGTGCAAACGGTTTCCTGTCTATAAATAATGTTCTGTCCATTCTGCCAAGCCCAAGACACAAAAGTTATTGACTCAAGGCTTTCAGGTGATGGATCTCAGATAAGAAGAAGAAGAGAATGTGAGTTATGCCATGCACGATTTACTACCTTTGAAACAGCCGACTTAGCTTTGCCTAGAATTGTTAAAAGTGATGGTGAGAGACAACCCTTCAATGGAGTAAAGCTTAAAGGTGGCATGCTTAGAGCACTAGAAAAAAGACCTTTGTCTACAGAAGAGATTGATGGTGTGTTTGGAAGTATCTTGACTGAAATTCGTCAACTTGGTGAAAGAGAAATTGCCTCCCGCCAACTTGGTGAGATAGTTATGCGAAATTTAAAAAGAGTAGATCAAGTTGCTTATGTAAGATTTGCTTCTGTCTATCGTGATTTTCAAGATATCAAAGAATTTGCTGAAGAAATTTCTTCGCTATCTAAAGAAAAGCAAAAAAGAACAAAGAAGAAAAAATGAAAGACCTAGACTTTATGGCGCATGCCATTGAGCTTGCAAAGAAAGGTCGCCGTCATGTACAACCCAATCCAATGGTTGGATGCGTTATTGTTAAGAAAAATAAAATTATTGGCGAAGGCTGGCACAAGGCATACGGTGGAGCGCATGCTGAAATCAACGCCATTAAAAATTGTAAAAAGAAATTTGGTTCGAAAAAAGCTTCTCTGCTAATTAAAGGAGCTGATGTATACGTTAATCTTGAGCCTTGCTCAATTGAAAAAAATACTCCTCCATGCACAAATACATTAATTGAATATCAAATTAAAAGAGTAATCTGTGGAACCCTAGACCCAAACCCATCAATCAATGGTAGGGGAATTAAAATACTTAAAAAAGCTGGGATACAAACAAAGATTGGGCTTCTAAAAAATGAGTGCGAGGAATTAAATCGAATTTTTTTTACTACCCAAAAAAAACTGCGTCCATATATTATTCTCAAGGGTGCGCAATCAATTGATGGCAAAATTGCACTCAAAAATGGTGAGAGTAACTGGATATCTAATTCAGATTCCCGTAAAGATAGTCACCATATTCGATCAAGAGTAAAAGGTATATTGGTTGGCAGAGAAACGGCAGAGCAAGATAACCCTGCATTAACAGTGAGATTAAGCAGCAAAGAACTAGGGTTGCGAAAAAATGATGCGGTTCCTCAACCAGTAAAAATTATTCTTGGTAGCCTGAAGAAATCGACTAAAACTAAAAAACTTTTTGCAGGAAGTGAAAAAATTATTATTGGATCTAAATTGCCTGCAAAGAAAATAAAAAATGTTGAATACTTAGAGTATGAAAAAAAAGACTTTTTAGATAGGTTTATGCAAGACCTTTTGCAAAGGAATATTTCAAGCATTCTTGTCGAGGGTGGACAGCAAACCCTGAATGCTTTCATAGGCAAAAATCTATTTGATGAATTGGTGCTATATACTGCACCGATGATTTTAGGAAAAGGTAGTAAGGATACAATGAGCTCGAAGGCTCCCATGTCAATAAAAAAATCACCGAGACTAAAATTAATTAAATTAGAAAGTTTTGGCGATGATATAAAGACAACTTATTACAATCCAAACGCTTAGTTGTTTTTAAATATTTAATACTTATATAGAGAACATGGACTTTAACTCAACCGAAGAACTCATTGCTGATATTGCAGATGGCAAGATGGTCATACTGCTTGATGATGAGGATAGGGAAAATGAAGGTGATTTAGTTTGTGCTGCTGAGCTCATCGATGATAAAAAAATAAACTTTATGATCAGTAAAGCAAAGGGTTTGGTTTGCTTGCCTTTATCTCCTTCAAAATGTGATCAATTGAATCTTCCAATGATGACCAATAATAATCGTGCAAAACATGGCACTGGGTTCACTGTTTCAATTGAGGCTGCAGAAGGCATTTCAACTGGTATCTCGGCAGTAGATAGAGCTCGAACAATTCAAGTTGCCGCAAACAAAGATGCCAAAGCTTCAGATATTGTGCAGCCAGGCCATATTTTTCCATTAAGAGCTTTTGAAGGTGGTGTGCTAAGTCGTGCAGGCCATACTGAAGCAGCATGTGATCTTGCAAGATTGTCTGGACACGAAGAAGCTGGGGTCATTTGTGAAATCATGAATGAAGATGGCAGCATGGCGCGAAGAGATGATTTGATGCAATTTGCTGCAACTCATGAAATGAAAATTGGAACAATAGCTGACCTAATCCATTACCGAACCCTTAAAGAAAAGTCTGTGCAGCTTGAGTACTCTAAACCTGTAGAGATTCAAGGCATTAAATTTGAGCTATCTGCTTGGAGAGACAGCATATTTAATAACTTGCATTTAGCCTTTGTTAAGGGAGAGATCAGCTCATCTGAATCACCTCTTGTAAGAGTGCATGTTCCAAATACTTTGCATGACTTAGTTGGCATTGAAGAATTTGGTGAGAGATTAAGCTTAGAAAAAGCTATCTCAAGGATTGGACAAGAAGATTGTGGCGTTCTTCTTTTAATTGGAAATTATCAAGATGCTGATGGTGTCATGAATGATTTAATGGGAACTAAATCACAAGTTATGCCAGAAACAAAAACTGTTGGCATTGGGTCGCAAGTTCTAAAAGAATTGGGCTTGAAGAAGATCAAGCTTTTGGCGACTCCAGTAAAATACCCTTCTTTATCAGGATTTGATCTTGAGGTAGTGGGGTTTGAGCAATGAGTAAAGATGGATTTTTATTTTCAAAAACTCGTCTAGATCCAAAGACAAGAATTACTATTGTTGCTTCCAAGTGGAATGCTGAACTTGTCAATGAGTTAGTTGAATCTGGAGAGGCTCATTTAAAAGATTTGGGATGTCAAAATGTTAAAACTGTGTATGTTCCAGGCGCCTGGGAATTGGTGCATGCTGCCCAATTAGAACTTTCTGAGGCAGATGGAGTCATTGCCTATGGTGTGGTTATTCGAGGGGAGACTTCACATTATGAGCTCATCTCAGAGTCCGCGGCCCAGGGGCTCATGCAGATAAGCATTGAAACAAAAAAACCTGTGGCTTTTGGTCTTATTGCAACTGAAAATCTTGAGCAAGCAAAGCAACGAACCAACCAATCTCAACTCAATAAGGGCAAGGAAATTGCTCAGTCATTAGTTGAGATGCTGAGTTAAGATATGAGCAGGAACCTTGGTAAGTACAAACAAGAACTTCAAACTCGAGAATGTTTAGTTCAAGCAATTTATCAATTCATCTTTCATGAATCCAGCCTTAATGCACTTATAGATCAGTTCCTCAAAGAGAATACGCCTAAAAAAATAAGTTTTAGCTACTTTAAAGAAAGATTAGAAAATATTTTTGAGCAATCAGATGACTTAAAAAGTATCACAAGGAATTTAAAAAATAGTGAAGATGAAAACCTTGAAATGATCGATGAAGCAATATTGTGGCTGGGTATGGTTGAAATTCGCGCGAACAACTTACCTCATCCAATTGTAATTGATGAATGTATTCGGCTAGCTAAAAAATTTTCTAACCCAAATTCATATAAGTTTATTAACGCAAAACTGGATGAATGGTTGAAAACAAATCAAGCGGATTGGCTTAAGAAGAATAATTAACAAAGATTGGGCTAGACCAAGCTCGATGTTCGGCGGGTGCAATGCACTCTCCTCTATTTTCATGAACACCTACCCTACAAACCTCAGCTTTTATACATTGACCACTCTCATCGAACTCACATCCTAGAGGATCAGCTGAAAGTGTTGGTGTTGGCTCTTCAATCGCGCGAACATAATACACAGCATCTCTTCGACCAATTGCAAATTGCTCATCTTGAAATGAAACTTTGCAACTAGTGCTGTTGCAAGGAAATGATTTCCAGACATCATTCACTAAACCTTCAACAGGCTCGTCTTCAAATTGTTGAGGTAATATTTTAATAACTTCAATACGAGATATCAGACGCCTTTCATTGCTTGGGTTATAGCATTCAGAATTACATATTTTTTCTAAACGATCTTTTGTCAATCCGCCAGTACTGGAATCAGGACAGCCTGGTTTTTGCTTTAATGACCCAGCAGCTTTTACTGTAAATACAGGAGATTCACTAAGGTTAACTTCTGAACCCATTGCAAGCGATTTAGATTGAGCTTCCGCATCAAACCACAATAATATTCTTGGACCGGAAGTTGCATAGACTTCTTTTCGCTCCAATGCGTCCCAAATTGATTCTCTGCTTCTAGAAGGAGAATGAGCAGCCACCAATCCGCCACTCATAAAGTATGCGCTTTGTCTCTCAGAGTCAGTCGCAAAATTTAAATCCATGATACTCTCAAGGGATCTTGTGCCAAGATCCATGTAGGTTGGTTCCAGTTTTCCCTTTGGTCTTTGCAAGCTACCGAGATAGTCAAAAAATGCATCGTTGAATCCATTTGCTTCAGTGTTATAAAGCCTATCAACTTCCTTATATCCTGTTCCAGGTCTTGCACCATGATTGTCACTAGAGCCAATAAATCCAAATTTAAATCGCTTGGGGTTGCCCTCTTCAGTAAAATCTCTCAGTGCTAGAACGTATTGAGCAGATCCTAGTGGTCGATAATTAAATGCTGGTAAAAAACAATCATTGCATTGGCCTGCGTTCAAAAAATCATTTGGATGTGTTTCATTGATAGCTGCATAGCCTGTTGACCCCATTAAGGCTGAATTCGATTTAGTTTGATTCACTAATTGACTGCAGGTTGTTGAATCTAAGCCAGAATCTTCACATCTTTGAGCCATAATGTTTCCAGCTTGAAAGCAAGTTGGCAAAAAGTTATCAGTTGGTTCGGGGCAAAACAGTTCGCCATTTTGACCAATGCCAACATCGTTCCAAGATCTGTATTCTTCAGAGTTACCATGACCAGAAAAAATCTCAAATAAGAATTGAGAGTCATCATCCTGAAAGTTAGTAAGTTGCTTTTTCCAATCTGAAGCGGCAGGAGTATAAAACCCCCACGTTGTTCCATGAGGAATTACCATGTAAGGAGTTTCCCATTCTTTTAGTTTTTGAAATAAGATATTTGGGTCTGTGGCTTCTTCATAACAGTTGAGGGGTAAATCTCTTGTTCCAACTCCTGCAGGGCATACTGGTGTATCTTGAATTTCTTCAAAAAATTTATTAAAAGCAAAAAATCGGTCTCTATTTTTGAAATCCAAAGTAGCTGGCAATGCTGACATGGTCCACGGCAATCCCAGCCTCATAACTAGAGGCGCTATACCGCCTGAGCCTATGGCTCTTGGTGGAACCAATGAATCTTCGGTTTCTAAAAAAATTACATTTTTATGACCAAAATGGCTATCAGCATCTCTATCAACTTGGGTCCACTCCCACCCCAAAAAACTAACTAAGTCATCCGTTCCTTCTGATAAATTATTACATTGCTGAATACTTTCCTTTGTATCTAACCATTTCCTTGGGGTGCTTGCTTCTGCATGATCATTGATTGACCAAAAATCTAATGCTGAACAAAATCTTGCATAGTCACAAGCATCTGCAATTGGAGAGGCACCTTTTCCATTCATGAAAGGCAAAGACCACATGAAAGCGTCTGTGGAATAAGTTGTATGAACATGCAAGTCTCCAAAGAGAATTTGTTTTTCATCAAGAACTGCTAATTCAGATTTAACAAGGTTAATTCTAGTGGCTCTATCTTCAACCACATTCGCAGGCAATGCCTTACCCTCAATCACTCCAGGCCCATCGATGCTTCCAAACAATTTAAGAACAGCGCCTCCAAAAAAAATGAGAACAGTAAAAATGAAAAGTAAAAGAAGTGAAGTAAGAAGTTGTCTCATGTCTCCCCCAAGATTAATGAAGCTAGTCTCTATAAATAGTTTGATCTCTTGAAGGGCCAACTGAAACTATACCAACTGGGCAATCCAAAACATCTTCAATATAAAGTATATAGTCTTGGGCAGCTTTAGGTAAATCCTTAAAATCTCTGATGCCTGAAGTATCTTGCTCCCAGCCAGGGAAGTCTTTGTAGATTGGATTTTCTTCCTCATCATAATCGATGCAGACTTGGATTAAAGGAAAACTATCCAAAACATCTAGTTTGGTAATACATAAATTGGTAACAGAGTTTATAAAAACAATGGTTTCTAGAGCTTTTAAATCAAGCCATCCACATCTTCTGGGGCGGCCTGTTGTTGCACCAAATTCATGGCCAATTTTAGCTAATTGCTCTGCATTAGAATCAAATAATTCACTTGGAAAAGGTCCCTCGCCAACACGTGTTGTATAAGCCTTGGTAATCCCCAAAACAGAATCAACATATTTAGGACCAACACCTAGGCCAGACGAAAGACCGCCCGCTGTTGTGCTTGAGGAAGTAACAAATGGATACGTTCCATGATCAATATCTAACATGGAGCCTTGGGCACCCTCGAAGATTATATTCTTTCCTTCTTTGACCCACATTTTTAATAAATCTTGGGTTTTGCAATGATATTGCTGGTAAAGGTTTAGGTGTTCTGCAAGCTCCTGCAAAACATCCTCAAACGGAATTGGGTCTGAGTTATATAGATGCTCTAAAATCTGATTGTGATAGTGAACAAGCTTAGATAATTTTCCTTTTACTGCCTCTATATCTTTTAAATCCCTGAAACGGATTGCTCTTCTTGCAACCTTATCTTCATAGGCTGGGCCAATCCCCCTGCCAGTAGTTCCAAGACCTTCTTTCTGATCGCGAACTTTGTCTATTGCTATATGGGTGGGCAGGATTAAACAACAGTCTTCACTCACATAAAAACGGTTTGTAAAATTTATGCCGCTTTTTTCCAAACCAATGATTTCTTCTGCCAAGGCTGGAAGAGATAAAACAAGACCATTTCCAAGAACGCAATGAACATATGGATGCAAGATTCCAGATGGAACAAGATGAAGAACTTTTTGCTCGCCGTCTACCTTGAGGGTGTGGCCAGCATTGTGCCCACCTTGAAAACGGCAAACAGCATCAGAGCTTTCAGCCAAGGCATCAACTATTTTGCCTTTGCCTTCATCACCCCATTGCAAGCCTAAAATTAGGGTGTTTTCGCTCATATTATCGCTAATTATTGCCTTTTGATTTGTTCAAATATTTAAAGAAGTCAGATTTAGGATCAATTAGCAGAACATCTGATTTATTGTTAAAAGTTGCGTCATAGCCTCTTAAGCTTCTTGTAAACTCATAAAACTCTGGGTCTTCTGAGAAAGATTTAGCATAGATAGCTGCAGCAGTTGCATCGCCTTCACCCCTGATTTCCTCAGAAGTTTTGTATGCTTCGGCGAGTAAGATAACTTTTTGCTTGTCTGCTGTTGATCTAATCTCATTCGAGAGCTCGTTTCCTTCTGCACGCAATTCTTCAGCTAATCTATTTCTCTCTGAACGCATTCTTTCATAGACTGAGTTACTTAGTTCGGGCGGGAGGTCAATTCTCTTAACCCTAAAATCAATAATTTCAATTCCTAAATCTGAAACTGAGTTACCTAAGTTATCTCTCATATTACTCATCAGCTGATCTCTTTCACCAGAGACAAGCTCAGTCACTGTTCTTCGGCCAAATTGATTTTTAAGTTCAAATGCAGTTCTTTGTCCAAGTAAATTATTTAGATTAATAAAGCTACCGCTAGTTGCATCATAGAATGTTCTCACATCCGTAATTTTGTATTTTACAAATGAGTCAACTATTAGATATTTACTTTCAACAGTTAAAATTCTATTTGGTTCTTCATCCAATGTTTGAATTCGAGAGTCGTATTTTTTAACATTCTGAATAATTGGCAGTTTAAAATTTAGCCCAGTGGGTAGATCAGAGTTAATAGCTTCACCAAACTGGAAAACTATTCCATCCTCTTTTTCATCAATAACAAATAAGCTATTAAGAATTAGAGCTATTATTAAGCCGGCTAGTACTAGAAGATTGATACCTTTATTCATTAGTCTTCCTCCTGTGATTTATTTTGTTCTAGAATTTTATCCAATGGCAAATACATTAAGTTATTGCCACCCTCAACATCAACCATAACTTTAGTTGAATTACTGTAAAGACTTTGCATAGCATCTAAGTACAATCGATCTCGTGTAACTTTTGGAGCTTTAGAGTATTCAGTAAGAAGCTTGTCAAAACGCGATGCTTCACCTTCTGCATTAGCAACAACCTCTTCACGGTAAGCTTCTGCTGCTTGGATGCGAGCAAATGCTTGGCCCCTAGCTTCTGGAACAATAGATAAACCATATCTTTCAGCTTCATTTTGAAGCTTAACCTTGTCTTCTCTAGCCGCAACCACATCGTCAAATGACGCTTTTACAGCAGATGGTGGGTCAGTTTTTTCAATGTTCACTTGTTGAACTACCAAGCCTGTCTCATACAGATCTAAGTAGCTTTGCAGCCTAGTATCTACGTCTTGAGCTATGGTTTCTCGACCAGTAGTTAAAGTTTCATCAAGAGTATTATCGCCAACAACGTGTCTTAAAGAACTTTCAGTAGCTTCTCTTAGGCTGCTCTCTGGATCATTTACATTCAAAACAAAATCTTTCAGGTTTCTAATCCTGTATTGAACAGATACAGTTACATCAACTAAATTTTCGTCCTTAGTTAACATGTTTGCAGTTTGAGAATACCTTCTAGTCAATGCTACATTCTCAACATATCTTTCATCGATTCCAGCAAACATAAAATTTAAACCCTCGCCAGTTTCACTATGATATTCACCAAACCTTAAAACTACAGCTCTTTCAGGCGAATCAAGCTGGTAGATAGACATACTTGCGTAAAGTACTAGCAGGCCAAAGAAACCATATAAAAATGTTTTTTTAGTTGGAAATTGAAAGCCGCCGCCTCCAGAAGAGCCATTGGATCCTGAGCCCTGTTTGCCAAACATAACGGAAAATTTCTTAATTAAATCATCAAACGACACGTCGTCTTGATCTTTTCTGCCCCATGGGTCTTGATTGTTTTGATTGTCCCAGTTCACAAAGGTACCTATAAATGTAAAGTTTTATTATAAGTACAATTTGGGGGTAAATCCTAAGAATTAAATGATTTCAAGTAAATTAAGTTGTTTTTTTAATCGCTCTGAGGCCGCATTGAGTTCATGCAGATCAAAATTGTTTAAATTATCCCATCCTCGCATCCAAGTACACTGTCTTTTTGCGAACTGACGAGTTGCAAAAAGCGATTTCTCAAATAACTCCTCTTGTTTTAGCTCTCCATTGATCACTTGTAATCCTTGCCTATAATTAATTGCTTTCATGGCTGGATGCTCTGCAGATAGATTGTAAGAATCTTGAATGCCTTGGATTTCATCAAGCAATGCTCCTCCGACCAATGATGCTTGCCGCTCTTCAATCCTTTGATGCAATTCAGCTCGATTTTCTGGAAAAATTCCATACTCAATAAGCTCAAATTTGTTAGTTAGTGGATTGCTGGCTGACGCAGCAATATTATTATGCAGACTCATACCAGATGATGTAACAACCTCAATGGCCCTAATAATTCTTTGTGTGTCTGTAGATTGAATTTCTGCGGCAGCAACTGGGTCTAGCTCAGTCAGCTCTTGGTGCAATCTCTCAATACCATCCTCATTAATTCTTACTTCAAGAGACTTTCTCAATAAATCATTTGCAGATGGTAGATCGCTAATTCCTTTTTTTAGGAGATTAAAATACATCATGCTTCCACCAACTAACAAAGGAATTTTATTTCTTTGATGTATTTCGTCGATCAAGCGTGATGCTAATGTGCAAAAATCCGCAACAGAGAAAACTGAATTGAGGGAAACGCAATTAATTAAATGATGAGGATGATTTTTTAAAGTGTTGGGTGATGGTTTGGCAGATCCGATATTGCATTCCTTGTAAACCATAACAGAATCAACGCTGATAATTTCAAGATTGCTCCATTCCTTTTGCCAGGAAATTGCCCAGTCAGTTTTACCAGCGGCCGTTGGACCCAGCAGAAAGATGACTGGTTTTTTTTTGATTTTCAAATAATCTCTTATATGGCGTCTTGATCAGTTTCGCCTGTTCTTATACGAATAACTGTATCCAATGCTGAAACGAAGATTTTTCCATCTCCAATTTTGCCTGTACTGGCACTTTTGGTAATAGCCTCAATTGCATTATCAAGCTGCTCAGAAGATACAGCAATCTCTACTTTAATCTTGGGCAGAAAATCAATCACATATTCGGCCCCGCGATAAAGTTCGGTATGTCCTTTTTGCCTTCCAAACCCTTTAACCTCAGTAATAGTCATGCCAGTAATTCCAATGACATCAAGTGATTGACGGACTTCTTCTAATTTAAAAGGCTTAATAATTGCTGTAATGAGCTTCAATGCATTTCTCCAATTTTGTTAATTATATAAGATGCTTGTATCTCTGTTGAGCCTTTATTCTTTGCAACTACCCTTTGGGCTTTTTCAGAAAGCTGCTGTGCCTTTTCAGGAGCATCTAACAGCATTTGCATTGCAACTGTTAGCTCATCGCCATTTGTAACTTCTATACATGCTTCGTCTTGAAGAAATTTGCTAACAATGTCTTCAAAATTGAATGTGTGAGGACCTATTATGATTGGAGTGCCCAGCACGGCTGGTTCGATTAAATTATGGCCTCCCCTTGGAACCAAGCTTCCGCCAACAAATGCCATTACAGCACTCAAATAAAAACCGGGCAATTCGCCTATGCTGTCAACAATGCAAACATCAAAGTCTTGAGAGCTCAGTTTTGAATATAACTTAGCACTCAATCCCATTGATGTTGCCTGATTAATTATTTTACTAGATCGCTCAGGATGCCTTGGGCAAATACATAATTTTAAACCTTCTGTTTTTAACAGTTTTTTAAATGCATCTAAAAGCATCTCATCTTCACCAGGATGAGTGCTTGCTCCTAAAATAAATGGGCTCATTTGCAAAGACTCTGCTTTTAGACCAGGCGCATCAAATTTCACCGATCCTGCAACCTGAATATTTTTTTGATTAATGCCGAGTTTTAAAAAGCGCTCTTTGTGTTTTTCAGTTTGCACAAATGCAAAGGTAATTTTTTGAAGAGCATCTTTCATCAACCATGCTGACATTGCATAGGCTTGATAAGATTTTTTGCTTAGCCTTCCATTTACCAGATAAAAAGGGATATTTTTTTTAGCAGACTGAGAAATCATTGATGGCCATATTTCTGTTTCAAAAATTATTACAGCGTCAGGTTTGTAGAAGTTAAAAAATCTATTAATAAAACCCAAGAAATCCCATGGTGCATAATCAATTGTGGCCTCATCTTGAAATAATTTCCTAGCTTTTCTCAGTCCAGTTGGCGTTGATGTTGTGATTACAACATCATATTTTTGTATCAGCTGCCTAATTATGTCTTGAGATCCTATGACTTCACCTAAACTTACGGCGTGAAACCATATTAATTTGTCTTTATTTCTTATGGTCGGCCTAAGGTTAAAGCCCAGTCTACTTGGAAAATTATTTCTATAATCTTTATCCGCAAGACTTTTAAATAGAATGCGTAATGCAAAAATGGGCACTAGCATTAAAATTAATAGATTGTAAATTACCAACTTCATAACAAAGGTATATTTAAATTAATGTAATAATACATCCTTTAATTTTTATGTACTCATAATATTGATCAGATTAACAATTACATTATGGCGAGCTCTATGCTCTCTTCCAAGGGCATGGCACGGAATCATGGGAAAGATAAGTGGAAATTTTTTATTACTGATTGCCTCAAGTAGAAAAAAAATAGCTCAAGCAAATATTTCAATCTGCTTCCCAAGCTTGGCAGAGGCAGATCAAAAAGAACTCTTGGCTAAGAACTTTTTTTATCTTGGTTCCTCATTAATAGAGACAGGCATTGCGTGGTTTTGGTCAGACAGAAGAATACAAGATGCCATCAATTATGAAATTATTGGCTTGGACCTGATAACCCAAGAGAGAAATTCTAATGGTAATTTAATTTTGTTTAAGCACTCACAACATCTTGAGCTAGATGCTCGATTGCTTGGAATCAATGCGCCAATATATGGGGTCAGTCGACCGCACAATTCACCATTCATGAATAAAATTCAAGAGAATGGACGACTTTCAAGTATTAAAGGTACAGCAGATAAAAATAATCCTCGGAAGTTTATGAAATGGCTCAAAGAAGGAAAAAATATTTTGTATGCTATTGATCAAGATTATGGATGGGACAATTCTGTAAAGTTAAATTTTTTTAATCAAGAGGCAGCAACTATCACGACGACTAGAAAAATTACTGATATTACAGGCTGTAATTTATTATTTATTAACTCCTATTATGAAAAAAATAAATTAATTCTTAAGCTTGAGTTGATAAACTCAAAGGGATTAGATTCAATACAGCTAGCTCAAAAAATAAATAACATTATGGAAGAAAAAATCCTTCAACATCCCGCCGAATATCTCTGGGCACATAGAAGGTTTAAATCAACGCTAGGTAAAAATTTTTATAAATAAATATGGACTTTGATAAATTAGATGCTTTAAAAGGGTTTATGCCTAGTCATGAAGGCTTGGCTTTAAAAAAATGGGCAGAAGAGTTTTCAACTTATGGCCCCGCTTTAGAAATAGGAACTTTTGGAGCTAAGTCATCTCTTTATATCGCTGCTGGAACTGCGACTAATGATCAACTAATTTATACAATTGATCATCATGCTGGCTCAGAAGAGCATCAGCTAGGAGAAGAGTATTTTGATGCTGAGATCTTTGATAAGGATCTTGGTCGGGTAAACACAGTGCCCCTTATGCAATCTAACCTACAGCAATTCGATGAAAGTAAATGGGTTATCCCGGTTATTGCCAATGCAAATATATTGGCGCCAACCTGGACAATCAATCTTGGCTTACTATTTATTGATGGCAGTCACACTGAGACATCTGCAATGAGTGACTATAATAACTGGGTCTCAAAACTTGATACAAAGGGGGCATTGGTTATACATGATATCTATGAGCGCCCTGAAGATGGTGGCCAAGCACCTTTTCTAATCTATCAAAAAGCTTTAAAAGATGGTTTCACGCTGCATGAACGAGTGGATACAATTGTTTGCCTTGTTAAGACTTAAATTGCTCCTTCAAAAATAGAATAGATGCATTGGTAAGGTTGTTAATTGCATCTGCTGCCAAAATACATGCCGCTGAAGTCCAAGCTGGCTTTTCATCAGGCCAATAGATATTTTCTTCAAACTGCCACCCCATAAAAGGAATGCTTTGCTCATCGACTATAGAAATAGCATTTTGTAAAAGCTCTTCAGCAATCTGGGTCTCACCAATTTTTTTAAATGCAATTGAGCATTCGCTCGTTTCAGCAACGGTCACCCATGGCTCATCCTCTACACATTTAATTCCAAGACCTCGGATCCAAAAGGAGTTATTGATTTTTGTGGTTAGATCTTTAATTCTTTCCTCAGACACGACGCCTGCTAGAAGAGGATAGTACCAATCCATTGAGAATCGACTTCGATCTTTCTTAAGATCGAAAATCCCCGCGGGGCTCTCAAGAGCAATGAGTAGTTTAGAATGAGCAATTTTCCAGGCTGCCTCGCAAGCCTTTTCCTCTAAGACCTGAGAAATTGCTATTGCGCATTCAATGCTTTTGGCAATTGAGCTGCAACCGGTTAACAAATAATCATTATCAACCTTTTCAGATTCATCTATGTTCCAGGCAATGGCTCCATTATTATTTTGTAGCGCAAGTGAAAACAAAATACCTTGTTTTACAGGATGCCAATATTTTTGAAGGATGTTTTTATCTTTGGTTAATAAATATAAATGCCATACTGCTACTGCGATGTATGAAGCATAATTAGTCTGCTTATTAAGCTCCAATGGGTCGTTATCATTATATAAATTAAACCAACTACCATCATCATTTTGATTGAGCGCCATCCAATCCAGTCCTTTGAGAGCCTCTAATTTAAAGCCTAAAGTTGATAGTCCCATGACAGCTTCAAGGTGATCCCATGGATCATGTGATTTGTTTTTATTTGATGGAATGGCTCCAGAATTTAGTTGAGTATTTTTTAAAAATTGCCCCAAATGATTTAATCCAGAAAGTGAAGTGGAATCAATGGCAGATGGATTTGGTAATTCTTTCATTTCTTCTGAAAATAAAATGCAATGCTTTTGCCAAACAAAGGATTAATTAATCTTTCTATAAAGTTCAGCCAGGATGGATTTTGGAGAATTTGATACTCAAGAATTTTTTTATAAATTTTTACTAAAAAATTAGAGTCCTGGTTTTTCCAGAACAAACATCTCAACCACCAATAAGCACTATGCAAACCATGAAACCGCTCGAAGCGCTCATAATTAAATCCATGATCGGTAATTTCAGAAATCATTTGATTCTTTTTAAAGATTCTTACGTGCCCTCCTGGCATATTTTGATATGCAGCTGAAAGAGACCAGCAAATCTTTTCAGGCCAAAAAGATGGAACGCTCGGCAAGAATTTGCCTCCAGGCTTTAAAACTCTGTAAATCTCATCAATTGCAGCATGATAGTCTTCAAGGTGCTCTAAGACTTCTGAGCAAATAACTAAATCAAAGCTATTATTTTCAAATGGGAGCTTATACACAGACCCCTGCATAAAAACTGTTGCCTTGGAATCAAGCTCTTTAAAAAACTCTCGGCCTTCTTTGCATTTACTAAGCGATGGAATGTCCTGATCTAACCCAATACAAAATATATTTTGAAATTCATGCAGACAACCAAAAATATGACGCCCTTCTCCGCACCCAACGTCTAAGACTTTTGGCTCTGACGGTAAGTTAATTTTCCTAAAATCAAAAGTTAGCATTTAAAATTTTTAATTGTTTGGTAAATAAGCTCTTCATATGATTGAGCAATTTTTTGCCAATCGAAATTATCTATTATATGTTGTCTTCCTTCATTAGCTCTAGTCTGAAATTTTTCTGGATTAATAAATATCTCCCTTATTGAAGATTCAATTTCTTGAGAATTTTCAGCAGGGATAAGTTCTGCGAAGGGTCCTGTAATTTCAGGAATAGACGCTACGTTCGTTGCTATTAGAGGAATTCCGCAGGCCATAGCCTCGCCAACCGGAAACCCAAAACCTTCATACAGGGAACTTACAATTGCAATATTGCTCTGAGCATACTCGATTGCAATCTCCTCCCTTGTAAGATTAGTTTTGTAAGAAATATTAGCCTCGATTTTAAGTTTTTGAATCAGTCGCTCAGAATGGCCGCCAGGCCTAGGAGCACCAATAATAATTAGTCTTATTTCAGGATAGTCTTTTTTTAAGGAGGCAACTGCATGCAAAGTAAAATCAAGACCTTTTAAAGGAACATCAGCACTGGCAGTTGTAATTATTTGCCCTGGATATCTTTGTATTTTTTCTAAAGGGGAAAACTGTTGATAATCAATGCCATTTGGAATAACGGAAATATTCTTGCTGGGTACACCAAAATCTTTTTCAATATCTTTTTTTGAATTATGTGAGGGGGTTGCAATCACATTAAGCCTTGGGGCGACTTTTTTTTGCATTTTTAAAAAAGAAAACCACCTCCACTTGGAGAGTTTTTGCATGATTCCTTTGGAGAACTGGATATCGTACTTATAGTCTTTGGTAATTGGATGATGAACAATTTCGATCAAAGGAATTGTATTTTGGATTTCAAGCATTCCATAGCTGATTGATTGATTGTCGATAACTATGTCATAGGAAGATTGCTTTAATAATTTATTTGCTCTGTTGCCAAAAGTTTTTAACTCAGGAAATCCTCCAAATAATGCAGAGAGGAATTCATACCAATCATCGAAGGATTTATCTTTTTTGAAAAAAAAAATTTTTAACCTGTCGCGGAAGATAAAAGTGCTAAATAAATCTAGTCCTGGAGATTTGACGAGATTAATTTCTGGTTCCAAGCTAGGATATGGCGGCCCTGAAATAATATCTACTTTATGCCCCAAGGTTTGCAAGGCTCTGGAGAGCTCGTATATAAATATTCCCTGACCCCCTCCAAAAGGAGCACTGCGATAGCTAGAAATAGCGATATTTAATTTTTTATTCAATTTAAATTTTTAGATTAAATTGCCGTCAGCCAATCAGAGTAATGCGGATCTTTACCACAAACGATTTCAGAGTATTTCATTTGAAGGGTTTCTGTGATCGGACCCATTGCTCCATTACCAATAGCCGCACTATCCACCTTGGCAATCGGTGTAATTTCTACTGCAGTACCTGAATAAAATGCTTCATCCGCACCAAGTAAATCATCAAATGTAAGGTTTTTTTCCTCCACTTCAATCCCCATATTTTTTGCAATAGAGATAACGCTTTGACGAGTAATACCATTTAAACAAAAGTCAGTTTTGGGTGTCATGAGCTTAGAATTTTTAACAATAAAAAGGTTTTCACCACTGCCTTCAGAAATGTAACCATTTTTATCCATCAAAATAGCTTCCTCGGCTCCTTTAGAAATAGCATCATTGACGGCCATAATTGAATTAACATAAGTGCCGATAATCTTATTATTGGAATATAGAGGGTTGTCATACTGCTGAAATGGAGACTTAATAACAGAAATTCCATTTTTTTTTGCTTCAGGATCCATGTAGGAGGGCCACTCCCAGCATGCAACTGCAACATTCACTGATAGTGCATCCTGCGACCTCAGACCCATAGATTCATGCCCTAGAAAAACTATTGGCCTTATGTAACCTTCTAAAAGATTGTTTTTAGCCATTGCATTCTTTTGAGCTGCACATAATTCATCAATTGAATAGGGAATTTCAATATTAATTTTTTTAGCTGCATCAAATAATCGACTAGTGTGTTCATGAAGCCTAAAAATAGCCCCTCCATTTTTTGTTTCGTATGCTCTCACGCCCTCAAAAACACCCAGCCCATAGTGAAGAGTGTTCGTTAAGAGATGAATATTTGTTTCATTGAAAGGCTGAAAGCATCCATTGAGCCAAATAAATTTAGAGTCTGTATTTAGAAACATGTTGTGTATGGTTTTAAGTCTCAGTTATTATGACAAAACAACTCATATAATGAAATTAAAATTCAAATGATCGATCAATCTATTTTTAGAGAATATGATATTAGGGGCACTGTGCCTGAGCAGATCAATGAAACCTCCCTAAAGATTATTGCCAATGCAATAGCAGCAAAATGCATGATGGAAAATGTAAATGAGTTAGTTCTGGGTAGAGATGGTCGCTTGTCAGGAGAAAATTTATTAGTCTGTCTTTCAAAAGAGTTGCAGAAACTTGGAATCAATATTGTAAATGTAGGCCTAGTAACAAGCCCTCTGCTTTATTTTGCTGCAAAACAATTAGACTCAAAATCTGGGGTCATGATCACAGGAAGCCATAATCCAAAAAACTACAATGGTTTTAAAACAGTAATTAACGATGCTCCAATCTCAGGCACTGAAATTCTAAGCTTTGCTTCATACGAGCTTCCTAAAGTAACTCAACTAGGCAAAGAGATTATTAAAATAGACCTTCTGGGTGAATATGTAAATGAAGTTGTTTCACAGGCTGAAAAAAAATCAAAAAAAATGAAAGTTGTGGTTGACTGTGGGAATGGAGCCGCAGGAGAAATTGCTCCAATGTTAATGCGCGCCCTTGGCCATGAAGTAATAGAATTATTTTGTGAAATTGATGGAGATTTTCCTAATCATCATCCTGATCCTGGAAAATTAGAAAACCTAAAAGATCTCATTAAGGCTGTTGGAGACGAATCAGCTGATATAGGAGTTGCTTTCGATGGCGATGGAGACAGATTGGGAGTAATAACAAATTTAGGTGAAGTCGTTTTTCCTGATCAATTATTAATGATATTTGCAGAAGATATTTTAAAAGATCATCAAGGCAAAGAAATCATTTTTGATGTGAAGTGCACGAACCTTCTTGGAGACATTATTAATAAAGCGGGTGGCATTCCTTTGATGTCACCCACAGGTCATTTTCATATCAAAAATACCCTTAAGAAAACTGGTGCCCCGCTTGCTGGCGAGATGAGCGGACATATTTTTTTTAATGATAAATGGTATGGTTTTGATGACGGGCATTATTCAGCTTTTAGGTTGATAGAAATTTTAAATTGCTCGAAGGCCCCACTCTCTGAAATATTTGCTCGGTTACCTAAGGCATTCTCAACTCCTGAGATGAATATAAATGTATCCGAAGATAAAAAATTTGAAATTGTGGAAAGATTTGTAGATGAAGCTGAGTTTCAAGATGGAACGAAAATTACTATTGATGGCTTGCGCGTTAACTTTAGTGATGGCTGGGGCTTACTTCGTGCATCCAATACAACGCCTAAACTTGTTTTAAGATTTGAAGGCAATACACCTGAAAGATTGCTTGAAATACAAAATATGTTTCTAAAACAACTAAAATTAATTGATGAATCAATTCAGATTGAGCTAAGCTAAAGTTATGGCAAAAGACAGAAAACAAATTATTTTACAAAGTCTCGCTAAACTTTTGGAGGAAAGAGATGCCACTAAAGTAACGACTGCAGTGCTAGCATCAGAAAGTGGAATTACTGAAGCAGCTCTTTACAGGCACTTTCCAAGCAAGCGATCAATTTTTCTTGAATTATTTACTTTTTGTGACCAAACAATTTTTCAAAAAGTTGGTGAAATTAAAAAGGAAAATAAAATTGATCCTGCAGAAAAAGCAAGATTGATCTTTTTCTTTTTTTTAATTTTTCTAGAAAAAAATAAGGGTTTCGCAAGAATATTATCTAGAGAAGCTCTGGGTCCAAATGAGCAGAATGTTATTGATTCTGTAAATCAATTTTATGAAAGGTTAGAGCTTGCAATGAAACAAATTCTCTCCCAAGATAAGAATGCTCTTCAATTAACAGCAGGTCAGAGTGCTCATTTAATTACATCAGTAATGGAAGGGATTATCTCAAGGTTTATTAGAAATAAATTTAAAGAGACTCCAAGTAGTTATATTGAAAATTACTGGGCTTTGCTTTCAACCAGTATTTTTAAACACTAAATATCTTCATCTAGAAAGATTTCAAAATAGGAGTTAGTAGTTCTCTCATCTGTTGGATTGCCAGTTTCTCGGTCAACTCGAACGAATGATACTCCAGCTGGAGCATTCCACTCATCCTGAGGCAAATCAATAATAGCTGTTTTCATGAAATCAATCCATGTAGGCAATGCAATACTGGAACCAAATTCATTATCCCCCAATGAAGAGAAATCATCAGTTCCGACCCAAACCGTTGTAACTAAATTATTATGAAAACCAGAAAACCAAGTGCTAATAGCATCATTGGTTGTGCCTGTTTTTCCTGCGATGTCATTTCGATTGAGAACCTTGGTCTTTCTTCCATTGCTTCCCCTTGCAAGCGCTTCTCTTAAAATATCTTTTGTAATAAATGCAACTCTTGGATCAATGGCTTCATCTGTAGCGCCTATCGGTGGTAAAAGGAAAAAAGGTTTTGTTTCCTCGGCAAGTTGAGTTTGAAACCAGGGGAATGCATCTAAATTTTCATCAATTTTTTCTTCTGTTTTGTTAGATGGGTGTTCAAAAATAATCTCTCCATTTCTATTAATAATTTTTTCTATAAAAAATAAACCATTTCTTTTTTCTGAATGAGCCAAAGTACTGTATGCGCGAACCATTTCAGCCGGGGAAAAGCTGGAAGAGCCTAAAGCCAATGATAAATCTGGAGCAAGTCTCGCGGTTGAGAAACCAAATTTCGACAAAAATTTTTGAGTTAATGGAATTCCCATTTCTCTTAGCAATTTTATAGAAACTAGATTTACTGACTGGACTAATGCTTCTCTAAGCCTAATGGGGCCATAAAATTTACCTGTGTAATTTTCTGGGCGCCAACTACTTTCTAGATTTGAGTCTTCAAAAATAATTGGGGCATCATTAATTTTATCTGATGCCTTGTAACCGTTAGCAAATGCAGCGGTGTAAATAAATGGCTTAAAACTGGATCCGGCCTGCGGGAATGATTGTTTAACTCTATCAAAGTTACTTTTTGAAAAATTCAATCCTCCTATGTAAGCCTTAATTCCGCCATTGATGGGGTTGACTGAGATAAATGCTGATTCAGCTTCTGGGATTTGATCAAGAGTATTTAGGCCATTGAGGTCTGATAGGTAAATCAGATCTCCGGGGCGAAGAATGTCATAAAAATTTTGAGGTATTGGCCCAAATTTGTTGATGCTTATTCTTTGCCTTGCCCACTTATATGAATCATCCCAGATTAAATTTTCTAGCTCAAAAGAATCGCTTAGGTAGATAATCCTCTCTGGCTTAACATCCACCACTATTCCTTTTGCATGAGCATCTGAAATAACTGAATCTTCAAAGTAATCTCTAATTATTGAAACAAATAATTGATTCATGCCTAGATTGTCTTCTAGATTGGACTCTTGATATAGGATGTCTGTATTGCCAATGCTCAGCTCAGAAAAGACTAACTCTGGTATCTCAGCCAATAAGTTTTCTGGCTCTCTCCATCCATGCCTCTTATCATAGGCATATAAATTTTTAGAAACGCTGTTAAGTGCGGCTTGTTGAAGAGATGAATCTATTGTTGTAAACACTGATAAGCCTTCTTTATATACAGATAAACCATACCTATCGATCATGGCTTGACGAGTTATTTCAGCAAGATAGCGCCCATCAAGAGCAAAGCTTGAATCTGCTTGCGACAATTTAATTGGTTCTGTTTTTGCAAGCAGAAATTGAGCTCTTCCAATGTAACCAAGTTTGTACATTCTTCCTAAGATCCAATTTCTCCGAACAATTGATCTGTCGGGTGATCGGATTGGATTGATTCTAGAAGGAAGCTGTGCTGAAGATGCGATTAAAGCAGATTCAGCAAGGGTCAACTGGTCAATGGACTTAGCAAAATATTTATTTGCAGCTGCCTCCACACCATAGGATCTATTACCTAAAAAGATTGTATTAAGATATAAAGAGAATATTTCTTCTTTTGTTGCTGAGCTTTCAAGCTCAAATGCAAGATATATTTCTTTGATCTTACGAATAATTTTTTGTTCACGCGTTAACAAGTAACCTCTTACCACCTGCATGGTTATGGTGCCGCCGCCACTAACAATTTCACCCGATTGCACTAACTGATAAAAAGCTCTAATAAATGCAGTGATTCTGATTCCATTATGCTCAAAAAATTGGTCATCCTCAGCCGCTAAAAATGCATTTTTAAGATTTTGTGGAATCTCTTTATATTCAATAGTTCGTCTTTTTTGATCTCCAAACTCTCCAATCAGAATGCCATCAGAGGTATAAATTTTTAAAGGGATTTGCAATACATCTTGGTCTACCAGGTTAATCTCTGGAAGATTTGGTTTTAATACAAAGTATCCTGACAAAATAGTGAATATTGCTAGCAGGGTAACAATTAGGGATGCAGAAAAAATCCAATTTATAAATCTGATCATGGTGTTAGGTAAAGAGATATAAATTCAGTTTTTAATACTAAAATATTTTGATGCATGAATAAAATTATTTTACCCCTATAAATGATAGAATCTCCAATCTAAAATACTAAGTATGAATATTTTTATTGTTGGTCCTATGGGCTCCGGAAAAACCACAGTTGGAAAAATTGTGGCTAGTGAGCTGTTTTTAGAATTTCATGACACAGATGCAAAAATTGAAGAGAACACTGGCGTAACAATAGATTGGATTTTTGATATTGAAGGTGAAGCAGGTTTTCGGAAGCGGGAGACTGCAATTTTACGAGACATGGTTGCTTCTAATTCCATTGTCCTTGCAACAGGTGGCGGGATAGTCATTGAAGAGGAAAATAGAGAACTTTTGGCATCCAGGGGCACAGTTTTTTATCTACATACACCTCTCAATACGCAAGTAGAAAGAACTTCAAAGGATAAAGATCGCCCCTTACTGAAAGATCAAGACCCTGAAAAAGTATTGGCTGATTTACAAGAATCAAGGCAATCTCTTTATGAGGCAGTGGCTGATCACATTATCGATACAGAGAATAAGAGCGGCTCACAGGTTGCCAATGAAATAGTGAAACTAGTGAAAAACTATGGCTAGGGAATTATTTGCTGGACGCCAAGAAAATAAATATAAGATCCTAATTGGCAAAAAAACCATCTCAAAGAAAAATCTGGCGCCTCTGTTAAAAAACCATGCAAAAGCACTGGTAATTTCAGATGATGGAATTCCATCAAGTATTACTAAAAACGTATACTCAATCTGCAAAAACTTTACCAAAATTTCAACCCTCACCTTAAAACAAGGAGAGAAAACCAAATCTATTCAAAATTTTCAAAAAATTCTTAATTTTTTAGCCTTAAATAATTTTGATAGATCTGATGTCATTATTGCTGTTGGTGGTGGCGTTATCGGAGATATCTCAGGATATGTTGCTAGCTCATACTTGAGGGGCATTCAATTTATTCAGATACCAACCACATTGTTAGCTCAGGTAGATTCATCTGTCGGCGGAAAAACTGCTATTAATATTCCAACTGGAAAAAATCTTGTTGGTGCATTTTATAATCCAAAAGGGGTAATCATTGATACTGAGGTGTTGAGTACTCTTCCTGAAAGAGAATTTAAGGCAGGTTTAGCAGAAGTTATAAAGTATGGTTTGATCCAAAATAAATACTTACTTGCACTACTAAAAAATAACGCTGCAGAAATTCAATCCAAAAACGGTAAGATCCTTGAAGAGATTATTTTTGAATCTATTAAAACTAAATCCAAGATTGTGACTAAGGATGAAAAAGAAAATGGCGTACGTGCAATCTTAAATTTTGGCCACACCTTTGGACATGCAATTGAAGCTGAAGGTAAATACAAAAAAATACTGCATGGAGAAGCTGTAGCCAAAGGCATGTTAGTAGCAAGTAAAATTTCTTGTCTGGAAAATCTAATTTCTCCACGAGACTTAATCAAAATTAAATCTTTATTAGAGTCTTATCAATTTGATCTTTCTCTTGGTCAATACAAATACATGGAATTGAAGCCATTTATATTTAGAGATAAGAAAATGAAAGCTGGAAAATTAAATTTAGTGCTTCTTGATGGAATTTCAAAAGGAATAGTGACTGATTCGTTTAATGCTATGCATCTAAAAAAAGCGCTTAAAAACTAGGCTAGGCAGCGTTTGCTGTGGTTGCTTTTAGAAGGTCTTGAATATTCAACGCTGCTGGAGATACTAGCCAAAAAGATGGTTCATATCTATCAAATTCATCTAAGATTAGCTTTGCCCTCTCACTTTTAGTTTCTTTAATATGTCGTGCAATTATTTGTTTTAGAAATTTCCTGTGTGACTCCATCTCTTCACTGACAATTCTATCAAGATTAATTAAACTTCTATTACATTGATCAAAGAACCGTCTGTTTGTATCAAGCACGTATGCAAAACCTCCTGTCATACCAGCACCAAAGTTAGAGCCAACACTGCCCAAAACTGTTACATGTCCGCCTGTCATATACTCGCAACAATGATCACCAGCTCCTTCAATCACAGCAGATGCGCCAGAGTTTCGAACTGCAAATCTTTCGCCCACAGTGCCTCCAACATAAAGATCGCCTCCAGTTGCACCATATAAAGCAGTGTTACCAGCTAAAACCGTTGGAGCATCCTGAGAGGCATATTCACCCGAGCTAGAAATAACAATCTTGCCCCCATTCATGCCTTTCCCCACATAATCATTAGCATCACCATTCAATCTTAGGTTCAGACCTGATGCGTTCCATGCGCCAAAGCTTTGACCTGCAGAGCCTGTAAAATTTAAAGTCTGCTTTCGCTTGAGTCCCCTTTCACCATACAAAGATGCAATGAGGCCTGAGGCTTGAGCTCCTATAGATCGATCACGATTAGAAATATTATATGAAAACTCTGATTCTTCTTTTTTAGCAATAGAGGGCTTTAAGTCTCTAAGAATTTTTGAATTTAGCTCCGCCTTGTCCCATGGATCATTGGATTTAGTAGTGCAGTAATGAGGCGCAGAGGATTTTTTATCAGAATAAAGAATTGGAGATAAATTAATGTTTTGTGTGCGAGGATCAAGCTGAGTAATATCTTTTAAATACTGAGTTTGACCAATAATTGATTCGATATCTGGAACACCAAGCTTAGCAAGAATTTCTTGAACCTCATTTGCAATAAATGTGAAGTAGTTGATAACTCTTTCCTTCTCACCAACATAGTGATGATCGATGATATCCCTTCGTTGAGTTGCTACGCCTGTAGCGCAATTGTTTAGATGGCAAATTCTTAAGTATTTACAGCCCATTGCAATCATAGGACCCGTTCCGAACCCAAAAGATTCAGCCCCAAGAATGGCTGCCTTTACAACGTCTAGACCAGTCTTTAATCCGCCATCAGCTTGCAATCGAACCTTATGCCTTAAATTACTTGCCCTCAATGCTTGATGAGCTTCAGACAATCCAAGCTCCCAAGGAGAGCCAGCATAGCGAATTGAAGATAGAGGACTAGCACCCGTGCCCCCGTCATGACCTGAGATAGTAATTAAATCAGCATAGGCCTTAGCCACTCCAGCAGCGATGGTTCCAACTCCTGGTTCGGAAACTAATTTTACCGAAACGAGCGCTTTTGAATTTACTTGCTTAAGATCAAAAATGAGTTGCGCTAAATCTTCAATGGAGTAGATATCATGATGGGGTGGAGGTGAAATAAGAGTGATCCCGGGGGTAGAGTATCTGAGTTTAGCAATCAGTGAATTCACCTTTCCTCCAGGTAATTGACCTCCCTCACCTGGTTTAGCTCCCTGAGCAATTTTAATTTGGAGAACCTCTGCATTTACTAAATACTCAGGAGTAACACCAAAGCGTCCTGACGCTACTTGTTTAATTTTTGACATCTTACTTGTGCCATATCTTTCCTTGGCTTCTCCGCCCTCGCCAGAATTAGAACGCGCTCCCATGCTGTTCATAGCTTCAGCTAGTGTTTCATGAGCGTCTGGAGACAAGGCTCCAAGGCTCATGCCAGCAGAATCAAATTTTTTTAATAATTCACTGGTAGGAGCTGCTTTGGTTTTCTTTGGTTTTTTTGGATATCTTAGCTGCATTAAATCTCTTAACATGGCAGGAGGTCTAAAATTAACAAGATCTGCATATTCTTGATAAGCATCTTTTGAGCCCGTTTTTACTGCTTCTTGGAGTTTTTTTACCACCTCGGGATTGTATGCATGATATTCGCCACCATGAACGAATTTCAGCAAGCCACCTAAACCTATTTCGCTCACATTAGAGTGAGCGTAATCATGCAAGGATCGCATTTCATTATCTAAATCATCAAATGTTTTGCCGCCAACTCTGCTAACAGTATTTGTAAATGATAGATTCACAATGTCAGAATTTAGACCAACAATCTCATGCAATTGAGATCCTCTGTAGCTAGAAATAGTAGAAATACCAATTTTAGAAATAATTTTTAACAGGCCTTTATTTATTCCTTTGCGGTATTTTGCACAATTAGCTGTTGGGCTACCCTTAAGCTCCTTTCGATGAGTGAGATCCAGAATAGTTTGAAAAGCAAGCCAAGGATAAACAGCTGTTGCTCCAAAACTTATTAAACATGCAATCTGATGTGTATCTCTTGCTGTTGCAGAACTTATTATAAGGTTTGCATCAGACCTAAGGCCCAGCCTTACTAGCTCTTGATGAATGCAACCAACCGCTAAGAGCGCATTGATTGAAAGTTTGCTGTCATCGGGTAACTTTTCATTTAAATGAATAATCACCTCTCCTTTTCGCACTGAAGAGATAACTTTTTTAGTCAAAACATGTAATGCATCTTTTAAATTTGTTTTTGAAGAATATTCAAGATCAAAAGTTTTGGAAGAAAAATATGGATTTTTAAGCAAAGAAGATAATTTTTTATGCGAAAGAACCGGAGAGGTACTGACAATCCTTTTTGCATGATCTTTTGTTTCTTCAAAAATATTTAGCTCTGGACCAAAACAAGCCTCTAATGACATCACGCTTGATTCTCGTAAAGAGTCAATCGGAGGGTTTGTAACCTGAGCAAACTGTTGTCTAAAATAATCATAAATAGAACGAGGCATGGAACTTAACATTGCTAATGCAGTGTCATCACCCATGGAACCAGTTCCCTCTAAGCCATCTAGAGCTAGGGGCTTGATAACTGATACTCTTTCTTCATTAAAAAGAGAAAAAAGTTTTGAAGATTTAATCAATTCAGAATGAGGCATTTTTTTAATGCCTGGACCCTCGAAAGCATCGAGCGTTGATTCAAGGTAAATAGCAGATTTTTTTAACCATTCTCGGTAAGGCTTATTTTGTTTTAGCTGGTCATCAATAATATGTTGATCTAGAATTTCTCCTGATTCTGTATTTACAGCAAAAATACCACCTGGACTTAACCGCCCTTTTTGCAAAACCTCCTCATCTGATACGGGATAAATACCAGTTTCTGAGGCAACAGTTATCATTCCGTTTGTTAATACTTGATATCGAGCAGGTCTCAACCCATTTCTATCTAAGACACAAATTGCCCACTCACCATCAGACATAACAATGCCTGCAGGGCCATCCCAAGCTTCCATATGCATGGAATTATATTCATGGAAAGCTCTGACCTCTGGGTCCATGGTATGAATATTTTGCCAAGCTGGAGGCAGAACCATTCTTATCGATCTGAAGAAATTAATCCCTCCCTTTACCAGCAGCTCAATCATGTTATCTAACGCAGAGGAGTCGGAGCCAGTTTCATTAACCAAAGATTTAAAATTCCCAATACCAGGGATCAGTGGAGTCGAGAATTTAGAGGCTCGAGCCTTAACCCAATTTCTATTTCCCCTGATAGCATTAATCTCTCCATTGTGGGCAAGTAATCTAAAAGGCTGAGCTAGGTGCCATCTTGGCTGGGTATTGGTTGAAAACCTTTGATGAAAAAGACAAATTTTTGCAGTGAAAGATTTCTTTTTGATGTCTTTGTAAAAACTGCTTATAGAGTTTGGTAGCATCAACCCTTTATAAACAATCGTTTGACTCGACATGCTGCAAATATATAATTTTTCATCATTGCTGTAGATTTCTTCAATTTTTTTTCTTGCCTGAAGGAGGCATGATTCAAACCTTTCTTTGTTAAAGTCTTTGGAAATGGGGGCAATAAAAACTTGATTGATATTTGGCAAAGACTCTAGTGCAATTTCTCCAAGGATGGATGTGTCAGTGGGAACCTCTCTCGAACAAACAAAATGTAAATTTTCAGATTCTAGAATTGTTTTAATTTTTGCTATATCTTTTTTTAAAGCGCCTGATGAAAAAATTTGTGCTATGCCAAAGAGTTCTGGTAGCTGGATATTTAACTCTTTTTTTATTCGCTTTTGGAAGAAGCCTTGATTTAAATCGAATAAGAGCCCGCAACCATCTCCGGTTTTACCGTCTGAGCCAATTGCACCTCTGTGGGTCATGCTGGTAAGACCAGCAATTGAGCGAGTTACAACGTCTCGATTAAGAGTGCCATGACGATTAACAATTAAACCAAAGCCGCAATTGTCTTTGGCTTGGGCTTCGCTGTATAACGATAATTCTGAAGTCTTTTGCGGCATAAGGTTATACATATTAACACAATAATGTCATACTATGTCATACATACCACGCATAAGTATTGCCAATAAATGAGCGCAAAGAATAAACAATATAAAATTGATAAGGGTCTGATGCTCTTTACTCAGCCACGCTCTCCATACTTTTATGGAAAAATTAGATTAAATAGAAAATATGTCACTAAATCCTTTGCTCCAATTACTGACCTAAATGAAGCTAAAGTCATGCTGCTAGAATGGCAAAAAGAACTATTAAATCAAAATACAATTCCTGCCTCAACAATCTCAGCTTCTGAGAATTTTAAATCCAGGTCTGAGTATGTTGAGCATGTTCCACTCAAAAATGATTTCCAATTTTTAGATGTAGGCCGATATGACCCTAATAAAAAAAATATTGAAGAAAGAAAAATTAATTTTGTTGAAATTTATGGTGATTACAACCAGCCAGAGGCATCGAATCAATCTCATCGGTGTTTAGATTGTGGAAATCCTTATTGCGAATGGAAATGCCCTGTTCACAATTACATTCCTGATTGGCTGAAACTGGTGAACGAAGGGAATATTTTAGAAGCTGCTGATTTATGTCACCAAACTAATTCTCTTCCTGAAATGTGCGGCAGGGTCTGCCCTCAAGATCGGCTGTGTGAAGGTGCATGCACCTTAAACGATGGTTTTGGAGCTGTCAGTATTGGAAACATCGAAAAATATATTACAGATAAAGCTATAGAAATGGGCTGGAAACCTGATTTAAGCAGTCGAACTTGGAGCAAAAAGAAAGTCGCGATTGTTGGAGCTGGGCCTGCAGGCATAGGATGCGCAGATATTTTAATTAGGGCTGGCATTCATTGCGATGTTTATGACAAACAACCAGAAATTGGTGGCCTTCTGACTTTTGGCATTCCTGAATTTAAATTAGAAAAAAGTGTTGTGCGTCGCAGAAGAAAGATTCTTGAAGAGATGGGGATTAAATTTCATCTGAACAAAGAAATTGGCAAAGATATTACGTTTAAAAAACTACATAAAAAATATGATGCAGTATTTTTAGGCATGGGAACTTATACCTCTTTGGAGGGTGGATTCAAGGGAGAAGAATTGCCACAGGCTCACAAAGCAATTGATTACCTTATAGGCAATACCAATCAACTTTTAAAATTTGAACAAGATGCATCTGCGTACATTAACTTTAAAGGCAAGGATGTGGTAATCCTTGGAGGTGGGGATACCGCCATGGACTGCAACAGAACTGCGATTAGACAAGGCGCTAAATCAGTTACCTGCTTATACAGAAGAGATGAAAAAAATATGCCTGGTTCTAGAAGAGAGGTGGTTAATGCAAAAGAAGAAGGCGTGCAATTTGAATTTAATATTCAACCAATAGAAATTACTGGTCAAGAAAGAGTCGAAGGCATTAGAACAATTCAAACTAAACTGGGCGAACCCGATCAAAATGGGAGACGCATACCCGTTCCGATTCCTGGGAGCGAAAAAATTTATCCAGCTGATGAGGTTGTGATTGCTTTTGGTTTTAGAGCAAGTCCAGCTGATTGGTTTCAAGAATTTAATGTCCAAACTAATAATGCTGGATTAGTCATGGCTCCAGAAAAACAAGAACTTAAATTTCAAACATCTAATCCAAAAATTTTTTCTGGTGGGGATATGGTCAGAGGCTCTGATCTGGTGGTGACTGCAATATGGGAAGGAAGAGAAGCAGCAAAAAGTATCATACAATTTGTTTCATAAATGAAAGATTCAAAATTTTTAAGGGCCTTAGAGCAGAAACCAAACACAATACATCCTGTATGGCTGATGCGTCAAGCCGGTAGATACTTGCCTGAATATCAAGCTATTCGAAAAAATTATTCAAATTTTCTTGATATGTGCAAGCAACCAAAAACATGTGCAGAGCTCGCACTTCAACCCATTGATAGGTTTGGATTAGACGCATCTATACTGTTCTCTGATATTTTAACCATTCCAGATGCCTTTGATCTTGGGCTAGCATTTCACGAGGGTGAAGGTCCTAAATTCAGCAACCCTATCTCATCTCCTGCGGATATTCACAATCTAAAATCTTTTGATGTAAATGCTCTTGGCTATGTTTTTAAAGCGGTAGAAGAAACTAGAAAAGTGCTACCAAAAGATTTGCCATTAATAGGGTTTTGCGGAAGTCCATGGACTCTTGCAGCCTACTCCATTGAAGGCGGGGGTTCTAAAAATTTTCAAAAAACAAAAGATTTTATGGTGGAGCATCCTCTAGAGCTGCAACAATTCTTAGAGGTGTTGACCCAAGCTTGCTTCGAATATTTAAAACAACAAGCATTGAGTGGAGTTTGCGCTTTTCAAATCTTTGATTCATGGGCTGATCTGTTATCAATAAAAGACTTAGAAACTTATTCTTTAAATTACACTCAACAACTTGCAAAACTTTTGAAGGCTGATCCGGTAACAGCAGAGTTACCAATTATCTTGTTTGAGAAAGCTCCAAAGAAAAAAATTGTTGACTTAGCCTTTCAAGAGCTTTCTGCCCTCAGCTTACATTGGCAGAATGATCTTGCAGAAATTTCAAATAGTCTTAAAAACAAATTTGCGATTCAGGGCAATCTTGATCCAAAAATATTACTTGAATCCGATGAGGCGATTTGGGGCGAGACTCAGAATATCTGCAGATTGATGCAGGATTATCCTGGCTTTATATTTAATTTAGGCCATGGCATCACCCCTGATATTAAGCCTGATAAAGTGAAAGTGATGATAGAGGCTATAAGAAATTTTTAAAGCAATGGGTAATTGCTGATTGAAATTTCATGTCTGCTTTCTAACACATTAATATATAAGTCTGCAAATGCTTGACTTACTCTAGGGTAAAAAATTTGGATTCAAGGTGATTCTTAGTTATATTTGTAGTAGTTAATTTAATTGGGAAAACTATGTTCATTTCACGTCTTTTAAATGCAGCTCTTGTTGCAGTAATATTAATTTCATCACCATCTGCTTTCACACAAGTTCTTGAAGAAGTTGTTGTAACTGCTCAAATAAGAGAGCAAAGCCTTCAGGATGTTCCAATTTCTGTGTCAGCAATTTCTGGAGAGGATATCGCTGATAGAAGCGTTGATAACCTTCAGTCACTCTCAGCTTCAGTTCCAAACTTTATGGTTGTTGAAACTCAAATTGATACATCTATTTCTATTCGTGGAGTTAGATCGGGTGCCAACAAAGGTTTTGAGCAATCTGTGCCTATGAATTTTGATGGTATTGTTTATCCCAGAAGTCAATTAGCAAGAACTCCGCTTGTTGATTTAGAAAGAGTGGAAGTTTTAAGAGGCCCTCAACCTACCTTGTTTGGTAAAAATGCAATTGGTGGAGCTGTAAGCGTTACTTCAGCAAAACCAACTGAAGAATTTGAGGGTAAATTCTCTACATCTCATGAGTCTGAGCACGGCGAAGACCAGTCCCTGTTAGTTTTATCTGGCCCGCTATCCGATAATCTTCTTGGAAGGCTGACAGTTTCAACAAGAGAAATGGACGGTTGGATTACTAACACAAAAATGAAAAGGCTAGAGCCGCAAAGAGATGAAACATATATCAGAGGGCAGCTTGCATGGACGTCTGGAGATGTAGACTACAACCTTAAAGTTGAAACAGCTGATTTTGATTCTCTGGGTTATGCCATGGAAGCTATTGCACCACAAGATGGCTATGGTCTTGTGTTTGCTGGACCCATTGCAGTTGAAACAACTGAAAATTGGGTTAGATCTAGTGGAGAAACTTTTAGTCAAAATACGATGGACAATTTTGTGTTAACTGCTAACTATCCAATGGATGGTGGTGGCACACTAACCTCAATTACAGGTCATGTTGAATATGATTCATATGAAGTTCTTGATGTGGACTATGTTGGTCTTGAAATACTAGATGGGACTAATCAAACAGAAAAGTATGACCAATGGTCTCAAGAAATTCGCTATACCTCACCTGGCGGAGAAGACGTTGACTACATTATTGGTGCATATTTTCAAACAGCAGATGTTGATGTAACTGATTATGTTCCATTGGGATCTTTTCTTGCTCTTGCAGGACCTCCAGTTTCCTTTTTGGTAGGAACAAATTGGGATAGGCTTTATGCTCAATCCTCAGATATGTTTTCTATTTTTGGCCAAGCTGATATTAATCTACAAGACAATTGGAGATTAACAGTTGGTGCAAGATATTCCAGCGAAGATAAAGATGGAAGTAGAAAGTTAACTCTAGATGGAACAGGTACAGCGCTAGATGGTTCACCATTATTAAATGCTTTATGGGCAGGTGTTTTAAATGTTGGTCCGCACAATATAGCAAGCAGCAGAAGTGAAAACTCTTTTGATCCAATGGTCCGCTTAAGCTATGACTTATCTGATAACTCTCAAATGTATGTTTCATACACTCAAGGTTCTAAAGCAGGCGGATTTGATATTCGTGGTAACTCAATACCCGGAACTCCATTAGTCTCCAGCGAAGGTGGATGGGAGTTCGAAGAGGAGGAAGCTACAAATATTGAATGGGGCTATAAAATGAAATCAGACAGAGCTTCATTTGATTTCACCTATTTTACAACTGAATATGACAACCTCCAAACAAGTGTATTTGATGGTGTATTAGGTTTTAAAGTTGGAAATGCTTCAGCTGCAGAATTAGATGGTTTCGAAATGCAAGGCAGGTATCTAATTACTGATAACTTAGAATTCTACGCCTCTATGGCTAGTCTAGACTATAAATTTACTGATTGGAAAGACAGTCAGTGCGCATACAAGGAACCAGCCACAAATGGTATTTATTGTGACAGAACTGGCGCTAGTGTCATTCTTGCGCCTGAAGACACAGCTAATGCTGGTTTTGCATACGATACTGTTTTATCAAATAGCTGGGTCTTTGATGCCAACTTAAATGTTGACTATTCATCAGAGTATTTCATCACTACCAACCTTGATAAAAATATCAAAGAAAGTGGCTATTCTAAAGTTGGGCTAGTACTTGGTTTAGAAAGTTCAGATGGTAAATGGAGAATTTCATTGATCGGCGATAACTTAACTGATGAGCGCATCAAGGTAGTTGGCGGAACTATTCCTCTTGCAAGAACATTTGTAAGGCTTGCTTCAGGCGGAGCCCTTGATGGAATAGCTTACGATGCTATCTATGCTAGACCAAAAAACATAGCTGTTAAGTTGGATTACAATTTTTAATCTGATTAGATAAGAATCTTAAAGCCTCACTTTATAGTGGGGCTTTTTTTTGCCTACAATCTTTTAATTAAAATAGCTGTTCCAGCCCCAGCTGCGCCGCTTGTGGCAACAATACCAGTTGTTAGATCTTGTCTTTCTAACTCATCAATCAGTGTCGACATCATGATAGAACCAGTTGCTCCCATTGGGTGGCCAAGCGCAATACAACCACCATTAACATTTAGTTTTTCATCCCCTATGTTTAATTCTTGCTGACAATGAATCATGGTCGAGGCAAACGCTTCATGTATCTCAAATAAATCTACGTCTGCAACTTTAAGGTTATTTTGTTCAAGTATTTTTTGTGTAGCCAACATACAGCCTGATAAAACTAGCAAAGGATCATCATTAACAGTAACAACAGAAATAATTTTTGCTCGAGCAATCTGCCCATTTTCTTGAATTTTTTTATTTGAGAGTAGCGTCATAGATGCTGCATCTGCCATTGCAGGAGAATTGCCTGCGGTATGCACATGAATAATTTCTTTCAAGTCAGGAAAAAGATTGAGCTGAGCTTGATCTACGCCCTGCTCACCTAATTTCTTAAAGCTTGGATCAAGCGAGGATAAGCTCTCAAAAGAGGTATCTGGCCTAATGCATTCATCTTGATGGCAGTTTATCGATTTTTGCTCGTTGAGGACTGTGACAATGGATTTAAAGTGACCATTCTTTTGTGCTTCGGCTGCTCTTTGTTGAGACTTAAGCGCTTGCATATCTACTTCACTTCTAGAGATATTAAAAAGACTGGCAATTAGATCCGCGCCACTCCCCATTAAAAAGATTTTTGCTTGAGTTGCTAAAGTAACATCACTCCAAATTGCTGCATTATCTGAAAGCATAGGAACTCTAGACATCATCTCTATCCCCCCAGTAATTACATTGTTAGCTTGTTGAGATTGAATTTTTAAATAGCCAAGGTTTATTGCATCTAGGCTTGAAGAACAAAATCTATTAATGGTTAAGCCTGAAATTGAATCAGGGTATCCGGAAAAAAGGGATGAGCTTTTTGCAATATTACCTGCTTGTTCTCCGTGCTGTGTTACACAACCCAAAATAACCTCATCAATAGAATTTAGATTTAAAAAATTTTTCTGCTCAATGTCCTTATACAAGATATCCAACAACTCATATGGGTTAAGTTTATTAAGGCTGCCTTTATCATTGGCGCGAGCTCTTGGAGTTCTTGTGGAATCAACAATGAAAACAGGGTTCATGGAATTATTTAGTTAGTTCGTTTTTCTGTGCCCAGGTTGCATGGGTTCCTGAGCAAATATGATGAGGCAATGGAATTTCACACACAGGTCCGTGTTCAATATTTTTAGCATCGAATAACAAACATGCAGAACTTTTTTCTTTAACATCATTGCTAATTGTTACTAAGTAACCATCATCCTCGTCGGTAGAATCTGTTCTTGGTGCAAAACTCACTTCGCTAATAAAGACGTGGTCCTCAAAAACATATTTACTCGAAGATTTACTGTGATGGTCGAATTTGGTGAGGCCATCAAAAGTAAAATGTCCTTTGGTAGGGATCATGCTGTAGGTATATCTATGCTCAACTCCAGCAACATGCTGATTGATGACTCCGAACTCTATTGTTGCATCATCAATATCTTCTTCGCTGGTAACCCCTGTTTTTAAATTAAACTTCCATCGGTGCAATCTAGGCTTTAGTAAAGAGAAATCTAAAAAAGCCATCATGCGCTCTAAACCAGGAGGTGCATCTATATAATTTTCTGGCCATGGATGTTCTTGAAAATACCCTTCTAGAATAAGCTCATCTCCTACTTCGTATGCATTGTTCCAATGCAGTACGTATGTTGGATCAGCTTCAAACCATTGAATATCTTCTGGATTGCCATACCTAGGAATAACCGCAAACCTTGATGGCAAATCATGCAATCTTGTTGCATGCACACCTTTTTTTAGCATCTCTTGATCCCAAAAAAGTGGCAAATCATTAATGATGGAATAATTTTTACTGAATGCCATATCATGCGGCAGTCTTGGACCGGGCAATTCAATGGGAACAAAATGCTTAAGGTTTTGGTTTTTATCAACCACTCCATAATTTAAATATGGAGCTTGTTTTGAGTAGTTAAAAAACATTAGCTCGCCAGTTGCTAAGTCTACCTTGGGATGTGCAGATAAACCTCCAACAGGCACCCATGATGCTTTTCTTTCAGTTTCAAGGGTGTATGGATCTAATTGGTATCCTTCTCCACATTGATAAAAAGTTGAAAGCGCTTCTCCCCCATGAACTGTTATGTCTGTAGACGATGAATCCTTGATTCCACCTTGTGCACCCCAGCCAGGAAGTGTGGAAGAGCCAGTTCTTTCCATGAGGCCAGCCCACATGGATTTCTGCATTTCTTGCTCCACCAAAAAACCTTCTGTGCGAACAAATTTATTGGTGTAGTTTGCCCTTCCATTATTAAAATTAATTGAATGGATCATGCCATCTCCATCAAAGGGGTGAAAGCGACCTATTGGCTCATGGACTTGGTTTTCTGTATTTCTAAAATAGGATCCTTCAATGTCTTCAGGGATGTCGCCTAATGCTTTTAAATCAGTGACTTGGTACTCATCATAGTTTGGAACCCACGCATCTTTTAGATAAGGGTGATCATACGTTTTAATTGTTGGTTTAATTGTATTTGTCTTCTTAACTTCCATGGTCACCCCTTAAAAAACTCTGTTTCGAGTTCCTTTACTATAGATTCTACGCTTTCTATTTTCTTAATTAAACCAACCCCTTGCCCAGCTGACCAAATATCTTTCCATGCCCTAATCTTATCCTGTGAGGCAGATACGTTGAAACCATCCAGATTAGAATCCAGGTTATCAGGATCTAGATTATTTTTAATGATGCTGTCTTTCATGTAATAAGCTTGCGCACCAGTAAAAAGATTTGTCATTCTTAGATCATTATAATTTGATTGAATAACCATTTCTTTGTATTCATCCACCGCTTGACTTTCGGTGGCCGAAATAAACCTTGTGCCCATATAGCATAGATCTGTATTCATTAATTGAGCTGCTTTGATGTGATCTCCAGTCGAGATTGAACCAGCCAAAACGATGATGCCATCAAAAAACTCTCTGACATAAGAACTAAATGCAAAGGGCGACAGATTACCAGTGTGACCTCCTGCTCCATGACAGATAAGAGCCATTCCATCTACATTCATTTGTGCGCATTTTTTTGCAAAGTTAATATTGTTTACGTCGGCAATAACCTTTCCTCCGTATGCATGGACTTCCTCGATAACTCTCTCTGGGCTGCCAAGTGCAGTAATTACTATCATTGGTTGAAACTGCTTGACCAACTCAAGTTCTTCATCAAACCGATCATAGGTCTTGTGAGTAATCATGTTAAAAGCCCAAGGGTTTGAAGTAGATGCATTAATTTGCTGCATCCATTGCTCAAGCTCTTCGGTGGTTCTTGCATTTGGACCGGGAAAGGATCCAATTAATCCTGCATTGCTGCTAGCAATGACAAGCTCAGGGCCTGAAACTAAAAACATTGGAGCAACAATAACGGGCAACCGTAATTGATCAATTATCTTACTAGTTTGCATATAAATATTTAAGACTTTTCAGTTCAGTTTAGTACAAGTTTCAATTTATACCCACTTAGCTTTTTCTTTTCAATCAAGTTAAATCGTGCATATAATTAAGTCATGCAAGAACGTGTATATATATTAGGGGGATATCAGTCTGACTTTGCGCAGAACTGGTATAGAAATGAATTGGATCTTATGGATGTCTTTCAAGACACCATCTCAAAAGGATTAAGCTCTGTTGATTTGGAACCAAAAGACGTGGATGTTGCGCACGTAGGCAATTTCACAGCTGAGCTTTTTTGCAATCAAGGCCATTTGGGTGGTTTTTTTGTATCTTCTCATCCTGATTTTTTTGGTTTGCCTTCCTCCAGACATGAGGCAGCATGTGCTTCAGGAAGCATTGCAACATTAGCCGCCTGTGCTGAAATAGAATCTGGTCGTTATGAACTTGCAGCAGTTTTAGGTATTGAGCAAATGAAAAATGTTTCGGGTGAGCAAGCAGCTCAGAATATTGGTGGGCCTGCCATGCGATCTGGCTTTGAATGTCAGGGAGTGAAGTATCCTTGGCCTCATATGTTTAGCGAGCTAACAAATGAATATGATAAGAGGTATGGCATTGATGAAAATCACCTTTCTAGAATTTCAGAAATTAATTTTGGCAATGCTAAGAAAAATCCAAACTCTCAAACACGCGGTTGGACTTTTGAATCTGATACTTTTACAAGATCAGACCATTCAAATCCAGTCATTGAAGGCAGAACAAGGAAAATGGATTGTGGCCAAGTAACCGATGGTGCTGCGATCATCTTTTTAGCAAGTGAAAAAAAAGCAAGGGAATATGCTAAGGCTCAATCTATCCAACTTGAATCAATTCCTTACATTAAGGGGTGGGGACATCAAACTGGTCCAATTACCTACCAAGAAAAAATTGATTTTAGTCAGAAAAAAGATTATGTCTTCCCTCATGTAAAAAAAGCCATAGATGACGCTTTTACCAGAGCAAATATGCAAGGCGTTAGTGATGTGGATGGCATAGAAACTCACGACTGCTTTACTTCAACTGAGTATATGGCAATAGACCACTTTGGCATTACAAAACCTGGCGAAAGTTGGAAAGCAATTGAATCTGGAGAAATTGAAATTGGTGGAAAAATCCCCATCAATGCAAGCGGTGGCTTGATTGGCTTAGGGCATCCAGTTGGTGCAACGGGCGTAAGAATGTTATTGGATTGCTTTAAGCAATGCACCAACAATGCTGGTGACTACCAAATTGAAAATGCAAAAAATTTATCAACTCTTAATATTGGTGGAAGCGCAACAACGGTAGTAAGTTTTGTAGTTGGAACTCCTTAACTAAAAAGTTCCTTAAGCTCTCTTCTTAATACTTTTCCAACTGGGTTTTTAGGCAGCGCATCTATGATTCTTAAATCTTCAGGCAGTTTATATTTTGCGATTTCTTTTGCTTTTAGGTAGTCAATAATGTCTTCCAAAGAAATCGTCTCTCCTTTGGCTAGCACTGCAACCACACCAACTTTTTCACCAAGTATTTCATCTTCGTAACCGGTCACTGCCACTTCTAATAATTTTGGGTGTGAGCTGAGCAGATTATCCAGCTCTTCTGGTGAGATATTCATTCCACCTCGGATAATTAAATCTTTGCATCGTCCACAAAATTTATAATACTTCTGTTGCGTTTCTTCAGGAGATATTTCAAATAAATCTCCCGTTCTGAAATAACCCTCATCATCAAATACTTCTGCATTTGCATCAGGAGCATTCCAGTACCCATCAAAAACAGTTGCACCTGAAATCAGTAACTCACCTGGCCTGCTAGATTCTTGAATTTCTTCATTAGTTTCAACATCAACCAGCTTGGTACGGACTAGCTTTGAAACAGGGTTGCTCCAATCCAAACCTTCGACACCGAAACGAGGAAAATATTTTGCCCTTAAGTTTGGGTCTTCAATCTCATTCCTAGAACTAAGAAGGGTTGCGCCTTCATTAGAACCAAAGATATTTTGAACAGTTAAATTATATTTATTCTGAAAAGACTCAACCATCCATTCAGATAAAGGCGCCCCACCGCAGCCGATAGACCTTAAGCTGCTAAAGTCCTGCTGATCAAGAATGGCTGGATTGTTTAAAAGCATGTTCATAATTGCTGGAGGCGCAATTGTATATTTAACTTTTTCATCGGTAATTTGCGCTAAAAAAACATTTAAATCAAAGGGATGGTGCTGAATGAGCTTGCCTTTGCAGAGCAACCAGTTAAACAAAAAGCCGCCTATGCTTGCCATATTAATCATGGGGAAGGGATTTAAAAGGGTATCCCCCTCTTCTGTCTCAGAAACAAATGCTGCAGCTTTTGCCATGGGCAACCAAAGATTATGACTTCTTGGTACCCCTTTTGGTGTACCGGTTGTCCCTGATGTCCAACATATTGTGAAAATATCATTGGCCGATGCTGGATTGTCATCAGCATAGGATTGCTGGTCATTGAAGGATTGCTCGGACGGCTGGTATTGATGCAGATCAATAAAACCATCGATGCTGCCCAATGAAAAAGTAAGCTCACCATTATTAAAAATAGTGGAAAATTTCTCAGCATGACTATTTCCGTTAAAAGTTTGAATGCTAATAAAAGCCTTAGGGTTAGTTTCATCAATAATGCTTGTAATTTCATACGCGCCATACTGCATTGGAACAGGAGAACAAATTACTCCCAATTTTGATAACGCTAAATAAACCATGGGGAGCTCAACGACATTTGGCAATTGAACAATTGCAATGTCATCTTTTCTCATGCCTTGTTCGAAGAAGGAACCTGCATACCTCTCAACTGTTTCATGAATTTCCTGATAAGTTAATCTTTTAGGAGAGTCTCCAGTAATATTGGGTCTATTTTCTGGATCAACAAGCCCTTCCTGATCTTTGCATTGAGCTAAAGCATCTTGAAATAAAGAATAAAGGGTGTCATTTCCCCACCAACCCTTGTCAGTAAAATCTTGGATCCTTTTTTTATCGCTTAATATCATTTTAATTCTTGTGAGTTGTAATATTTAATTTTAACTTACTATATTAATTATCATCTCGCCAGAACAATAAATTTTCTTCAAAAAAAATTTTCATTTGTGGTTCCTTTGGTATGATTATTTTATGAGTGATAAGCAATCTAAAATAACTCGCGGTCTTCATTGGACAACAATTGCTAGTGAGAAATTACTTTTAGCCATTATTGGTATTGCAACATGCATTGCTTCTGCTCTGTATATTTTTGATATGGTCTTGGCGCAGGCAATTACTTTGCCAGATCTATTTATGCTATTTATCTACGTTGAGATCATAGGCATGGTGGGCGCTTTTTACAGCACCAATAGAATACCGGTAACGCTTCCAATCATCATTGCAATTACTGCATTATGTAGACTTATTGTGATGCAAAGCAAAGAGATGGATGCTTGGGTAGTTCTTGGTGAAGCGAGTGCAATATTAGTCTTATCGATTGCTGCATTTATAATGAGTTTAAAAGATAAAGTCAGCCTTGAGAAAATTAAAGATTTAAGAAATTCAATTAACAAAGACTAGAAAAAATTTAGCTTAGCCTTTAAAGCTAACTAAAAAAATTTATGCCGCCGTATACCTTTCATCAAAGAGTGGAAAATTTATATAAATCATATTTTTCTGATCATGAAGCTGTTGCAATTAACATTGAGGGAGATGCAATCAAAATTTTTATCGTTGATGAAACTAATGTTGATTCAGCATCCCTGGAATTAAAAATAAATGAAAGCTGTCATGTGATCACTTTTTGGGATGGTTACTCTCAGTCTGAAATAATAGAAGTTGTTAGCGAAAAGGACGCCTCAAAGACTCTCAAACGCTTCATGAAAAAGCTAGTTAAGGTAATTAATCATTAAATGAAAAACCTAATTAAGAAAACATTTAGAAAGTTTTTTCAAGACAATCCAAGCAAGCTATCTACCAAAGCTTTAGAGCGCGCGAGCAAAATGGAAAAACCTAGAGCGGGCACCCCACATGATTGGGAAGATTACGAAAAATATCTTAAAGAGTTTGAAAAAAACAATTAATTAGAAATTAAGCTGATATCTTTGATCGCAAGATCCACTGCAAAGTCTCTGCCAAAACCTGCAATACTTAAATCTCTAATGTTCTTTGCTTTCATGGACGCAGCAGAAAACCCTGAACTTCTTTTTAAGTCTTTAAATGAAATTTGATACTCTTGCCATTGTTCAGTTACGTCAAATGATTGACTGAAATAAGACCAAGGCGGGATTTTAAGACCCTTAAGGGTTACATGTATTTCATAGGTTTCATTGTTTCCTTTTGCCCTGAACTTAATTCCTTGGAAATCATTGCTGCTAATATCCACTCTATTAGAGAGCCTAACAAATCCACCATTGTTATCTGTTGAAACATTTCCAGTCATGAAGAAAACACCGTCAGAATGTCTGATGCTTAAATTCGATACACCGCCCATTACTTGATCAGTTACACCCTGCCATGTACTAGGGTCATTGAGTGGTTGAGCAATTAAATTCATTGACGCTAATGTTAAAAAAAAAGTGAGAAGTTTCATATAGAATCCATTAAAGAGTTAATCTGTATCTAGCTTAAGCTGTCTTAAAAAAATTTAAAGCGGCCCGTCAAAATTAATTCCGACTTTGCTTAGTCTAGATATCAATGAATGCCCTAGCCCAGAAGCAGAAGTTAAAACTCCTCCATATTCTGATCCACCGGGAAGGCTGTCTTCATCTTCAAGCAAGCACAGTGCGCACTCTGAAACTAACTTTGATGTCACTTTGTAGCCTGGGTCGCCTTTGCCGCTCATATTGAAAACTGATTTCATGCCATCTTCTGTTTCAACAATAAATTTACAATCAAACCATCCGTTTTCTTGAACAGCTTCTGAAGGTCCTTCTCCCGGTTTTGGTAAAAATGGTTTAACTAATTTCTTTAATGGAGACAAAAGCACCAGAACAGAGATTCCAGTAAGCACCAGTGATTTAAAAGCACTGAACCAGCTCTTATGAAATGCATGCTCTTGATAAGTAAAATCTGTGCCATAAGATTCCTGCCTCAAAGCCAGCAAAGCTTCAGTTCTTCTAACAACCCTAGTATTTGCAGTGGCCATGATAAAAGGAGCTGACCATGCATCAATCTCAGGCTTCTTTGCAAGGCCAACTCTGTCACTGCTAAGTTGCTTCTGCTCCTCGGTATATGAATCTTGAGGATTTAATAAGAAGGGATCCGTGAGATCATCACCTAAATCTAGCTCACTCATTGAGAACATTGTCTCAAGAGTGCCGCCTGAAGCGCCGCCTTCGTATGAATGAAATGATTCAATGCGTTTTATTGGCTTATTCAAGCTTTTAGCTGAATAAAAAGCTCCTAGATCCGAGGGAATTGAGTCAAATCCACATGAAGGAATAATTCTGATGCCTTTAGCATTTGCTTCTTCATGGTGCTTTGCTATTAACTCTTTGACCCAAAAATTTTCACCCGTAATATCTACATAATGTGCGCTGTTTTTAACGCAAGATGCGACCAATTTAGATCCGTATCTATGAAAAGGACCAGTAGTAGATAGAATGACTTTTGCTCTTGAGGTTAAAATATCCAAAGCATTCTCATCATCTGAATCAGCAATTAATATTTCAACTTCAGCGGCGTGACTCTTAGCAATCACATGAAGTTTATCAGAATTTCTACCTGCAATAGCCCACTTAACACTGGTACCAAGAGACTGAAAATATTTAACGCACAGCTGACCAGTAAAACCAGTTGCCCCATAAATGATAATATCTATATCTTTTTTCATAATCAAAGGAATATAACATGGCTCCAAGAAGAACTTTAAAAAAATTGGAAAGGCTCAATATGAGAAAGTTATTATCAACCCAACCCGCACATCTTGATCATAGAAAACCAAAGGTGAAGCTCTGTCTGCATTAATGCTAATGATTTGTGTGCCCACAGCCCAATTATCATTGATTGTATAGCTCGCTCCAAAAAGAGCTAATAGTGAATCCCCATTAAGATCCCCTTGCAGTGTAGATGATAATGTAAGGTCGCTTTTAAGCAATATATTGCTGTACCTCATTAGCCAACTACCAAATATACCTTCATTGACAAGCTTTTGCCCAATTAACAAGCCCTCGTCTTCGTCAAGCATCTTTTGCGCTTGAATGCTCAAACTTAAGCTTTGATCGTTATCAACCGCCCATTCAAAACCAAACGAAGTGCCAATTTGATCTTTTTTTAAGTCTAGCGGCGAAGAGAGAGCAGTGGTTCCAAGAAAGTTAAAGCTATCTGTCAAAATATTGTGGCTAAGAGCTAGATCAAAATTGAGCAGCAAGCGACCAATTGCTCGATTAGCGCTAAAACCCAGTAGTAAAAAATCATTCTTTTTTGCAATGGCGTTACCGATTTCTGCAACCGGGGCATCATAGCTTAATTGATTTTCATAAAGGTAAGCTGCCATAAAACTTATATCGCTTAGGTCGAATGATTTTCTCCACTGGGTTCCCACTTCAGCAAGAACCTCCCCGCCTCTCTTGTAGTCAGTCATATTAAATTCAGGTTCGAAGAAAAAAGGACTGCCACGGACAGGTTTTGGATTAAACTCAGGATAAAGGTTTATAAAACTCGACCAATTACTAGCTTCTCCAAAATAATCCCAAACTAACATCCATTGATTAAGGCGAGCATCTTCAATATCAATGATGGTGAAGTCCCTGTATTCATAATGATTTATCACATCAAGAACAGAGTTACCTACAGCCTCTCCCCATACAACTGTCTGTCTCCCAAATTTAATGCTGTGCTGATCAAAACTTCTCTGTATGAAAAACTCATTTATACGATATTCATCATCAATTTTTTTATTATTAGCCTCAAACTCGTAATCATGTTTCCAGTAAGTCCTTGATTGCCCACTTGCTTGAATGAGCCACCCTGCTGCAAAGCTATTTTGATACCGAATATTAATACCTAATCGATTATTTTCTATATCTGCTTCACGTGGAAAGGAAAAACCAGGCTGAAGTTCCACAGCATGATTGTTAACTTGGCCATAGAATTGTTGGCTAACACTGAACGTAAAATCATCTAACCAAGAGTCTGTACTGTTACTGAGTTGCTCATCAAAAACATTATCAAACAGACTATCTTCGAGAAAAATTTCATCACTTACTGAAACTTCATTTTTAAGGTTTAGCTGCTTATCCGTTTGGGAATACGTCATTGGAGCCATCAATATTAAAATTAAGCTGCATGTTTTGTGGAGAGGCAACATTTTAAGCTAATAACTTCACTTTATTTTAATTGAACCCGGAGTTTCTCTAATTCTGTTTCTCTGTATGCTCCGTCATTGAGCGTACGCTGACTCAGAAATTCATCTTTAATGTTTAAGTCAGTATAAATTTCAATAAATGCCATATTGGACAAACGGTTAGTAATTAGATTCATCATAGTTAATGAGCGTGGCATCCATATAGAATTTACAAGCTCGACCCTTGAAGCCATAAGCCTTTTAACCTCCTTATCATACTGATCAAACATTTCAGAGCGCAAAACAACATATCTTGCTTTGTCTACATAATGTATTTGCCGGGAATAACGAGTTCTCTTCGCTCGCTCGTTATTTGGAATCATTTCAAGCTTCCAAACCTCTCGACCTGAAAGTTTTGTTTCTTCAAGAATGTTAAAAGTATATTCTTCAAGTTTTCCTGTTTTAGTATCCTCGGTGGTAAATTCAGAACCAAACAGTGATGCTGGTTCAGTGTCTTCGTCTGAATCTCCGCTAGCGAGGCGTTTGATCCTTCCAAGTGTTGATAGATAAAGCCAGGTTTCATTTTCTCGGCCCGCCTCATCATAGGTAAAGCTGAGCATGCCGATACCTCTTTCTGCAGCAGGCTCCAATGTGATAGTAACCACTTTGGTATCTTTAAGCTCCTTTCCGTAGTTTTTTGCTACAGACTCCAGAGATTTTACCCGAGGCCTGTCAGCGCAGGTTATGCGTCCATTGGTAACTCCAAACTTACAGCTCGAAAGTTGTATTCTGCTAAATGAGGAATCATTGGCCCGACGTTGAGTATCATCAACCAATTTCATAATGTCATAACCATTGAGATCTTTGGCAAGAGCACTGTTAAAGCAAGTCATAAAAAACATGATTCCAATCAATAATCGTAAACTTGCTAGACTCATCCTGCCGCCCTCTGGAAATCAATATTGGTGTTGATGTTTTTAAGACCGAACTTTGGTTTGAAAATTATAATCATCGCAGGAATAAGAAAAAGATCACAAAGCAATGCAACAAATATTGCCATGGAACCGAAAAAGCCAAGCTTTGCCATTCCCAGATAATCTGAAAAGCTGAGGACAGCAAACCCAAGTCCTATGATCATAGTTGTAAACATAACGGCCTGTCCCACCTCTTTTATTGAGCTGTCTAACGCTGAAGTTATGCTTCCTGTTTTACTTAATTCAACTCTATAGTGGGTCATAAAATGAATAGTGTCATCGACAGCTATGCCCAAGATTAGAGGTGCTATTAATAGAGTGTCGACATCCAAAGGAATGCCAAATAGACCCATCAAACCAAAAGCAAGGAAAGCTGGTATGGCATTGGGCACCATGCCCATAATGCCGCCCCCTAATGACCCTAGCGCAACAATCATAATCAGGCTAACTATTAACAGAGCTAAGGCAAAGCTATTGAATTGAGATGTAGCAATCTCATCAGCCATCACCATTAATGTTGCCATGCTGCCTGTTAAATTTACATCTAAATTTGGGAAATCTTTTTTAACATCCAAAAAAGTTTCCCGAACATCTAACGAAACATCATCAAAGAGTTCTTTGTATTCGTATGAACCTAGATTTTGGGCAGTGATACTTATGTGCGATCGGCTGTAATCATCTGAAACAAGGTTTCTTCGGTCTTCGGGGTTGGCGCTATTGAACATAAAAAGCAATTGTGAAATTGCTTGGTTTGAATCTGGAATTCTATAAAATTCTGGATCATTCTCATTCATGACCTGATTTGTATCTTTTATAATATTAGCGAGTGAATTAGTTCGCCCAATAATGTCAGGGTAACGGCTCTCAATGCGAGTTTGTAAATTATCTACAGCAGTAAGCAAGTTAGAATCAAGCATACCGTCAGTTATACTCGTATCTATCATTATTTCCATATTCTGGGCACCTGACATATTTTCATCAACCACCTCTATGGCAGTAGTAAACGGATGGTCAGCCTTAAACATTTCAGCAATGTTTGTGTCAATTTGAATTTTGGTTGCTCCATAAATGCAGACAATAAAGCCAAGCCCAAAAATAGCCAAGATTAGTTTGGGTGATTTTTGAACTATCAAGGGAACCTGGGCCAGAATTTCTTTTTGAGATTTGATGATCCAATACGTAAGACCGATTACAAAATTAATAAACGTTCCTAGCAATAGGCCAAGCGAGGCAAAAATTACCAGGGCAGCACAGGTTCCAAAAACCAATTTTTTTATAGAGGTTATAGAGCTCCACTTGACGCCCAATCTATCAGCTAGACTGGATTTTTCTGTGCTTTCTATCGCTGCTGGATGCCAGAGATCCAAAAGAACTGGGAGGAGGACTATTGTAAAAAAGAAAGCCAGAATGACTCCCAAAGCTGACATAACAGCAAAAACCTTGATTGGCTCAAGATTCGAGGTTGTTAAGACCAACACCCCTGCAGATGTGGTTAGGGTTGTAAGTAAAATAGCTAAACCAACTTTTTCATAAGCATGGGAAAGTGCAGCATGATGTTCTTGCCCATCATGTCTGAAATTAAAATAAGCACTCATCACATGGACGCAGTCAGCAATCCCTACGCCGAAAATAAGCAAAATCGTTAACGCGATCATTGTGGACACAGTAATACCCATCCAAACTGTTAATCCCCAACACCAAGCCACACTGAGGGCTATGGTGACCATCGACCAAACTAATGCGCTTCCGGAGCGGAATAAAACCCACAAGAGCAGAGAAAAAATTAGCACCATCAGTATGCCCAGGACGGCCATTTGATTGAGCACTCCTTGCATTTGCCCCATCATTGAAGGGGTGCCAACCGGGTAAAAGCTAAATTTATTTGTATATTTTTGATAAACCCCTGTAAGAGCCTCATCAAATGCAAAATAGGCTAATTGATCGGTGTCCTGAAATTCAATGTCTTGCACAACGGCCTTGTCGTCAAAAGTGAGATCAAAATTAGCGAAACTATCATCAAGCTCAATGCCAGCAATATCTACAACAGATTCATATCCTTCTACCGGGATTGTTCCGAAGTCTGTTTGAACCAGTATTGCCCCATACTTTCCGTTTTCTGAATAAAAAGCTCCTAAATAATCCTGTTGATTTAAAGCCTTGTCTTTAATTTTTTGAAGTTCAGTCTTGCTGTTTGGAAGTTGTCTAGGAATGAGCCTATCTGATCTTAACGTATCTCCAATGCTTTCTTGTACTCTAATGTTTGCAAGAGATTGGATTCTTCGAATATGGGAGAGCTCTTCCCATGGAAGTTCGGAATATTCACTTCTGTTGAGATCTCTCCAGTGCATAAGATCATCAGTTAGTTGCTGAGCTGCAATCAAAGATTGGCGAGAAAAAACATTGCCATCTTTAGGAGCATAAATTATGAATACCGAATCATCTCCACCAAATTGCCTGCGAAACTCATCGAGTGCTATCTGTGCTGGATTTTCTTTTTCTAGATAACTGTCCGTAGACATATCGAAAACAGTAAAGTTAAAGACTCCATACAATAAAAATGCTGAAGCGATAACCAAGGTAGATAGAACTTGCTTTTTATAGACAAGAATAAGGTTGGGAGCTTTCCCAAATAATTCTGTGAGCCTTAAAAGAATCCTATCCAAAACCCTTTCTCATAATTAAACACTTTAAGTATTTTGTACCTCTTGATTAATTATATTAGAAGCCTTGATCTTAAGGGAAATATTTTAGTGACTGTCTAAATAATCCTTAATAGCAAGCTTGTCAGCTTTCATGTCTGCTCTAAATGCATTAAAAAGCTTCTGCTTATGGTTTGGCATTAGTCCCTTAGACATATGTTTAATCTGCTGATAGAACCATGCCATTGCTCCAAACGCGTTGATGACTTGAACAAGAGTAAAGGGGCTTGATGGAGAAAGAATTGAAGGTCCAAGCGATAGAGTTTTCTCAAAACTAGGTAAGGCATCTAACTGACCCTCCATCATCTTTTTAATGCAATAGGGATCAGCGCATAAAGGTCTTCCAACTCCAACCATTTGACAGATATTACTTTGCAAAGCCCTCTCAATCCCATCTCTTGTTCGAAACCCACCAGTTACCATTAATGGCAAGGATACTGCCTTCCTTATATTGTTAGCATATTCAAGAAAATATGCTTCTCTAGCAATGGTACTCTCTTTTCTTTCTTCACTTCTGTCAGGGTTGATGCTCAGGTCGTCCGCTCCTATTTGCTTGGGTTGCTCATATGAGCCTCCTGATATCTCAATGATGTCTACGCTTGCATCTTCTAACATCTTAGCAACTTGTATGCTTTCATTAGCAGTAAAGCCACCTTTTTGAAAATCTGCAGAATTTAATTTAACTGAAATTGGAAAATCTGCTCCCACCTCTGCCCTACATCTTTTAATAATTTCCAAGTGAATCCTAGCTCTATTTTCTAGGCTTCCGCCCCATGCATCACTTCGGGTATTAATATCTGGTGATAAAAATTCAGATAAAAGGTAGCCATGCGCTGAATGAAATTGGACACCAGTAAACCCAGTCTCTCTAGCAATTCTTGCTGTGAAAACAAACCTATCTATTACATCCATAATGTCTTCTTCGGTCATAGGCTGAGGGATCCCATAATTACGACCAGGAATCTTTAATCCAACATTTGAAGGCGCCAAGGGTGAAGAATTTATTTCTCCTGGGGTTTGTCTGCCAGCATGAGAAATTTGCATCCAAAGCTGGGTATTATCTTTTGTTCCTGCCCCCGACCATGCTTTCAGAACATCAAATTGTTTTTTGTAGTTATTTTTATCAATCACAACATTTGCTGGCCCTTCTAAGTTTCTATGATCGACTTGAACATTACCGGTTAGTAAAATACCAACATCACCTTCGGCCCATTTCTTATATAAATTTACATGTCCTTGGTGAGCTAAATTATCCCCCCTTGCTATACGCTCGGTCATTGCTGCCTTGCAAATACGGTTTTTGATTACTTGACCACAAGGTAAGGTGAATGATTCATTCATTAAATTAGACATTAGGTAATTCTCCAAAAAATAACTATACAACTTAAAGGTAACTCGAGGTCAAGCTTTATATCTATGCGAATAATTAAAATGGTGGGCCCGGGAGGACTCGAACCTCCGACCAATGGATTATGAGTCCACTGCTCTAACCAACTGAGCTACAGGCCCAAAAATTATTCGTCTAGGAAATTTTTCAGGTGACTTGATCTGGAAGGATGTCTTAACTTTCTTAAAGCTTTAGCTTCTATTTGACGAATCCTTTCTCTTGTTACATCAAATTGTTTACCAACTTCCTCTAAAGTGTGATCTGTGTTCATTCCAATACCAAAACGCATTCTGAGAACTTTTGCTTCTCTTGCTGTCAATGATGAAAGAACATCATCGGTAGCAAAATGAAGGCTGCCTTCAGTTGCATTTTTTAATGGTGAATGAATCACTGTATCTTCAATAAAATCACCTAGGTTGGAATCTTCATCATCGCCAATGGGTGTCTCCATTGAAATTGGCTCTTTGGCAATTTTGAGAACTTTTCTTACCTTATCTTCTGGCATATCAAGCTCAATACTGAGCTCTTCAGGGGTTGGCTCTCTGCCCATATCCTGCATCATTTGTCTTGATACCCTATTAAGCTTGTTAATAGTTTCAATCATGTGAACTGGAATACGAATCGTTCTTGCTTGGTCTGCAATAGATCTCGTAATAGCCTGCCTAATCCACCATGTAGCATAGGTAGAAAATTTATAACCTCTCCTATACTCAAACTTATCAACGGCTTTCATCAAGCCAATGTTACCTTCTTGAATTAGATCTAAGAACTGCAAGCCTCTATTTGTATATTTTTTAGCAATCGAAATCACTAATCTTAAATTGGCTTCAACCATATCTTTTTTTGCCCGTCTCATTTTTGTTTCGCCCATAGACATAGCACGATTAATTTCTTTAATATCTTTAACGCTTAAGCCAACTCTTTCTTCGATTGACTTAATAGCTTTTTGAGCAATCACAACATCAGATTTAATGTGCTCTAAAGATTTTTTAGAATACTTCTTATTGCTCATCAGAGAGTCAACCCACTTAATCTTTGTGATGTTATCTTTGTACATAGCAATAAAGTCTTTTCTTGGAATTCTTGCAGACTTTACAAACAAAAATTGGATTCTCTTTTCATGCAGACGTATCTCGGCTAAATCGCTGCGAGCGAAGAATGCAAGATCCTCAAACATTTTTGGTGAGAACTTAAGGAATTTAAAAATTAATCCTAATTTTGAAAATTCAGCTTTGGCTTCTTTTGAATGTCTACCTTTAGAGCCAACAACTTTATGAGTCTTGTTAAATTGACGTTTCAAATTCGTCATACGTCTTTGAACTTCTGCGAGATCTGGCCCGTTGTCTACCTCTTCATCACTTTCTTCTAACTGTTTGGCTTTTTCACTTCCCGGTCCAGCTGATGGAACTTCTTCCATTTCCTCTAAGAAACCAGTTAACAATTCGCTCAGTTTTTTATCTTCAGCCTTAACCAGCTCATAAAAATCAATGATGTGCTCAACAATGCCTGGATAATTAACACTTGCATCCAAAAGGTCACGCATGCCCTCTTCAATACGTTTAGCAATTTCAATTTCACCTTCTCGAGTCAGCAGGTCTACTGTACCCATTTCTCGCATGTACATTCTTACCGGATCAGTTGTTCGACCTGTTTCATTCTCCACTGCAGCCAATGCTTCGGCCGCTTGCTCAAGGGCAATATCATCCTGGTCATCTGATTCAGCTAACATTAATGTATCTGCATCAGGCGCAGTTTCATGGACTTGAAGACCCAAGTCATTGATCATTCCAATAATTTCATCAACCTGATCAGGATCAGAAATATCTTCAGGAAGGTGATCATTTACATCTGCATAAGTCAGGTAGCCTTGCTCGCGACCTTTCTCAATTAACTCTGCAATTCTTGACCCTTGTTTTTTTAGCTTATCCACTCAATGCCTCTTTTAATACGTTCACTCTATGTGATGTCAAATTCGATTTTTTCAATCTTGATTTGAACTTAATTTTTTTAACCAATTTCGATCATCATCAGTAATTTCTTGCTTTTTTAAGATGATTTGCTGTAAATCTCTTCTTTCTGCTGGCGCAATCGATCTGACATTATACTTGTCTTTAAGAATTTGCTCTCTATCTTTTTGATTTTTTAACAAAATATCCATGCAGTCTTGAATCAGTTTTAAAGCATTTTTTTCTGATAATTCAAGCCCAGCAACAACTGCTTCAGAAAAATATCCCTTTATTTGCTCTGATTCTAGGCTTTCTATAACTCGTGAAGGCTTGATATCTGGGGTTTGCTTGTATAAATCCAGAATCACAAATAAAAAATTGAACTTAGGATCTTCTTTCAATTCATCAAATATTGGTTGATCTGCAATCTTTGGAAAGCTTAAAAGCGCACTGAATATATTGATTACTGCTTTTACTCTCACAGGGGTGGTAGAGTTTGGTCGAATGCTTTGTGCTGAGGCAGATGCTGAAGATGAGATGGTTTGGGGGATATCCATGCTTTTGATATCCATGCCGCATAATTTAGATATTTCATTTGCATACACTTCTTTAATAACTGCATTATTTATTTTATTAATGACTGGTAGAGCGAAGGCTGCTGCTTGAGATCGACCCTCAAGAGTTTCTAAATTAAAGTCTTTAACCTTTGATAAAAAGTAGGTTGAAAGAGACATAGATTCATCCAAAAGTTTTTGAAAAGCTTTTAAGCCGTGCTCATTAATAAAGGAGTCTGGATCATGGCCTTGCTCAAAAAAGACGAAGTGGATATTAATATCTTCCCTGATAATTGGGAATGTATTCTCAACTGCTTTCCAGGCTGCTTTGCCACCAGCCAAATCACCATCAAATGCAAAAAATATCTTATTTGTGTATCGCATAATTTTAGCAACATGGTTCGGCGTTACAGCAGTTCCAAGCGTAGCTACGGCATTTTTCACTCCATGCTCATAAAGCCCTATTACATCCATGTAACCTTCAACCACAATCAAAGAAGCAATATTTTTTTCTGCATCTTTAACTTCAAATAAACCAAATAACTCATTAGATTTATTAAAAAATGAGGTTTCCGGTGAGTTTAAATATTTTGGTTCACCTTCATCAATAATTCTGCCGCCCATAGCAATAAAGTCACCTTTGATGTTTCTAATTGGAAAAATAACTCTGCCTCTAAATCGATCATAAAATCGATTGTCTTTTTTGCTAAATAAACCAGACTCATCTAACTCTTGGATTGGAGTATCGGGACCAAAATAATTAGCCAAAGCATCCCATGAATCTTGAGCATAACCAATGTTAAATTTCTTTGCAGTTGCGCCAGTAATATTTCTATCCTTTAAATACTGCACAGCCTTAGGAGCAGTTTTATTATTAAGATTTGATTGATAGAATTTCACAGCTCTTTCAACAAGCCCGCTTGGCTTGGTCTTTTCCTGCTTGCCGCCTTCGTATGGCACTGTCATACCTGCAGCGCTTGCAAGTGTTTCAATTGCATCTACAAACTCTAAATTTTCATACCTCCTCAAAAAATGAATGGCATTTCCAGATTCTTGGCAAACGAAACAATAAAAAAACTGCTTATCTTGATTGACAGCCATCGATGGGTTTGAATCATCATGAAATGGACAGAGGCACCAAAAATTAGATCCTTTTTTATTGAGCGGCAAGCGTCGCCCTATCACTTCCACAATATCGGTTTGATCTATAAGTTGATCAATAAAGCTACTAGGAATTGACATGATGCTCCATCCAATTATCTAAAAAGATTTTTGCAGCCAAATCATCAATTCTAACTTTCTTTGTATTTGATTCCATTAATTGCTTTGCTTCAAACGAGGTTAACCTTTCATCCACCATCTCGCAGGGGATATTGCTGATCATTTTTAGTTTTTTAAAAAAGGGTTCGACTTTTTTCATCATATCACTAGGAGTCCCATCCATGTTGAGAGGCTTTCCTACAAGCAATTGATCGGGCTTCCATTCCTCCAGAAGCAATAAAATAGTGTTCCAAATTTCTTTACCTTCCTGCTGAACATTTAAGACTAGCAACGGAGAGGATGTTTTGGTAATAGTTTGGCCAACTGCAACACCAATATGCTGGGTACCAAAATCAAAAGCCAAGATCTGCATAACTATGAGTTAGTAAAATTCCAATCTCTGATGATTTCAAGCTGCTGATAAGAGGCGATCATTTCTTCTGGAAAAGGTTGAAAAGGGCTTGATTGACGTAAAATTTTTAAAGCTAATTCATCTAATCTTGAGTTTCCAGAGGATTGCAAAATATCTGCAGCAATTAAATTACCCTGCTGGTCTATGACAGATTTAATCTGCACTTTAAAGTTACCTTGAATAATATCAGAAGTTGAGATCTCATAATAACCTGCAGTTTCAACTTTCCTTTGCCATGCATTCAAATAAACTGTTTCAAAACTTTCCATTGTTGAATTAGATTCTAGTCGCCTAACGCTAAACTGAGATTGATCTTGTAAATTCACATCCTGAGATACCATTGCGCCTTGTTGAGAGTTTTGTTTTATTAGCTCACGACCATCAAAAGAGCGACCCTCCATGTCGAATGCTCCATTCGCAAATTTAATATTTACTATTGCCTCTTCCTTAAATTCCCATGGCTGTTGGATAACCACAAAACTTACTCCAAAGATTGCAGTGGCGTGAAATATCAAAGAAACAAACATCGACTGCCTAAAGCCCCATCTTTGTATCCGCTGTTTATAAATAAGAGGTTGCATACTATAAGGACTTTAATAAGGCTTGAATTGGGTTTTGCTGGGTTTGAGTAAGAATTTCTCTAGCTCCTGTTGGGCTGGTAATATTAATCTCCGTTAAGTGATTGCCAATCATATCGATGCCAGCAAAAATAATGCCCTCGGCCAACAGCAGTTTTCCTATTTCTTTGCTAATAGCCATTTGTTCTGAATTTAATTCACGAGCTTCACCCTTGCCACCAGCTGCTAAATTACCCTTAAAGCTGCCATCTTGCGGAACTCTCGCCAAGGCAATTGGGAAAGGCTCTCCGTGAATAATGAGTATTCTATAGTCACCGTTATAAATTTCAGGAAGAAAATTTTGAACCATTACCATTGTTTGAAAATTATTGGTTAGTGATTTAAAAATTTCTAAGTGATCTTCAGATGTTTCATCAAATTTATATATTGAGTCGCCTCCCATGCCGTCAAGAGGTTTCAAAATAATAATTGGATATTTATTTTTAAAGACAATAAAGTCTTCTTCTTTGCATATCACCCTAGTATCAGGCATCCATTTAGCAAATCGCAGTGCAAATATTTTCTCATTAAATTTTTGAAGTGCTGCAGGCTTATTAATAACATTTGCGCCCTCAGACTCAGCTTGGGTAAGCATATGGAGCGCATTAATATAATTTTCATCAACTGGTGGATCTTTTCGCATAAAAATATTGTTGATATTTTTAAGCAGCATAGGAGTTTCAATTTTACTGCTATCCTGAGGATGGTTGTTTGGATCTTTGATCTCTGAAACTGTTGCAAAAGTTTGTTGGTCCACATAAGTGAGGTCTTTCATTTCGCACTGAAGAACTTGGCCGCCCAGAGCAAAAACCTCCTGCATCCACAAAACGGTTGTATCTTTCTTAGGCTTTAGTTCGGCCAATGGGTCGGTAATAAACAATGATGAGGTGCCATTCATTAACATTCTCCAAATAAGCTATGCAACTTTGATAGTGCTACAACTGGAGCCGTTTCTGCTCGTAAAATATAGTGCCCTGTTTTAAATTTTTTTAAATTTAGATTTTTCATGGCCTTGCGTTCATTGTCAGAAAAGCCTGATTCCGGTCCTGTAACAAATGTAACATTTGCAGCTGCTAAGTCTTTCTGGTCTATTATTAATTTATCAGCAATTGTATCAAGAACAAATACACTCTCTAAGCTACTGTTTGTTTTCATGCTAAGCATGCAATCTTCAAGAGAATCAAAATATTGAATTTTTGGCATGAAATTGCATTCAGACTGCTCGCAAGCATGAATAATTGATTCCTCTAATCGAGAGTGTAGTTTTGATAAATCTTTTTTTGCTAAAGATTGATCAAGCTGATGAGGTCTATAGACAGCAATAGAATTTACTCCTGTTTCAACAAGCTTTGTTGCCATAAACATAAAATTTTCTTTTTTAAGATATGGAATAACTGCTTGATAATATTTTTTATAAGGGTTCTCGATTAACAAAATATCTTCTACTTTAATGTTTAGAGATATTTTAGCGATTGACTCTATTGTTCCCTTCGCTATTGAGCCATGGCCGTCAAAGAGCTCTACGGGATCGGTAGGTCCAAGCCTTAGAACCTTGGCAAGATGATGGATTTGTTTTATGTTGGTGCACTGATACATTGGTGAGCTTATTTCAGAGCAAAATATTCTAGGACTTCTCATCAATTAATTATAGTTGGTATTTTTTTATTATGAGCCAAAGTCACATCATTCTTGTAAGACATGGAGAAGCAGCAGCTTCTTGGTCTGATCACCCTGATCCAGGTTTAAGTAAAGAAGGTGGCACACAGGCAAAAAATACAGGCAATGAGCTCAAAAATGAAACCCTTAAATACCAATTAATTTCTAGTCCTAAAAAAAGAGCTATTGAGACCATGGAAATAATGATTGGAGACGAAGACCAATCTTTTGCAATAGATCAGCAATTCATTGAGATACCTTCAGACAATGTGATGCCTGAGAAAAAGAAAAATTGGTTGATGGAAATCTTTATCACTCCAGTTGAAGATCTTCCTGAAAGCATTAAAGCTTGGAGAAACAATCTGATTAGGTGGGTAAATGAGGCTAATGGTGATTTCATAGTCTCAACACACTTTATGGTAATTAATGCAGTGGTATCCTCTCTCACTGGCAGCGAGGCAATTTCATATTTTCATCCTGGTTATGCCTCAAGAACTGAAATTTGGATGCGGGACGGGAAGCTAGAAAAGTTAGTCTTGGGAGATGCAAAAAAAACTGTAATTAATCTCTAAATACAGTTGAGCAATTTTTAATCAGCTGTAGAATTTATAGTTTGCAGCATAACCTCTACTAAATGACTCAACCAGTCTCAAAAACATCAAAAAATAAGCCTTTAAGCGAGCAAGTTAAAAAGGCGATGAAAAAATACTTCAACGCTCTTGGAGATACTGATCCTGCAAATGTTTATGAAATGGTTATGTCAGAAGTCGAACCGGAATTACTAAAAGCGGTCATGAAATACACCAATAACAATCAATCCAAAGCAGCCAGTGCACTTGGATTAAATAGAGCAACCTTAAGAAAGAAACTCCATCACTACAGCATTATAGAAAAGCCATGAATACCATCACCCCCAAAACAGCCCTAATCAGCCTTTCAGATAAGACTGATCTAGATGTCATGATTCATTTCTTGCTTGAAAATAAGGTAAAAATAATTTCCACAGGTGGGACCTATCAAGCTATTAAGAAAATTACTGATGATGTTTTGGAGGTATCTGAATTTACAGGGTTTGAAGAGATGATGGATGGACGAGTAAAGACATTGCATCCTAAAATTCATGCAGGAATCTTGGCTAGAAGAGATTTAGATATGGAAATTTTATCTGATCGTGGCTATGAAACTATTGATTTGGTCATTGTCAACCTATACCCATTCAAAGAAACCATTGCATCTGGATGCTCCTTTGAAGAAGCAATTGAAAAAATAGATATTGGCGGCCCTACAATGATTAGAGCCGCAGCTAAAAACTTTAAAGATGTGGCGGTGATATCAGATCCAAGTGATTACTCCAGGTTAATTCATGAATGGAAAGATCGGGATGGGGTTTCTTATGAATTTAGAAAAGAACTATCGCAAAAAGTCTTTCAGCTTATGGCTGATTACAACCTATCTATTTCAAACTATTTAAAAGATGTCTCAAATAATGTGCATCAGTATGATTTTGAGAAAAGTGTTTCTCTAAGATATGGAGAAAACCCCCATCAAACTGCAGATCTATTAACTTTTTCTAATCTTAAATATAAAAACATTGCAAACGCAGATGTGCTGCAAGGGAAAGAGCTTTCTTATAATAATATTGTTGATGCTGATGCTGCGTGGGAATGTGTGCGAGCTTTTAATGAGCCAGCATGCGTCATTGTGAAGCATGCTAATCCATGCGGAGTTGCAGAAGCAAATTCAATTTTTGAAGCTTATGATTTAGCCTTTAAAACTGATCCAACTTCAGCATTTGGCGGGATTATTGCTCTCAATAGAGAGCTTGATACAGAAACTGCAAAAGAGATCAATGCTCGACAATTCGTGGAAGTAGTCATCGCAACCAGTTTTGAGGACGGAGCTCTGGAAGAGCTAGCAAAAAAGAAAAATATGAGGGTTCTGCGCGTTGATCTGGCAGAAGATAATCCCTATCCCGGAGTCATTAAGAAAGTTTCAGGAGGGATACTGATTCAGAGTGATGATACTTTTGTTGTCCCTAGGGCTGACCTAAAATGTGTGACAAAAAGGGAACCAACCATTCAAGAGGTTGATGATTTAATGTTTGCATGGAGGGTTGCAAAATTTGTTAAGTCAAACGCAATAGTTTACGTAAGAAATAGACAGACTATTGGCATTGGAGCAGGACAAATGAGTAGAGTGATTAGCGCAGATATTGCTAATCTAAAAGCAAAAGAAGAAGGCCTAGAGGTGAAAGGTGCGGTCATGGCATCTGATGCATTTTTTCCATTTAGAGACGGCATAGATAAAGCAGCCGCAAGTGGAATTGCTGCAATTATTCAACCTGGCGGATCAATCAGAGATGATGAAGTAATAGCTGCAGCAGATGAAAATGACATAGCTATGATGTTTACCGCCACAAGGCACTTCAGGCATTAATAAGTGCAGGTTTTAGTTATAGGGTCTGGGGGTAGAGAACATGCCTTGGCATGGAAAGCGGCTCAAGATCATTCAGTGTCTAAAGTTTTTGTTTGCCCGGGAAATGCTGGAACAGAATTAGAAAAAAAAGTGTGCAATGTTTCGTTTGATGTAAACGATTTTGTTGCTGTCGAGAATTTTTGTACAAAAGAAAAAATTGCTCTAGTAATTGTTGGTCCAGAGCAGCCTTTGGTGGATGGGCTTTGTGATTATTTACAAAACAAGCAAATTAAAACCTTTGGCCCCTCTCAAGCAGCTGCTCAACTAGAAGGTTCAAAAACTTTTTCAAAAGACTTTTTTGTAAAGTATGGCATTCCTACTGCCGCGTATGCAGCTTTTGACCAATATGAAACTGCAAAAAAATATTTAGAGGATATTAATTACCCGACTGTTGTAAAAGCGGATGGTCTTGCTGCAGGCAAAGGCGTCATTATTTGCTCTAATCAAAGTGAAGCTGAGAAAGCTTTAGCAAGTATTTTTAAAGACCAAGCTTTTGGTGAAGCCGGAAGCAGTGTTGTGATTGAAGATTTTTTAGATGGAGAAGAGGCAAGTTTTATTGCAGTAGTAAGCAAAGATAAAATTGTGCCTCTTGCCACCAGCCAGGACCACAAAGCAGTTGGGGACGGGGATGTGGGATTAAATACTGGTGGGATGGGAGCTTACTCACCTGCTCCAATAGTGGACGCACGATTGCACCAAAAAATCATTGACGAAGTCATGCAGCCAACAATGCAAGGTTTGATTGCTGAAGGATCGCCCTACCTAGGATTTTTGTATGCAGGAATTATGATTAGTCAGGGTGAGCTAAAAGTGTTGGAATTCAATTGTCGATTTGGAGATCCAGAAACGCAACCAATTCTTTTGAGGTTGCAGTCGAGCTTGGTTGAACTATGCCTCGCGGCTATTGATGATGAATTAGATAGCTATCAAATTAAATGGTCAGAGCAACATGCATGCGGAGTTGTGATTGCAAGCACAGGATATCCTGAACGATACTCAACAAATCATGAGGTGCTGATTCAAACCTCAAATGAAATTGAGGCAAAACTATTTCATGCTGGTACAAAAATACAAAATGATAAAATTCTAACCTCTGGCGGAAGAGTCTTTTGTGCGACTGCATTAGGAGATAATCTTAAGGAAGCTCAATCTAAAGCTTATGATCTGGTAAACTCAGTATCGTTTGAGGGTGCGTTCTTTAGAAAAGATATAGGTTACAAGGGAATTAAATGAATCTAATAGATAATTTTATTAATGAATGTGATATTGCATTAAAGACTTTATCATTTAAAAAAAATGGGACGGGAAGATCCTATCCTGCAAATAATACTGCTCAAAATTTATCAAAAAAAGAGAAGGATTTGTCTGCTCAGCTTATGCGTGTGAATCTTGCTGGTGAAGTTGCTGCCCAGGCGCTCTACAGGGGTCAAGCCATGGTTTGCAAAGATCAAGAAATTAAAGCTCATCTTACTCAGGCTGGAGAGGAAGAAACGGATCACTTAATATGGTGCAAGAAACGCCTGGAAGATCTTAATGGAAGACCTTCAATACTCAATCCTCTTTGGTATGCAGGGTCTTTTACGATCGGCGCAATATTCGGAAGCTTTGGTAAAAAGACAAGCCTTGGATTTGTTGAAGAAACTGAGAAACAGGTGGTAAAACATCTTGAGAAGCACTTAGATAAAGTTTCAAAAAATGATATTGAAACAATAGAGATTCTAAAAACTATGAGGGCGGACGAGGATGAGCATGCTCAGGAGGCCTCTGCAAATGGAGGGGAAGCCTTATCTACTCCAACTAAAAAATTCATGAGTCTAACTGCTAAGGTCATGACTTCTTCTAGCTCTTATATTTAAAAAGAGTTCTTCATTAGGCTTTCGCCAATAAGGAAAGCTTTGATGTCATTTTCTTGTAAGTAGCTCATGTCTGCCTTAGATTTAATACCAGATTCTGCAATAAAAATGTTGCTTTTATGAAAACATTTTTTTAAACGGATTGAATTATTCAAATCTACTTCAAATGTTTTTAAATTTCTATTATTAACACCAATCAAAGCATTAGAAAAATGCTCTATGCGTTTGAGCTCAACTTCATCATGAACTTCTATCAAGTAATCAAGCTCAAGTTTTTCAGCTAGCTCTACGAAAGTTGAGAGTTGATGGTCGGAAAGTATTGAGACAATAAGCAAAATACAGTCTGCACCAATAAGCTTAGACTCATATATCTGATATTCATCAATCATAAAATCTTTTCTTAAAATGGGCAGCGAGGTAATTTCTTTTACATCTTGAAGGTACTGCATGCTGCCCATAAAAAAATCTTCTTCAGTCAAAATTGAAAGTGCTGATGCCCCAAAAGCTTCATAGTCTTTTGCTTTTTGAACTGGGTTAAAATCATGAGCAATAATTCCTGCGCTGGGTGAAGCTTTTTTAATTTCTGCAATAATGGCTTTATCTTTGTTTTCAAGGCTGCTTGCAAATGACCCTTTAGGGAGCTTCCTCGCACTTAATATCTGTTGTATTTCCTCAAGGGATTGCTCTGCTTTTCTTGTGACAAGCTTGGCTCGGGTACTTTCAACTATTTTCTGGAGAATGCTCATTAGCTATTAGAAATCCTTACATATGCAGCTAATTTATCTGCCGCCATGCCATTATTCATAAGCGTAAATGCGAGCTCAACTCCATCTGAAATGGAATCTACTTTTTGCGCAAGATATAAAGCTGCGCCAGCATTTAGAGCAATCATGTCTTGAACTGCAGATTTCTCTCCTGCAAAAGCTTCTCTAATAAGCTGCAAACTGTCATCAGGAGATTGAGCAGAAATTTCAGAAAGCTTACCTAGAGATAATCCAAAATCTTTTGGTGAAATTTCATACTGGGTAATTGTTTTATTTTTTAATTCGGCTACATAAGTGGAGCCAGTTATTGTGATTTCATCCAAACCGTCAAAACCATGGACAATCAAAGCATGATCCATGGAAAGGTTTTTTGCCACCGAAGCAAATGTTTGGACTAGTTCCTTTTGGTAGACGCCCAAAATTTGTCGCTTTGCGCCACATGGATTTGTGTGAGGACCAAGTAAATTGAAGATCGTCTTTTTCCCTATTTTTTGTCTAGCTGGCATGACGTATTTCATTGATTGATGGTGCAAAGGTGCAAATAAGAAAACAAACCCAACTCTTTGAAAAATCATTTCAAGCTTTGCTCTGTCATGGGTAATGTCTGCGCCAGCTGCCATTAAAAAATCAGCGCTTCCTGATTTACTTGAAACAGCTTTATTACCATGTTTTGTAACGGCAGCACCACCTGCAGAAGCAACAAAAGATGATGCAGTAGAGCAATTAAAAGTATGAATGCCAGTCCCTCCGGTGCCGCAAGTATCAATATGATCCCCATCCCCCAATAAAAAAGTAAGAGATTTCTCTTTCATAACTCTTGCTGCAGCAGTAATTTCTGTTTCTTTAATGCCTTTATCATTTAATGCAAGCAAAAATGATTCAATAGCAAGATCATCAACCTCACCTGTCATAATTAATTCAAAAGCTGATTGCATAGAGTGAAAATCAAGATCTTCCTTGTTCTGAACTTGGGCGATGAAGTCTTGAATCATAAAGCTAAAAAATTGTTAATGAGTTGCATGCCATGATCAGTATCAATAGATTCAGGATGAAACTGCACACCAAAAATAGGTTTAGTCTTATGCTCGATGCCCATAATAATATCGGGGGAATCTAGGATGGTGCATGTGACACTCAATTCCTCTGGTAAAGTTAAATTATCAATTATTAAGCTGTGGTATCTAACCACCAAAAAAGAGCTAGGTATATCTTTGAATAAGCCCTCGCCTGAATGTTGAACTTCTGAAGTTTTGCCATGAAAAATTTGGGGAGCCTTAATAATTTTTGCGCCAAAGGCTGCGCCTATAGATTGATGCCCCAAACAAACACCCAACAATGGAACTTTTGAATGTTGTACTAGTTGAACAGAAATACCAGCTTCATTTGGCGTACATGGGCCTGGAGAAATAACAATTTTTTCTGGCTGCAAAACATCAATATCCGAGAGAGTCACCTCATCATTTCTTTTAACAATTACCTCATGACCAGATTCACCAATGTAATGCACTAAGTTATAGGTAAAAGAATCGTAATTATCAATAACTAAGATCATAAAATCATTTCCATGGCATCCATAAAAACTTTTGATTTTTGCCTACATTCCAGCCATTCACTCTCAGGCATGGAATCAGCTACAATCCCTGCTCCTGCACCCACGTGAATAATTTTATCTTTGATAACAGCTGTTCTAATTGCTATGGCTGTGTCCATGTTGCCATTCCATCCTATGTATCCAATCGCTCCCCCATAAATACCTCTTGAGCTTGGTTCTAGCTCATTAATAATTTCCATTGCTCTAATTTTTGGAGCTCCTGATAATGTACCAGCAGGTAACGCAGCTTTCAGCACATCAAAATAACTTAATCCGGCAGTCAATTTACCAACAACATTAGAAACAATATGCATAACATGTGAGTATTTTTCTACGATCATTTTGTCAGTTACTTGCACGGACCCAATCTTAGAAACTCTTCCAACATCATTCCTTCCCAGATCAATTAGCATCAAATGCTCAGCGATCTCCTTGGGATCAGAAAGTAAGTCTTTTTTATTAGATTCATCCTCTTGAGAATTTTGTCCTCTTTTCCTGGTACCCGCCATCGGCCTGAGTGTTACCTCTTGGTCCTCCAAGCGCACTAAAATTTCAGGTGATGCGCCAACAATCTGACACTCATCAAGATTAAGGAAATACATGTATGGCGAAGGGTTAAGTTTTCGAATTGCTTGATATAAATGAAATGGATTTCCAACAAAATCAGCAGAAAAGTCTTGGGCTAAAACAACCTGCATGACATCCCCTTCTGAGATATATTCTTTGATTGTATTGACTGAATCTATATAGTTTTCTTTGGTAAAATTCGATTTAAATTCGAATGTATTAGTAATTTCTTTGAAATTAACAACCGATGAATCTGTAGGGCCAATAATTAAGCTTTCTATCTCATCAAGTCTACTTTGAGCAAAGTCAAAAGTCATAGTTTTTAGGCATGCATTAAAAATAATTTGCGTAGTATTATTTGAGTTATCAAAGATGACTAATTGTTCAGCTTTTACCAAAAAAATATCTGGCATATGTTCTTCAAATTTAGAGTTTTTATTGGGCAGCGTTGCAATTTTATTTTCAGCATACTGAGAACTCTCATATGCAAAAAATCCTACATAGCCTCCGTGAAATCTTGGCATATTTTCTAAATTGGGAGAATGATGCTGTGTAGTTATTTCCTCGACTGCCTGCAACGGATCTTCAGCTTCAAAGGAGTTCTGAATGCCGTCAATCGAAGTCTCTATCAAATTTCCAGAAACCTTGATTGTATCTAGGCAACCAAAGCCAATAATTGAATACTGAGCCCATCTCTCTCCCCCTTCAACTGACTCAAGTAAAAAATTATTCTTTATGTCTGATATTTTTTTAAACAAAGATAAAGGAGTTTCTCCAGGTGCTGAAATTTCTCTCGCCAAAGGAAGCACTGTAAAACTTGCATCTGTAAAATTTTGATACTCTTGTTTGGTAATCATTTATTTTGCTAAAAATTAATTCTGTCGCCAATGGCTACTTTATTTTGTAAAAACCATCCCTGATTGACTTCCACGGCCATTCTTACATTTTTTCTAGAGCATATGGACTCTTCAGAGAATGGGACCATATCATATATTTCTTTGATTCTTCCATCTGCAGATAGATAGGCAACGCTCAGGGGAATTGATGTGTTTTTCATCCACATGCAATGCTTTTTGCTTTCAGGCCAAATAAAAATCATGCCACTATTTAGTTTTAATTCCGATTGGAACATCAGGCCTTTGCGTCTGGACTCATCGGTATTTGCCACAACTAATTCTAGCGCAGCTGACTTGCCCTCAAAGGTTGCCTCCAATGCTGAAGCATCGGAACCAAAACAAATAATTAGAATGGAGCTAAGAAATCTTCTTGCGAAAACTTTGTATGGTTTCTTCATAATCTGATGATCCAAAAATTGCTGACCCTGCAACAAATACATTGGCTCCAGCCTCCGAAACGCTTTCGATTGTTTCAAGGTTGATCCCACCATCTACCTCTAAAAAAATCTCATGTTGCTGCTCACCAATCATCTTATTTACTGCCTTGATTTTTTTTAAAGTACTGGGAATAAATTTCTGCCCACCAAATCCAGGGTTTACGCTCATCAAAAGAACTAAGTCAATATCTTGGATAATATTATCAAGAACTGAGATTGAAGTTGCTGGATTCAGAGCGATGCCTACCTTGCATCCAAGACTTTTAATCAAGTCAATGGTCCTTGCAACATGTTTAGTGGCCTCAGGATGAAAGGTAATTAAATCAGCTCCTGCTTCGGCAAAACTTTTTGCAATTTCATCAACTGGCTCAACCATTAAATGGACATCAATAAAATTTTTGATGCCGTCAGTTCGCAGTGATTTGCAAACCATCGGGCCTATGGTTAGATTTGGTACATAATGATTGTCCATTACATCAAAATGAATCCAATCAGCTCCTGCTCCCATTACAGATTCAATTTCTTCGCCTAAACGTGCAAAATTTGCAGATAGGATCGATGGGGCAATAAATGATTGATTACTCATAATGGTTCAATTTTCTTCTTTTACAGTGGCCCTTGCAAGCTCTAACCTTTCAATAGTTCCAATATCTATCCATATAGACTCATCAAGATGGGCTGTAATTTTTGCATCTTGAATAAGCGGAACCATTACAGTGTTCCAGATATCAAATGGAAAATCTAAATAAAGATGCTCTTTTAAGATGCTTGGATTGACCAGTGAGATGCCCGACCATGTTGCGGCATTTTGATTTGCATTTAAAAAAACTTGACTATTTTCTATAGAAAAATCTCCTGCAAGATTATGGTTTGGGTTTGGTACCCCAATTAAGTGCGCATGCTCTGTCGTACCCGGAAGTCTACTTAAATCAATGTAAGAAAAAATATCTGCATTGCATAGAATAAATGGCTCTCTCCCTAACTCATTTAAAGCATTGACTAAGGCTCCGCCAGTCCCATAGGGAAAAGGTTCCTCTATTATTTCTATTTTTTCTCGTAAGGGGTGAGCCTTAAGAGCATGCCTAATTTGCTTACCTAAGTATGAGATATTGATAATAAATTCATTCACTCCAGCATCTGACAATCGATTAATCTGAGTTTCAAGTAGTGAATGAGAGCCGATTTTTAGCAAAGGTTTCGGTGTATCTAGGGTTATGGGTTGAAGTCTTTTACCAAGACCAGCTGCAAGGATCATAGCTTTCATGCTGATGACAACCTGTGGGTTAATTTTGGCAAAACTTTATCTTGCATGAACTCATTGCAGCCTGAATTATCTGGAATTAGAAATATTAAGTTCTTTAAAATCATAGGCATATCTTTTAATCGAAAGTCCCTGCCTTCTTCAAGGTAAAGCCTTGATAATACTCCTAAGATTCTTAAATTTCTTTGGATTCCACCCCATCTTACAAACTCAAATGCATCATCTACGCTCTCTACTAAATCTGATTGCTTTTGAAAATATGTAAGAGCTTTATTGATTGATCCATGATTGGCTGCTAAATAATGATCCAATAAAATTCCAGCTAAATCTATACCAATGGGGCCTTTGCAAAGATCTTGGAAATCAATAACAGAAATTTTATTTTCTTTTGATAGCATGAGATTTCTTCTTTCAAAATCAAAATGGCAATTAACAAAAGGCTGTGCAATTAACTCTTTTGAGGCCAAATCTATCAAGGCCGAAATTGAACTATGCACCTCTACATCAAGAAAATCATTACAAAAAATATTTTTAAAGAGTTCCATCTGCGCAGTTAAATCTTGGGGTTGAAGAGTTGGAATTTGCATGTCTGGAATTGAGTGGATATCAGCCAAAAGATCTAAGCTTTGAAATGTTAGTTCTTCTGCATTTTCCTCGTTCCAAACATCAAGCAGACTTGAATCCCCAAGATCCTCTTGAATAGTGACGCCCCATTCAGGGAAACTATCCAAAACTTGAGGAACATTAATATCAAATTGATGCAAGATCTTTGCAGTGGAAATAAACCGTGAGTGATTTCCTGTATTGGGATCTAAGTAGCATAGAACAACGCTGCCCTTTTCTAAAAAAAGTCTCCAGTACTCTCGACCGCTTGCTTCATTTTTTAAAATCAATGCTTGCTTAGATGGGTAACCGCATCTTGCACTTAACTGTAAAATTTCTGCTTCGTTCAAGTTAACTATTTTTTATGTCATCCGGAAGTGGAGTATCGTCAGGCAAAAAGAAATCAAGTGCGAGTTGTGCAAAAGGAACATCAGCATACTTGGTAAAATCTTTCACTCCGGCCTCGTGCAGTATCAAATCATCAATACAGAAATTACCAGAAAAAACCTCTGGATTTTTATTGAAAATTTCATATGCTGCATCAGCCATAATTTCAGGCTTCCTGGATATACTCATTAACTCTTCTCCCCCAAGGATATTTTTTACTGCCGCTGTTGCAATTGCAGTTCTAGGCCACAGCCCATTTACAGCAATGCCATCAGACTTCAATTCTTCAGCCATGCCTAAAACACACATGCTCATAGTAAATTTAGCCATAGTATAAGCTAGATGCGGACCAAACCACTTTGGCTTCATGTCTAATGGAGGTGCTAAATTTAAAATATGGGCTTGATTAGATTGTTTAAGGTATGGAATACAGTATTTACTCACTAAATAAGTTCCTCTTCCATTGATCTGGTGCATCAAATCATATCGTTTCATGTCAGTGTCAGGGGTGCTGGTCAATGAAATAGCAGAAGCATTATTTACACAAATATCAATTCCGCCAAAGTGAGCGACTGTTTCTTCAACAGCATCTCTCACATTCGCCTCATTTCTCACATCTAAAATAATTGGGAGTGCTTCTCCGCCAGCAGCTTCAATTTCATCTGCAGCAGTATAAATAGTTCCAGCAAGTTTTGGATGTGGTTCAGCAGTCTTGGCTGCTAAAACTACTTTTGCTCCATCTTGTGCAGCTCGCTTGCCAATCTCAAGCCCGATTCCTCTACTGCCACCTGTAATAAATAATACTCTTCCTTTTAAACTCATGAGACCTCTCCAACTTTCATAAAATTGTTACTTGTTATTGCATTTTTAAAATGATTGATGCAAGTTAAAGATTAATTATAAGCCTTAGAGCTGAGGACGACTATGGATGTAGATTTTATTTTTGACTTTGCAAGCCCTAATGCATACTTATGCCATAAAGCAATCGGTTCGCTGGAAGAAAATTACAATATAAAATTTCACTATGTTCCCTGCTTGCTTGGAGGCATCATGAAATTGTCTAACAACCAGCCTCCTATGATTTCGTTAGCTGAGATTCCTAATAAAATGAAGTACGAATTTGAAGTTGCCTTTAATAGATTTATGCGAGAGCATGAGATTGATAAGTTTAAAATGAATGAACATTTTCCTGTGAATACTTTATCCCTAGTGAGGGGAGCAATTGTTGCGCAAAAAAATAATTTTTTTGAACCCTATATCGAAACTGTTATGACCGGCATGTGGGAACAATCTCTTAAACTGGATACACCAGAGATGCTTCATAAGCTCTTAACTCAAAATGATTGCAAAGCTGATTTTGTTATAGAAGAGATTGCAAAAGATGAAATAAAAGCTGAATTAATTACAAATACAAATAATGCTGTAGAAAAAGGTGCTTTCGGAATTCCAACATTTTTTGCAAACGGTGAAATGTTTTATGGAAAGGAAAGTTTAAGAGAGCTAAAGGAGATGGCTTCCTGAATACTAAAAATTTTTGAAGTTCAAAGTAGTACAATCTATTCTCATGAAGAATTTCTTTTCAATTTTTGTTGTATTGGTTGCAACTCTTCCACTGAATATCTTTGCGACTTTCGAGCCAATCAAAACAATTGAAAGTCAAAACGATCTTAAAGGTTGTATTAACCCAAATTTTCCAAAGTTAGCGATCGACAATCACTCAGGCTCGCTTGATGCTGGAAAGATGAACATCAAGTCTAATGGAGAAATTCAACTAGATGAAAACATCTATATGCCAATTGATGGGGGAAACTTAAAGGCCTCAAAGGCAACTTATTTTCAAGAAGAAAACAGAATTCAGGAAATCTTAAATGGAAATATTTACCACTTAGATAACTACTTTCAATTTAAGAGCGGGTCTCTTAAGAAGGACAGTGGGAAACTAGAGCTGAATAATGGCAAGACTTTTTTAAGAGATAGAAATTTATTAATTAGCTACCAATCACTTAAAGGCATTTTAGGAAAAGGGCTGATTTTTGAAAATGCCAGCATCACATCATGCAATAACATTTCTGAGGGATGGGAGATTGAAGCGGAAATAATTAATGTGGATGAACAGTCAAGTCGAGGGCATATCAAAAACCTGCGACTGAAGGTTCGAGATAGAACTGTTTTAAAACTACCCTACCTTCCATTTCCGGCAACAACAAAAAGGTTGAACGGTTTTTTAGAGCCAGATCTTAGCATCACATCTGATGGGCTGGATGTCTTTCTGCCATATTTTTGGGTTCTTTCTTCAAAGTCTGATGTAACTATTGCACCAAGGCTATTAAAAGATCGTGGCCAAGGCGTGGAAGCAAACTTGCGATATCGAACGCAGCCTGAGGCAGAAAACTATCTTGATGTGCTTTTATTTCCTGAAGACAAAGAATTTAAGAAAGACTATGTCTCTCTGGACAATAGAAGGTGGGCTTTTAAGCTAAAAGAACATAGAAAATTTGCAGCATTTGCTACAACCATTGATTGGGCTAAATCTTCTGACTCAATGGTACTGCTGGACCTTCCCTCAAATCTTACTAATATTGCTAATCAAAGGGACCATTACCTCTCACAATCAGTTGCATTGGGAATGAATTTAGATAATCTCTCAATCAATATTTCAAGAGAGGGCTATCAAAGTCTTAACCCCTTTTTAAGCAATGGTTATATCAAAAAACCTGGGGTTAATGTTGAATATGCAAAATATAGCTCCAATCTTTCTTATTTTTTAAAAGCAGACTATTCCAATTTTGATGTTAAAGAAATGAGCTATATCGACATGAACCAAAATCAGCTTAAAGATACTGGCAAAAGAGTAATCACAGAAATTGGAGGTGAGGTTCAACAAGACTCAAAGTATATTAATATGCTGATGAGCGGCTCTTTGTTACAAAAGAAATATAATCTTGACGGGTCCAGTAAAAATAACTCGTCTACCTCTATACCATCAATTAAATTAAAAATATCTTCTCTATTCAGGCAATCAACTGCTTCGAGAATTTCATTAATAACCCCAGAATTAGTTTACCAAAAAACAACATACAAAGATCAAAGTCAGGATCCTATCTTTGATCTCCATCAACGTAATATTGGAAATTTTAATACCCACAATAGTGACTACTTCTTTGGCAAAGATAGAATTCCCGACTCAGAGTTTTTATCTGGAAGCGTAAAGTGGCAAACAAGACTGAAAAATCTTAATCATTTTTCTGTTCAAATTATTAAAAAAAATCAACTTAAGGAAAGCAGAGTAATCAATGCAATGCTGCTAAATCCGATAGGTAAAGAGAGTCAACTTGGAGCAAATATTTCTTTTGATAATAAAGTTATTAATGCTTTTTTGAATACAAACTACTCGCAAAAAAATAATTTCCTGAACTATGGGAAAGCAGGACTAATAGTTAGACTGCCTGAGACTCAAGTAGCGCTTTCAAGAAGTTTTCAAAGAAATGTCCCTCTTCTTAATAATAAGAATGAGTTAGATTATGCAGAACTTGCCATTGAGCACCGAATGTATGGAGGCTTTAATTTTATAGGAGGGATAAGCAAAGACTTAGAGTCTAAAAAGAATCTAGAGACCTATTTTGGTTTTGGCTTCGAAAACTGTTGCCTAGCTTTTAAGGTCTACGCTTCAGATAAGAGACTTTCAAAATATAACCTCTTAAATTTTCAACCTGCAGGATTCTATAATTCAAACTGGGAAAAAATGATTTCCATTGAAAACAAAAGTAGAATTAACTTTGAATTTGAGCTTAAGGGCCTAACTGGAGGAAACAAAGCAATAAATAACTTTTTCTCTAATGCTTTTATGAACCTATAGTTAAATCAATAGTCATAGACATTAGTAAATAAACTTTCCAATCGTAGCCTTTCCGAAGATTTAATTAAGTACAATACCCGTTATGAATAAATACATTTATATAGCTTTATCACTTCTAATTACCTTTCCGGTGGGAGCAAAGATAGAGATTCTTGACAGGGTTGCCATTATTGTTGGGGATGGTGTTGTGCTTGAATCACAAGTAGATGGCATGCTGCAGAATATTGAGCAAAGATACCAGGAGCAAGGTGCCCCAATGCCGCCTAAAGAGGTGCTGCTGGAGCAAGTGCAAGAGCGATTGATTATCGAAGAATTGCAACTGCAGATGGGCAGGCAGGCTGGCGTAAGAGTGGGCGATGGTGAATTAAATGAAGCATTTGAAAGAATTGCCCAAAACAATGAATTAACTCTTGAAGAGTTTATTCAATCGCTTGAAGCTGAGGGCGAGTCATACGAAGACCTTAGATCCCAGGTCAGAAAAGAAATGATTATTCAAAGAGTTCAGCGAGGCAAGGTGGGTCGTGAAGTCGACATAACTGAGCAAGAATTAGATGGATTCTTAGCCACAGAAGGTGCTGTGAAAGAATTATCTCCAGAATTATTTGTTCGACAAATACTGGTTTCAGATGAAAACACAGCAAATATGCTGCTGACTCAAATTAATGATGGGGCTGATTTTGCAAAACTTGCAGTAGAAAAATCTACCAGTAGCAGTGCTACTTCAGGCGGAGAAATGGGATGGAGAAACCTAGCAGACTTACCAAGCTTATTTTCTGATGCCCTAAAGAATAGAAAGAAAGGCTATATTTCACCTGCTTTAAAAAGCGGATCAGGTTTTTATATTTTAAAATTAGAAGATAAGCGAGGCGATCTTGTTCGCTTTGAAGAGCAGTGGAAGGTTCGTCATATCCTAATGATGACAACAAAATTAAGAGATGAGCAATTTACTAGAAGCGAGTTAGAGGAAGTGCGAGAAAAAGTAATGGCTGGAGAAGATTTTAGTATACTGGCCAAAGAATACTCCGAGGACCCTGGGTCAGCTAGCAGAGGCGGTGATTTAGACTGGCTAAGCCTAGGAAAGACTGCGGCAGCTTTTGAAAAAATGATGCTGGAATCTCCACTAGAAGAAATCTCACCTGTATTTGAATCAGAGTTTGGCTTCCATTTTCTTCAAGTCCTTGAAAAGAGAACTGAGGATTTAACTGAGGAAGTTATCAAAGATAGAGCTTACGGCATTCTATTTGCTAGAAAATACGATGAAGAGCTAGAGAATACGCTTCGAACTACTAGGGCAGAAGCATTTGTAGAGTTTAAAGAATTAGATTGAAACAACTCCTCTACTCTCATGGTGAACCAGCCGGAATAGGAGTTGATTTAATTCTTCGTTTGTCAAAATTAAAATTCTGGGAAGAAATCAATACTCCTCTTATCACTATTGCAGATGGGGAACTCTTAAAATCAAGAGCAAAAATTCTCAAACTAAAAATTCAACTTGTTGAGCTTAATAGCCTGAAAAAAGCTAAAAAAAATAAAATAGGAGTGTTGCAGTTCTTTTCTGTTGCAACTTGCGATGATTGCTCGCCAGGAACACTCAATAAAAAAAATGCTAAGTATATTATTAAAAACCTAAATTTTGGTATAGCAGAAGCTTTAAAAAATAAAAAAGTTGGATTGGTAACCGGACCAATTCAAAAAAGTAATGTGATAGAGGGCGGGTTTAAAAGCTTTCAAGGGCACACTGAGTGGATTCAGAAAAAAACCGCATCTAAGAATGTAGTTATGCTCCTTGCATCAAAAAAAATCAAAGTTGCTCTTGCTACTACTCATATTCCTCTAGCCGAGGTATCAAAAAGTATTAAAAAATTAAAATTGGTAGAAATTATTAAAGTTCTGGATTCTAGCTTAAAAAAGAATTTTAAAATTAAACGTCCTGTTATTAAAATCCTTGGTTTAAACCCACATGCTGGAGAGAATGGAAAGATCGGTTCAGAAGAGATAAAAATTATTAACCCTGCTGCAAAGGCATGCAAGGACGTAGGAATAAATGTTTCTTATGCCATCTCAGCCGATACTGCCTTTAATAGTGAACAGCTAGGACAAACTGATGCTTATCTTGCCATGTATCATGACCAAGCCCTTCCTGTTTTGAAAGCTTTAAGTTTTGGTGAAGCGGTAAATATTACATTGGGCACTCCAATTATCCGCACCTCTGTAGATCATGGGACTGCTTTAGAGATTGCAGGAAAAACCTCTCCTAAGCTTGGGTCTCTCAAAGAAGCTATTAAGCAAGCAAACATTCAGCTTTAATGAGCGATAGATCACATCGACGTAAACTGGGGCAGAACTATCTGGTTGATCCTGTCATTTTATTTGAAATGGAACGAGCAATAAATCCTCAAGAGAAAAACTTATTTTTTGAAATTGGTCCCGGTACCGGCGCACTTACAAATCACTTGATGGGCAATAACATTCAAATCATAGCCATGGACCTTGATGCAAAGAATGTAAAAAGTCTTGCAGATCAATATTCAAATACCGAACATCAATTTATCCATGGCGATGTATTAAAAGAGCCTTTAGATTTTTTAACACAAAAAAAACACAGGGTTGTTGGCAATCTCCCATACAATATTTCAACACAAATTATTATAAAGTTAATTCAATTCTATGGTGAAATCCAAGACATGCATTTCTTGGTTCAAAAGGAAGTTGCTCACAGGATTTGCGCATCAAATCTTAGTGGGGACTGGGGCAGACTTGGAGTAAAAATAGCAGCTTTTTTTAAAACTTCAATTTTATTTGACGTCCCTCCAGAATCTTTTGATATAAGGCCAAAAGTTCAATCATCATTTATAAGATTGATTCCCCGCCCTAACCCAATGATTGGGCTGAATGAATTTATGGATTTCTCATCTGTAATAGATCAAGCGTTCGCCAATAAAAGAAAGGGGATTAAAAATAACCTCAAAAAACTTAATGTAAACCTTGAAGAGTTAAAAATTAATCCATTGGCTAGGGCTGAAGAGTTATCCATTGAAGAGTTTATTGTGATTTTTAAAGCTTCTAGAGTTTAAATGAGTACATACGTTATTGGTGATGTGCATGGCTGCTTTAAGCAATTTATTGGCTTGCTCAAAAAAATCAACTACAACAAAATTAAGGATAGGATTATTTTAACCGGCGATCTTGTGAATAGAGGCCCAGAATCTCTTGCAATGCTTAACTTCTGCATGAAAGATTCAAATATCACTACTGTTTTGGGAAATCATGACCTGTACTTGATGTATTTGCTATCGATCCATCAAGGCAAGGGAAAATTAAAAAAAGTAGTAGAAGCGAAAAACAGTAAAAAAATTTTTAAATGGCTTCTTTCTAAGCCTCTAATGATAGAAATTTATAATGAGTGTAGTGATAGTACTTTTTTTATTACACATGCCGGTATTCCTGAAATATGGTCTCCAAAAAAAGCTCAAGGGCTTGCAAATGAAGTTTCTTTATTGCTTAAAAAGAATCCGTCTCAAGTTTTGAAATCAATGTGGGGAGATCATCCAAAAAAATGGAGCGATCATCTGTCCGGAGATAAAAGACAGCGAATTATTATTAATTATCTGACTCGCATGAGATTTCTTGATAAATCCTCAAAATTGGATTTAAAAAATACAAGCATGAAAGGCTCTGATGGATTTAGGCCATGGTTCAATTACGTCTCTAAATCTCATGAAAAGAAAAAACAATATTATATTTTTGGACATTGGGCTTCGTTAAAAGGCAAAACCAATGATCCCTACTTTATTGGATTAGATACAGGCTGTGTTTGGGAAGGCAAGCTAACGGCTGTGAGACTAGAGGATTTAAAAAAAATTTCAATTTAGAATGAGCATGAAAATATACCAAGTTGGAGGATCTGTAAGAGATGAGCTGTTGGGCGTAAAACCTAATGACCGGGATTGGGTGGTTGTAAATTCTAGCCCTGAAGAGATGGAGAGAGAAGGATTTAAACCAATTGGAAAAGATTTTCCAGTATTTTTACATCCAACGACAAAAGAGGAATATGCTCTGGCAAGAACTGAGAAGAAGTCCGGGGTTGGGTACAAGGGTTTTAAATTTTATTTTGATTCAAGTGTTACCCTTGAGGAGGACTTGGTAAGGCGAGATTTTACAATCAACTCTATCGCCAAAGATCAGAGCGGCAAAATTATTGATCCATACAATGGCTTATCGGATTTAAAAAATAAAATATTTAGACACACCTCCTCTGCTTTTGAGGAAGACCCTTTGAGGGTTTTAAGATTTGCAAGATTTAAAACTTACCCACAGTTGCAATTTTTTAATCCCCATGAAAACACTATCAAGTGTTTTAAGAAAGTCGCTGTATCAAATGAATTGGAGGCGCTTTCTCCTGAAAGAGTATGGATGGAAACCAAAAGAGCGCTAGAAAATCAGCATACTGATCAATTTTTTAAGGCAATCATTGATTACAATTTTCAAAGCCCATGGTTTGATGGCTTGAAGAATGTTTCTTGTAGCGGGAATTTACCCGAAACTAAGTGGGCAGATTTGCAAAGAATTAATCAATTTAAGCTTTGCGAGAGCCTACCAACTCCTAATATTTTTCAAAAATACACTGTTCTTTTGCAGGGAACTTTGAGCTTAATTAAATGCAAGGATGGTGAAACAAAAGTTCAGCTTATAGAGAAATTGAATGTGCATCGACATTACAAAGAATTAGAAAGTTTAATGGAGCTTGAATGCCTCGATAATCATAAAAAGGACTTAAAACAAATATTTGCAGCGGTCATGAGCATTGATTTTTTACCGCTCTCAACTTTAAAAGGAGATGAAGTTTCGCAGAAAAAACAAATCCTTTATCATGAAGCCTTAAAAAAAATATTATGAATAAAGCAATTGTTATTACTGGAGCGGCCAAAAGAATTGGCAAAGAGCTTGCGCAATCCTTTTTTGATAAAGGGTGGGATGTGGTGATTCATTACAATAACTCTGAAAAAGATGCGGCCAATCTTGCAAAAAAATTTAATGCGGAAAGAAAAAATAGTGCTTTTATTATTAAGGCCAATCTTGATCAAGCGGATGAAGTAGAAAACCTTGCTGAACAGGCTTTAATTAAATTTGGTCGAATTGATGCATTGATTAATAACGCCTCTACATTTTATCCAACGCCAGTAGGAACTTTCTCGCAAGAGAGCTGGGATGATTTGATGGGGAGCAATCTCAAGGCACCATTATTTTTAATCCAAGCATTTGCTGAGCAGCTTCAAAAAAATAAAGGCTTTATTATCAACATTACAGACATAAATGTTGATAAAGCTTTGGTTAACCATTCAATATATTTAGCTGCAAAATCAGGCCTTCAAACACTTACAAAGTCCTTGGCAAAAGAGTTAGCGCCAAGCATTAGAGTCAATGCTATTGCGCCAGGTGCAATTTTAGAGCCACCAAACATCCAATGGACAAGTGAAGAAAAAAATAACATTATTAAAAATATTCCTGTTGGCAAAATGGGCTCAGAAAAAGATATTGCAGATGCAGCTATCTTCTTATCTGAAGCAACTTATGTAACTGGACAAATTTTAAATATAGATGGGGGCAGATCACTATAATGAATGATGCTAATGCAAATAATCCTGATGGAAATGTTATTTTCTCAGGGACCAAAGAGGTGGCAGAAAATCTGAAATTTGATCAATCACGCTTGCAAGAATGGCTTGGAGATAGCCTACCATCAGCAGGCAAAATTATTGACGTTGCTCAATTTAAAGGCGGCCAATCTAATCCGACCTATAAAATCATTACAGAGCAAAAAGAATTGGTTCTGAGAAGAAAGCCTCCGGGAATTCTCCTCCCATCAGCACATGCCGTTGATAGAGAATATAAAGTAATGACTGCTTTAAAAGATACTGCAGTTCCAGTCCCGCAGACTTATGGATTATGTGAGGATGAAGATGTAATCGGCACATCTTTTTTTGTGATGGATTTTCTTGATGGAGATATTTACTGGGATCTTTTACTAGAAGATAAGTCTCTAGAAGAGAGAAAGGCGATTTACAAAAGTAAAAATCAAGTAATTGCAGAACTTCATAAAGTCGATTACACGGCAGTTGGCTTAGGCGATTATGGTAAACCAGGAAACTATATTGCAAGACAAGTCTCCCGGTGGACCAAGCAATATTTAGCTTCAGAAACTGAGACTATTCTAGCAATGAATAATCTTATTGATTGGCTTCCCGCCAATATACCTGATGAAGATGAAACTTCTATTGTTCATGGAGATTATCGTTTGGATAATATGGTATTTGGAAAAGACAATAGAGTAATGGGCGTTTTGGATTGGGAGCTATCAACCCTTGGGCATCCAATTGCTGATTTTAATTATCATTGCATGAGTTGGCGAAACATCCCTCAGCTGGCTGATGAAAAGTTCTGCCAAGAGAATGGTATTCCCACCGAACAAGAATATAGAAATATGTATTCTGAGAGCACTGGTAAAAATCTTGATGAACATTGGGAGTTCTATTCTATTTTTAATATTTTTAAACTTGCAGGCATTCTACAAGGCATCATGGGACGAGTAAGAGATGGAACAGCGGCAAGCAAGCATGCAGAAGATAGAGGAAAGCAAGTTGTTCCTCTTGCAGAAGCTGCCTGGAGTTTGGTAGAACAGAATTATAAGTAAGTTTAAATTAATTCAGCCAAAGGCTCAGATACAAAGCTGTACTTAGCTACCTCATCGCTTTCATATAATATTTCTTCATCATCATTTAATTGAAGAACTATATCTATGTCCAATGTTCTATCGCTAAATTTTGGTGCACTCCTGTCGCGGCCTGAATGGTCCTCTATCTGCTTTAAAGCTTTATTGAGATCGTCGAAAGAGAGTGAGCTAGTGCCTGCAAAAACAAGATTTAAGAAATCCTCTCCTGCGAAACCTTCTGCCTTGGTTTGATAAACTGACGAGAATTGCGTATCAATAAGAATTTTTTTCAATGAAGAGATAGCCAGATCTAAGTTTGCTTGAGGATTAATATTGCTTCCTAGCGAGAGGTAATACTTCATTATCTGTGAATAATAACGCCAACATCTTCGGCGTAACGCAAGGCGCCAGGCTTAGAAACTCGTAACTTTATTGATTCAACTTTATATTCATTCTTAACCAATGAAGCTATTCCCTCAGCCAAAGACTCTTGGAGCTGAAATGAAGACTCTTCCACGAATTTAATTACCCCTTTGGTAATTTTTTTATAATCAAGCGTGTCTTCGATGGCATCATTTTTAGCAGCTTTTTTACAATCAAACGACATCTCTAGATCTATGCTTACCTCTTGGCGAACCTTCCTCTCCCAGCCAAAAATTCCTATGATAGTTTGAACTCGTAAATCTTTAATGTAGATAGTATCTTTCATATTATTGAGATCCTAGGGGCCAACGTGGACGAGCATGAGATTTTAAGCTATGGGTTGCATCATTTGCCTTAAGACTTCCAAGATAGGCAATCATTGCAGCGTTGTCAGTGCAATGCGCTATCGGGGGATATAAAACTTTAATGTTTAACTTTTCCTGAAGAGCAGAAATTTTTTTTCTGAGCAACTTGTTTGCTGCAACTCCACCTGCTAACACAATTCCTTCCCTCCCAGTGTCGATAAGAGCTTTAGATATTTTTTTAATTAACACTTCCGTCGCAGCGTGCTGAAAAGAAGCAGATATGTCTGCTTGCACTACCTCTGTTATTTCATCTATTTCTTGAACTGCATATAAAACCGCAGTCTTTAATCCGCTAAAACTAAAATCATAGCCCGAGCTATTGAGCATTGGCTGAGGAAACTTAAACTTCTTAGAATCACCGTGCTGAGCCATTCTTTCAATTTCAGGCCCGCCTGGATAACCCAGACCTATCAGCTTAGCAACCTTGTCAAATGCCTCCCCAACAGCATCATCTCTTGATTGGCCTAAGATCTCATAATCATTCAAACCTTTTACATCAATAATTAATGAATGTCCTCCAGAGACCAAAAGTGTTAAGAATGGAAACTGAAGCTCATCTCCATCTAAAAATGGAGCCATGAGATGGGCTTCAAGATGATTTACAGGTATCAATGGTTTGTCCAAAGCAAGCGCAAGCCCTTGAGCAAAGTTTTCTCCAATTAGCAATGCGCCAAGCAAGCCTGGTCCAGCAGTATATGCAATTTGATCAATTTTCTTAGGTTTAATACTGCCCAAAGCATTTTTATAAATTTGAATAATTTTCTGACAATGATCTCTCGAAGCCAGCTCAGGTATGACGCCGCCATATTCTCCGTGAAGCTCTATTTGAGAAAAAACTGCCTCTCCTATCAACCCTTTACTTGAATCAAAAAGAGCAACAGCAGTTTCATCGCATGATGTTTCAATACCTAAAGTAATCATAAAAAAGTTTTTGCATTCCCACTATAAAAAGAATAAACTACCCAGCAATTATGCCTTCTATAATAATAAAAGAAACCGAATACTTTGACGTTGGTCTTAGAAAATTCAAGCGTGCTTGTGAAAAAGCTGCGATCGTTCCTGAGATTAGAGCGAGAGAATTTTATGAAAAACCAACAGCGGTAAGAAAAAGAAAAATGGCTGCGGCAATTAAACGTGCACATAAGACTAATAGAAAGTTTAGTTTCTCAAGACAAAGATCCTATCGTTAATTTGTCTCTTTTAGACACCATCAATCAAGACCTTAAAACAGCTATGCTCAGCAAAGATGTAATTGCGCGCGACACAATAAGAATGCTTATCTCAGATATCAAAAAATTTGAGATAGATGAGAGAGTTGAAGCAGATGATGTGAAGATAGCTAACCTTATTAATAAAAATGTTAAGCAGCGCAGAGATTCCATTGAGCAATTTAAAAATGGTGAGCGAGATGATTTGGTAACAAAAGAGCAAGAGCAGCTTGATGTCATATTGAAATATCTGCCTGAACAATTATCTGAAGATGAGATTCATGCGCTTGTTAAAAGCGGTATAGGAGAGGTTGCTGCCCAAGGGATGCAGGATATGGGCAAACTAATGGGTCATCTGAAACCTAAATTTGATGGCAAGGCTGATATGTCAATTGTCAGCAAGCTCGTTAAAGAGCTCCTCAGCTAACTATCAGTTTAATGCTTGTATGAGGAAGGTTTATCTTCCTTGTTAGTGTATCTCTCTGTTAACTTAGAAGACCTTGAAGCTAGGGTCTGAATGTTTCCATCAATCATTACAATCTTTGGAAAGGAAGCAGGCTCTAAAGGATCGCCATCCCATACAACAATATCTGCTAGATTTCCTACCTTAATAATTCCTCTGTTTCCTAGGTTGAAGACCTCAGCTACTGTTGATGTCATTCCCTGTATTGCAGATTCATAAGACATGCCATAAGCAACAGCATTACCGGAACCCTGTCTCATGAGGTGGTAGTTATGGCTCCTTTGAGTGCTAAACATAATCTTTATACCTGCCTGATCTAGCACCTTGCCTAATTCAAGGTTTGAACCAAGCTCATCAAATGAGTTTGGAATATTGTCCATGGGATCAATAATTACAGGAGTCTTGCTCACTTTTAATTGCTCTATAACCATGGGCGCCTCTTCAACGCTCACCAAAACTAAATTTAAGCTGTACTTTTCTTTTAGGGCTAGGGCTTGCAAGATATCCACCGCCCTATTTGTCTCCAAAACAAAAGGAAGGCCATTATTTACAACACGGCCTAATGCAATGATGTCTTGAGACTGGAGTTCAAACTTTTCAGCTAGGCTCATCTCTAAAATTTCTTCTACTGGCGTAGTTGAAACCTTTGCACCAATATCTAAAAGAGATTCAAGGATTGAAATAGTTTCAGCTCTTGACCCATAGGATGATCCTAAGCGGCCAAACATGGCTATATCTCTAGAGCCTTTTATTTCAAGATTACCATCCAATAAAAAATGAGAACCCAAGCCAAAGATTGGAAATGAGGATTCACCTGGAGAGCTAATTGCACTTGTGACACCATTACTTCTGTTCCAGGGAATTACGGTTGAATGAGGGTTAAAAGCATTGAAAATACTGAACCCTGCTTTTAATAAATCAGATTCATCATCCCTCGTAACATCCAAGGCATTGATTTCAACAATACCTAAATTACTCATTGGGGAAATTAATCCAGGAGTTATGGGCAAGCCATTAAGCTCAATGACTCTCGTGTTTCCAGCAATGGTTAAATTTTGACCTACGCCCGAAATAATATTTCCAGTGATTAAAATATCTTGAATTTTTGCAGAGCTCCCATTGCCCGCATGAACTAAACCACCTTTAAGCAGAATTGTTTCAGCTGAAAGATGAAATGTAAAAATTAAGAATAAAGTTATAGAAAAATGTTTCATGCTATTGCGCCCTATTAGTTTGAGGTTGAATAATGCCTAAATCAAAATCAGTAATCGGCTGAACCGTGGGATCATTCATATCAAATGCCAAAGCCCCATCAACCAAAACTTTTTCAGCTCTTGAGTAAATGCTAAAAGGATTTCCCGTCCAAAGAACCACATCGGCATCTTTGCCGATTTCTATGCTTCCAGTTTGGTCTAGTATTCCTGCAGCTTTTGCTGGGTTGCTGGTTATCCAGCGCATGGCATGAGCCTTTGAAATATCATAACCTGCTCTATTTCCAGCAGCCATAGCCTTCGATGCCTCTTGATTTAAGTGTTGAATTCCAACCGCATCATCAGAATGAACAATTGCGCAACCTGTTCCATTTCTAGCCTGGTCAATAATTGCAATGTTTGCTTGAACCATATCGTAAGCTTCATGCTTAAAGCCCCACCAATCTGCCCACATGGCAGCACAAATCCCTTCATCTGCAAGAAGATCAGCAATCTTATAGGCCTCAACAGCATGATGAAAAGTAGTAACCTTGTAATTAAACTCTTTAGACAGTTCAATCATCATTGCCATCTCTTCTGCTCTATAACAATGATTCTGAATAAGAATTTCTCCATTTAGAACTCCCATCAAGGTATCCATGCCAAGGTCTCTTGTCGGGCGACGGTCTGGGTCTGTTTCATTCATGCCATCGGTGTATTCCACCGCATCTATCCAAGCGTTTCGATATCCCGCCATGTTTCCCATCCTTGTTGATGGAGACTGTTTGCGATTTCCATAAACTCTTTTAGGATTTTCGCCACACGCCATCTTTAATGAATGAGGAGCATCGGGAAACTTCATTGCTTGGATTATATTTTGAGAAATATTTTTAAAAGTTGTACCTCGACCTCCAAACAAATTAGCAGATCCTGGCAAGACATGAAAAGAAGTTACCCCACCTTTTAAAGCCAAAGCAAATTGAGGGTCTTGTGTCCATAATGAGTGCTCAGCCCATACTTCTGCTGTTACTGGAGAAGTCGCTTCATTACCGTCAGAGCTGGTCGACACCCCTGGCGCTGAATAAACCCCCATGTGAGAATGAATATCAATGATCCCTGGGGTTATCCATTTGTTAGATGCATCAACAACTAAAACACCCTCTTCAGATAAAGATTTTCCAAGTTCACTGATCTTTCCATCTGAAATTAATAGATCATAATTAAAATACTCTCCACCGAGGCCATCATAAATATTTGCTGACTTAAATAACACTGGCTCAGATTGCATAGGCTTATATGTGGAGGCAAATGCATTTTCTATTCCAGGATTAATTGATTCTTTTTCTCCAAATGAAAGGTCAACATCAAAACTCTCTGAGCAACCGATGAAGGTAAAAAGTAAAAGTGATAATAGCGCTGTTTTTTTCATAATAGATTTTCCTCTTATTAAGATTATAGAACCATTTAAAGAGATATAATATTGTTATGACAAGAGTAAATAATAGACAGAATAATGAAATGAGGCCAATAGAAATTGAGCTTGGCATTAACAAACATGCGGAAGGCTCTGCTCTCATAAAATTTGGAGATACTCACGTAATTTGTACTGCGACAATTGAAAATCATGTCCCTAGGTGGATGAGAGGCTCAAATGAGGGTTGGATAACAGCTGAATACGGGATGCTACCAAGATCAACTCATGAGCGAATGAATAGAGAGGCTGCCCGAGGAAAGCAGAGTGGCCGAACAATGGAGATTCAAAGACTTATAGGTAGATCTTTAAGACAAGCAGTTAATTTAAAGTACCTGAAAGATAAAACCATTAATATTGATTGTGATGTAATTCAAGCAGATGGAGGCACAAGGACAGCTTCTATTTCTGGTGCTTGTGCAGCATTATTTGAAGCCATTAAAAATTCTCATGATGATCAAAGAGCAATTAAAGAGCATGTCGCAGCCGTATCAATCGGGTTAAAGGATGGCAAACCATTACTCGACTTAAACTATGAAGAAGATAGCTCAGCGGAGACAGACCTCAATGTTGTTATGACTGAAAGTGGCGGAATTATTGAAGTACAAGGAACCGCTGAGAAATATCCCTTCAGCAAAGATCAGTTAGATGAAATGCTTGCTACTGCTTCAAGGGGAATTGAAGACATAGTAAAAATTCAAAAGTCATGTCTGAGCTAAAAGACTATCAGAAAAACTTTATTGCCTTAGCACTTGAATCTAATGCCCTTGAGTTTGGTGAATTCACTCTTAAGTCCGGAAGAGTAAGTCCATATTTTTTCAATGCAGCAAAAATGCTCAATGGTTGCGATCTATATGGATTAGCTAATTGCTATGTAGAGGCAATTAATCATTCTAAAGTTAAATTTGATTGCCTTTATGGTCCAGCTTATAAAGGTATATTTTTAGGCTCAATAGTTGCAATGATGTTCAGCAAAAAAAGCACTCCCTATCCACTGTCATTCAATAGAAAAGAGATTAAAGACCATGGCGAAGGAGGAAACATAATAGGCGCTGATCCAGCTGGTGATGTAATGATTATCGATGATGTTCTTTCAGCCGGAACTGCAGCAAGAGAATCAATCAAGTTAATCAAAGGCGTTAATGCTGTTCCAAAGGTTTTTCTAGTCGGTTTAGATAGACAAGAAAAAGGCAAAGGAAATTTATCCGCAAGTGCGGAGCTAGAAGCAGAATATGGAATTAATGTTCAGTCAATCATAGATTTAAACTCACTTATTGAATTCTCCCAAAAGAATTCAGAGTTTCAGGCCCATGTTCTAGAGCTTGAAGAATATAGAGATAACTGGGGCGCATAATGTTTACAGGAATTGTGACTGGAATGGGGCAGGTAAAAAAAATAACTCAAGCCGAAGACTTCATTTCAATCACAATCAAAGCGCCAAAAGGCTTTTCTAAAAACCTATCAAGAGGAGCAAGTGTAGCTGTAAATGGCGTTTGCTTAACAGCCAAGAAAGGAAAAACAGATTCCTTAGAATTTGATGTTATTCATGAAACCTTAGATAAAACCAATTTAAAAAATATTGCCAAATCTGATTTGGTTAATTTAGAGCGCTCTATGAAAGCGAGCTCAGAAATCGGTGGTCACTTAGTATCTGGACACATACATGGAGTTGGAAAAGTGCTAAAGGTTGTCAGTCGAAAACAAACAAAAGATTTACAAATCCAAATCCCGTCAAGCTTAGCTCAATATATTTTTTATAAGGGTTACATAGGTCTTAATGGGTGCAGCCTTACAATTGGAAAGGTATTAAAATCATCTTTTTATATTCACTTGATCCCTGAGACTGTCTCAATTACTACTTTTAAAGAAATGAGGCAGGGAGACCTAGTCAATATTGAGATTGATCAGACTACAATCAATACAGTAGAGACAATAAAAAAAGTTATGCTTGAGAAAAAAGCTTAGTTAAAACTGCCATTCTCATACCAATCCCATTAAAGATTTGATTCCTAATTTTGCAATTATCCAATTGTGATGCTTCTTTGCTTAGCTCAATGCCGAAGTTTACTGGCCCGGGGTGCAACAGAATCATATCAGGATCAGCTACCTGCAGAGAATCAACATTAATTTGATATCGGTCAACATAGTCAGATGCCCCAATGGTTAATTTTTCTGACAAGCGCTCATTTTGAATCCGCAACGTCATGACCACGTCAGCATCTTGCAAAGCAACATCTAGCTCGGGCTCAAAATGACCAATAGGATTCTGAATATAATTTTTACAAAGGTCCGGGTGACCGCAAAATGTCAGGCTTTTGTATCCAACAATCTGAATCGCTTCGAGAAAAGAATTTACGACTCTAGAATGATCAAGGTCTCCAACAATCGTAATATTTAAATTTTCAAATTTATCTTTTGCTTCATGGATTGTCATTAGGTCTATTAATGCTTGTGTGGGATGAGAGATTGCGCCCTCTCCGGCATTAATAAATTGCATGTTTGCGAAATTCTCTACCAATCCGTGTATTACAGATTCTGTATGACGCAAAACACATAAATCAACGCCCATCATCTCCATCGCAGCCAAGGTATCATCAAGGGTTTCACCTTTTTGCATAGAGGAATTATCTAAATCAAAGTCTATAAATGTCGCGCCAAGGTTATGTGCTGCAATCTCAAAAGAAAGCTTTGTTCTTGTACTCGGTTCACAAAACATTGAAACAATTTTTTTGTCAGGAAATAAATTTTCATACCGATAATCAAGGGAATCTTCAGATTTAAAGTTATTAGCGAGCTCAATTAAATCAAAGATTTCTTTTTTTGTTAAATCCGAAAAGTTTATTAAATTTTTTGACATTATGCTTGGATGGATAAAATAGCATCCATTTCTATCTCTACCTCTTTGGGCAGCTTGGAAATTTCAACCGTTGCTCTTGCTGGAAAAGGTTCTGAAAACCTACTGGCCATGATCTCATTAACCTCATTAAACTTTGATAAATCTGTTAAAAAAATAGTGAGTTTTAAAATGTTATCTAAATTGCCCCCGGCTTCATTACAGATCGCCTCAAGGTTATCGATAACTTGAACTGCTTGATCTTTAAAGGTCTGATTATTGAGCTCTCCAGTTAATGGGTTTAAAGGAATTTGTCCTGAAATAAAAACTACATCCCCCCATTGAATGGCCTGAGAGTATGGTCCTAGTGCGGCCGGAGCCTTATTTGTAAAAATTGGTTTTTTCATTTTTAGTCTTGGTGTCATTAACAATTCTTGAGCAGCTTGTTACATATCTTAATGAGCGCAATTTTATCATCAATTTATTAAATGAATCTGTATTTAAAACTTCTGCCTCTACAATAAATTCAATAATCATGGCATCAATATCTCGACTTTGGATATTCACAATGTTGAGATTTGATTTGGTAAAGACAGAGGCAATATCTGCCAAAATGCCGGGACGATCCTCTGCGTGAATCTTTACATGCCCCTTATAGTGAATCTCTTCTGCATCTGTTCCCCACATCGCAGGAATATACCTTGAAGAGAGTGTGTGACTTCTATGAGGCATCACTTGTCTGCAACGGGCATGATGGATAACAATTCCTCTGTCTGTATCAGAGTGAGCAGTTATAGGGTCTCCATGAATCGGCATACAGCATTTTGCATAAATAACTGACACACCTTCGATCTGATGGTCTGCTAATACCATTGCTTTAATTTTAGAATCTTTATTTTTTCTAATTTTTAATCCAGCAAAAAACCTTTCCGCAACTAGGGCGCCTGTTTTCTTGCCAGACCCTAAATCAGTTAATAGTTCATTAAGAGATTTCACACCTATGACTTCCAAAATTCTAGACATAGTGCTGCCGCGATACTGATCAAGAGTCACGCCCCCTCGTTTTAGCTCACTTTCTAACATTAGCTTGCCTGCTTTTCGAGATTGCGAAACTTTCTGGTGCCTTAATGCAGAGCGAATAGATGATCTAGCCTTGCTTGTAACAACAAAGTTCAACCAGTCTGGACTAACTTCTTGTTTTTTAGATGTAATAATCTCAATAGATTGACCATTTTCTAGGCGAATGTTTAGCGGAGCATATTTTCTATTAACCTTACAAGCTACTGCTTTATTGCCTAGTTCAGTATGCAATTCATATGCTAAATCAATTGGTGTAGAGCCAGATTTGAGATTAACGATTCTTCCTGCTGGGGTGAATACATATACTTCGTCATAAACCAAATCCGTTTTGATCGCTTCAACAAACTCATGAGAGTCAAGTGATGCTTTATCAAGATCAGTAAAACTTTCAATCCATTTTTTTGCCCCTATTGACTCTGAGCTCAGGGAATCTTTTGTTTTGTAAGACCAATGAGCAGAAATACCATTTTCAGCAATAATCTCCATACTTTTAGTTTGAATCTGAACCTCAATTGGTATTCCATCTAATGCAATCAGCGAGGTATGAATAGCTTGATAACCATTTGATTTTGGAATCGCAATGTAATCCTTGAATTTCTTGCCAATAGGCTTATGAACATTGTGAACTACTCCCAATGATCGATATGCATCATCAACTGAATTAACAATTATCCTGAAAGCATAGACATCAAGGATTTCAGAAAATGGTTTTTTCTTATGCTTAATTTTATGATAAATGCCATGCAATGATTTCTGCCTTCCTTGCACTGTTGCCAAAATATCATTGTTTTTTAGATGATATTTAAATTGCTTACGTAACTTAGAAATAATTCTTTTTCTTCCGCCCACTGCCTGCTTAATCGCTGACTCTAACATTCTTGCTCGCATTGGATGCAGGCATTGAAAAGCAAGATCTTCTAGCTCCACTCTGATATTTTGCATGCCAATTCTTATAGCAATTGGGCCATAAAGCTCTAAGGTTTCTATTGATTTTCTAATTTGCTTGTCTCTTGGAAGAAATTCTATCGTTCTCATATTATGCAAGCGATCGCATAGCTTCACTATAATGACCCTCACATCTTTAGACATGGCCAAAGCCATCTTTTGTAAATTATTAGCATTGCGGTCTTCAATGCTGTCAAAATCTAATTTATTTAGATTGCTCACACCATCGACAATAGCCACAACGTCTTTACCAAAAAGTTTTTCTAAATAGGATTTTTTGATGAAACTATCTTCTAAGACATCATGCATTAAACCTGCGCATACCGTTTCGATATCGAGATGGAGTTCAATCAGGATTGAGGCAACTGCTACTGGATGAGTAATATAAGCAGAGCCCTCTTTACGAAATTGATCTTTGTGAGCCTCAAAAGCTACATTATATGCAGTTTGCAGAAGCTCAAGCTCCTTCTCAGAGAAATAGGCCTTGGCAGACTCGTAGAGTTTTTTGGGAACTGGTGAGAGTAATTTTTTATTAGAAAAATCTAATAAAATTTGATTAGGGATTGCCCGGTCACTCAATTAAAAGCTCCAGGTTTAACATTAACCGATAAGGTCGTCTTGCGGTTTTTCTCTATCAATAGAAAATTCATCTAATAGCACATCCTCTTCAAGAGTCTTATCAAGGATTTCTTTCGTAATTAAGCCTTCTTCAATTTCTCTTAATGCAACAATAGTTGGTTTATCATCTTCCCACTCTACCATTGGTTCTCTGCTAGTTGTTGAAAGTTGTCTTGCCCTTCCAGATGCTAAGAGGATTAGTTCAAATCGACTTTCTACTTTGTCTAAACAACCTTCTACTGTAATTCTTGCCATAATGTTTTTCTCCGAGGGCGTATTTTAGTGTTTATTTACCTAATAAGACAATAGCTGAGCTAAAAACTGTTGCAGTTCTTCGTTGTTTTCTTTGTTTAAGGGCTTTTCTTTGGCAATAATCTTATAAAGTTCTTGCGCAGCAACATCAAAAGAGTCATTAATTATGAGATGTTCATACTCATTTGCAAAAGTTAACTCCTCTTTTGCATTTTTTAATCTTAGATCAATTGCTTCAATATCTTCATCTCCCCTGCTCTTAATACGATCTTCTAGTGAATAGATTGATGGTGGAAGAATAAAAATAGATTCACAACTAAAAGATAAATCATTGATTTGTCTAAACCCTTGAACATCTATCTCGAGTATCAAATTAATGCCATCATTCAACTTTGATTGCACAAAATCAACAGAAGTGCCGTACCAGTTTCCATGAACTTCAGCATACTCTAGAAAAAAGTTAGAATTTTTTTTATGCAAAAAATCTTCCTCTGATATAAAAAAGTATTGAGCTGAGTTTGTTTCACCCTTTCTTGGTTTTCTTGTTGTGTATGAGATTGATAATTCTAAAGGCAAGTTAGAATTACTCGCTTGATCTAATACAGCATTAATTAGCGATGATTTACCTGCGCCTGAGGGTGCCGAGACCAAAAAAAGATTAGGGCTTTTCATTTATTCTAAATTCTGCGCTTGTTCGCGCAACTCCTCAACTTTAAGTTTCATCGTCAAAGCTAATTCTTTTAGATCTGGTTTTTCTATCTTTACTGACAAAGTATTGACCTCTCTAAATAGCTCTTGAAGAATGAAGTCCATTTTCTTGCCATGTGCATTTTTAAGCAAAAATAATTTTTGCAAGGATTCAGCATGGAAGCTTATTCGTTCAAGCTCTTCAGCCACATCATGCTTAAGTGCAACATTTGAAAGCTCATTTGAGAGCTCGTCTTGGCTGAGGGTAATATTTTTTTGAATTAATTTTTTCTTAATTGTGTTTGTTCGATGCTTCAGTAGCGCTGGTGCAGATTTTTTAATTTTTCGATGCGCATTTTTTAAAAAAGATATTTTTGTTAAAACAATTTTTTCAATTTTTTTACCCTCTTTAGCCCTTGATTCAACTAAATTTTTTACAGCGATATTTAATGCTTTTTTTCCCAAAACTGAAATATCTTTTTTAGATGTCGTTACCAAAAGTAATCCTGGGATGTCCTTAAGATCGCTTAGCTTGAGCTGCAGGTTTTTGAAGTCTTTGCTGGTTTTTAGCGATTGCTTGAGGTTGTTAAGACTTTCTTGATTTAATTCATAAGAATGTTCTGATTTAAAATTGTCATGAACCTTAACCTCAAATGATCCTCTTAAAAATTTTTTCTTTAATTGCGCTTTAATATATTCTTCTAAATCATTAGGCAGGCTATAGCCTCTAAATGAAATATCGATAAACCTATTATTTACTGACTTAATTTCACAGAGCACTTCCATGTCTTTTCTGTTTGCTTGGCCAGCACCGTAACCTGTCATGCTATAAAACATATGCTTCCTGATAAATTTTTATCTAATTATTATCTCATTAAACCGCTTTCAATTAACTTCTGAGGATTAAATGTTTTTCCTTGCTGGTCTGAAACATGAAAAAAGTCCTCCATCAATTGATCTGGGCACAGGGAATCAAAAATCTGTTGGTATGATCTAGCTGGCTCGCTGCAGATTAATGGGCCTGATGAAGAATCTGGAGAGTTGAGCTTAATGTAGTTTCCTATCACTCTTGCCAAATTAGCTCTGCTAAACATATTAGCCTCCGCATAACCAAGAGAGCGTTTATTGCCATCAAAGGAATTTACATGTTTTTGTATCCAGTGCTCTTTAGGATCATATAAGCCAGAAGGACGAAGAATTAATGGGCTTACTTGAGAGTGCTGTGATACAGATTGCTCATAATCTAGGATAATTTTTCCTTGCTCATCATCTGGCATGGGGTTGCTTGATTCATCAATATTTCTCCCATTATTCTTCCCGTAAACTCGAGTTGAGCTTATAAGAATTAACCTCTCGTAATTAAGTGATTTATTTATAAGAGTCATAATACGTTTAGATGCTTGCATAAAGCCTGCTTTGTAACCATCTAGATCAGAGGTAGCTGGCTTAGGAACTAAAATTACAGCGGAGATTTCTGTGCTAGAGATTGCTAGGTTTTCTTCGCCAAACCAGTCCCACTGTATGAACTCCAAATTAGGCATGGGCTTAGGCGCATTTCTAGAAACGCCAATAATTTGATGGTCAGGCAGCTCTAGGGAGACTCGTTTGCCTATGTCTCCAAAACCAATTATTAAGACTTTTTTCATATATATATTTCTAAAGTTCTTATATTAAAAGTATTATCGGTAAGTGGCTAATATTGAACTAACTCAACTAAAAGGAATTGGACCCTCAATTCTTGAGAAACTTAATTTAATTGGGATTTTTAACTTAAGAGATTTATGTTTTCATCTGCCGTATGGATATCAAGACAGAACTAAAATTACTCCCATTATTGATTTGCAACCTGGAGATGAAAAATTAGTTAAGGTAAAAATTTTATCCTCGCAATCTTTGTACAGACCTAGAAAAATGATGGTGCTCAAATCATCTGACTCGTCATCAAATATCAATATTAGATTTTTTTACTTTCATCCGGCTCAAACCAGGCAACTGAAAGCTGGAACTGAACTTCTGTGCTATGGCAAAGTTAGTTTAAGTAGATATGGCTTGGAAATGATTCATCCAGAATATGAGGTGATCGCAGATGATCACAAGTTAGCCGACGAGAGGTTAACACCTGTATATAGAGTTCCAAAAGGAGTGGGTCAAAAAAAAATTAGAACGTTTATTCAGGCTGCGATTTCTAAACTTAATTTTGAAGAAGATTTCCTTAATGTTGAGCAATACGATCCTTCGCTAAACATGAAAGTGATGGATGCTTTGAGCTGCATTCATAACCCAGAGACAGAAATAGATGTTAATGAAATTCTTCCCGGAGGCTCGCACCCTGCTAGAGTCAGATTATTAAAAGAAGAAATGATTGCTTTTCAAGCTGGGATGTCTTTTTTAAAGCGTAAACAAAAAAGACACCATGCCTTTCCGCTATCTCAAGAGCAAGAATGGACCAGAGAGGTGAAGAATAATTTTCCATTTAAATTAACGTCTGCTCAAGCTCGAGTGGTTAGTGAAATCAAAGAAGATCTTTCTCAAGAAGTTCCTATGATGAGATTGGTGCAAGGCGATGTAGGCTCGGGCAAAACTGTGGTTGGCGCATTAGCAGCCGCCATAGCCCTAGATTCTTCCTTTCAAGTTGCATTCATGGCACCGACCACTCTATTAGCAGAGCAACATTACATAAGTTTAAAATCTTTTTTTGGGAAGGAATCCGATAAAGTGGCTCTGTTAACTGGAAGCACAACCGCAAGCAAAAGAAAAAAACTTCTACTTAATTTAAAAAATAATGAAGTGCGCCTTTTAGTTGGCACGCATGCTTTATTTCAAAAGGGGGTTGATTTCTCAAAGCTGGCTTTGATCATTATTGATGAGCAGCACAGGTTTGGCGTCAATCAAAGACTGGCTCTTAGAAAAAAGAATGATTCTGAGAAAACTGCGCCACACCAATTAACTTTAACAGCCACCCCTATTCCAAGAACTCTCTCTATGAGCGTCTATGCAAACATGGATGTATCTGTCATAGATGAATTGCCTCCAGGCAGGAAGCCCATTCAAACTTCATGCTTGCCATTAAGTGGTAAGGAAAAACTTATTGAGCGAATCTTTGCTGCAACAAAAAAAGGAAGCAAAGTTTATTGGATATGCCCACTCATTGAGGAATCTGAAAACCTAGATTTAAATGCTGTCATGGAAACATACGAAGACCTATCAGAGTATTTTGGTAGCTCAAATGTCGGGTGCTTGCATGGCAAGCTATCAGCCAAAGAAAAACAAAATCAGATTCAAGCTTTCAAAGATTCCAAAACTTCAATTCTAGTCTCAACAACTGTTGTCGAGGTGGGCGTAGATATTCCAGATGCAGATATTATGGTGATTGAGAATGCTGAAAGATTTGGATTAGCGCAGCTTCATCAGCTTAGGGGCCGGATAGGAAGAGGCAATAAAGAGAGTTTTTGTATCTTAATGCATAAAGACAAAATTCAAGATATTTCCATGGAAAGGCTTCAAGCGCTGGTTGATTCTCAGGATGGTTTTAAAATTGCAGAAAAGGATCTTGAAATTAGAGGCCCTGGTGAAATTATGGGAGCTCAGCAAACTGGTATTGTCCCAATGAAATATACGAACCTAGTAAGAGATAGTCAGTATTTAATGGAAACTAAAAAAGTTGCTGAATTAATATGTAACGA
>Ga0208964_1000004_pt1 | contig 130513 bp, 121 predicted proteins | sample AOAMet1_08_M0_20_2_FD_188227 | JGI IMG/M metagenome (GOLD analysis project Ga0208964, IMG submission 188227) | Ammonia-oxidizing marine microbial communities from Monterey Bay, California, USA - CAN11_08_M0_20 (SPAdes) | ecosystem: Environmental > Aquatic > Marine > Intertidal zone | place... | reverse complement strand
TAGTTTCTGAGAGTGAATTATTAGCTCCCGTTCCTAATCCTCCTTCATGTAGAGACGCCTATGCTTTTAGGCAGCATGTTGCTACTGCCAGAAGAAATCGTGGGGTGGATATGATCCCTGAATTTGATCAGTTTCCTATTTTTTATTTTACCAACCACAATGCTATTTTAGGTCCAACGGATGATATTTTGTGTATGCCTGACCATATGCAAAAGTTAGATTTTGAATTGGAAGCCGCTATTGTAATTGGGAAGAAAGGAAGGAATATAAAGGCCAAAGATGCAGATGATTATATTGCAGGATATTTAATAATGAATGATATGAGCGCTAGGGCTTTACAGATGGAAGAAATGAGATTAAATTTAGGTCCAGCAAAAGGAAAAGATTTCTGTACTATTATCGGTCCTTATTTAGTAACAAAAGATGAATTAGAAAGCAAGAAAGTCTCTACTGCTGACGGGCATGATGGGAATACTTATAGTTTGAATATGAAATGTTGGCTAAATGGAAAATTATTATCTAAAGGGAACATGAAAGATATGAATTGGACTTTTGCCGAAATTGTTGAAAGGTGTGCTTATGGTGCTGATATTCTGCCTGGAGATGTTATTGGTTCAGGAACTGTAGGAACAGGTTGTTTGCTCGAACTTAATGGATCTCATAAATTAGAAAATCCAGATTATGAGCCAGTATGGTTAAAAGATGGGGATCTTATTGAAATGGAAATAGAAGGCTTAGGAAAAATCAAAAATAAAATAGTTTTGGAAAACGATACACATTCCTTATTTGCATTAAAGAAAAATATGTAAGTAGATGCTGACCATTGACCCAAAAACAGAAAAAACATCAATTGTACATAAGTACATTTTAGGAGCTGTTGCTCCAAGGCCAATTGCTTTTGCTAGCACTATTGATAATGATGGGAATTTAAATCTAAGTCCTTTTAGTTTTTTCAATGCATTTTCGGCAAATCCTCCTATTCTAATTTTTTCTCCTGCCAGAAGAGTTAGAGGAAACACTATAAAACACACATTGGAAAATGTAACGCAAAACAATGAGGTTGTTATCAGTATTGTTACTGCCGAAATGGCGCAGCAAGTTTCTCTTAGTAGTTGCGACTTTGAAAAGGGAGTCAATGAATTTGAAAAAGCAGGATTTACTGCAGTAAAATCTGAAATAATAAAACCCTTTTGTGTTAAGGAATCTCCCGTTAATTTTGAATGTAAGGTAAATCAGATTATTTCATTAGGTGAAGAGGGAGGATCTGGAAATTTAGTGATCTGTGAAATATTAAAAATTCATATTAATAAGGAAATATTGGATGATGAAAACAATATTGACCCACTAAAACTAAATGCTCTTTCTCGTCTTGGAGGAAATTGGTACGGAAAATCTACAAAAGATAGTTTATTTGAATTGGGGAAACCTATTGGGAAAATTAGCATGGGAATAGACAAACTTCCTGAAGAGATTAAAAATTCTGAAATCTTAACTGGAAATGAACTAGCCATTTTAGCATCTTCAGAAAGTATTCCTGAAAAAACCGTGTCAGAAAATAGTTTTACTGTATCTGAAAAGCATGAAAAAGCAAAACAGCTTCTTTTGGAAGGAAAGTCAGAGGAAGCTTGGCAAATTCTACTTTAAAATGATTAAGGAATTTGTAAAAAATATTCTTTTTAATCTTAAAAAAAATAAATCTACTTTTTCCCCAGTTTTTATTATAGGTTGTGGCAGATCAGGGACAACAATTTTAGGAAATACTTTATCTAATCACCCTAAAATTAAATATCTAAATGAAAGAAGAGATTTATGGCACAGAGCCTATCCAGAATTTGATATTTGGAATGAAAATACTCAAAATCCAAAACTTTATGCAGATAAAAAAGATGCAATCTCAAAAAAAAATAATTTATTACGTCACCTCTTCTTTAGAGAACAAGTTTTAGGAAACTCAATAATACTTTTAGAAAAACTTCCAATCAATAATTTTAGATTAGAATTTCTGAACGCATCATTTCCAGATGCGAAATATATTTATTTAACTAGGAATGGATTAGAAGTAAGTAAATCAATTGAAAAAAGAATACAAAAACGAAATTGGTTTGGAGGAGAGAAATATGAGCTTTTAAAGAAATATTCTTCAGATAATAACATTCTTTTTAAAACAAAAATTAACAGTGATAAGGAAAAGGGAATGTGGGAATGGAAACTTTCCATAGAAGAAAGTAATCGATTCTTTAGAAAAGAAAATAAAGGTAATTTTATACACCTTTCTTACCAAGATTTTATTGATTCACCATCTAAAAAAATTAAAGATATTCTTGATTTTTTAAAATTAGATTATACAGAAAATTGGATAAATAAAATATCGGAAAATATTAAAAGAAAGAACCCAGAAACAAAAAAAACAGAAGATAAAAGTTTATATTTAATTGGAGGAGATATTTTAAATAAAACAATAGATAATAGTTATACTCCATATTAGTATATTAGCAACCTAATCAAAAACAAAAATTATGTCATTCGAATTACCAAAATTACCTTACGCCTATGATGCATTAGAGCCACATATTGACGCTAGAACCATGGAAATTCATCATAGCAAACATCATAACGGATATACCGATAATCTAAATAATGCAATTGCAGGAACAGATTTAGAAGGAAAGTCTATTGAAGAAATCTGCGCTAATCCAGGATTGAGTGGTGGAGCAAGAAATAATGGTGGGGGATATTTTAACCATTGTTTATTCTGGAGTATCATGAGTCCAAATGGTGGTGGAGAGCCATCTGGATCAATTTCAGAAGCAATCAATGATTCTTTTGGTTCATTTGAGGAATTTAAAACTATTTTTTCATCAGCAGCCGGAACAAGGTTTGGATCTGGTTGGGCGTGGCTTGGAGTAAATAATGGGAAACTAAAAGTATCCTCAACTGCAAATCAGGATAACCCTTTAATGGACGACCAATGTGGATGTACTCCAATACTCTGTTTAGATGTTTGGGAACATGCTTACTACTTAAATTATCAGAACAGAAGACCAGATTATATAAATGCATTTTTTAATGTTATAAACTGGGAAGAAGTAAACAAGAGATTTCAATCTGCAATAAGCTAAAACTAAAATATATTTTTTATACATTTGCGAGACTAAATTTTAAAAATTAAACTAAAATGAAAAAAGGATTTATACTTATCACTATTGTACTTACAGGATCTTTTTCTGCATATGCACAAACTAGCTCTGAGGCAGGAGATAATTTTCATCAAATAATTAAACAAAAATTTATGGAGGGTGGTCCTGAATTTATGGGAATTGTTCTTCTTTGTTTGATTCTTGGGTTAGCTCTTGCTATTGAAAGAATTATATATTTAAATATGGCTACTACTAACTCTAAAAAATTACTAAATAAAGTAAATGATGCTTTAAAAAGTGGTGGAGTTAATGCTGCTAAAGAAGTTTGCAGAAATACAAGAGGACCTGTTGCTTCTATATTTTATCAAGGATTAGACAGATCTGATGAAGGATTAGAACAAGTTGAAAAATCAATTGTTGCATATGGTGGAGTTCAAATGGGGCTTTTAGAAAAAGGTCTGTCTTGGATTTCTTTATTTATTGCCTTAGCTCCAATGCTAGGTTTTATGGGGACAGTGATTGGTATGATTGGAGCATTTGATGCTATCGAAGCTGCTGGTGATATTTCTCCTTCACTTGTTGCAGGAGGAATTAAAGTTGCTCTTTTAACAACAGTATTCGGTCTTATTGTCGCTATGATTCTTCAAGTCTTCTATAACTACTTAATCTCTAAGGTAGATTCAATTGTAAATGATATGGAAGACGCTTCTATTAAATTAGTTGATATCCTTGTAAATAATAAATAATTATGGGAGAATTTATTGAAAATAATTTAGATGTTTTTTATTGGCTAACAATAGTTATGCTATCTATTGCAGCTATTGTAATTATTGTTTTTTCTGTAATACAAATGGTAAACAATAAAAAAGCAGCTACCAAGACACTTCTTACTGTAGGAGGATTATTGTTAGTATTAGGACTTTCATATTATGTATTGTCTTCTGATGAAGTATTATCATCATATCAGAAATATGGTATTGATAATATTACCTCAAAAATAGTTGGAATGGGAATCTGGTCTTTTTATATTCTTTCAAGTATAGCGGTTGGATCAATTATTATCTCTGAAATTTCTAATAAATTTAGTAGGTAAAATATGGCAAGTAAAAGAAGGGGATTACCTGAAATAAATGCCGGTTCTATGGCTGATATTGCATTCTTATTGCTTATTTTCTTCTTGGTAACTACAACTATGGATGTAGATTCTGGTATCGCTAGAAAATTACCTCCTATGCCAGAAGAAAATGTAGAGATTCCTGAAATTCATAAAAGGAACATTTTCGTAGTTCTAATTAATAAAAACAATAAGATTTTAGCTGGGATTGGTTCTCCAACAAATGTAATAGAAATTAATGGAGATGGTTCCATTTCTTCTTTAAAAGATGATGTAAAAACTTTTATAACTAATAATGGGGGGAAGCCAAATTCTTCAGACAGTCCAGATAAAGCAGTAGTGTCATTACAAAATCAAGAAGGAACTTCTTACAAAACATATATTCAAGTGCAAAACGAACTAACAAAAGCGTATAACGAGTTAAGAAACGAAAAATCTAATGTAGATTACGGAAAAGATTTTAATAGACTTAATAATGAAGAGCAAAAAAAGATAAAGGATTTTTATCCTATGAAAGTTTCAGAAGCAGAAACAAAAGCAAACTAATAAAACAATGAGTAAATTCAAAAAAGGAGGAGGAAAAGGGATGCCAGCAATATCAACTGCATCCTTACCTGATATTGTGTTTATGTTACTTTTCTTCTTTATGGTTACAACAGTTATGAGAGAAACAACATTAAAAGTTACAGTAACTCCACCTGAAGCAACTGAGGTAAAAAAAATGGAAAAGAAATCGTTGGTTTCGTATATTTATATTGGTTCTCCAACAAAAAGTCAGCAATCACAAATGAATTTATCTACAAAAGCTCTAGTTCAGTTAAATGATGTTATTTACAAAAGAGAAGAAATAATTGCTAATAGTGAGATACAAAAATTTATTGATTCCGAAAGAAGACAGAAAGATGAATCTGAAATTCCGTATATGACTACCTCAATTAAAGCAGATCAAAACGTAACAATGGGAATTGTAACGGATGTAAAAACTGAACTCCGGAAAGCTGACGCTCTTAAAATTAACTATTCTACCAAAAAAGCAAAAGACGCTAATTAAGCTATTTCTTTACTATTTATCTGTTTATACAAGTAGATAAAAAACAAAACTATTATCAGGAAAATTGTTGCTTGTATCATGCTAATTTCAGTTCTTTCTAACTGAGAAATATCCATATCTATTCTTTCAGTAAAAGGAAGATACATTAATAAAATAGCTAATGCATTATTTATAAAATGTGCTATTACCGACATCCATAAATTACCAGAATAATAAAATAAATACCCAAGTACCATTCCTAAAAAGAATCTTGGTAAAAATCCGAAAAACTGCATATGTATTGCTGAAAAAATAAAAGATGTTATTAATATTGCAATATGAGGGTTTCTTAAAATATTTTTTAATTTCTTTTGTATTACTCCTCTAAAAAACATTTCTTCTCCAATTGCAGGAATAATTGCAATTAAGAATAAATTGAATAGTAGATCTCCAATGTTATCCATTTTTAGAAATGCCATTGTTGCTTCCTCAGCAGAATCTTCCATTTGCTTCATCCCCTCAATCACTTTTGGGATGTAATCAGTAATAAAATTTATAAAATCTAAATTCAATTGCATACAATAAGCTACCAATGGTTGAGAAAATAAAATAATCATCAGTATAATTAAGATATTTTGTCGTTTAAATTTTGAATTAAATCCTAATCCTTTTAGATATTGATCATTTTCAAAATAACTAAACAATAAAGGAGGAATAATAAATATGAAAACAGAAGAAATAAGCTGCGTAATCTTTAACTGATTAATATTTTCTTGATTAAATTTTAATTCCCCTGCATCTGCAAAAATAATACCGATAGATAAAATACCTATTAATGAAGAAATAAAAACAATCATCACAAACAAAAATAGTTTTGTAGATTCTGATTTATTACTAAAGATTCCTTTCAGGTTCATATGTTTAATTATTTTTGTGGAAATATGTCAGTAAAAATAGGAAATATAGATTTAGGAGACTTCCCTCTTTTGCTTGCTCCAATGGAGGACGTTAGTGACCCCCCATTTCGTGCACTTTGCAAGAAACATGGGGCCGATTTAATGTTTACCGAATTCATTTCTTCTGAAGGGCTTATTAGAGATGCGAAAAAAAGCACTCAAAAACTTGATATTTACGATTTTGAAAGGCCAATTGGAATACAAATTTTTGGAAATAATATAGAAAGTATGATGGAAGCAACAAAGATTTGTGAATCAGCAAATCCTGAAATTATTGATATTAATTATGGATGTCCTGTAAAAAAAGTAGCAAATAAAGGTGCTGGAGCAGGAATACTAAGAGATATTCCTAAAATGGTAGAAATGACTAAACAAATTGTAAAATCTACCAACATTCCTGTTACGGTTAAAACCCGACTAGGTTGGGATGAAAATACAAAATACATAGTTGAAGTTGCAGAACGATTACAAGATGTAGGTATACAAGCCATTTCTATACATGGAAGAACAAGAAAACAAATGTATAAAGGAGAAGCGGACTGGACCTTAATAAAACAGGTGAAAGAGAATCCTAGGATGAATATCCCAGTTTTCGGAAATGGAGATATTGACTCACCAGAAAAGGCAACTTTGATGAGAGATGAATTTGGCTTAGATGGAGCTATGATTGGTAGAGGATCTATTGGAAATCCTTGGATTTTTAATGAAATAAAACACTTCCTAAAAACAGGAGAACATTTAGCAAGACCTATCATGAAAGAAAGAGTAGAAGCTTGCAAACAACACCTAAAACATTCTATAGAATGGAAAGGAGATGTTTTAGGAATATCAGAAATGAAACGACACTACACCAATTATTTTAAAGGGATTAACGACTTTAAATCCTACAGAATAAAAATGGTAACTTCCGAATCGGAAACAGAAATACAAGAAATACTAGATGAAGTAGCCTTGAAGTTTGAGGGATATGAGTTTTAATTTATTTTGTAAACCTAACTCCATTAGGAGAAACTACCTCAATTACTTGTCAGTTTCTGTCAATTAAACTTTTTTCAAAAATCTATTAGTCAAAACTTTTGCTGGATAAAAAGACGCAATTAATCCAATAACAATTACTGTTATTTCTACTATTAATACATCTTTAATATTTAACTCTACAGGATAAGCGTTTACAACAAAATTTCCTTCCATTGCAATAAATCCGAAATGTTGTTGAAGTAAGGAAAAACCAACCCCTATAAACAACCCAATAGCACTCCCTACTAAAACTCCCAGAATTCCTTTTGTAAAAAATATATTTCTAATCTGTTTTTTGGAACTTCCCAAATTCCAAAAAGTTTTAATGTCCTTTTGTTTGTCAATCATCATCATACTTAAGGAACTAATAATATTAAAACTTGCAATTATTAGAATAAAAACCAAAATTAAGTAAACAGCTAATTTCTCTGAATTTAATAATTTATATAAAAATTCATGCTGTTCCAATCTGCTTTTTACAACAAAATCCTCTCCTAAAGTTTGCTCTAATTCTGTTTTTATATGATGCATATTATCAGAATTCTTAATATTTATTTCAGCAGATGAAGCCTCTCCCTCTCTATCTAACATTTTCTGTGATCTATTTAAAGGTATAAGAACATATTGATTATCATACTCCGGCTCAACAGAAAATATTCCTATTGGAGTAAAAGCAGAACTCACTAAATCTGACTTGTCTTTTATATATTTTGAATTTCTGTTTGGAGAGGTTATCGTAAGCTGACTAAACATATTATTTATATCAACAGACAGATTATAAGATACTCCAGAACCTAAAACCATTACATTTTTATCTCTGTAAAGTTTATCAGAAAAATATTCTCCTATTTTTATAATGCTATCTATATTGACTAATTTATGGTAATTTTCATCTACTCCTTTTATTTCAGCTATTTTCTTCTTCCCTTCATGTTCAATTAGCACTTTTTCTTCTAATACAAAAGAATAATCTTCAATATTATTATTTTCTTTTAAATCAGAATCTAAATCTGAAATCTTAAAAGTTTTTCCTACAGATGATGTAATTTTTAGATGTGGATCAAAAGAATTATACTTACTCAAAATCAAATTTTCTAATCCAGCAAAAACAGAAAGCACAACTACCAATGCAGCTGTGCCTATTGCTACTCCAAATAAAGAAATATAGGAAATAATATTTACTACATTTTTACTCTTTGAAGTAAATAAATATCGTTTTGCTATAAAAAATGGAAATTTCATTAAACGATTTATTTTTTCAAAAGCTTTTCAATTTCTTCTGCATATTCTGCAGAATCATCCAAATAAAAAACTAACTCTGGCACAATTCTCAACTGATGACGACAACTGTTCCCTAATAATTTCCGAAATACTTTTTTATTTTCATTAAGTATATTAAGAGCCTCCTTCGGTTTTTCTACAGGGAAAATACTTAAATATGCCTTTGCAACCGATAAATCTGGAGATACTCTTACTCCTGTTACTGTTACTAATATATTCCCTAAAAATTGATGTATTTCTTTCTGAAATATTATTGATAATTCTTTCTGAATTAATTTTGATACTTTCTTTTGTCTTGTAGTTTCCATAGGGCAAAGATAGATATTCTATTTTCTTATCCTTACATTTGCCGAAATGAAAGATTTTTACAGAATATTAAACTATGTAAAACCATATTACAGATATGCATTGCTGAATATGATTTTTAATGTATTTGCTGTATTATTTTCTTTAGTTTCCATAACTATGGTAATTCCTTTTTTAGGATTACTTTTCGGAACAATGGAAACTGATATTGTTAAACCCGAATCCTTTACATTTAGTACATCATCAATTAAAGACCATTTTTATTATGAGATAAATATCATCATTGAATCGGGAGAAAAAATTGACGCGCTTCTGTTTATTTGTGGGTTAATTCTTATTACCTTTTTCTTCAGAAATTTATTCCGCTATCTTGCTCTTTATTTTCTAACACCAATCCGAAATGGAGTGGTGCATGATTTAAGGTCTACTTTACATGAAAAAGTTATTTCACTTCCTTTAGGTTTTTTTACTGAAAAAAGGAGAGGTGATATTACTTCCAGAATGACAACAGATTTGGTAGAAATTGAGTGGAGCATCATGAGTTCTTTAGAAATGATTTTTAGAGATCCACTACAGATAATTATCTATTTAATTACTTTAATGGTAATAAGTCCTACTTTAACTCTATTTGTAATAATACTATTCCCAATTACTGGATTTTTGATTGCAAAAGTTGGAAAAAGTTTGAAAAAATCTTCCGAAAAAAGTCAAGAAAAAATGGGAGATATACTTTCAGTTTTAGATGAAAATATTGGTGGATTAAGGGTTGTGAAATTATTTAATGCTGAAAAAGATGTTCATCAGAAATTTGATAGAGAAAGTAAAAAGTACCAATCTTTAATGACGTCATTATTAAGAAAAAAAGACTTATCCTCACCCATGAGTGAATTTTTAAGTACTATTGTAATGGTAGTAGTTATGTGGTTTGGAGGGAAGTTAGTATTAGGAGGAAGTTCACATCTTAGTCCGGAAGCATTTATTGGTTATATTTTAATTTTCTCTCAAATTATTCCACCTGCAAAATCGTTTACCACTGCCTATTACAGACTACAAAAAGGTTCTGCAGCTGCAGCCAGAGTGTATGAATTAATGGATACTAAGAATACAATTATCGACTCTGAAAATCCGAAATCAGTAAGTAAAATAAATGAATCTTTGGAATTAAAAAATGTGAGTTTTAGGTATGAGAATACGGATGTTTTAAGTAACATAAGTTTTACCATTGAAAAAGGAAAAACAATTGCTCTTGTAGGAAAATCTGGTAGCGGAAAATCAACAATTGCAGACCTTTGTGCTAGATTTTACGATATAAATGAAGGTGAGATTTGTGTCGATGGTGTCAATATAAAAAGCATTAAACTTTCTGATTTAAGACATCTAATGGGAGTTGTCTCCCAGGAATCTATCTTATTTAACGATAGTATTTATAACAACATAAAAATGGGGAATCCATCTGCAAATAAAGAAGAAATTATTGAAGCTGCTAAAATTGCAAATGCATATGATTTCATCATGCAAACTGAAAATACATTTGAAACCAATATTGGGGAAAAAGGAGATAAATTATCTGGAGGTCAGAAGCAAAGAATCAGTATTGCCAGAGCAATTTTAAAAAATCCTGATTTACTTATCTTAGATGAAGCAACCTCATCTTTAGATACCGAATCGGAAAAATTAGTTCAGGATGCTCTGAAAAAATTAATGAAAGAAAGGACAACTTTAGTAATTGCGCACCGGCTTTCTACCATAAAAGATGCGGATGAAATTATTGTTTTATCAAAAGGAGAAATTGTAGAAAGAGGAAATCATACTGATTTAGTAGAAAAAAATGGAGTATATAAAACTCTGATAAATTTACAGAATATTTCTTAGTATAAAAAGTTGTTGTAAGGATATCTTTTTATATGCAACTCCTTTATTCTTTCGTAAAGTAGCTCTCTTAACTCATGAAAATGAGTTTTATTTAAAGCTGAAATAAAAATTGCTCCATCATTCGATTTTCCCATCCAAGTTTGTTTGAGTTCTTCTAAAGAAATATTTTCTCTTGTAATAGGAGTTAAATCATCTTCTTCCTTTGGAGTAAATCTGTACGTATCAATTTTATTAAACACAATTAAAGACGGAATATGAGAAGCTCCAATTTCTGCAATAGTTTTCTCTACAACTTCAATGTGATCTTCAAATGCTGCATTTGATATATCCACAACATGTAAAAGCAAATCTGATTCTCTCACCTCATCTAAAGTAGATTTAAAAGATTCTACCAACTGATGAGGCAGCTTCCTAATAAAACCAACTGTATCGGCTAGCAGAAATGGTAAATTCTGAAAAACAACCTTTCTTACAGTAGTATCTAAAGTTGCAAAAAGTTTATTTTCAGCAAAAATATCAGATTTTGAAAGTTGATTCATCAAAGTAGATTTTCCTGCATTGGTATATCCAACTAATGCTACTCTTATTAAATGCTCTCTTCTTTGTCTCTGGGTATGCCCTTGTTTATCAATTTTTAACATCTTCTTTTTCAGAAGAGATATTTTGTCCTTAATTATTCTTCTATCTGTTTCTATTTGCGTTTCCCCAGGCCCTCTCATTCCAATACCTCCTTTTTGTCTTTCAAGGTGAGTCCACATTCGTGTAAGTCGTGGTAAGAGATACTGATACTGAGCTAGTTCTACTTGTGTTCTAGCTTTTGCCGTTTTTGCTCTAGAAGCAAAAATATCCAAAATAAGATTGTTTCTATCGAGTATTTTACAATTGTAAATTTTCTCGACATTCCTAAGTTGAGAAGGAGAAAGTTCATCATCAAAAATTACAATATCAATTTCATTTTCTTCAACATATTGTCGTACTTCTTCCGTTTTTCCTTTTCCTAAAAATGTTGCATTATCTGGATGAGGGAGTTTTTGAGTGAATTGTTTTACCGTTTTTGCTCCTGCAGTTCTAGCTAAGAAATCTAATTCTAACAGGTATTCTTCAACTAATTCTGATGTGACTTCAGGAGTTATTAATCCAATTAAAACTGCTTTTTCACTCATTTATATGAATCCTATTTTTTTCTAGCCGCAATAAAACTTCTAATAAAAGTTGTCATTGCAAAAACACTTGTTACCATCATTAAAGCAACACGAATAATAGCTATATTATCTATTCTTTCAATTGCTCCCGTTAGAGGCTTAATTAATCCAATAATTGCTAATAATGTTAAAACAACTGCAACATGTGCAATTATTTTATTCTCATTTTTAATTCCGTTAGTACAAAACAATAAGAATATCCCTATTACTGCAGGAATAAAAGCAGTGGGAGAAGGGGATGATGATGAAAAATATCCCCATAATGATATCGCAATTAAAGTGAATGCATTAATTAAGTTAGCTTGTGTTGTTTTCATAGTCTTTATTTTTAATTTATAAAATTATCAAAAAATTCCTTGCCACGCTAAATAAGGAATAAGAATATATAAAATAGTGTCTCTAATCAGATAAAACATAAAAAAATAAAAAAATAATTTCCACCCCCCTTTCTTTACAAGACCTTTAAATCCATCCTTTCTATAAATATCAGTATACTTTTTTATAAATTTTGGTTTCAGAAAATTCATTTAAATTTTATTATTTTTAATCTTCTGCAAAGAAAAGAAAATAAGTTTGTTAAAAATTGTAAATTGTGGCCTTTAATATTTACATTATGAAGATTTTAAAAATACTATTTTTATGTTTAATCTCTATTTCTGTTTTCTCTCAGGAAAGCTTCCCAAATAATGGAGTAAAAAGTACTTTCTCTCCTATTTACGCTTTTACAAATGCTCACCTTATAATTTCATCAGAAAAGGAAATAATAAATGGGACATTATTAATACAAGACGATAAAATAATAAATGCAGATAGTATTGTAGATATCCCAAAAGGAGCAATTATTAAAGATGTAAAAGGAGATTATGTTTACCCTTCTTTTATAGATCTATATTCTGATTATGGATTGCCAAAAGCAAAAAGAGGAGAATATAATTACCGTCCACAATATGAAAGTAATAAAAATGGAGCTTTCCATTGGAATCAATCTATTCACCCTGAAATAAATTCTGCAGAACAATTTGTATATGATAATAAACAAGCTGAGAATTATATTAACTCTGGTTTTGGTGTTGTTCTGTCTCACAAACAAGATGGAATATCTAGAGGTACAGCTGTTTTAGTTTCTCTTGCTAATCAGAAAGAACAAAAAACAGTGATAAATGATAAAGCTGCTTCTTGCTTTTCATTTAAAAAAGGAGTCTCAATGCAAAAATATCCTTCTTCACTTATGGGAAGTATTGCTCTGCTAAAACAACTTTTTTTAGATGCATATTGGTATCAAAATTCTAATAATACAACTAATCTGTCATTCAATGCGTTTAACAATCAATTTGATCTTCCTCATGTTTTTGAAACTTCATTAGTTACCGATTATAATCGTATTTACCAGATTTCTGATGAGTTTGAGATTGACTTTATAATAAAAGGAAATGGGAAAGAATATGAAAGAATTGAGGAAATAAGAAGTTATGAATATCCAATTATTTTACCTTTAAATTTTCCATTAAACTACGAAATAAACAACCCTGAAGAAAGCGATATTTTAACACTTTCTAAATTAAAATACTGGGAAACAGCTCCTTTTAACCCAAGAATCCTATCAGAAAACGGACTGAACTTTTGTTTTACTATGTCAGACTTAGAAAAACCATCTGATTTTATAAAAAACCTAAGAACTTCTATAAAAAAAGGACTTACAAAAAAAGATGCATTACACGCTCTTACTCTTACTCCAGCCACTTTAATGAATGAAGAAAATAGATTAGGAACCTTAGAAATAGGGAAAAAAGCAAACTTCATTATTTGTAGCTCTGATATTTTTGAAAATGGAAAAATTTATGAAAACTGGACTAATGGAATTCAGAATATTGTAAATGAAAAAACAGAAAATGATGTAAGAGGATACTATACTTTTACTGCAGAGAATATAAGAAAAACTTTCACTGTAACAGGGGAGGTCAGAAAATTAAAAATGGAGGAGATTACTTCTGATTCTACTTCTATAAAATATGAAATTGAAGTAAGTGGAAATAATATTATTTTTAACTCAACCGATATTTCTCTAAGAGGAACTGCATACTTTTCTGATGGTATTTTTACTGGAAAATATCAAAATCTGAAAGGAGAAAATATCCTGTTTTCTATGACTAGAGATTCTCTATTACAAAGTGATGAAAAGGAATTTTTGATGAAATACGATACCATTATTCCTTCTATTTGGACACCTAACAAAGCTTATGGAAATAATTATTCTATTTCTTCTTTACCAACTATTTTTAGAAATGCAACTGTTTGGACAAATGAAAATGAAGGAGTAATTGAAAATACGGATGTTGCAATAAATGATGGTAAAATAATTGCTATTGAGAGAAATCTAATTGAAAGTGAGGTTTTCTCAAAAGTAAAAATCCCAGTCCAAATTATTGATGCTAGTGGGAAGCATCTTACTTGTGGTATTATTGATGAGCACTCTCATATTGCAATTAGCAAAGGGGTTAATGAAGGAAGTCAGGCGGTAACTGCTGAGGTAGAAATTGGTGATGTAATAAATCCAAACGACCATAATATTTATCGTCAACTTGCCGGTGGAGTTACTGCGTCCCAACTTTTGCATGGTTCTGCAAATCCAATTGGTGGGCAGTCAGCACTTATTAAGCTCAGATGGGGAAGTTCAGCAGAAGAGATGAAAATAGAAGGTGCTGATGGTTTTATTAAGTTTGCTCTAGGAGAAAATGTAAAGCAATCAAACTGGGGTCATTTTAATACTATTCGTTTCCCACAAACAAGAATGGGTGTAGAGCAAGTTTTTTATGATGCCTTTTATAGAGCAGAAGCTTATAAAAATCTATGGAATGAATACAATGATCTTCCTACTTCTAAAAAGAGAAAAACTGTTGCTCCAAGAGCTGACCTAGAGTTAGACGCTTTAGTAGAAATCTTAAATTCTGAGAGATTTATTACGTGTCATTCATATGTGCAATCAGAAATAAATATGCTTATGCATGTAGCGGATTCTATGGGTTTTACCATTAATACATTTACTCATATTTTAGAAGGATATAAACTAGCTAATAAGTTAAAAAAACACGGGGCAGGCGCTAGTACATTCTCAGATTGGTGGGCTTATAAATTTGAAGTAAATGATGCCATTCCATATAATGCTTCTATCCTAAATTCAAAAGGAGTGGTTACAGCTATAAATTCAGATGATGCCGAAATGGGAAGAAGATTAAACCAAGAAGCAGCAAAAGCAGTAAAGTATGGTGGGTCTTCTGAAGAAGACGCTTGGAAAATGGTTACGTTAAATCCTGCAATTTTACTACATCTAGAAAACAGAATGGGTAGTATTAAATTAGGAAAAGATGCAGATATTGTAATTTGGAGTGGTAATCCTCTATCGGTTTATAGTAAAGTAGAAAAAACTTTTGTTGACGGAAAATTACTTTTTGATAAAACAAAAAACCTGGAGTTAATGAAGAGAGATTTGAAAGAAAAAATGAGAATAATTAATAAAATGGTAAATGGAAATTCGGATGAGGAGACTCAAAAAGTAGAGATAACTGAGGATCACCATTACCATTGCGATACTATAGAAGATTATGAATAAGAAAATATTTTTATTAATATTAAATCTGTTTCTTTTGGGGAATATTTCCGCTCAGAAAACAACTTTAATAATGGGGGGGATAGCTCATTTAGGTACTGGCGAAAAAATTGAAAATTCCTTAATTGTTATACGAGATGGGAAGTTTGATTTGGTAGCAGATGCTAGTTTGGTTCGGATTGATCCTTCTGCATTTGATACGGTAATTCGAGCTTATGGGAAACATATTTATCCTGCATTTATTGCTCCAAACACAACACTAGGAATTACTGAAATTGATGCTGTTAGAGCATCAAAAGATTACAATGAAGTAGGTAGTTATAATCCAAATGTGCGATCTCAAATTGCATACAATACAGATTCCAAAATTATTAAAACTGTACGAACAAATGGAGTATTAGTAACACAGACAACTCCTAGGGGTGGTGTTATTTCTGGATTGTCATCTGTTATGTATTTGGATGGTTGGAATTGGGAAGACGCTACATTAAAAGCTGATGATGGTATTCACCTTAATTGGCCTTCTTCTTTTAATACTTCTGGATGGTGGGCAGAACCAGGAAAAACTTCTAAAAACAAAAATTATGATGATAGAGTTAAAGAAATTAAAAATTATTTTGAAATAGCAAAATCTTACTCTAAGGATGATAGTAAAATGGATTTGGAATTAGTGTCAATACAAGAACTTTTTAAAGGGACCAGAAATTTGTATATACATGCAAATTATGCAAAAGATATAAGAGAATCTGTACGATTTTTTAAAAAAATAGGAATTAATAATATTGTGATAGTAGGAGGAAGAGACGCCTTAAATGCTATTTCTATTTTAAAAGAAAACAATATATCTATAATTTTAGAAAGAGTACACTCCCTTCCAGTAAATGAAGATGCTGCTATTGATCAATTTTATAAATTACCAATCCAGTTATCAGAAAATAATATTTTGTTTTGTTTATCTTATAGTGGAGATATGGAAGCGATGGGAACAAGAAACCTCCCTTTTACTGCCGGAACTGCTGTGGCTTACGGATTGGATATGGAAAAAGCAATTGCTTCTATAAGTTTAAATACAGCCATTATTTTAGGAATAGAAAAAACTACTGGAAGTATTGAGATAGGGAAAAATGCAACTTTCTTTATTAGTAGCGGAGACGCTCTAGATATGAGAACAAATAATATAGAACTATCTTTTATTAAGGGAATTCCTGTAGATTTAAACAACCACCAAAAAGAACTTTTTGAAAAATATAAGAATCGTTAAACTTCCCAAATAAGTTTTTTTCCAAAACCTAATTTGTTATCTGTCATCTTTATAAAGGTGAGTTTCATCTGCCAAAGATGTAGTTTCATTTTTTCTGCATAAGGAAATTCTTTTAGGTATTGCTTTGTTGCATTGTTAAGCTCCTCTGCTTTAAGTTCTGTTATTGTTCCTAAAAGTTGTACGCCTTGTATTTTCTTTACATCTTTAGTTTCTAAGGCAATACTAGCAGCGACATTTGAGTTTTCTATAAAATCTTGTGCATGTTTTGTTTTGGTTTCAGAAGAAAAAATAAGAGAATTATTTTTTTCATCATAAACATAAAAAACATTACAACAATAAGATCGGTTATCTTTGGAAGTGGATAAAGTAAGTAAATGTTGTTCTTGAATAAAATCTATTATTCTTTTGTCTATCATTAGTACCCAATATTTTCTCTTACTCTCATCAGAACTTCTTTGGCAATTTTCCTGGCTTTTTCCGCTCCTTTTTGTAATTCTTTTTCTATAATATCCTTGTTTCCCATTAGGTAATTGAACTTTTCTCTTTCTTTAGAGAACTTATTACAGATTAGTTCAAAAAGTTCTTGTTTAGCATGTCCAAAACCAAAATTACCTGCTTCATATTTTTCATTTAACTGAGAAGTTTGCTCTTCTGTAGCAATTAATTTATATAAATTAAAAACATTACAATCTTTTGGGTTTTTTGGAGATTCCATAGGAATAGAATCAGTTTGGATGCCTAAAATTTGTTTCCGTAGTTCTTTATCTTCAAGAAAAATATCAATAAAATTATCATACGATTTACTCATTTTCTGCCCATCAGTACCAGGAACAATCATTACTTTCTCATCTACCTTGGTTTCTGGCAATACAAAAGAATTTGGATAAATATGATTGAAACGAGAAGCTAAATCCCTAGTAATCTCCAAATGTTGCATCTGATCTTTCCCAACTGGAACAACCTCAGCATCATATAATAAAATATCGGCCGCCATCAAAACTGGATAAGAAAAAAGTCCGTTATTTATCTCAGATAATCTATCTTGTTTATCTTTAAAAGAATGAGCAAGTTGTAATCTCTGAAAAGGCGCAAAACAATTTAAATACCAACTAAGTTCCGTTACCTGAGTTACATCTGATTGACGATAAAAGAAATTTTTATCTGTATCGAAACCAAAAGCAATCCAAGCAGCTGCAGTTGCAAAAGTGTTGTTTCTTAAAAGTTCTGCATCTCGGATTGTAGTAAAAGAATGTAAATCTGCAATAAAAAACAGACTTTCGTTTTCCTCTTTTTTAGAAAGATTAATAGCTGGAATAATAGCTCCTAATAAATTTCCTAGATGAGGATTCCCTGTACTTTGTATTCCTGTAAGTATTCTTGCCATTTATTTAAAAATATAATGCTGTAAAAATAGGATTTTTATCTTTGCCTCATGAAATGGATAGGATATCTTTTTAGCTCACTTTGGAGAATTTGGTTTTTGTTTTCTTTCTTTTTAGTATTTATCCTTTTTATTCCATCTCTTTTCCTATTTACTGCTATCATAAAAAATAATCGTATTGTAAATCATCTGACTCGTTATTGGTCCGGAATATTTATGATTTTATCAGGTATTTTCTGGAAAGTAGAGTTTGAAGAAAAATTAGATCCAAAAAAAAGATATATCTTTTGTCCAAATCATAGCTCAACTTTAGATATCCCTCTAATAACTGCTGCTATTCCTCTCCCATTATTATTTATGGGTAAAAAAGAAATTACTGAAATTCCCATTTTTGGATATTTCTACAAAAAAAATTCTATTATTGTAGATAGAGATAAAATACGTGATAGCTATGCCGCTTTTATAGAAGCTGGAGAAAAACTAGATAATGGACTTAATGTTTGTATCTTCCCAGAAGGAGGAATTCCTCCATCAAAAATATTTTTAAAGAAATTTAAGAATGGTCCTTTCAAATTATCTGTAGAAAAAAATATTTCTATTGTTCCTGTTACTCTCTTAGATAATAAAACACATTTCCCTCAAGAATACTACAAAGGACACCCAGGTATTGTTCGAGTAAAAGTACATAAACCAATAAATATAAATGATTTAGAAGAAAAAACAATAGAAATGTTGAATACTTCCGTTTACAATACTATTTTTGAACAATTAAAACTTTATGGAAGTAAATAACAAACTCATACAAGATATTGCAAAGCTTAGCAAACTGAAATTTGACGATTCTGCAGAAGAAAAAATGAAAGCAGATCTGGGAAAAATGCTTGCTTTTGTAGACAAACTAAACGAAATCGATACAGAAGGTGTTGATCCATTAATCTATATGAGTGAGGAAGTAAATGTACTCAGAGAAGATAAGCTTACCGAAGCAACTTCTCAAAAAGATGCCCTGAAAAATGCTCCTGAAAAAGATTCGGATTATTTTAAAGTTCCTACCGTTTTAAAGAAATAATTACTTCAATTCTTTCTCAAACCAAGAATTTACTCTTTTTGTGTTTAATGAAGAGAAATCATCATTTATATATTTAAACTCATTTGTGTCTGCATTATACTTATAATCTGGAGCCCAGTTTATATGATTTTTTGCTAACTCTTCAATAGCATTTATAATAAAACTTGCTTCTTCATTTTTCATGGTAGGATGCAAAGACATTCTAACCCAACCCGGCTTTAGAGTTAAATCACCTGAATTAATATTATCTGTAATTGTATGAGAAAAATCAAAATCGACATCCAACAAATAATGACCGTAAGTTCCCGCACAAGAGCATCCTCCCCTAGTTTGTATCCCGTATCTATCGTTCAATAATTGTACAGCCAGATTAAAATGTAGATCATCAATATAAAAGGAATAAATATTCAGCCTGTCAGAAATATTATCCGCTAGCACATGTAGATTTTCAATAGAAGTTAATCTACCCCAAATAATTTCATGAAGTTCATGTTCTCTTTTCAATATATTATCAACTCCCATCTCCTTCTTTAAGTTCATACAAAGTGCTGTTTTGATAGTTTGTAAAAATGCGGGAGTACCCCCATCTTCTCTAACTTCTATATCTTCAACATACTTATGTTCTCCCCATGGATTTGTCCAGTCAACCGTTCCTCCTCCTGGATTATCAGGTATATTATTAGTGTATAATTCTTTATTAAAAATAAGTATACCTGTCGATCCTGGACCTCCTAAGAATTTATGAGGAGAAAAGTAAATTGCATCTAAATATTGATTCTTATTTTCTGGGTGCATATTAATTTCAATATAAGGAGCGGAGCATGCAAAGTCTACAAAACAGAGCCCATTATGTTGATGTATTATTTCCGAAATTTCATAAAAAGGTGTGAAGACACCAGTGACATTTGAACATGAAGTTACAGCTGCTATCTTAGTTTCTCTATCAGAGTATTCTGAAATTAATTGTTCAAAAGCTACTAAATCTACCTCACCATCTGCTGTATGAGGAATAAGCTTAACCTCAGCAATGGTTTCCAACCATGTAGTTTGATTAGAATGATGTTCCATATGTGTTACAAAAACTATTGGTCTGTTTTTAATTTTTACTTGTTCTCTATACTTCTCATGAATCTTTAAACCTAATATTCTTTGAAACTTATTTACAAGCATAGTCATACCAGCCCCTGCTGAAATAATAACATCATCTTCAGATGCGTTTACAGAATTCTTAATAATCTGGAGAGATTCATGCAAAGCAATATTCATTGTAGCTCCAGTAGTATTAGTTTCTGTATGTGTATTTGCTACAAAGGGAAAAATCTCGTTTTGTAAAAGTTTTTCAATTGGGTTATATAGTCTTCCACTTGCTACCCAATCGGCATAAATAATTTTTTTTTCTCCAAAAGGTCCTACAAAAGTTTGATTTCTTCCAATTATATTTTCTCTGAAATCCTGGAAATAATTTTCTAAGCTCATAAATTTTGTTTAGTGTAGCAAATTTACACTTTTATTCTGTATCTAATCCTATTAAATAGAAATGTAAAACTTATATTTGCGAGAACATTTTATAAAAATGAAAAAAAGATTTACTGTTACCTCAGCTCTGCTTTATGCAAATGGCCCTTTACATATTGGGCATATTGCTGGTGCCTATTTGCCAGCCGATATTTATGTTCGGTATTTAAAAGGAAAGGGGCATGATGTTGCTTTTATTTGTGGTTCTGATGAGCATGGTGCTGCCATTACTTTGCAAGCAAAAAAAGAAGGGATTAGTCCTCAAGGAATTGTAGATAAATATCATACTATCAACAAAAAGGCATTTTCTGATTTTGGAATTGATTTTAACATCTATCACCGTACTTCTGATAAGCTACACCATGAGACATCACAAGATTTTTTCAGAACTTTAGAAAAAAAAGATGTTTTTACTAAAAAAACTTCTGAGCAATTTTATGATGAAGAAAACAAACAATTTTTAGCTGATAGATATATAACGGGAGAGTGTCCAAAATGTAATGCTGCTGGAGCATATGGAGATCAGTGTGAGAAGTGCGGGTGCACTTTAAGCCCTAATGAATTGATAAACCCTACATCTACATTAAGCGGGATCGCTCCTATTAAAAAAGAAACTTCACATTGGTATTTACCAATGCAAAACCATGAAAAATGGCTAAAAGATTGGATAGAGAGTGGGTATCTTGAAGGAGAAAATCATCATGATCCAAAAACATGGAAAAGTCAAGTTTTGGGTCAATGCAAATCTTGGATTGAGGGGGGGCTAAAAGCCCGTGCAATGACAAGAGATTTAGATTGGGGAGTTAAAGTGCCAGTAAAAGATGCGGATGGTAAGGTGCTTTATGTATGGCTGGACGCACCAATTGGATACATATCAGCTACAAAACAATGGGCAAATGATTCAGGAAAAAATTGGGAAGATTATTGGAAAAATAAAGATACGGAACTCATCCATTTTATTGGGAAAGACAATATTGTTTTCCATTGTATTATTTTTCCAATCATTCTAAAAGCACATGGAGGATATATTTTACCCTCTAATGTCCCTGCAAATTCATTCTTAAATTTAGAAGGGGAAAAACTATCAACCTCAAGGAATTGGGCTATTTGGTTACACGAATATCTAGAAGACTTTAAAGGACAAGAAGATTCTCTTAGATATGTGCTTTGCGCAACAGCTCCTGAGAGTAAAGATACTGATTTTACTTGGAAAGATTTTCAATCAAGAAATAATAATGAATTAGTAGCAATTTTTGGTAATTTCATCAACAGAGTTATTGTACTAACAAATAAATATTGGGATGGAGTTGTTCCTCCACAAAATGATCTTGAAGATTATGATAAGGAAGTTTTAGAAAAATTAAAGGAATTCCCAGAAAAAATTGGTAGTTCTATTGAGAAATTTCGATTCCGTGAAGCTTTACAAGAGCTCATAGGATTATCTAGATTAGGGAATAAATATTTAGCTGATACAGAACCATGGAAACTCAAGAAAATAAATGAAAAAAGAACGGAAACTATTATCCATATTTCTCTACAAATTGCAGCTTCTTTGTCTATTTTATCTCATCCTTTTCTGCCATTTAGTTCCAAAAAGTTAAAAGACATGCTAAATCTCAATGATGTAAATTGGGATGATGCAAAAAATTACAATCTCTCTATTGGCAAACAAATAAATAAAGCAGAACTTTTATTTAGTAAAATTGAAGACGAAACAATTGAAAAACAAATAAAAAAACTGAAAAACTGAAAAAATTATTATGCTTGCATAGTATATTTCATTAAGTTTGCTTAAAATAAATTTATTATGAAAAATATCTTTTTTACTCTTGTATTTTCTCTTGTAATTAACTCTGTATTTTCTCAATGTGACGGAAGATATGAAACCGAAATTTTTAATAGCGTAACGACAACAACTATTAATTACTCTGACGTATACACCAACAGCCAGCACGAAATGGATATATACACTCCAGATGGTGACACAGAAACAAATCGACCGCTAATACTTTATATGCATGGGGGGTCTTTTACTGCAGGGTCAAAAGAACAAATAGATTGTGTGGATTTTTGTGAGAGTTTTGCAAAAAGAGGATATGTTACTGCTTCTGTAAATTATCGACTTGCTAGCAATCCTATTAATTTTATGCTAGACCAAGAATTACAATATAGAACAGTCTTTAAAGCTATTGCGGATATAAAATCAGCTATTCGTTATTTTAGAAAAGATTTTGATAATGGTAATACCTATGGTATTGATGATAACACTATCTTTATTGGAGGGACTTCTGCTGGTGGAGTAATTGCAGTACATCTTGCGTATGTAGATAATATTTCTGATCTCCCCACTTCACCAATAGACGTCCAGTCAATAGCAAACAGTTTAGGAGGAATTGAAGGGGATGCCGGAAATCTAGGATACAGTTCTCAGGTGAGTGGAGTAATCAGTTTTGCGGGAGGAATAAATGATGTGAATTGGATTGATGATTTAGACGAACCTCTTGTAAGTATCCAGGGAGATGCTGATGTGATTGTAAATTACAATTGTGGCCCTGGACAAGGTGTTGCTACTATTCTAACTCTATGTGGAACTGCAGAAATGCATCCTCAGGCAAATGCTGTTGGATTAATTAACAATGATTTAGTTTATCCTGGAGAGGGACACACTTGGTTTGTTTCTGGAAATTCAAACTCTAAATTTACACAAGCGGTAGAATTTACAAAAGATTTTTTATACCCGCTTTTACCATGTAATAATGCTACTTCTATTACATCTATTAATTCAAAAAAGATCCTAATAAAAATTATAGATTTACTTGGAAGAGAAACAGAAAAAACTATCAATACTCCTTTATTTTATATCTACTCAAATGGAGAAGTAGAGAAGAAAATGTTTATTAATTAGGATAAAACATTATTGTTTTGTCTGATAAAAAATTACTTGGGGAAATTGGAGAAACAATTGCTCAAGAATACTTAATTAATAAAAACTATCTGATAATAGATCTGAATTGGAGATATAAAAAAGCGGAAGTAGATATTATTAGCCAACTTAAAGATACTTTAGTATTTGTTGAGGTAAAATGCAGAAAAACAGACTTTTTTAGCAGACCAGAACAAGCGATAAATCATAAAAAAGAAGAACTATACAAATTAGCTGCCGAAAACTATTTAGAAGTAAATAATTTAGAGTATGAAATTCGTTTTGATGTAATCTCAATTATTCATAATAATAACAAAACTGAAATAGAACATTTTATCAGTGCTTTTTAATCTACATTTGCAAAAATTATTCTCCAATGAGAAATCGAAAAAATAATCCTCAATCATCTGAAAGAAGAAAAGAAAATAATAATTCAGATGCTCCGAGAAAATATGGAAGAAAAAGTTTTCGTCCAAAATCAGATGCTACCAAAAGAAGAAAATCTAATGATGGATCAATGAGATTAAATCAATACTTGGCTCATGCAGGAATCTGTAGCAGGAGAGAGGCAGATCAATTAATTGAAGCAGGTGTAGTCGCAGTAAATGGGAAAGCCATTACTCAGATGGGTTATAGAGTTCAAGAATCTGATATTGTTAAATTTAATGGAAGAACCCTAAAAACAGATAAAAAAAGATATTTACTCTTAAACAAACCTAGAAATTATTCTTGCAGATTAGATGATTTCGGTAAGAAAGATTCTGTATTTGAACTTATTAAGGGGTCCTGTAAAGAGAAAATTTTACCGATTGGGAAATTAAATAAGAACCATAGCGGTTTACTTATTTTTACTAATGATGAAAAAATGTCTGCAAAGCTATCTCACCCAAAACATGAAGTCAAAAAAATATATCACATCAGTCTAAGTAATCCTCTCAAATCACTTGATTTTAAAAAAATGAAAGATGGTTTAATAATTGATGGAGAGAAAATTGTGTTGGATTCAATTTCTTATGTTCAAGATAAGGGAAAAACTGAAATTGGAATTGAAACTAAATCAAACAAAAGGAATCTAATTATTAAAATGTTAGATTCCTTAGATTATCATGTAATTAGGCTTGATTTAGTGTTTTATGGAGGGCTTACTAAGAAAGAAATATCAAGAAAGAAATATCGTTTTTTGTCTGATGAGGAAATAAATCTACTAAAAAGGATTTAATTTTATATAATTTCAACTTTATTTTCGTTATTAAATCTGATTGTAGTAATTTTACTCAATAAATGAAAAGATTAAAAAAAATATTAAAAATATTTTTTATTAGTATTATTATTCTAATATTATTAGGAATAGGATTTACTTTTTTATTTGGTGATAAAATAGAAGAAATTATTTTAAATAAGATTAATTCAAAACTAAAAAAAGAACTGTCATTATCTGAAATTGAGTTTTCTTTATTCGAAAATTTCCCTGATGCTTCTGTAACTTTTAGCAATATATTGATTCAAGAATCCTTCCAAAATTCTTCCGATACCCTGCTTTTTGCAGAAGAAGGAATAATAAAACTAAATATTTTAAATGTTATTTCTCAAGATTATTCTGTAAATGATGTAGAGTTTAATAAAGGTGTAATTAACATTAAATATAACGAAAATGGAGATCCGAATTTTGATATTTTAAAAGATAATGATGAAGAAAATAATAATTTTGAACTCAATAATTTAAATCTTTCAAATTCAAGATTTACCTTTTCAAATGAAGTAGAAAAAATCTATACCTCATCTGAAATAGATAATATTAATTTATCCTTAACAAAAGAAGATGAAAAATTTATATGTAACCTAAATGGAAGTCTAAGAAATGACTCTTTAGTTGTAGATGAGGTAGATTATATCAATAATAAAAATGTGAGTTTTAATTCCGAAATCGAAATCAGTGATGATTCAATTTTTATTACTTCTACAAATCTAAGTATAGGCGGAGTAGATTTCAAAAACTTAAATTTTGATTATTCTAAACTTAGTTCTGAATATCTTTTAACCACAGAAACAGAAAATGCAGACATATCAAATGTGATTTTTGCTACTCCAAAAGAATATCAATATTTGTATGAAGATCATGAAATTTCAGGTAAAATCTCAGCAAAGGTAGAAATTAGAAAAGATACTAACTTTGCAAATCCTTACTCTGAAATCGATTTTAAGTTAAATAATTGTAAATATAAAAGTAAAACACAACCATTCGAATTAGAAAATATTTATTCTGATTGCCATTTTGATAATGATAGTACGAAAAGAAATTTTGATTTTACTCAATTTCGTTTTTCTAACTTCAAATCTTCTAAAAAAGGAGGGGATTTTAATGGAGATTTTACTCTTACTAATTTAAATAAATATTATCTGAATGTTGAGATGTTCTCATCATGGGAACTAAGAGAGTTAAATGATTTCATTGAAGATTCTCCTTTTAAAAATATGAAAGGAACAGTAAGTGGATTCATAAATTATCATGGAAACTTAAGTTTTGATAGTAAGATGAGTGGATATTTTGCTAATTCAACACATACTGCAGATTTAAATTTTAAAGATGTCTACTTCAATTATAAAGAATCCGAATTAGATTTTGTATTTGGAAAAATGAATTGGGAAGTTGATAATCATAATGTGAAAATATCTAAAAATAAATTTAGCGTAAGCCAATCTGAACTAAGTTTTAATGGGAATATTGATAATCTAATTTTATATATTTTAAATGAAGAAGAAAAAATTAATATTAATGGTAAGTTAGCATCTGAAAAAATGATTTTTGAAGAACTTTTTACAATTACCGAACTAAGTAGTGAGAAGGAGGGCGGAGTATTTATTGGTCCTCCTAATTTATCTGTATTACCAACTTGGCTAGATGTAAATATTTCTATAAATGTAAAAGAGTTTTGGTATAATAATTTTACCTCTTCAGATTTTACAACAGATGTAAATTATGATAGTAAGAATCTGAAACTAACTGCAGATGAAATAGATATGCAAACTCTGGATGGAAGCATTTCTGGAGATGTAATATATTTTGAAAATAAATTACACGATTTGGTATTGAAATCAAACTTAGACGTAAATAAAATAAATATTTCTGATGGATTTAAAAGTTTTGATAACTTTAATCAAACTTTTATTACTAATAAAAATATAAACGGAATTGCAACTGCAAACATATATTTACAAGCTATGTGGGACAAAAACTATAAATTCTATTCCCCTTCATTGCACATGAGTTCTCAATTGAGAATTGAAAATGGAGAGCTTATTGAATTTAAACCAATGTATAATTTGTCAGATTATGTGAGTTTGGAGGAGTTAAAAGAAGTAAAATTTGCAACACTAAAAAATAAAATACGAATAGAAAATGAAAAAATTATTATCCCTGAGATGGATATTCACTCAACAGCTTTAAGCGTTCATGTTTCTGGAGAGCATAGTTTTGCTAATATTATGGATTACAAAGTGAGTTTGCTTCTATCTGACGTCTTAGGCAATAAAGTAAAGGAATCTATGAGTTTGGAGGAAATAGAACATAATCATGAGGGTAAAACTACTATACAACTTAAAATGTCTGGACATGTTGACGACCCGAAAATATCATTAGATAAGGTGCAACTTAAAGAAGATATTGTTAACGAGATAGTAGAAGAAGGAGAAGAAGTAATTAAGATTATTGAAAATAAAATATTAAACAAAGGAGACCCTGACACGAAAGAAGAGAAAGAAAAGGAAGAAGAATTAGATATTGAGATTGAATGGGATGATAAAAACCCAAAAAAATGAATTTTTATAAACAAAAACAAAAGTGGAAATACGTGCTATTTTTAGTAGCTATCATAATTTCTGCATTATCAATTTATTTAATTGATGACTTAGATAAAGAGTTAGAAAAATCAATTAATTCTTTAAGTCAGTCTATTGAAACTTTGAAACAAAATGAAGTAACATTAAAAAATGAAGAATCTTCTAACATAAAAAACTTTGCTAAGGCTTACCAAACTTTAAATAATATGACTCTAGATGATGAAGGTGATTATTCTTGGGCAATTGATCTAATACAGCAGAATAAGACTATTCCTGTAATTCGAGTTGATGATGAATGTTATGATATATTGGATTGGAAAAACATTGAAATACCTAAAGATATTGATAAAGATTATGATAAGAAGGATCAATATATTCGTGCAGAACTAGAAACTATGAAAAAAGTAGGAGACTCTATTTTGATTGATATTTGGGGAGTAAAGCAGAAATTATATTATAAAAATTCTGCCATATTAGATCAAACTAGGAAAATGCATGGATTTACTCTAGAAAAACAACAATTAGCTGACAAAATTCTAAAAAAAATGCGTTGGTATCCATATTATCAATTATCTTTTATTTTTCTCTTTGCTATTTTAGCATATTTTATATTTAATGCTGCAAAAAGATCAGAGCAAAACCAAGTTTGGGCTGGTATGGCTAAAGAAACTGCCCATCAGATTGGAACACCACTTTCTTCTTTAATGGCATGGTTAGAACTATTAAAACAAAACCCAGAAAATGAAAGTATGACTATTGAAATGGATAAAGATTTAAAACGACTTGAAACTATTACTGAAAGATTTTCAAAAATTGGTTCAAAGCCAAAATTAAATGATGAAAACATTACTAAAATTATAGAAAATTCTATTTCTTATATAGAAAAAAGATTTTCAAAAAATATCAAATTTGAAAAAAATATTTCTGTTATAACTAAAAAGATAAAACTTAATAGAGTTCTACTAATTTGGGTGATTGAAAACATCTGTAAAAATGCAGCAGACGCTATGAAAGGAGAGGGTAAGATTACTATTAATTGCTCCGAACATGAAGAAGAAATACAAATGTATATTTCTGATACAGGAACTGGAATTGATAAAAATATTATTAAATCTATCTTTATGCCTGGTATTACTTCAAAAACTAGAGGTTGGGGACTTGGATTATCCTTATCAAAAAGAATTGTAGAAGATTATCATAAAGGTAAACTATTTGTTCAAAATTCAAATGAAGAAGAAGGGACTACATTCTGTATTATCTTGCCGAAATCATAAACCACAACTCGAAATATTGTTTTTATTCAAATAGTTTTGATGATATTCCTCTGCTCTGTAAAATTTTGAAGATTGACTAATTTCTGTAACAATATTTCCCTTCCATTTTCCTTGTTGACTCGGAATAGATCTCTTAGCTTCTTCTTTTTGTAACTCAGATATGTAAAATATTACTGATCTATATTGTGTTCCTATATCTGGTCCTTGTTGATTTAAGGTAGTTGGATTATGATTCCCCCAAAAAACATTTAATAATTGTTCGAAAGAAACAATATTTTCATCATAACAAATTTCAATTACTTCAGCATGATTTGTGTCTCCATTACATACATCCTGATAAGTAGGATTATTTATATCACCTCCCATATAACCAACCTGAGAGAGATATACTCCTTTAATTTCTCTAAATATTTTTTCTACAGACCAAAAACATCCTGCACCAAAGTATATTTTTTGTAAATTATTATATGGTACAAACTGAATACTTAACGAATTAACACAATGTCGAGTGTCTTTCTCTGTTATTTGCTCTCCATGAAAAACATGCCCTAGATGTCCATTACATTTTTTGCAGCAAATCTCAGTTCTTATTCTTCCTCCACTTAAATCTTCATGTCTTACAATAGATCCCTCTATTTCATCATCAAATGAAGGCCATCCACATCCAGAATTAAATTTGGTGTTTGATTCGTACAAAGGACTTTGACAAGCTCTACAAACAAAGATACCTGCTTCAAAATGATTGTCATATTCTCCAGTAAAAGGGGGTTCTGTTCCTTTATCTTTTAGAATATTTTTTTCATCAAGACTTAGATTTGAGAAATAATCTTTTTCCATTTTTACAAAAATAAAAAAAACACCCAAACTGGATGCTTTTTTAAAACTAACACTTTTTCTTTTAAAAAGTAATGCCTCCATCAGATTGATACACATAATTAAATGTGTAAAATCCACCATAATCTCCTTCTGAAGGTTGTGGGTCTGGGCTGTCATAGAAATAAAGAATCTCCATTTTTGCATATTTATTATCATGCGTTCGAAAAACTAATATCCTCCCTGGAGTAGGAGATAATATATGTGCGTCCATATCATAAGAAGCCCAACCTTCTCCAGGTGGAGGGACTCCTAAATCATCAATTATAGCAGGCCCCTCTTCATTATCTTGAATTAATTTCCCTACATCAACTGTTTTAATGTCTGACATAACACCTATATCAATATAAACTGCTGCATTACCTATTCTTTCTGGCTGGTTAACGTTATAACTATCCCCTCCATTAACAATAATTGTAGTTCCACTAAATGCTACGTCCCAATTATCATGATTTACTGTATCCCCTTCTGAAAAACTAAATTTCTCAAACTTACCAGTCGCTAAGGAATCAAGTATATTAATATTATACTGGCTTGCATTTAACTCAACAAAGGTAATCACATCCTCATCTATTAACTGGGGACTACTTTTCTCACAAGAAGAAAAAAACAAGAGACTAAATACAAGTAATGAAGCTGTGTATTTCATATTATTCTGTACAACCAGTATTCCAATTTGGATTGGAAGCTATATCTTCAGGAGATCCAGCTATAACAATCATTTCAGTTGCTCCTAAAACTAATCCAGTAGTATCATTTATATAATTTGGCACATGCGTAACAAAATCATATACATATGACTGATGACAATCACCGCAAGAATCAACAGCTGCTAAAGGGCCACCATTCCAATTTGGATTAGAAGCTATATCCTCATCAGATCCAGCTAAGACAATCATTTCAGTTGCTCCTAAAACTAATCCTATAGTGTCATTTATATAAGTTGGCACATGCGTAACAAAATCATATACATATGACTGATGACAACTTCCACACTCATCAGCAACCGCTAGCCCATTTTCAATACCATTACAATCAAGATTATATGGAGCTGGTAAATTAGTACCTGTATCACATGCATAAAATAACACCGTTACCATAAATATTGATAAAATTGTTTTCATTTTTGTTTTCATTTTTGTTTTCATTGTTTTTGTTTTTGTTTTTGTTTGTTAAGAGTTCGCTAAAGTAAATAAGTCTACTTAATCAATTGTCTTTTATTATTAATTATTTGAGCTTTATTTAAGATTTAAATTAATATTTATATAGTATATTCTCCCTGATATATTACTGATGTATTCTGGATTTGTAAATCCGAAAATATTCTTTGATCCAATTTGGATTGACCTTAATGGCTGTAGGGAATAAGTAAATCCTAAATCACATAAAGTATATCCTTCAATAAATTCATCATACATGTCTAATAAATCATTTCCATTGGCATCATTTAGAGCGTATTTACTTCTATAAGTAATAATACTATTTACATTTAATCTTTTATTTATATGATACAACATTTTGATATTTCCCATATGTCTAGATCTATTAAATAATCCAAAATAATCCTCTTTATTAAGTTTGAAGCTTACTCCATTTATATCATTTACATATATATCCTCAGTTTCAAATCTTGTTCTAATTTCTGTATCATAAGCATACAGTAATTGATATCCCATCTTTATTTCATAATTAATAGATGGTTTATAAGTTGTATTAAACTCTACCCCCTTTGTTTCAACCTCATTAATATTAAAATAACTATAAATATTTGTGTTATTTATTGCTTTAGCCACTGACTGCCATTCAATCAAATTCTGTATTTTATTCTTAAATAAGTTTGCATTAAAAATCAGTTTTTTTGTTGGATTATATTTTACTCCAATATTAATATTTAATGAAGTTTCTGATTTTAAAGGAGAACTTAGTTCTGAAAATGGAATAAAAATTTCCTGTATCATTCCATCATTTTGCATAGATTCTAGTCTATCAAAAGCAACATCTCGACCCAATACAGTATATCCAATGGTTGAGTTAGTGAAATCGAAAAATCTTTGTCTGAAATCAGGTATTTTAAAACCCGTACCTATTGAACTATTTATGTTTATTTTTTTATTTAAAGGAAATCCTACAGCAAATTTATTAGAAATTACTGGCGTATAGTTTGTGTAATTATCATATCTGCTACCAAGTATAATATTAAATTTTCTAAATGCGGTTGCATCTAATTGTCCGTAAATAAACTTTAAGTCTTGCTTTGGATTATTTGAAAAATTTGTTCTGGATAATTCTTCTTTTTTCATACCAAAACCTAAAATACTATTTAGTTTCTTATAAGTAAAATGGGTTTTAATTTCAGACTTTAATAATATGTGATCAAAATAATTATCATCAAATAATATTCCATCTTGAGTATTTAAATATTCGTCTGATCTATAATTAGTTTTATAAATCTCAGCCTGTTGAAATAAATTAGAGTTTATCAAATATTTTACAGAAGTTCCAAGATTCCACTCTTTAATATTAGTTTTTCCTTCTAATAGAGAACTTTCATGTTCTGCAGTATTTTTTTGCTCATGATTATAATATCGTGCATTTGTATTTAATATAACTTTATCAGAAAGTCCATATCTTAACTTTGTATTAAAGGTAAAATTAGAATAAGGGTTAACAGTACTAAGCAAATCTGATTTTATTAAATCGTAACCATCCGTATTATAATAATCTATAGAGTTTGATATTTGAAATGAACCTTTTTTGTATTGATATATCAAACTTGGATTAATTGTATTATGGGAAGCGTATTTTAATGATAAATTAATTTTATTACCATCATTAATTTGCTTTTTACTGATAAGATTGACAATTCCACCTAATGCATTAGACCCATACAAGCTTGAAGAAGCTCCTTTAATAATTTCAATTCTTTCTATGTCTGTTACTGATATTCTATTTAAATCCAATGATCCGAAAGATCTTCCAATAATTGGAAATCCGTCAACAAGTATAGTTATATATGAAGCGTCTAATCCTTGCATTTGCAATCCTTCAGTACCTGTTTTTGTTGGCACACTTATAATTCCTGTTTGTATATTTATTACGTCATATAATTTACTTGCATTAGATAACATAATCTCTTTTTCAGAAATTATTGTAGTAGGAATAGGTAATTTATCCAAATCTCTTTCAGACATTGTTGCTGAAATTATTATTTCTTCTAATTCAGATAACATCAAAGTAGTATCTGTTTCTGTTTGAGAAAAACAAATTATTGGACAAAAAAAAACTAATATTAATTTATTCATTAATAATTATCTTGAGATTTTGTGTTTTCTTAAAAATTGAAGTTTTTAAACTATTAACAGAAATAGTTGCTCCAGAAATTGCATCTACCTTTGAATTAAATTCAAATTCAGAATCTGAATTATTCCCAATAAATTGTTTGAGCCATCTTTGATTACATATTTCGAAACCATGGCTTTCTCTATAATTTAATATTTTAACTTTTAAAATTTCTGCAAAATTATTATAAATAATCAAATAATCAAACTTTTTATATTTTGAAAATGCAGATGGAACAATAAAATATCCTACTATTCTTTCTGACTCTGAAATGGTATAAAAATCATGTGATATACTGTTAATTGTATAGGTGCTACTATTAAAGATATCAGAGATGTTTTTGTGAACCCTATCTCTACTTTTTATATCCTTTCCCCAATCGTAATTAATAAAAGAAAAATTAAGTAAGGACATAATAAGAAAAATAATTATGTCCTTACTTAAAAAGGCGCTAATCTTATGAATAGTAGTATTAACCATTATTTAAAACCAAACTGCTGTACCTATATTTATTTGATCTGTTCTAGGATTAGAATTACCATTAGATTGGATCTGATAATCTATCTTAAACATAGCTCCTTTTGCTAATTTCAATCCTAATCCAATTATAACATCTTTTCTATCATAATTAGAGTTTATAGAAATTCCTCCTTCCTCAACTTCCTTATGTGTATTATAGTTTTCATACCTTGCAAAAGCAATCAATTCATTATTTGTTTCTTTTTCAGATAATAAATTATATCCTGCTTCAGCGTAATATCCCAACATTTTACTACCTAAATCTTTTCCTGTAAAAGTATTGTATTGATTGGTATTAGATAAATCAGCAACAATATATTGCCCTCTTAGTTGTAATGCTCCTTTTTGATATCTGCCATCAATACCCATCATATTAATTCCTATAATAGTAGAATCAGCTGACGCTACAGCATTTTTATCTGATAGATCCAATCCATTATAAGCAGTTGATTCAGATTCTCCAAAATAAGTAGATAATCCTAAATTTAAATTTGGTATTCCTACATATGAAAATCTTGAAGCAAAATCTGGTGCAGTCATATACGACTCCGCTCCTTTTTGTCTACCACTTCTTAATCCCTTATTTCCGGTAAAAACACCTTCTCCATCGTATCCATTAAAACCATTAACCAACATAAGTTCATAAGATAGTGTGTTGTCCATTATTCTTCCATTAACAGAAGCTCCCATTTCCCTCCATGTAGTTGGAACAATATACTTGTCAATATTTGTTCTTTCTACACCATTAAATGTTGGAGGTTCATGATATAAATTTTGAATGCCCATAGGAATGAGCATTAGCCCTGCATTTATAGAAAAATTATCTCTAATATTATGACTTAAAAAGGCTTGTTCTACATAAACTTCTACTACATGTTCAAATTCAAGTTCAGAAACAAATGATGTTTTTTCATTAAAATTATAACCTAAAAAGGTTACTAATCGATGAACATCCAACTTTGCATTATAATTTAAATCATTATTTATTGTTCTATTATAATCTATCTGTCCATATCCTCCAATATGTAAACCTTGATTAGAACCAATAATTTTTTGTGCAGTGTTTTGTGCTGTTGCAATTATAATTGTTGAGAATAATATTCCCATTATTAATGTTTTTCTAATTGTTTTTGTTTTCATTTTTTTAGTTAATTTGTTTTATTGTTTTTATTTAGACTAATTCTATATTAGATGCAAAAGTAAAAGGTTTTTTATATTGGCACAATATTATCAAAATTATTTTGTCATCAATTTATATCCATATTCCCTACTGTAAACAAAAGTGTTCTTATTGCAGTTTCTATTATAGAATTTCTCAAAAAGATAAAAAAGAGATGATAAATTCTCTAAAAAAAGAAATTGAATTACGAAAACAGTATTTAAATAACAATACAATTGAAACAATATATTTTGGAGGAGGAACTCCTTCTATCTTAACAGAATCTGAAATATCTTTATTAATAAATACTATCACTGAAAATTATACTGTTATAAATAATGCGGAAATCAGTTTAGAATGTAACCCAGATGATCTAACAAAAAAAAAGGTTCAAAATCTAAAAAAATCTGGGATAAATAGATTAAGTATTGGAATTCAATCTTTTAATGATGAGGATTTAAAATTTATGAATAGGAGTCATAACAGTTCACAGGCTATTGAATCTGTACAACTAGCAAAAGAAATAGGATTTAATAATATCTCTATCGATTTAATGTATTCTTTGCCAAAACAAAGTTTAGAAAAATGGAAAAAGAATTTGGATATTGCTTTTAGTTTAGAGATACAACATATCTCAGCATATTCTCTTACTATTGAGGAAAAAACTAAACTAAAATCTCTACTAAAAAAAGGAGAATTTTCAGAATTAGATGACATTGCTTCTTCTGAGCATTTTGATTTATTAATGATGGAAGCAGAAAAAAATAAATTTATCCAATATGAGATTTCAAATTTTGGATTAAACGGATTTTTCTCTAAACACAATTCAAAATATTGGCAAGCTGGACATTATTTAGGGATAGGCCCTTCAGCACATTCGTATAATGGAGAAACAAGAAGTTGGAATGTTAATAGCAATACAAAATATATCCAAGATATTTCTGAAAATAAAATTGAATGTGAGGAGGAAATTTTGTCAAATTTTCAAAAATATAACGATTATATTATGACTTCCTTAAGAACTATATCAGGAGTTAATTTAAATTATATTAAACAAGAATATGGAGAAAATTATCTTATATATTTTAATAATGAATTACATAAATGGATAAAATCAGAACATGTATTTATTGAAAAGGAAATAGTCTACCTAAGTAAGAAAGGGAAATATATTTCGGATAATATCTGTTCCGATCTGTTTAAAGTTGATTAGTCAGTTCTTCTTTATTACAGAATCCAACCTTTCTGAAATATTCTTCTCCATTTTTAAAAACAATAAAAACAGGAACTCCCTTAATCTGATATTTCTTCACTAATTCTTTATTTGCGTCTGCATCTATAAAAAGAACTTTAACATTAGGGTTTTCTCTTTGAATATCTTCAATTATAGGTTTCATCTTTTTACATGGGACACACCACTGAGTACTAAAATCAATCAAAACAGTTTTATTGTTACTCAAAATTTTATTTAATTGAGTTTCGGTAAATTTTGGTTGGTTTGTCGTCTCCACTTCTTTTGATTTGATCGTTTCATATCCTTCGGATTGCCATGATCCTATCCCCCCAATCATATTATATACTTTTGTAAATCCTAACTTTTCCATCTTATCAGCTGCAGAGGAACTTCTACCTCCACTTCTACAATACACATAAATAGGAACATCTTTTCTGACAATTTTTAATTTATCTGTAAAATCATCAGAATAAAAATCAATGTTTGTCGCATCAATAATATGGCCTGAGTTAAATTCTTGAGATGTTCTTACATCAATAATAATTCCATCTCCTTTTTCAATAAGTTGATGAAAATTTTCTGTATTTACATCTTCTATTATTTGTGAGTTAGTGTTTCCGCAAGAAAAAAGGAACGTAATACTTAGTGAAAATAAAATCTTTTTCATGTTTTTTCTATTTATTCAATTTACTATTTAAACTTCTCCATCCCCCTCCATTATAGGATTCAATTCCTCTTGCTTTAGCAATAGAAGTAGCTTGTCCACTTCTAACCCCTGATGCGCAACAGAAAATTATAGATTTATTCATTTCTTTTATTGCTTCAATCTTTGATTGAATTTGATCTAAAGAAATATTTGTTGATTCTTTGATGTGTCCTGAGTTAAATTCTACTGAAGTTCGTACATCTATAATATACGCTCCATCTTCTAATAATTGATTAAAATCAGTTGTTTTAATTCCAAATAATCTTTTTAATAATGACATTTTAGTTATCTGTTTATTTTAATACAAAGTTGCGTGTTATTTATCAATTGCCAACAGTTTTAACAAAAAAATGTTTATAAGTTGATTTTGATTTCTTACAATCAGAGGATTTTATATATAGTTTTGTTCAGTCGTAATACTTGTTTTAGTTTGTACATTTCTTTACCAAAATTAAATCGTACAGCAAAAAAAGCCCTTTATACAAAAGGGCTTTTTCTTTTAATCGAATTTTATTTTTATCTCATTATCTGATTCTGAGTAGATGGTCGGAAAGTAACTCCAAACATAAATTCATGAGAACCGGAAGTATATTGACTTATATCTGGATTTGGAATATCATAAGAATATCCTATCATGAATTTTTCTTGAATAATAAATCCTAATAAAGCCGAAATATCTCCATTAGTTCTGTAATCCATCCCCATCCAGAATTTATCACTGTAAATAGTTTTTAACCCCATATCAATTTGATTCTGATTAGATACGGTCTTAAATAAAACAGACGGTTGCAAATCCCAATAATGATCAATTTCAAGATTATACATCCCCATTACGTAAATATGTCGAGATAAACTTCCATCCATATCTACAGATATATTATTTACAAAATCCTCATCAATTAATGTAAGTTTACTGTTTAATAGCTGTGGGACTGCAATACCAAGATACCACTTATCCTCCTCATAAATATTTAATCCAAATGTTGCATCAGGGACTAAATTAACAGCCTCAGCTCCATCCATTAACTGATCATCAGTATGAAAAGTATTCCATCCTACTTTATCAATTTTAAATTGAGTAAACCCTCCTGAAAGTGCCATAGACATTTTTACTTCATCAGTAAAATTCAAATGATAAGCATAAGTTAAAGAAGCTCCCGCTCTGCTTGTTGGCCCTACTTGATCATTAAAAACAGATCCTCCCAAACCAACATGGTCTGAAGATTTTCCATAAATACTTAATAAGGTCGTTTTCGGAGCATCTTCAATTCCTACCCATTGATTTCGTACAGAAGTTTTAATTTGATAATAATCATTCATCCCAGCAATAGCTGGATTTACTGCAAAATCGTTAATCATAAATTGTGACAACTGAGGAAGTTGCTGAGCTTGCAACATACTACCCATAAAAATTGAAACAAATAATAGAGTTAATTTTTTCATCTTTTTCATAAATTTATCTTACAATTGTAACAGCTCCTGTTTGTAACTCAGAACCATCTTTTAAATTAATAGTATAATAATAAGTCCCAACAGGAAGTAATTTCCCTTCGTGTTCACCATTCCATTTGTTATTATTATAATTCTCTCCAGTAGAGCTAAATATTAAAGAACCCCATCTGTTAAATATCTGAACCTCAGCAGTAGGATAACTTGATATATCTAATATTTCCCACTCATCATTTAGTCCATCTCCATTTGGAGAGATTGCATCATAAGGAACAGGACCAACTACTACATAAACTGAATCCAATGATTTACACGCACCATCTGTTACTTCTACATAATACCAAGTTGAAGATTCAGGATAATCTGTCATACTCATCCCGTCCGCACTATTTTGATAATAACCAGGATATGTAGAACTATTAATGTCTACAACATCTATCCAGTTCCATCCCCATTGATAGCTGTCATATGAATAAGAAGATTCTATTGTAACCTGATCCCCTAGAACTAATGGATCTGGAGTAGCTACCGGATTAATATCTGATTGAGTAACAGTATATTTAGCTTCTACCTCATATGATGTAGAACAAGCAGGGTCTGTTATAGATAAAGTATAAATAGTGATGAAATCCTGAGGAGTAACAGTAATAGATGGTGTTGTTTGACCTGTGTTCCATAAATATTCATATCCTTGGTCCTCCACTAAAATATCAACCTCAGTTCCTAAACAAATAGTTGAATCTATTTGATCATCATTATTTGGCAAGAAAACATTTCTATATCCATTAATATATGTTGTATCAGTAATTATACATCCATTGTAATCTGTTACGGTTACAGTATAAGTTGTATTAGGATCTAATTCAGTTGCTGTTGCTGTAGTCTGTCCTCCAGGGGACCAAAGATAAGTATATATTGGAGTTCCTCCTAATACATAAGTTGTAGCAGATCCTTTAGTAAGACAGCTTGCGTCTGTAGAATCTGTGAAAATAGTTAACTCATTATCTGGATCTTTAACATAAACAGAATTTGATTCTATCTCGCATCCATTAATATCAGTTACTGTAACACTATAGAATCCTTCATTTATACCTGATAATGTTCCTATCCCTGTTGGATTTACAAAAATATCAGAAGGAGTACCAATAGTATTTGGTTCCCAATCATATGTGTATTGATTTAAAACATTCCAAGTTCCTCCAGTTACTGTAACTGAAATTTCTCCCGTTGAACCATCATAACAATGTACATCTGTGATGTCGTCTATGATAGCTTCAATAGCTGTAGGTTCAGTTAGTGTAATATTAAGAGTATCCATACATAAATTAACATCCGCTGCTACAACAACATAGGTTCCAGCAATTAGATTATTTATTGATGTAGATGGATTAGATTGTCCTGTATTCCAAGTATAAGTAATAATTCCTGAATTTCCTCCAGTAGTCCCAACCGTAATGTCTCCGTCATTATAACCATTACAACTAATATTGTAACCATTCCAATCTGAAGTGCTAGCAATTGATACTGATATTGGATCTGGTTGTGTTAGTGTGACTGTTTCTGTAATTGTACATCCCAAAGCATCTGTGATAATACAGTTAAATGTTTGGGAATTTGTCGCGTCATCTACACATAAACCTATAGCGGTCTGAGTAATCTGCGATAACTGATCATTCCATTGGTAATTAAACGTTGGATTACCAGAACTGTTTATATTTGGTACTCCTCCTGAAGGTAAAACTTCTATTTCTCCGTCACAATAATTCCAACAGCTAGGATTTTGGGAAGATCCTATAGAAGCATCTAAAACACTACTATTGTCTAGAACAGCTATTGAATTTGAATTACAACCATTTAAATCTTCTACCGTAATTGTATAACTACCTATTCCAAGACCATTTATTGAATAAGTAGTATCTCCAGTGGACCAGTCATATAAATACGTTGTAGCTGAGCCAACTCCTCCCGACCCATTCCAAGTAATTGATCCATTACTCCATCCTGTACATGTTATATGGTTAATAACAAAAGAATGTGTAATTGCTGTTGGTTCTTGATAAGTTATGTCTTCTATATACTCACAACCACTGTTATCTGTAATAACAAAAGTATACAGTCCAGCACCTCCAAAGTTAGGGGCTAATATATTATCAATTATTGAGGAATTACCATTATAAACAATGTTCCCTAATACATCTAAAACTATTGTAGTGTAAGGCCCAGTACCTCCATTTATAGAAATATTTGCCGTTCCGTTACTACCTCCATGACATTGCACTTCATATCCGTTCCAGTTTGAAGTCGTAATGTTAACATATATTGGGTTTGGCTCTGTTACTATGATAATATCCTGAACAGCACAGTTATTCGCATCTAAAACTTCTACCGTTTGTAGTCCAGGTCCAAAAGGTGGAAAATTAATGGGAGAAGTATGGTATGCTAATCCATTTAATGAATATAAATATGGTGGTGTCCCTCCAAAAGCATGAATACCATTAGGATTGTCTAGTATATATCCATCATTTGCTCCGTTACAAGAAATAGGAGAAAAAATTGTAGTATCAATATATAAAGAATCTGGCTGGTCAATGAAAATATGAACTGTATCGGTACAGCCTATATTATCTTCTACATACATGATATATTGATCTGAAGGGAGGTTACCAAAGAAGATAGTGTTTTGTGTGGTTACTCCATTGTCATTAGAGTACATATAAGGAGCATATCCTCCTGTTGCTAATATTTTAATAGATGCGTCATTTGCTTCAAAGCAGCTAATTTCAGAAATTATTAATGAATCTATTTGGATAGATTGAGATGGCTCTAAAATTTCTACAGAATCTGTGAAAGTACATCCATTATCATCTGTTACTGTTAGAGTATGAAAACCTGCATCAAAAGTAGTTACTGTTAGGGTTGTATCTCCATTATCCCATAATAAATAATATGATCCAGTTCCTCCAAAAGTAATAGCTGATGCCTCTCCGTCAGAACCACCTAAACAAGTAACTGAGTTACTAGAAAACTGGATGGAAAGAGCTGCAGGTTCCATTACAGTGAAGTTTTGTGAAGTAATACATCCATGATCATCTGTAACAGTTAATGTGTCATCTCCTGCAGATAAGTTAGATATAGAGTCTAATCCTCCACTCCAAGAATAAACATAAGGTTGAGTACCTCCTATTACTGTTGATATTACAGATCCATCACTACCACCATTACAACTTGCATGTGAAACCGTAAGTGGAGATATAATTAATTCATCTGGTTGAGTTATTGGCTGAGATGAAGATACTTTTGAGCATCCCATAGAATCGGTAACGATTACAAAATATGGAGTCCCAATAGTTGATGGAATTAAACCTACAGCTGGGTTTGTTGTTTGCCCACCATTATTCCAAAAATAAGAATAACTTCCTGTTCCTCCGTAAACATTTGCTGTAATTTGTCCGTCTGCACTATCATAACATGATATATTTTGTGGAGTTAAAGATGAAATTACTAATTCATCTGGCTCATTTATAAAAATAGAATCGGAATCTGTACATCCTTCCGCATCAATTACTGTAATAAAATATGATGCTGGGCCTGTAGGTGGAAAAGTATATCCGTATGGGTGGCCTGGAGTAGAACCCCCGTCATCAGAAAATGAATATGGAGGAGTCCCAGATATAGCCCCTGTTGTAATAGTTCCATCATTTAATCCAAAACAAGAAACGTCTTCTACTGTAAGATCTAAAATTGGATTAACTCCAGGATCTATAACTGCTGTATCATAATGAATACAACCTGTATCGTCTACAATTGTAACGTAATATGTACCAGGCCATAAATTGTTATTTGAAGAACCCGTTCCAATAAATCCGTTTGGCCAAGTAGGCCAGCTTGGCCCTGTCCATGAATAACTATATCCTGGAGTTCCCTGACTGGCAATTACCTGAGCTTCTCCATTTGCAGCTGTTTGGTTTCCTGCACATGAAGAATGATTAATAATAGTTGTAGTGCTTACAAGTGGTGTTGGCTCGTTAATTGTAACTGAAACTGATTGTGGATTTGAAGCACAACTATATATATCTTTAACGCTTACTGTATAGGTCCCAGCAATAAGGTTTGTTACCATATAAGATTGCGAAATAGTATCTGAATTTGAATTTACCCAAGTATAACTATAAGGTGTTCCCGTACCTCCAGAAACAGAATCTACCCATGCAAATCCATTAGATCCCGAATGACAACTAACATCAGAAAATGTTGCTGTAAAATAAATAATATCCGGTTCGCTTATTGTAAAAAGTGTCGTATCAGAACATCCGTTTGCATCAACTGCAACAATAGGATATGTTCCCGGATAAATTCCACTAAAAATATTATTATATTGAGGTGGAAATACTCCAGGGATATTATATTGATAAGTTGCAAATCCACTACCTCCAGTTGTAATTACGGTAATAGTGTCTGATGGGTATCCATTACACATCACACTTAATGTGGAGTTTAATGGATCTACAGAAACATTAACAGTTTGTACTGATGATATCTCCACTGAATCTGTAATTGTACATAAATTTGCGTCTGTTACTGTAACCGTATAATATCCTGGACTTAAGCCAGTAATTGTTTGTGTAGTCTGTCCTCCAGTATCCCAAAGATAAGTATAAGGTGGAACTCCATTAGGATTTGCTGTAGCTTGACCTAATAATCCTCCAGAACATGGAGGGACGCTATCAAAAGTAAGGCTAATATCTACTTCTGGTACAAAAACATCTTCCACCACTTCACATCCATTTGCGTCTGTCACTCTAACCCAATACAGATAGTTATGCAGACCTGTTGCAGTAGATGTAGATTGAAGCTGTAGATCATCCCATAAATACGCATATGCTCCCGTACCTCCTTGAGTAACATTAATCGAAGCTGTTCCATTTGAATCTGCACAATATTCTGGAGTAGAATCAACTGTATAAACAAATGATAATGGTTCTTGTAAAGTAATATTTGTAGATGCAGGACAACCATTTGCATCTGTAGCGTTTAAAGTATATGTCCCGAAAGTAATATCTCCACATAGTCCTGTCCAAAAAGTAGATGTTTGAGTAGGATATGTGGTTAAATCATATATAATTGGAGCTACTCCATTAGTAGGTACTACTGAAATTCCTCCATCACAAAATCCAGGGCAACTTATTGGTGTATTAGTAGGTCCATAAGAACTATCAATTGTAAAATTAATTAAAAACTCATCTGGCTCGGTTAAAGTAATATTATGTACCGTCTCACAGTCGTTATCATCTTGAAGAGTTACTGGATAATTTCCTGCGCTTAGTCCTGGATAATTCATAGAGTTAGTAAAGGTTGCTCCATCTATTGAATATTGATATGGAGAATTTCCTCCTGATGGATTTTGGAAATGAATTGACCCATCACTATATCCGAAACAACTTATATTAAATCCATTGTAATCAGACAATGAATCTGAGAAAATCAGGGAATCCGGTTCAGATAAATATTTATCTGTAGTGTCTTGGCATCCGTTAGCGTCCATTACAATGATTGAATAAGTAGAATCTCCACATAATCCTGGAAAAATTTGAGAACTTTGAAAAGACCCTCCTACAATTGCATAAGTATAAGAGGGTGGTGTTCCTGGTGTTCCAGTGTTTATATTATTAACTTGGAAAGTTAATTCTCCATCACAACCATCAAAGCAATTTACTTGTGAAGATATACTAATAGATCCTGATAAATCTGGAGGATCACTTAAAGTGAAATCTTCAGAAGTATCACAACCATTATCATCTATATAATAAATAGTATACGTCCCAGCAGTAAGCCCTGAGAATACAGTGTTGGATTGGAAAGTCGTTCCATTATCAATAGAATATTGATAAGGTGTTGTTCCTCCTGAAACAGACGCTGTTATTATACCATCTGCAGCTCCAAAACAACTAATATCCTCTCCGTTATAATCAGATGTAACACTCCCATTTGGGTCTAATTCATCTGGTTCTGCTATTGTAATACTTGTAGGAGATGGAGGATTAGATCCATTTGTATTACATCCCGGTTCATCTGTTACAGAAATGGAATAGGTTCCAGCACTTAGATTGGTATATGTTGAAGAAAATGTTGTTAAAGGTAAGGTAACACTAGCCCCACCATCAAATGAAATTGTAAAGGGAGGTGTTCCTCCAAAAATATTGACAGTAACAGCTGCATTACTATCCCCAAAACAAAGTAAATTAGTGTCTTGATCAGCTGTGTTTCTAAGTTGTAGTGGTTGAGTTATATTTACAGAAACAAAGTCATATATTGATGCCGGATTAGATCCATTAGGATTAGTCCCATAATATAAAATAGAATCTACTAAACGAACTGTATAGTTTTGAGCTGCTAAACCTGGGACATTAATACTAGCTACAGTAGTGTTGTTCGTTGATGTGATCGGTATAAAAGTAGATCCAATATAGTATCCAACAATCACCTTTGAAGCTGTAGGTGGAATTGTTTGGTTAACTAGAATATTAATTTCTGCTAAATCACCATAACATTCAATAGAATCAGTAATAGTAATAGAGTTAATATTTTGAGCATTGGATTCTGTCGAATAAAATGACATTAGTAAAACTAATCCTAGAAGTAGTGTTTTTTTCATTTCTTTAGTGCTTTTAGTGCTATTTAATGTAAATATTTAATGGCGCAAGATACAAAATTTATTAAAACTAGTATATGTCCTTCTTTTTATTAAAAGATCCTTTGTATAAAAAGTAAGGAATCTCTCTTTTACAATATCTGTGATTTTATCTAACAAATCTGAGTAAAAGCATCTTTTAAATTATCTGCTATCATTTGTGAAGATCTTCCTTCAATATGATGTCTTTCTATAAAATGAACTAATTTTCCATCCTGAAACAATGCAATGCATGGTGAAGATGGAGGGAACGGATTCATATATTCTCTTGCTTTAGCAACTGCTCCTATGTCTTGCCCTGCAAAAACAGTAGCAAACACATCAGGTTTAGGGATAAAGGTTTTAGCAAGTTTTACGGCTGGTCTAGCATTTCCAGCTGCACAACCACACACAGAATTAACCATTACAAGCACAGTTCCTTCTTTCTTGTTCAAAATTTCTTCTACTTCTTCTGAAGTTCTCATTTCAATAAATCCAACTGAAGTTAAATCTTCTCTCATTGGCTTACACATTTCTTCTGGATAATTCATTTTTTATTTTTTTATTAATACAAAAATACGTTTTATGTTCTTTTATGCTGAAAAAACTCCTGTAAAATTTTACTGCATTTCTCTTCATGTATTCCTTTAGATACTTCTGTTTTAGGATGTAAAACACTTCTTTTAACAGATAAAAATCCTCTTTTTTCATCAGAAGCTCCATAAACAATTCTCTTAATCTGAGTCCAAAAAGATGCTCCTCCGCACATAATACAGGGTTCTAAAGTTACGTATAGAGTGCATTCATTTAAGTATTTGCCGCCCAGATAATCTGCTGCAGAAGTAAAAGCTTGCATTTCAGCATGTGCAGTTACATCATTTAATCTCTCAGTATAATTATGAGCACGAGCAATTATCTGATTATCGCAAACTATAATTGCTCCTACGGGAACTTCATCTAATATCATGGCTTTTTCAGCTTCTTTTAAAGCTTCAGTCATAAAATATTCATCTGAGAAAGGATTTATTTCCATTTTGCAAATATAAGAGTTGCAATTTTGTAATTTCGCAATCTAAATAAAAAATAAAATGTTAAGAACTAAAACTTGCGGAGAACTAAATATTAGCAATGTTTCAGAAGAAGTAACCTTAAGTGGTTGGGTGCAAAAAAACCGAGACTTAGGTGGTATGACTTTTGTAGATTTAAGGGATAGATACGGAATTACTCAACTTGCATTTAATATGGACGAAAACTCTGATTTATGCGAAAAAGCAAGAAAACTTGGCAGAGAATTTGTAATCCAAGTTAATGGAGAGGTCATAGAACGTAGTTCAAAAAACATGAATATCTCAACAGGAGAAATCGAAATAAAAGTAACTGAACTTACAATTCTGAACGCATCAAAAACACCCCCATTTACAATTGAAGATGAAACCGATGGTGGAGATGAACTTAGAATGAAATACAGATATCTCGATATCAGAAGAACCCCTATAAAAGAAAATATAATACTAAGATCAAGAGTTGCTTCGGAAACAAGAAAATATCTAGATGCTCAGGGGTTTTATGAAGTTGAAACTCCTTATTTAATTAAATCTACTCCAGAAGGAGCAAGAGATTTTGTAGTGCCAAGCAGAATGAATGAAGGTCAATTCTACGCCCTTCCACAATCTCCACAAACATTCAAACAACTTTTGATGGTTGCTGGTATGGATAAATATTATCAGATTGTAAGATGTTTTAGAGATGAGGATTTAAGAGCGGACAGACAGCCAGAATTTACACAAATTGATTGTGAAATGGCTTTTGTAGAACAAGAAGATATCTTAAATATGTTTGAAGGACTTACCCGACATTTATTAAAAGAAGTAAAAAATGTAGAGGTGTCAGATTTCCCTAGAATGACATATGATGAAGCTATGAAAATGTATGGTTCTGATAAACCAGACATACGATTTGGAATGAAGTTTATAGAAATGAATGATGTGTGTCAGCAAAATAATTTTGTTGTATTTGATAGCGCAGAACTAGTAGTAGGAATTAATGTAAAAAGTGGATCCTCTTTTACTAGAAAAGAACTTGATACGATAACTAATTTTGTAAAAACTCCTCAGATTGGAGCTAAAGGATTAGTATATTGTAAGTGTAATGAGGATGGTACTTTCAAATCATCTGTAGATAAATTTTTCTCCCAAGAAGATTTAAATAATTGGGCCGACAAATGTAAATCCTCTGCAGGAGATTTAATTTTGGTAATGGCTGGAGAAACTGAAAAAACAAGAAAAGCGCTTTCTACTTTACGATTACACTTAGCTGAAAAATTAGGCCTTAGAAATTCTGATGTATTTGCTCCTCTTTGGGTGTTGGACTTCCCTTTATTGGAATGGGATGAAGAAACTGAAAAATATCATGCCATGCACCATCCGTTTACCTCTCCAAAACCAAATGACATAGAAAAACTTGATACGGACCCATCTGGAGTTAGAGCAAATGCGTATGATTTAGTACTTAACGGAAATGAAATTGGAGGAGGGAGTATCAGGATTCATGATAAAGATTTACAAAAACTTATGTTTAAACATCTTGGATTTACAGAAGAACAAGCAAAAGAACAATTTGGATTTTTAATGGATGCATTCGAATATGGAGCTCCTCCTCATGGTGGAGTTGCTTTTGGGTTCGATAGACTTTGTGCTATTATGGGAGGACAAGAGAGTATCCGTGATTTTATTGCCTTCCCAAAGAATAATTCTGGGAGGGATGTAATGATTGATTCTCCTTCTAATATTGATGAGGATCAATTAAAAGAACTGAATATTAAATTAGAAAAATGATGAAAAAACAAGATGCGTTTTTTGTGCCATTAATTATTACTTTATCTATACTAATTCCTATTGCGGTAGCTTTATTGATGCTTTTCCCAGATGTATTACATATTGAATCTGATTCTTTTGATTTTAGTTCACTTCCATTTTTTCACGCAATATTAAATGGATGTACTGCTATATTACTTTTTACCGGATTTATTTGGATAAAAAATAAAAAAACTAAAGCTCATAAAATATCTATGATTACTGCATTTGTATTATCATCTGTATTTTTAATTTCATATGTAATATCAAAGCTTACTAATAATCCTGTGCCATTTGGAGGAGAGGGTACTATTAGATATATATATTTCTTTGTGTTAGTTAGCCATATTTCTCTTTCTGTCCCAGTATTACCACTTGCTTTATTTTCAATTTATAGAGGAATAACTGGTGAAATTGATAAACATCAGAAAATAGTAAAATGGACTTTTCCAATTTGGATGTATGTAGCAATTACTGGAGTAATGGTATATTTATTTATGGCTCCTTATTATTAGAATGAAAGAAAACAGACCCATAATTTTATGGCTGATTTCAGGATGTCTCCTTATCTTTATTATGGTCATAGTAGGAGGAATTACCAGGCTTACCGATTCAGGACTTTCCATGGTAGATTGGAGTATCTATGGAGAATTCCCTACTGAAAAAAATATCTTAGAATCATATAACGATTGGCAAGAATCACCACAGGGGAAACAATTACATTCCACGGATTTTGAAGAATTTAAAAAGATATACTTCTGGGAATATATCCATAGAATGATTGGCAGATTATTAGGATTAGTATTTATAATTCCATTTATCTACTTTCTTGTCAAAAGGAAATTAAACAGAAAATTAATTTCTCAATCTTTAGTTTTATTTAGCATGGGATCTATACAGGGAGCTATTGGTTGGTGGATGGTGAAAAGTGGTTTAGTAAAAAACCCTGACGTAAGTCATTTCAGATTAGCTATACATTTAACAACTGCCTTTTTAACTTGTGCTTTTACTTTTTGGGTAGCATTACCTCTAATTTATCGAGATAAAAGAGAAGGAAACAAAAAACTACTAAAATTAACTTCTTGGCTTTTTATATTAGTGATAATTCAAATTATCTATGGAGCATTTGTTGCTGGACTAAACGCTGGTAAAATTTGTAATACTTGGCCAAAGATGTGCGGTGAATGGATTCCAGACTCAATATTTATGATAAATCCTTTTTGGGAGAACTTTGTAACAAATCATTATGGCATTCAATTTATTCATAGAACATTGGCTTTTATTATTGTGGCATTTGTCTTTTATATATGGTATAAAGGAAGAGAAATACAACACAATCATCTACAGAGGAAATCATTAAATATATTACTTTCATTAGTAATATTTCAAATAGTGATAGGGATTTTTACTTTAATTTTAGTGGTTCCAATTTCATTAGCTCTAATACATCAGCTTGGAGCTTTTTTATTACTAATGTCTATAGTTTTCTCTATATTTACTTTTTCTAAATCTTAAAAATAAATCTATCCATTACGTAGATAATTTGCATAACAGGTAAGTACAAAAAAGAGGAAAGCATTAATTTTCTAGCCGATAAATCATCTATATTTTTATACAATAAAATAGATTTGTATGTAAACCATATACCTAATAATAATACCAAAATAAAAGAATAAATTGATAGGGTTAATTGTGATGTTTGACAAAAGAAAGGAATGACAGAAATACCTACCATAAATATTGAAGTTACAATTGAAATTAATGGAGGGTATTTGTTTTTTTCTCCACCAAAAAGCATTTTAAATCCAGCCTTTTTATAATCTTCATGCTGTACCCAAGCAATAGCAATAAAATGTGGAAATTGCCAGAAAAACTGAATAGCAAATAATGTTCCAGCTGCTATGCCAAAGTCATCTGTTGCTGCAACATAACCCAATAAAAATGGGATTGCGCCCGGGATTGCTCCTACAAAAATTGAAATAGTAGAAAGCCGTTTAAGTGGAGTGTAAGACAAAACATATAATAAAATAGATATCAATCCGAAAAAAGCAGATTTTGACATAATCCCATAAAAACTTCCTTCTGGGTATATTTTATTCAAAAGAAAAAGTCCTGTAAATCCTATTAGTGTAGCAAAGAAAGAAGCCTGTAAAACAGATAATTTATCTTGTGGTAAAGGACGAACAGAAGTTCGTTCCATTAATTTATCTTTATCTTTTTCTAAAATTTGATTAAAAGCATTTGCCGAGCCGGTCACCAAAAACCCTCCTATGGTTAAATAAATAAAATCTCTCCAAATAAAATCATCAAATCCTAACAAATAACCAATCATAGCAGAAAAAACTACTGTAATTGATAATCTGAATTTCAGTAACTGAAAAAAATATTTTAGCATAATAAAAAGTTATGCGGTTTGATTTCCTTTTCTTTTTTGAAGAGTATAGAAAATTCCAAAAAATAACATTGCTAAATAAGGTGTTGCCATTAAATATAGGATCCCCTCATTTAGCCCCGCCCCTTTTGTCCCCCCTGATTCTAAGTCTGCTTCTACTGCTGCCTTACACATAGCACATTGAGAAAATGATTGCAATGAAACCATTACAGAGAATAGTAATAATATGATTTTTTTATTCCACATTTTTTGTTGCTTTTTTATCTTGATGATATTCAGCTAATAATACTTTTACATCTTTTATCAAGTCCTTTATTACAAAATCTTTAGTTCCATCATAACTTCCAACTGGATTCCCAACATATGTATATTTTTCATTGCAGTTTGAGCAAGACAATTTAGAGTTTTTAGAAGTTTCTCCACATTTACTACAAGTAAAATTAGAATATCCTGAACGAACTCTCCCTTCTTTATCTACTAGTACTAAATATTCTGAATGTAAAAACCCTCCAGGGGCTAATTCATCTTCAGAAGCGTTTACAAAATAAGATGATGCCATTTTATAAATCTCCTCTTTATCTCCGGTTACAAAATTAAAATTACTCTCATCAATCCTCATTTTAGTTGCATATTGCTTAAGTATTTCAGGAGTATCATATTTTGGATTTACTGTATGCGACAAAAACTTGATGTTTGGATACTTACTTAATTCATGTTGAATGTATCTCATATTTATAGTCATTGCAGGACATATTGTAGGACATGTTGTAAAGATAAAATTAGCAATATAAATATTCCCATCATAATTTGCATTGGTAATAGTATCATTATTCTGATTTATAAATGAGAATTCAGGAATTGTATGTCCTTCTTGACCAATTATAGCTAATGTTGCAAAATTATTAGAGGCTGATTTGAAACAACCAGTATATATCATAAATGGTAAAACAAGCAATACAAATAAAAGAACCCACTTTTTTGTTTTTGTGTGCATCGTATTAAATGTTAATGCATTAATGAAAGAGCATATCCTCCCTCAGTAAGTAAAATAAACAGTAAATAAGGGATAAGAATTATAGGTGGTATTAAAATGGTCCATTTTAGACTTTTTCTTTCATGCCCTAAATGCATAAAAGATAATACAATATATGCTGCTTTTACTATTGTAAGAACAATAAAAATATGATTTAATAATTTTGTTCCTAAAAATTGAGTGTTTATTAGGAATCCTGGTTTGATGATTCCAAGTACTACTTCTACAGTTGTTACAATTAAAAGAATCCAAAATACTTTCCAAATCCACCAATTACTATTTGTTGTTGTGTTTGCCATAATAATATCTTTTTATAAATTAAACTAAGTAGAAAAATGTAAATACAAATACCCAAACTAAATCTACAAAGTGCCAGTATAATCCTACTTTTTCTACCATTTCGTAATGACCTCTTCTTTCATAAGTCCCTTTTATTACATTAATCAAGATTACAATTAATATAATAACACCACTAAATACGTGAAACCCATGAAAACCAGTAATGAAAAAGAAACACTGACCGAAATTTTGGACTCCATATTCATTATGTTTCAAGTTTGCTCCTAATACAACTTCAGTCCCTTCTTCTTGAAGAAATTTAATTGATTCTGAATTGGATAAATAAGATTTATTAGCTGTCCGAATATTAAAATTAGTTTTTGTTTCAAGTTTATTGATAACGTCATTAATAGTAAAATGATGATGAGATCCGTCATGTCCATCTGCCTCCATTAAATTATAAACAGAAGACATTTTGTCTCCTTCTGCAATATGCACTATACTTTCTGTTTTCGTGTCAATTGCTCCTTTATCCCCATGAATAAAATGTCCCCATTCCCAAGCTTGAGAACCCAAGAACATAAAACCTCCAACTATTGTTAATGAAAGCCAAAGAATTACTTTTTTCTTCTGCATTTTATGACCATAATTCACCGCAAGCACCATTGTTACAGAACTCATAATTAATATAAATGTCATAAGTGCTACAAATAATAGTGGATGATCTCCATGTAAAAAAGGAAAGTGAGTAAAGACCTCCTCAGGCACTGGCCATATATCAGGATATTTAAATCTATAAAATCCATAAGAACCTAAAAATGCAGAGAACGTTAAAGCGTCTGTAATAAGGAAAAACCACATCATTAATTTCCCATAACTAGCTGCAAATGGTTTATCTCCACCTTTCCAAGCTTCTTCTGTATTTTCTTTTGTTTGTTCCATATTTATTTCTAAAATTTATTTTAAACTATATAGTAAAAAAACGAATAAATACAACCATAACACATCTAAAAAGTGCCAATAGATAGATGTTAATTCAATTCCTAAATAATTTTTTTTAGTATATTTTACTTGTGCTGATTTTATAGTTGTTACTAATAATGAAATAAGACCTCCTAACACATGTATTAAATGCGCAAGTGTTATTACATATAAAAATGATCCTGCAGGATGACTTTTTTCTCCTGTCAAAAAGATTCCGTCACTTACTAATTGTCCCCATCCCATAATCTGAAAACAAGAAAACAATAATCCTAAAATAAGAGATGATACAATATAAAAAGTTGGAGAAATCCCTTTTTTAACTTGCCTTTTTGCGATCATTAAAGTGATGCTACTTAATACAATTGCAAAAGTGCTATACCAAAACCATTGTGGCATTATAATAGATTCCCAACCACGATCTGCCGATCTGACAATTACTGCAGATGTAAGTCCTGCAAAAAACATTGTAATACCAATCATTCCTATCCAAAGGAGTTGCTTAGAAGTATTATTTTTTAGTGTTCCTTCCATTTAACTAATGTTCTTCTTCACCTTCTTTTAATGGTTCTGTTTGCGGAATAAAATCTTTTTCTGCTCCTGGCTTAGAGTAATCATAAGGCCATCTATGTACTGTTGGGATTTCTCCAGGCCAATTCCCATGCATTCTTTCAATAGGAGTTGTCCATTCTAATGTATTAGATTCCCAAGGATTTTTAGTTGCTTTTGTTCCTTTAAATATGCTATAAAAGAAGTTAAAAACAAAAATAAATTGTATTAATCCTCCGACAATAGCAAAGGTTGTAATGAGTTGATTGATATCCGTTAATTCATCAAACATTGGGAAATTGGAATTTGTATAATATCTTCTTGGTAATCCTGCCAAACCTAAAAAGTGCATTGGAAAGAAAACTCCATAAGCACAAATAAATGTGACCCAGAAATGCAGATAACCTAACTTCTTATTCATCATTCTTCCATACATTTTTGGGAACCAATGGTATACACCGGCAAACATTCCGTAGATAGCAGAAAGTCCCATAACAATATGGAAATGACCAACAACAAAATAAGTGTCGTGTACATTAATATCAAGAGCTGAGTCTCCAAGAATTAATCCTGTAAGTCCGCCTGTTAAAAATGTAGATACAAAACCAATGGTAAATAGCATTGCAGGTGTAAATCGAATACTCGCTTTCCAAAGTGTTGCTAAATAATTAAATACTTTAACCGCTGAAGGAATAGCAATTAATAGTGTTGTAAATGTAAATACTGAACCTAAAAATGGATCCATTCCTGTAATAAACATATGATGCCCCCACACAATAAATGATAGAAATGCAATTGCTATCAATGCTAATACCATTGCTTTATATCCAAAAATAGGTTTTCTTGAATTTACAGACATTACTTCAGAAACAATCCCCAGTGCAGGTAGTAAAATAATATATACCTCAGGATGTCCAAGGAACCAGAATAGATGCTCAAATAATATAGGAGAGCCACCTGTATGATGCAATGCTTCTCCTCCAATTATAATATCTGAAAGATAGAATGAAGTTCCGAAAGTTCTGTCAAATACTAATAATAAGCATGCTGATAATAATACAGGGAATGAAAGAACTCCAAGAATTGCTGTAATGAAAATAGCCCAAATAGTTAATGGTAATCGAGACATGCTCATACCTTTTGTTCTGAGATTTAGGATAGTAACAATATAATTAAGTCCTCCTAAAAGTGAGGAAACAACAAATAATGTCATTGAAATTAACCATAAATCTTGTCCTAAGCCTGAACCAGGTATAGATTCTGCAACAGCTGATAGTGGTGGATAGATTGTCCATCCAGATGAAGCAGGACCTGTTTGTACAAATAAAGAAACTAATAATACTACCGTTGCAGCAAAAAAGAACCAATAAGATAGCATATTTATAAATCCTGACGCCATATCTCTTGCTCCAATTTGCAATGGAATAAGAAAGTTAGCAAAAGTACCTGACAAACCAGCTGTTAGTACCCAAAAAACTAAGATGGTCCCATGCATTGTTACTAAGGATAAATATAAATTCGGGTCTAATACTCCTTCCATAATAGGAGTTCCTATGACATTACCATTTGCATCTAATGTTGGATTCCAATCAACTCCAAACCATTCTAATATTGCAAAAGGTTCTCCAGGACTTGATAGTTGTAAACGAAATAAGATAGACATTAACATGCCGACAATTCCCATTAACATACCTGTAATAAGGAATTGCTTAGCAATCATTTTATGATCAATACTGAAAATATATTTGGTAATAAAGGTCTCTTTATGATGATCTGACATCTGTTATATTATTTTTGTGTTACTAATTCTGTAATAACGGTTTGAGTTGATACTTTTTCGGATAAGGTTTTTTGAGATGACATCCAAGTATCATATTCTTCTTGAGTTTCTACAATAAATTTCATTTGCATATTATAATGTGAAGCTCCACAAATTTTATTACATAAAAGTACATAATCAAAATCTTCTCCTTCTGTTGCTTTCATCTCAGCAGTTGTTTTTGTAGGAGTAAATGCAAATTGAGTAGTCATACCTGGTACACAATTCATTTGAACCCTAAAATGTGGTAAAAAGGCAGAATGGATCACATCCTGAGAACGAAATTTTAAAAGAACCGGTTGTCCTTTTACTAAATGAACTACATTATCTACCGGCGTTGTAATTATATCATCTTTCCATGCAGCATTTACATCATTATCTCTAGTATCTACACCTAACGCATTTGTTCCGGAAGGATTTATGGGAGAAACTAATTTGTAATGAGCAGATCCAAGTTTATTGTCTGCCCCCGAATATCTTGCTGTCCAATTAAATTGTTTTGCATAAAGCTCTATTACTGTAGCCCCCTTTACATCTGCATTAGTAATTTTATTCCATGTAGATAATCCATATAAAATAACTCCTGTCAATACTATTGCTGGAACAACAGTCCAAATAATCTCTAGCTTGTTATTATGTGCAAAATAGTAGGCGGTTTCATTACCCTTTCCTTTTCTGTATTTGTAACTATACCAAAATAATAAAGGTTGAGTTATAAGAAAAACAAAAATAATTAACAACATAGTAAAGGTCATTAATTCATCAATTATAACTCCGTGTTCAGAAGACGCTTCAGGTAATAATAAATGTTTCCATTCAAAATACTGCCAAAAAAAAGAAATTAAAAATAATGCCCCAACAATCAACATCATTTTTGAATTAAAGATATTATCCTTTTCATTTACTTCATTAACATCCTGTTTGTGAACAGCGGACATTAATTCGCTTACTCTTAAAATTTGGACAAGAGTTACAATGCCTAAAAACCCAACAATAAAAATTAGAATATTTGTCATTACTTAAAAAATTTTTCGGACGCAAAAGTAAAAAATACAATCTTAGAATTGTATGATTTTTGTCATATTTTTAATATTAATTTTATATTTATACCTATTCTAGATAATAAATTTAATTATCTTCTATGTTCCATTCTGCAAATGAAGAAACTGTTTCAGATAAAACGACTTTTAATAATTCCACATTTTCTGGCAATAAAGAGATGATTGAATTAGCAAAATCTGAAACTAAATTCTCAGAAGTTGGTTGATATGGTAAATAATAAACTTTATCAAAAGCAGACAAATCTAAATTTGCATGTGGAGAATTTGCATTTAAAACCAAAGAATGGTCATACTTATTAATGATTGTTGGTTTTATTATGGACTTTAAATCCATAAAATCTATTACCATTCCATCTTTAATGTGTTTATTTTCTTTTTTTACATCACCTCTAACCGTTACCCATAATCGGTACGAATGCCCATGAATATTTGCACACAATCCGTCATATCCATGTAAGGCATGCGCCATTTCAAATTTAAACTCTTTAGTTATTCTAACTTTTGCCATATTACATTACTATATTTACAATTCGTTTTTGGACTACAATTACTTTTTTAGGGGACTTCCCGTCCAAATAATGAGCAGTTTTTTCATGTTTCATTACTTCATCTTCTACCTCATCTTTTGTTAGTTCAGCATCTAATAAAATTTTAAATCTCATTTTCCCATTAAATGAAACAGGGTAATTTATCTGATCTTCCACTAAATAACTTTCATTAAATTTCGGGAATTCTGCTATTGTTACAGAGTTTTCATTTCCTAATTTATTCCAAATTTCTTCCGAAATATGCGGAGCATAAGAAGAAAGTAGAATTGTAAAATCAGAAACAATTTCTCTACTATTACATTTTTGCTCTGTTAATTCATTTACACAAATCATAAAAGTACTCACAACCGTATTAAAGGAATGACGATTAATCTCTTCTTCTACTTTTTTGATGGTTTTGTGTAAAGTTTTATGATTTTCTTGTGTTGGTTTGTCATCAGAAACCAGGAAATTGTTTTCATCATCATGGACTAGCCTCCAAAACTTTCTTATGAAATTATGAACTCCATTTATACCTTTAGTGTCCCATGGCTTAAATTGCTCTAATGGCCCCAAAAACATCTCATACAAACGTAAAGTGTCTGCTCCGAATTTCTCTACAAGTTCGTCTGGAGTTTGCACATTATACTTTGATTTTGACATTTTCTCCACCTCATTCCCACATAAATATTTTCCATCATCACTTAATATGAATTCTGCGTCTGAATATTCTTTTCTCCAATTCTTGAATGCTTCAACATCAAGCACATCATTATCAACTATTCTAATGTCCACATGTAATCGGATTGTTTTGTGTTCTTTTCTTTTATCAAAGCTTACAAAAGTATTTGTGTCTTTTATTCTATACACAAAGTTTGATCTCCCTAAAATCATTCCTTGATTTATCATCTTTTTGAACGGTTCATCAAAACCAATAAATCCTCTATCGTACAAGAATTTAGTCCAGAAACGAGAATATAATAAATGCCCTACCGCATGTTCTGCTCCTCCAATATACAAATCTACTTGTCCCCAATAATCTGATTTTTCTTTACCGCAAAATTCACCGTCATTTGTTGGATCCATATATCTTAAAAAATACCAAGAACTACCTGCCCATCCTGGCATTATATTAGTTTCCATTCTGTCTCCTTCAAACACATTCCAATCTTCTTTTTTAGCTCTTGCCAGTGGAGGTTCTCCACTTGAAGTTGGCAAATATTTATCTACCTTAGGAAGTGTAATATGCTTATCATCTTCCAAAATATAAGCAGTTTCATCTTTATAATAAACAGGGAATGGTTCTCCCCAATATCTTTGCCTGCTAAAAATTGCATCTCTCAATCGATAGTTGATTTTTCCTTCTCCAAAACCGCCTTTCTCTATCTCTTCAATTGCTTTTTGGATTGCTTTTTTTGCAGGAAGCCCATTTAAAAAATCAGAATTTGCAATTAATACATCTATCTGTTCATTTGCGTTTTCACTTATATCAACTCCATCAAAAATATTGATAATCTCAATCCCAAAATGAGTAGCAAAATCCCAATCTCTTTGGTCTCCGCAAGGAACTGCCATAACCGCACCAGTTCCATATGTTGCTATCACATATTCACCAATCCAAATAGCAACTTTATTTCCTGTAAAAGGATGAATTGCAAAAGAACCTGTAAATACTCCACTTACACTTTTATCAGCTTGTCTTTCTCTTTCAGATTTTAATTTTGCCTTTTTTACATAACTCTCCACATTTTCTTTTTGAGATGAAATTGTGAGTTTTTCTACTAATTCATGTTCTGGAGATAATACCATAAAATTAACTCCAAAAATGGTGTCTGGTCTTGTGGTAAAAACTTCTATTCTATCTTCTGAATCCTCAACCTTAAAACTTACAGAAGCCCCTTTAGATTTTCCAATCCAATTTTTCTGAATCTCTTTTATTGATTCTGACCAATCTACTGTGTCTAATCCTGAAATCAATCTATCTGCATAGGCAGTAATTCTTAACGACCATTGTTTCATCAATTTTTGTTCTACCGGAAACCCACCTCTTTCCGAAAGCCCATCTTTGACCTCATCATTTGCAAGTACTGTCCCTAAGCCTTCACACCAATTTACCCAGGTATCTGACAAAAATGATAATCTGTAATTCAATAATATTTTTTCTTGTTCTTTTTCGGAAAAATTATTCCATTCAGAAGCGGAAAATTCAGGAGTATTCTCATCACAAACTGCATTAGATTGTTTATTCCCGTTTTTCTCAAAATCTAAAATCAATTCAGAAATTTGTATCGCTTTATCTTCATTATTACAGTAGTAAGAATCAAAAAGTTGCTTAAAAATCCACTGAGTCCATTTGTAATAATTTGGGGAAGAGGTCTGCACTTCTCTGCTCCAATCATAAGAAAATCCTATCTGATTTAATTGTTTTCTGTATCTTTCAATATTATCTTTTGTTGCAATAGCGGGGTGAATTCCTGTTTGAATTGCATATTGCTCTGTCGGTAATCCAAACGAATCAAATCCCATTGGATGAAGAACATTATATCCTTTCAATCTTTTATAACGAGCAAAAATATCAGAAGCGATATAACCTAGTGGATGCCCAACATGTAGTCCAGCTCCTGAAGGATAAGGAAACATGTCTAAAATATAATATTTCTTTTTATTCTTATCTTCTACTGTCTTATAAATGCTATTATGCTTCCAATAATTTTGCCACTTTTTTTCTATTTCAGAAAAATTATATTCCATTAAAAAATATTTTTAAAGCCGCAAAGTTAAGGAATAACATCAATTAGTAAATTGTATTTTTTAATTTAGCGAAAAATTATGAAAAATATTTTTAATAAAAGAGGAAATTTATCTTCTATCTCAACTATCATTAGTTTATCTTTAGTGTTATTTGTCGTTGGCATTTTAGCTCTTGTACTAATAAATGCCAAACAAATTTCTAATCAAATTAAAGAAGAAGGTATTCTATTTACCATTATGTTGAATGATTCAACTGATAATACTTCTGAAGAGATGCTTTCAAATCAGAGAGCAGAATTTGAAAATTATTTGGACGGTTCTGATTACTTTTTAGACTTTAAATTAATTGATAAAGAAATTGCATATAAAGAATTACAGGAGGATATGGGAGAGGATTTTTCTTCAGTATTGGATATTAATCCTTTGCCTGATTCCTATGACGCGCATGTAAAAGCAGAATTTTTAGATACAACTGGACTTAAAAAAATAGAAGATTTTATAGAAAATTATAAAGGAGCGGATGTAGTGCAATCTGTTTTTTATCAAAGAAATATGGTCAAAAAAATAAATTCAAATGCAAAAAAGATAAGTTTATTTTTACTCGCTTTTTGTGTGGTTTTCTTCCTAATTTCTTTTGCATTAATTAATAACACAATTCGTCTTTCTATTTATTCAAAACGTCTGTTAATCAGAACTATGAGATTAGTAGGAGCTACAAATATGTTTATCCAAAAACCATATTTAATTAGTAGTGTTTACCAAGGATTCTTCAGTTCCGTTATATCTATTTTTATGCTAATTGGAAGTGTCGAAATGTTAAAAGAAATATTCCCTGAACATATACAAACAAATGATTTTCTGGAAATAGCGGTTATTTTCGGACTAATTCTTATTTTTGGAATCATAATTTCTTGGATATCTACTTTCTTTGCTGTTAGGAGATATCTGAACTTAAACGAAAACGAACTATTTAATTAATGTCATGAAAGAAACTAACGAAAACTCAAAATTTGCTTTTACTAAAAACAATTATATCCTATTAGGGGTGGGAGTATTATTTATTATTATTGGTTTCTTTTTAATGCAAGGTGGGGGTTCTGAAGATCCAAACAATTTTAACGAAGATATTTTTGGATTTAGAAGAATTACACTAGCTCCTATTTGTATTATAGGAGGGTTTATTATCAATATTTTCGCGATTTTATACTCTCCAAAAGGAGAATAAATGGAGTTTTTATTTGCAATTATCCTTGGAATTGTTCAGGGACTAACAGAGTTTCTGCCAGTAAGTAGTAGCGGTCATTTATCTATCGTTAATCAAATCTTAGAGATTTTTGGAAAAACACCATATGATCCTGATTCAGGTGAGCATTTATTAATGACAGTAGTTTTGCACGGAGCAACAGCATTTGCTACAATTTACATTTTCCGAAAAGATATTTCTGAAATTTTTAATGGATTACTCTCAGGTGTAAGAAAAGAAGTTAACTTCTCAATAAAAGTAATTTTATCTATGATTCCAGCTGCATTTGTAGGAATCTATTGGGATAAAGAAATAGAAAATCTTTTTAATGGGAACTTAATACTTGTGGGATACATGCTAATTATTACTGCTCTACTTCTATATTTAGCTGATAGAGCAAAATCTACCAAAAAAAATGTAGGTTTTGTAGGGTCAGTCATTATTGGTGTTTCTCAAGCTGTTGCTATCTTACCTGGGGTTTCTCGTTCGGGAGCTACAATTTCAACATCTGTTTTATTAGGAGTCGATAAAGAAAAGTCTGCTCGATTTTCCTTTTTAATGGTAGTGCCATTAATACTTGGTAAAATGGCAAAAGATATTATTTCAGGAGAAATCCAGTTTTCCTCTACAGAAAGTTTGCCTCTATTATTCGGATTTATTTCTGCATTTATTGTAGGAGTTTTTGCCTGCAAATGGATGATAAAAATTGTAAAAAATAGTCAGTTAAAATACTTTGCATTTTATTGTGTAATTGTTGGAGTAACTTTAATTACATATCAATATGTCAATTCTTAAAGCTAATTCCAGAATTACGTCTGAAACTGATTTTTTAGAGGGGCAAGTTTTACTTTTTAATAAACCTCTAGGTTGGAGCTCTTTTGATGTAGTGAAAAAAGTAAGAGGAATCATAAAATCATCAAAAAATATAAGAAAAATTAAAGTTGGGCATGCTGGCACATTAGACCCTTTGGCTGATGGTCTATTGATTATTTGTACAGGGAAATTTACAAAAAGAATTGATGAAATTCAAGGTCAAAAAAAAGTGTATACTGGAGAGATTACATTGGGAGCAACAACTCCATCCTACGATAAAGAAACGGAGATAAACGCAACTTTTGATACATCAGAAATTACAGGAGATCTAATACACAATGTCTGTAAAAAATTTGAAGGAAAGATAATGCAAAAACCTCCAATTTTTTCAGCATTAAAAAGAGAAGGTAAAAGACTATACCAACATGCAAGAGAAGGAACTAAAGTTGAAATACAAGCAAGAGAAGTAGAAATAGAATCTTTTAAGATAATATCAATTGAAATTCCTAAAATTACTTTTGAAATAATATGTAGCAAAGGAACTTACATTCGGTCCTTAGCTCATGATTTTGGAAAAGAATTAAATAATGGAGCTCATCTATCGTCACTCAGGAGAGAAATGATTGGGGATTTTAGTTTTTCAGACGCAATAAGTATAGATTCCTTCAAGAGAAACATACTAAAATAGTAATTCGCTTGACTTCCGCATACTGAGCATGTATATTTGCGGACTTATTCAAAATAAAATATATGAAATTTAAGTTATCCCACTTCAAATTCGATGTACCTGCAAAACTTATTCCTAATACTCCAAGCCAGGAAAGAGAGGAATGTAAATTAATGGTTATACATAAAAGTACAGGAGAAATTGAGCACAGAACTTTTAAGGATTTAATTGATTACTTTGATGAAAATGATGTTATGATCTTCAATAATACCAAAGTTTTCCCAGCTCGAATGTTTGGGAATAAAGAAAAAACTGGCGCTAGAATTGAAGTTTTTCTCTTAAGAGAATTGAATCGGGACAACAGATTGTGGGATGTTTTGGTAGATCCCGCCAGAAAAATCAGAATTGGAAACAAACTTTATTTTGGAGAAAATGATGAATTAATTGCTGAAGTAATAGACAATACGACTTCTAGGGGTAGAACCTTAAGATTTTTGTTTGATGGTACTCATGAAGAATTTCAAGAAACATTAGATTTATTAGGGCAAACACCTCTTCCAAAATTTATTGATAGAGATCCTACTGAAGAAGATGACGAACGTTACCAAACTATCTATGCAAAAGAAAGTGGTTCGGTTGCAGCTCCAACTGCTGGTCTTCATTTTAGCAAACAACTAATGAAAAAAATGGAAATCAAGGGTGTTAATTTATCTGAAATTACTTTACATGTTGGATTAGGAACATTCCGTTCTATTGAGGTGGAAGATCTTTCTAAACACAAAATGGATTCTGAAGAATGTAAAATTACAGAAGAAAATGCTGAAATAATTAATACTGCAAAAGAATCTGAAAGAAAAATATGTGCTATTGGAACTACTGTGAATAGAGTAGTAGAAAGTTCTAATACTACTACTAATATGGTAATCCCCTTCAATGGTTGGACAAATAAATTTATGTTTCCTCCTTATAATTTTAAAGTAGCAAATTGTATGGTAACTAATTTTCATTTGCCAAAATCTACTTTATTAATGCATGTAGCTTCTTTCGGAGGATATGATTTAGTAATGAAAGCATACAAAGAAGCAATAAAGAAAAAATACAAGTTCCATACTTTTGGAGATGCAATGCTAATACTTCCTTAATATGAAAAAAGTGGCTCTTATTGTTGCTGGTGGTAAGGGGTTCAGAATGAATTCCGATATCCCAAAACAATTTCTACTTTTAAAAGGAACTCCTGTCTTAATGTATACATTAGAAAAGTTTTCTGCTTTAGATGAGATTATTTTAGTATTACCAAAAACACAGATTGAATACTGGGAAAATCTATGTAAAGAGTATCGTTTTTCAATTCCTCATACATCTATAGAAGGAGGGAAAACAAGATTTCATTCAGTAAAAAATGGGTTAGATAGGGTCGACAATAATTCTCTTGTTGCTATTCATGATGGAGTTCGTCCACTTATTTCTACTAAATTAATTGATAATTTAATAAATGAAACTAAAAACGGCATTGGGGTAATTCCTGTTGTTCCTGTGAAAAATTCTATTCGGAAAGTAGATGCTGAAATCTCTACTCATGTTGATAGAACTGATTTATATAATGTACAAACTCCACAATGTTTTTTAAGTGATGATATTAAGAATGCTTATATACAAGAATATTCTGAGAAATTCACTGATGATGCCTCTGTATTCGAAAATAGTGGAGGGAATATTAAAACTATTATAGGAGAAGAGAGAAACTTGAAAATTACTAGTGAAGAAGATTTAAAAATTGCTTCTATATTATTTTAGTTGTCTTTGTTTTATTAAAATCTGGAATCAAATTCACTCCTGGTTTTTTTCCTTTATCAAATGTCCCTAAGTTTTCAAATCCTAAAGCTTCTGCTCCGTTTTTACACGCAATTTTCAAAAGTGTATTCCAATCAAACTCCGAATATTTCTGAATAATTAAAAGTTCTTCCAAAATAGAAAGTGAATTATTAGAAGCCAAACTATCTGTTCCAACACATAGTTTTTCAGTATTAAAAATAGAATAATCTGGCAAGCATCTTTCAATATATAAATTTGCCTTTGGGCAAGTACAGTAATAATTGTCTGTTATATCTTCCTTTTTACTGAAGGTATTATGCACCATCAGTATTTTTTTTCTTCCTAATTCTTTTAAAGAATCAGTAGAGTCTTTTCTCTTTTCCCAAATTTCAGAACTTGCATTTATATTTTCTAACCACTCAAATAGTTTACCTTCTTTCTTTTCAAAAAGTTGATTTTCTTCTTTTGTTTCTTGCATATGTATTGTAAGTAAGTCGTCCTGATTATCAAAAAAATTACTGATCCCGTTCATTAATTTTGGAGGTACAGAATAAGGAGAGTGTGGTACAATTGTTGCTTTCATACCAGAGTTTCGGAACTCATTCCTGATTACTTTTGCTGAAGTTAACGTTTCCTTAATCTTTTTGACATTAGTCTGAAAAGTTTCAATAAAGTTATAATACAGTAAATTTCCTTTTTGTTTTTGGGAAAGAGTATCAGTAGTATTACAAATATCTCCTACAGCAACAATCCCATTTTTTGTCATTTGCTCCTCTGCTTTAATAATTGCATTTTGGATTACTTCTTCATTAAACTTATTTCTTTCTTGAATAGCCGTAACAAAATCTAAAAATCCTTTTCCTTTTTCTGCTTTTCCTAAAAGATGAGAAAGCTCTAAATGGCAATGTGCATTTACAAATCCTGGACAAAGTAATCCTTCAAATATTTCTAATTTATCAAATGATACTTCTGATCTACTCTCAAAAATATTTATTATTTCCCCTTCATCCGAAACTTGTAAAACCCCTTCTTTTATAGGAGAAATATGAAGTGGATAAATCCAATCTGCAGATAAAAATCTCATAGTACAAAAGTAAGGAATCTGAATTACTATCTTTGCAAAACTTATGAAGAAAGATATCAGAGAAATCTCACAAGAAGAATTAGAAGAATTTTTCTTAGAAAATAATCAGAAAAAATTCAGAATCAAACAACTTAATGAATGGCTTTGGGGAAAAGGAGTTAATTCTTTTGATCAGATGAGTTCTTTATCAAAGGATTTAAGGGAACTACTTAATGAAAAATTTGAATTTAAATCTGCTAAAATTGATCAAGAATTTAAATCTACTGATGGAACTATAAAATTTAGTTTCAAACTTTTTGATAACAAATTAGTTGAAGGGGTTTTAATTCCTTCTAAAAAAAGAGTTACTGCTTGTATTTCTTCTCAAATTGGATGTAGTTTAGATTGTGCTTTTTGTGCTACTGGAACAATGGGGTTAAGTAGAAATTTATCTTCATCTGAAATCTTTGATCAAGTATTTAAACTTAATGAAGAATCCGAAAGAAATTATGGGAGATCACTAACTAATATTGTCTTTATGGGAATGGGAGAACCTCTTCTTAATTACAATAATTTATTAAAATCAATTCATCATATTACTTCTGAAAAGGGAATGGGGATATCCCCTAGAAGAATTACTGTTTCAACTGCTGGTTTGTCTAAACAAATAATGAAATTAGGAGATGATGAAGTAAAATTCAATTTGGCTATTTCTTTGCATTCTGCAATTGATGAAATTAGATCTGATTTAATGCCGATTAATAATGCAATAAATCTACAAACTTTGAAAGAGTCTATTCGTTATTTTTATGAAAAAACAAACAACAGAGTAACATACGAATATATTTTATTTAAAGGTATAAATGATGATTTGGATGATGCTAGAAAATTAGCTGCGTTTTGCAGAATTTCTCCATGTAAAGTAAATCTTATTGAATATAATACTGTTGATGGATTTGATTTTGAAAAATCAACTGAAGAAAACACGGAAGGTTTTATTGAATTTTTAGAGCACAGAAACATAATAGTTCACCTAAGAAAAAGTAAAGGAAAAGATATAGATGCAGCTTGTGGACAACTTGTAAATAAGCTTCAGTAATTTTTTTAACAATTTTAAATTTCTGAAAAATACAGCTGCAAATCTTTGTATATTCGCTATTCTATTCAAAAAAAAATAAGTGAGTATTGTTTCCAAAATAAAGTATCCTATTAAAGATGAGATGAAGCTGTTTGAAAAAAAATTCAAACAATCTCTACAGTCTAAAGTCCCATTATTAGACAGGATAATGCACTACATTATTAAACGAAAAGGCAAGCAAATGAGACCAATGTTTGTTTTTCTTACTTCTCAACTTTTTGGTGAAGTAAATGATAAAAGTTACAGAGCTGCATCCCTTATTGAGCTTCTTCATACCGCAACTTTAGTGCATGATGATGTTGTTGATGAAGCAAATTTGAGGAGAGGATTTTTTTCAGTAAATGCGCTTTGGAAAAATAAAATTGCTGTTTTAGTAGGTGATTTTCTTTTATCAAAAGGTCTATTACTTTCTGTAGAAAATGAAGATTATGATTTGCTAAAAATAGTAAGTTCAGCAGTAAAAGATATGAGTGAAGGAGAACTCTTACAAATTGAAAAAGCCAGAAAACTAGACATAGAAGAATCTGTATATTTTGATATTATTAGGAAAAAAACAGCAGTTCTGATTTCAAGTTGTTGTGCGTGCGGAGCAAGTTCTATGAATCAGAGTGAAGAAATAATAAAAAAACTATATTTATTTGGAGAAAAGGTTGGCATAGCTTTTCAAATAAAAGATGATTTGTTTGACTACACAGAAAGCTCCTTTATTGGGAAGCCAACAGGAATTGATATACGAGAACAAAAGATGACCCTTCCTCTTATTTACACCTTAAATAATGTAGATAAGAAAACTAAAAACAGAATTATTAATACCGTGAAAAACGATCATAAAAATGTTAAAAAAGTATCGGATTTAATTGAGTTAGTTAAAAATACTGGGGGATTAAAATATGCGTCCGAAATAATGAAAAACTATCAAAAAGAAGCTTTAACTATCCTTTCAGAATTTCCTGATTCTGATGCAAAGAATTCTTTAGAATTATTGGTTGATTACGTAATAAATAGAAAAAAATGATTCCAAAAGAAACCATAGATTTAATTTTTGAAAGTTGCGTAATTGAAGAGGTTGTTGGCTCCTACCTTCCTGATTTAAAAAAGAAAGGGACAAATTATTGGGCTTGTTGTCCTTTTCACAACGAAAAAACTCCTTCATTTTCTGTATCTCCAACAAAAGGGATTTACAAATGTTTTGGGTGTGGGAAAGGAGGAAATTCAGTAAATTTTGTGATGGAATTAGGTGGTTTTACTTATCCAGAAGCATTAAGAGAATTAGCTAAAAAACACAACATTGAAATTGAGGAGAAAGAACTTACCCCGGACCAAATAGATAGATCTAATAAAAGAGATGGTATTTACTTAATTAGTTCTTATGCAAATAAGTTTTTTCAAAAAGAACTATTAGATTCTGAAGAAGGAAAATTAGTCGGATTAAGTTATTTTAATCAAAGGGGATTTTCAAAAGAAATTATTAAAAAATTTCAATTAGGATACAGTCCCAAGCAAAAAGATGCTCTTACAAAACAAGCAATAAAAGATTCGTACCAGAAAGAATTTTTAGAGGAATCTGGTCTTTCCTTTTTTAATGAAAAAGGTAATGCCGACAGATTCCGAGAAAGAGTCATTTTCCCTATTCATAATTATTCTGGAAAGGTTTTAGGATTTGGAGGAAGAGCTTTGAATCCAAAAAATAAAGCTAAATATTTAAACTCCCCAGAAAATTTAATTTATCATAAGAGCAAGGTTTTATATGGTTTATATTTTGCAAAATCTGAAATTGCAAAACAAAATAACTGCTATATTGTAGAAGGATATACTGATGTGGTTTCAATGTGTCAATCAGGTATTGAAAATGTTGTTTCTGCTTCTGGAACAGCACTTAGTGCCGAACAAATAACCCTAATTGGAAGGCTAACTAAGAATATTACATTACTTTTTGATGGAGATGATGCTGGGTTAAGAGCTTCTTTTAAAAGTATCGATTTAATCCTAAAAGAAGGAATGAATGTTAAAATTGTAATGTTTCCTAACGGTGAAGACCCCGATTCCTATTCTAAGAAACTAAGTCAAGAAGAGTATCTAAAATTCCTATCTGAAAATGAAAAAGATTTTATTCAGTATAAAACAGAACTCCTGAATAAAACCAGTAAAAATGAACCATCTGTAAGAGTAGAACATATTAAAGATATTGCTAGATCAATTTCTATGATTCCTGACAGATTACTTCGTTCAGAATATTGTAAACTTAGCAGCTCTTTACTTGATCTTTCTGAAGAAGATTTATTAAAAGAGGTTTCTGTTTTTCTGCAAAGTAAACAATCAAATCCAATAATTAGAAACTCCTTAACAGAAAGTAATTCATCTGCGCAGATTAATAATTCTGAAATAAAATCTACTCTATTAGATTCCTGTGAAAGAGAAATACTCCGTTTGTTAATTAATTATGGAGATCGAATTCTAGAATTTGAAGAGGAAAAAATAAAAGTAAGTGAATTTGTTTTTGATGAACTAAATCACGATAAAATAAATTTTTCAAACGAATTCTATAGAGCTGTTTTAGAAGAATATAAAAGTTTAACTTCAGATAGTGAAGGAATTAATATCAATCATTTTCTGCAACATAATAATGATGAAATACAACAATTATCTATTTCTTTTGTAAGTAAGAAACACGAAATAAGTAGTAGATGGGAAGATTTACATCAAATTTTTACAGGAGATGAAACAAAAAATCTGGAAATTACAATTGAAAAAGCAGTTTTAAGCTTAAAACAAGCGTATATAAAATCAGAAATTACAAAAATAAATAATCAATTGAAAGAAGAGGAAGATCCTTCTATTCAAGTGATTGGTAAGTTAAATAAACTAAATAAAGCTCTAGTAGTTATAAATAAATTACTTGGAAGAAACTTTAATTAGTAATACAACATCTAAAATAATCTACCCTCAAATTTACTTCTATAAATTTTATTTACTGTAGGTTATGATGATTTTATGCCTTTTAATCGTAGCTGTAAGGAAGTTTTCCCATTCCAAGTGTTTTCATCAATAGCATAGCAAATATTAAAAGTTTTCTTCTCTGTGGTTTTTTCAAAATAATCTGCCATTCTAAATCCTATAGCTGTGATTTTTTCTGTGGAAGTATTTAGAACAAGTCTGAGGTGAGTTTTTTCCTCTCCTACTTTTTTCCCCCAACCACAATCCGTAACCTTTTTACTTACAAAATTTGGAGTCCTGTTTTTTGGACCAAAAGGAGCAAATTGTTTTATAATTCTGTAAAGTTTGTCATCTACCTCATCAATATCAATTTCCAAATCTACCTCTATTTCAGCAACCAACTGATCTGTTGTTATCGTTCTGGAAACTACCTTTTCAAATTCATCAATAAAAGTTCGAAGGTTTTCTTTTTTTAAGGTCAGGCCTGCAGCATATTTGTGTCCTCCAAACTTTTCTAATAAATGCTCACATTGTAATAAAGCATCATATAAATTAAATCCTTTTACTGAACGAGCAGAACCAGTAAGTTCCCCATCTTTTTCTGATAAAACAATGGTTGGTTTATAATAGTTTTCAATTAAGCGAGAAGCTACAATGCCAACCACTCCTTTATGCCAATCAGAACTATAAACAACAGTAGATTTTTTACTGTCATCTATCATTTCTAATGCTTCGTTTGTAATATTCTGATCTAGTTCTTTTCGTTCTGTATTATGGTTTTCAATTCCTTTAGCAAAATCTTTTGCTTTACTTTCGTTGGTTTCAATTAAAAGCTGAACCGCTCTCTTACCGTGTTCAATTCTTCCGGCAGCATTTATTCTAGGAGCAATCCCAAAAACTACATCTGTAATTGTTAGAGGAGTTTGTTTCCCGCTTTTTTCAATAAGTGCCTTTAATCCAACTCTAGGAGATTCATTTATAACACGAATTCCATAAAATGCTAAAACCCTATTTTCTCCAGTCATTTCTACAATATCAGCTCCAATACTTACAGCTAACAAATCCAAATATTCTCCAATTTCATTAAAATCAATTCCTCTTTTTTCAGATAATCCTTGAATCAATTTAAATCCAACACCACAGCCTGATAGCTCTTTATATGGATATTCGCAATCTGATTGTTTTGGATTTAAAATAGAAATAGCTCTTGGAATATTTACCCCTGGAGTATGATGGTCACAAATAATAAAGTCAATTTGTTTATTAGATGCATATTCTACCTGTTTTACTGCTCTAATTCCACAATCTAATGCAATAATTAAAGAATATTCTTCTAACTGAGCGTAATCAATCCCTTTAAATGAAATACCATATCCTTCATCATATCTATCTGGAATGTAATATCCAATTTTATCTGTAAATCTACTTAGGAAAGAATACATCATTGCAACAGAAGTTGTCCCGTCTACATCATAATCTCCATAAATAAGGATTTTCTCTCCTTTCTTTATTGCAAGTTCAATTCTCTCAATTGCATCTTCCATCCCCTTCATTAAAAATGGAGAATGTAAATCAGAAATTTGTGGTCTGAAAAATGATTTTGCCATATCATATGTTGTAATTCCTCTCACAACAAGTAAATGTGCAACTATTTCATTTACACCAAGATCTAGAGATAATTTTTTTACAATTTCTTTATCTGATTTTTGTATTGTCCAATTTACTTCCATCTAATTTTCCTTCATTATTTTTGATTGAATTAATATAGAATATTTATGTATTAATTCAAAAATATCTCTTACCATTTTTGGGTCCATCTCCAAGTTTATAGCTTGCTCTCTTCTTTTATATAATATCTCAAACCATCTTTCTAACTGAAAAATTGTTAAGTTGTTTTCTAATTTAAATTGAGCAATTTCTTCTACTAATTCAGTTCTTAAATTAAGTGTTTCAACAATATTTTGATCAAGTTTGTCAATCTTTTTTCTCAAAATATTTAACTCAAAACTCAAAATTTCATCTTCAAATTTTTTCTTACGCAAAACTAAATTTTCCAATATGCTTTTCAATTTAATTGGTGTGATTTGCTGTGCTGAATCGCTTAAAGCTTCAGATGGATTATTGTGAGTTTCAATCATCAATCCATTCATATCTAAATCCATTGCAATTTGAGAAATTTCAGGAATAAGAATTTTATTTCCTGCAATATGACTTGGATCACAAATAATTGGCAAGTTAGGTAGTTGTCGTTTTAACTCTATAGGTAATTCCCATTTTGGCTCGTTTCTAAATGCAGAAGATTCGTAAGTGAAAAAACCTCTGTGTATGGCTGCTAAATTTTTTATCCCTTTTTTATTTAACCTTTCTAAAGCTCCAATCCACAATGAAAGTTCAGGATGAATTGGGTTTTTTACAAAAACAGGAATATCGACTCCAGATAAAGCTTCTGCAATTTCCTGCACATAAAATGGATTTACGGTTGTTCTGGCGCCAATCCAAAGCATATCAATACCAGATTCTAAACAAAGTTCTACATGTTTTGCTGTAGCTACTTCGGTAGAAACTTTTAATTTAGTTTTTTGTTTTACTTTCTGCATCCAAGTCAAAGCCTCTTTGCCAATTCCTTCAAAAGAATTTGATCTTGTTCTAGGCTTCCAAATCCCAGCCCTAAAAACATCAGTGGTGTCTTTTATGTCATTTGCAATTTTCAGAGCTTGTTTTTCAGATTCTGCACTACAAGGACCTGCAATTACAAATGGTTTTGTATCTATAAATTTACTTAACTCCATGGATTTTTTTCTTCCCTTCTACAACAATTACAAATTCTCCTTTTGGTTTTTTTTGTTCAAAATAATGTAACGCCTCAGAAATTGTTCCTCTAATTGTTTCCTCAAACATTTTACTTATTTCTCTAGAAATAGATACTTTTCTTTCTTCTGAAAAATACTCTAAAAACTGTGTGAGCGTTTTAATAATTCTGTGTGGTGATTCGTAAAAAACCATGGTTCTTTCTTGTTCTGCTAATAATTTTAATCTTGTTTGTCTTCCTTTTTTTACTGGTAAAAACCCCTCAAATACAAATTTTTCATTTGGTAACCCTGAGTTTACAAGAGCTGGAACAAAAGCTGTTGCACCAGGCAAACAATCAACTTCTATACCTTCAATTACGCATTCACGAATTAATAAAAAACCAGGGTCAGAAATTGCAGGAGTTCCTGCGTCTGAAACTAAAGCAAAAGTCTCCCCTCCTTTTAATCTTGAAATATATTTTGATAGAACCTTATGTTCATTGTGCATATGAAATGAAGATAATTTAGTGTTAATTTCATAATGCATAAAAAGTTTTTTTGTAGTCCTTGTATCTTCTGCCAAAACTAAATTAACCTCTTTTAATAATCTGAGTGCTCGTAACGTAATATCTTCTAAATTACCTATTGGAGTTGGAATAACATACAATTTTGACATCTTACAAAACTACATGAAAATTTAATAATTTATGAAGTAAAAATTTATATTTTTGTGTTATATCTAAAAAGAAATAATTATAAAATATGTTTTTAGAATCTCAACTAAATCATCCAATGCAAAGTGGAAGTATTGAAGTTATTTGTGGATCCATGTTTTCTGGGAAAACAGAGGAACTATTAAGACGATTAAAAAGAGCTAATTTTGCTAATCTTAAGGTAGAGATTTACAAACCTCTAGTTGATACTAGATACGATAATAAAAAAATAGTGTCACATGACAATAATTCAATAAACTCAATTATAGTGGGGAAATCGTCAGATATTTTAAGTTTGACTAAAAATCCGGAAGTAGTTGCAATTGATGAAGCTCAGTTTTTTACTGATGATTTAGCCGATACTTGTAACAAATTAGCTGCAAAAGGAATTCGTGTTATTATCGCAGGATTAGACATGGATTTCTTAGGAGTGCCTTTCGGGAAAATTCCTAGCTTGTTAGCAATTGCTGAACACGTAACTAAAGTTCATGCAATATGTCAAGATTGCGGAGCAATTGCAAATTATTCTTTCAGAACTATAAAAGAAGAAGATTTGGTCGCTCTTGGAGAAAAAAACAATTACAAACCTCTTTGTAGAATTTGCTTCAATAAAAATGTCTAATACAAACGAAACTATATTAGAAGTAGACTTAAATAAATTAAAAGATAATTATTATTATTTAAAATCTTTACTAAAAAACGATTGTAAGATAATTGCAGTAGTAAAAGCTTTTGCTTACGGACATGGAGATGTTGTAATTAGTAAAAAATTGGAGCAACTAGGAGTAGATACTTTTTGGGTAGCAGATTTTGAAGAGGGAATTAGCCTACGAGAAGGCGGAATAAGATCTAAAATTATTATTGCAAATCCTGGGAGAAAATCATTTGATGATATCATAAAAAATGACCTTGATGTTGTATTACATAATAAAAATTTACTGAATTTTTATATTTCAAAGAACACAAATGTAAACGTTCATATTAAATTTAATACCGGCATGAATCGTTATGGTTTTGATATTGATGAAATAGAAGAAATATCCAAAAAACTTAAAAATAACAAACAATTAAACGTTGTCTCAGTTTGTTCTCATTTATCTTCTGCTGATGATATTTCAAAATCAGAAGCAACATTGAATCAAATAAAATTATTTGAAAAAATATCTAATCAATTAGAAAAAAAAATATCTCGCAAATTAGATAAACACATCCTAAATTCTAGTGGATTTCTTCATTTCCCAGAAAAAATGTTTAATGTGGTGAGATTAGGTATTACTTTGTTTGGAGCTTATAAAAGTGAAAATCTTTTACAGGTAAGTAAATTGAAATCTGTAATTAGCCAAAATAGAAACATCAAAAAAGGTTCTGGAGTGGGATACTCTGCAGGATTTGAAGCTGAAAAAGATATGAATATTTCTGTTGTTCCTGTCGGTTATGCTGATGGATTAAATAGAAAATTTGGTGAAGGGACAGGAAATGTGCTCGTTAATGGAGTTTTATGCCCTATTATCGGAAATATTTGTATGGATAGTTTTATTATCGACACAACAAAAGTAAATTGTAACGAAGGAGATGAAGTAGAAATTTTTGGTGAAGGAAATTCTATTTTAAAGCTTTCGGAAGATTTGGGGACAATCCCATATGAAATTTATTCTACTTTAAACCGGAGAATTAAGAGAGTTTATATTAGTGATTAATTGTAATTATTGATAAAACTAATGTGTTTTGAGAATATTATTGCTGATAATTTTTACTCATTTGTTTTTAAGAGAGAATGATATTCATCCATGTTTTTAAATAATCGTAGAGCCTCATCAATATCTTTATCGTGTTTTAATCTATCAATAATTCTTCCTTCTTGATAATAGTACCTGCTTACAATTTCATTTGAAATAAAGGATATAATTTCTTCTTTATTATTTTCCAAATCATTTTCCTTGTTCAATTTAATTTTTTCTATCAATAAATTAAATTCTTCTGAGATTAGATCTGATGTTCCTTCTTCATCTGTGATCTCCTTAAAAATATCTAAAGCGTCTTCTGTTGCAGTAGTGTATTGATATTCTTTATCTGACAAAAACTCCACAAAATTATTAAATATTTCATCCGTTATTTCAAATTTTTCAATTGATTCTATTTTCTCATTTTTATATCTGAACTGAGTTGCAAAATCAAAAACTAATCTTTTATTCATTAATGAAATAGAGATGTCCGAAACTTCTTCATTTTCTGTTTTAATATCTGGCATCACACCTCCCCCATCTTTTACCTCCCTTCCGTTTCTGGTATAAAAAGTAGAAATTAATGAATCTGGAACTTTCCCTACGCTTCCATCTTCATTTCTATTGGAATAATCTAAAGCTTGTATACATCTTCCACTAGGAATATAATATTTTGCAACCGTAACTTTTAACTGAGAATTGTATGGTAATTTACGGCTTTGTTGCACTAACCCTTTCCCATAAGATCTTCTCCCAATTACCACTCCTCTATCTAAATCCTGAACAGAACCTGAAACAATTTCAGATGCAGATGCAGAATTTGAATTTATTAAAATAATAAGTGGGGTTTCTTTATCTTCTGGATTACGTTTTGCTAGATAGATTTTCTCCCAATCTTTTATTTTTCCTTTCGTAGTTACAATTTCTTCTCCTTTATCTACAAACAAATTTACAATATCAATCGATTCATTTAATAACCCTCCTGGATTTGATCTTAAGTCCAAAATAATTCCTTTTAATTGTTGCTCCGATTTTAAATCTAAAAGTGCGCTTTTTATATCGTTTGCACAATTTCTAGTAAATGATCTTAATTTTATATAAGCTATCCCTTCTTCTAGAAAACCATAATACGGAACACTTTTCACCGTTACTTTTTCTCTATTAAATTTCTTTGTGAAAGTTTCTCCATCTCTTTCTATAAGTATTGTAACTTCAGTATTTGGCTGTCCTTTTAGTATAGAACTTAACTCTTCTGTAGTTTTTCCTTTAGCTGATTTTCCATTTACTTCTAAGATTTTATCCCCAGCCATCAATCCTGCTTTCTGTGCTGGGAACCCTTTATAAGGTTCACTAATAATAACATACTCTCCTCTTTTTGTAATCATAGATCCTATACCTCCATACTGTCCTGTTGTCATAAATCTGTAATCCTCAATATCAGATTCAGGAATGTAAGTAGTGTAAGGATCTAAAGAATTTAACATCTCATCTATTGCGGTTTTAATAAGATCTCCTGAATTTACCTCATCTACATAAAACATATCGAGTTCTTTATACAAATCTGTGAAAATCTCTATATTTTTTGAGGTCTCAAAATAATTAGTGTTCTGTGATTTTGATATAAAACTACTTACTGATAAAAGTAGTATTAAAGTTAGTTTGATAGCTGATTGAAAATAATTTTTTATCATGTTTTTTGTTATGGTACCAAGTCCTCACCACTTCCTCCACAAGGATGACATCTGGAAATTCTTTTTATTGATAAAAGACCCCCTTTAAAAGGTCCATGCTTTATTATTGCTTGTTTCCCATATTCTGAGCAGCTTGGAGTGTATCTACATCTAGGGGGAAGCATTGGCGAAATTATCGACTGATAAAATCTAATAATTATTAAAAAAATAAAAGAAAATAATTTTTTCATAATTTATCATTTAAACGGTGTAAAATTACTTTTATTTTTCCTTCTAACGAATTATATTCTGGAATTTCTGAGGATAGAAACATAAAAGATATATTAATCCCCTGGTTATCTAATTGTAAGATGTTTTTATTTAATCTATAAGATTCTCTTATTAGTCGTTTTATTTTGTTTCTTTTTGTAGATAAAGGAATGATTTTTTTGGGGACAGAAATTAGTGTCTCTGATTGATTTTCTAATGAAGAATTTATAATCCAATGCACTTTTATTTTATTGTATGTAAAAGTATTTTTACTCCTAAATAAATTATCAATTTTTATTTTTGAGTTTAATTTCTCTTTTTTAGGAAAATTCTTCATGTTAAAACTAAAAAAGGAGATCATAAATCACCTTTTATTGATTATTTTTTAGATCTTTTTCTTTTATTCGCTTTTGTAATGTAATCATCTAAAGCCATTGACATGGAAGGAAATTTCTTATTCGGAACCTCAATATCTGCTATTAAATTATTGTCTTTTACTGCTTTAATTGTTGTAGGCCCAAAAACCGCAATTCTTGTTTCATTTTGTATGAAATCAGGGAAATTCTCATATAAAGATGTAATTCCTGTCGGAGAGAAAAATGCTAAAACATCATATTTTACATCTGAAAGATCCGAAAGATTAGCAGCAACTACTTTATACATTACCGCTTTTGTATAATCTAAGCCGCTTTCCTCCATTGTTTTATTAGTTTGGCCTTTTAAAAGATCCGAACAAGGAAGTAAAAATTTACTGTCTTTATGTTTTTGCATCAGAGGAAGTAAAGATACAAAAGTTCTTTCTCCTGTAAACACTTTTCTTTTTCTATAAACAATAAAGTTCTGCAAATAATAAGCAATTGCCTCCGATACACAAAAATATTTTGTATGATCAGGAATTTTTAATCTAAGTTTTTCCATCATAGAGAAATAGTGATCCATTGAATTTTTTGAAGTAAAAATAATAGCATCGTGGTTAAGCAAGGAAATTCTTTGTTCTCTAAATTCCATAGTTGTAAGTTCATCTACCTGAATAAACGAACGGTAATGCAATTTAAGTTTATGTTTCTCAGCTAATGAGTGATAAGGAGTTTTATTTTCAGGTTCTGGCTGAGAAATTAAAATCGATTTTACTTTTTTTTGTCTTTCTTTAGTCATATTCTTTACTTGTTTACGCAAAAACAATTCCTCTATAAAGTAGCAGTATTGGGAAAAATTCAAGGATGCAAATATACAGAAATAAATAAAAACGAGAAAGTCCAAAAGATTTTATTCCTATTTTAAGTGTCCAAAATATTTTTAAAAGGAAAAATATAACCAAAAAGGAAAAAATTAATGTAGTGGAATATCCTTTTACATCTATAATGAAAAAATGAAAGAATAAAAGAACGGGAAAGGTAAATAAAGCGAAAACTTTATCAAAAAGTGTTGTAAAAAATAATGCAATCTCCGAAATCTGTTTCATTTTTAATAAAACTCCCAAAAACCAAATTAATATGTATTTCACAACATAATACAAAGCAACAAACAACATAATTATTATTAAACTAATAAGTCCGGTTTTTTCAGATAATTTGAAACTCCAAATGAATAGAGAGATATTTAGAATCATAAGTGTTGAAAACAAAATATTCACTCTTTTTTTAAACACATTTTCATCTCTTAAGTACTGATTTGCATATCGTTGCACAAAAGCGCTTAATATAAAATCTTTTGCATATTTTTTATGAAAAGCATATAGAAACCCTATAATACTGAAAGAAATACTAAGAAATACAAAGCTAATATTTTGAAATTGTAGAGGTAAAAAAATTGTATTCATTATAAAAAAATGTGCAACAAAGATACTGATATGAGATTATTCAATACTTTTGCTACGATAAAATTTTTAAAAAGAAATTATGTCTCAAGATTTGTATCAATCTCCTGATTATTTTTTAATGGATGAGCTCCTTTCGGAAGAACATAAATTAATTAGAGATACTGCTAGAGGATGGGTAAAAAGAGAAATATCTCCAATAATTGAAGAATCCTGCCAAAAATCGGAATTCCCAAAAAAAATTATAAAAGGATTAGGAGAGATTGGTGCATTTGGATCTTACATTCCTGTAGAATATGGAGGTCATGGATTAGATCAAATATCTTACGGCTTAATTATGCAAGAATTAGAAAGAGGTGACAGTGGAGTGAGATCAACCTCTTCTGTTCAATCATCACTTGTAATGTATCCTATTTGGAAATATGGTAGTGAAAAACAGAAACAAAAGTTTTTACCAAAATTAGCAACTGGAGAGTTTATGGGTTGTTTCGGACTTACGGAACCAGATCACGGTTCAAATCCTGGGGGAATGGTAACAAACATAAAAGATATGGGTGACTATTATCTTTTAAATGGGGCTAAAATGTGGATTTCAAATGCTCCATTTGCAGATGTTGCGGTTGTTTGGGCAAAAAATGAAGAAGGTAGAATTAAAGGAATTTTAGTCGAAAGAGGAATGAAAGGATTTTCTACTCCAGAAACTCATGGGAAATGGAGCTTGAGAGCTTCTTCAACAGGAGAGTTAGTTTTCGATAATGTAAAAGTTCCAAAAGAAAACCTTTTGCCAGATAAAGATGGTTTAGGAGCTCCATTAGGATGTCTGGATTCTGCTAGATATGGGATTGCATGGGGAACAATAGGTGCTGCTATGGATTGTTATGATACAGCCTTAAGATACTCAAAAGAAAGAATTCAATTTGGGAAACCAATCGCTTCTTTCCAATTACAACAAAAGAAACTAGCGGAAATGATTACTGAAATCACAAAAGCACAAGTTCTAACTTGGCGTTTGGGTGTCCTTAGGAATGAAGGTAGATCAACTACTGCGCAAATTTCTATGTGTAAGCGTAACAATGTAGATATGGCACTTAAAATTGCCAGAGAAGCAAGACAAGTATTAGGGGCTATGGGAATTACAGGAGAATATTCTATCATGAGACACATGATGAATTTAGAATCTGTAATTACTTATGAGGGAACACATGATATTCACTTATTAATTACAGGAATGGATATTACAGGTGAAAACGCATTTAAATAATGAGAAATGTTTTTAAATTAGTATCACTTTTAGAGGGAGTGTCTTACATACTCCTTCTTTTTATATCTGTACCTTTAAAATATTGGGGTGGTGATGAACAATATGTAAAATTATTAGGAATGCCACACGGATTATTATTTGTAGGATATATTATATTGGCTTTTTTGATAAAAGATGATGAAAATTGGACAAGTAATGATTTTGGAATTGTATTAATCTCTTCCGTCCTTCCTTTTGGAACTTTTTATATAAACAAAAAATATTTGAAAAAATAATATTATTTCTTCAACAACTTAACTGCTTCTAATAATTCATTATACCAGGCCTCTCCATATTTTCGGATTAAGGGTTCTTTTAAAAAAACATAAATAGGAATTTCTAATTTACTGCCACATTCGCAAGCGGGTTTGCAAATTTTAATGTCTTCATAATTTACCGCATCAAAATCACGGTACTCTTTTATCCGTATTGGGAACAAATGGCAAGAAATAGGCTTCTTAAAATCTATTTTACCATTTAGAAAAGCTTTTTCTATAGAACATAAATTAATCCCATTTTCTTCCACTACAAAAGCGCATTCACGGTTATTTATAAGTGGAGTTGTTAAATCTCCTTGCAAGTCATATACAGCAACTCCCTGATTTTCAATCTCAGTAATTCCCTCTTTTCGCATATATGGTTTTACTTTCTCATAAATCTCATCTAATATTTTTTCTTCCTCTTTTAATAATGGGGCTCCAGAATCTCCCTCTACACAACAGGCTCCTTTACATGCATTTAAATCGCACACAAAATGTTTTTCAAAAATATCTAAAGAAATAATTTTATCCTGTACTTGAATCATAAAGCAAAACTACAATAAATTACTATTTTTGCTGTATGGCGAATTATGAAGATATTTTTAAGAAAGTAGTTTCCCATGCTAAAGAGTATGGTTATGTTTTTCAGTCATCAGAAATTTATGATGGTTTAGCAGCCGCTTACGATTATGGGCCAAATGGTATTGAACTAAAAAATAATATTAAAAACTATTGGTGGAAATCAATGGTTAATATGCACGAAAATATTGTAGGATTAGATTCCTCTATTTTTATGCATCCTACTACTTGGAAAGCTTCTGGTCATGTTGATGCTTTTAACGACCCTTTAATTGATAATAAAGACTCTAAAAAAAGATACAGAGCAGATGTTCTAATTGAAGATCATATTACAAAAATTGAAGCAAAAATTGAGAAAGATTGTATAAAAGCTGCCAAGCGTTTTGGAGATGCTTTTAACAGAGAAGAATTTGTAACTACCAATGGTAGAATTTTAGATAGACAAAAACAAATTGATGAAATAAACGAGAAAATGAGTACTGCTCTTACTGCAGGAAAATTAGATAATGTAAAAGCGTTAATTGAAGAATTAGATATAAAGTGTCCTGTTTCCGGAACAAATAATTGGACAGATGTTCGTCAGTTTAATTTAATGTTTAAAACCCAAATGGGAGCTACTGCAGATGCTGCTTCCGATTTATATTTACGACCAGAAACAGCACAAGGTATTTTTGTAAACTTCCTAAATGTGCAAAAAACTGCTCGCATGAAGATTCCTTTCGGAATTGCGCAAATTGGTAAGGCGTTCCGAAATGAAATTGTAGCTCGACAATTTATCTTCCGTATGAGAGAATTCGAACAAATGGAAATGCAATTTTTTGTTCGACCAGGAGAAGAAATGAAATGGTACGAATACTGGAAAGATTTCCGAATGAAATGGCACAACTCACTTGGAATGGGAGAAAAAAATTATCGTTTCCACGACCATGAAACCTTAGCTCATTATGCAAATGCTGCAGCTGATATTGAGTTCAAATTCCCATTCGGATTTAAAGAATTGGAAGGAATTCACTCCAGAACAGATTTTGATTTGAAAGCACATCAAGAACATTCTGGGAAAAAATTACAATATTTTGATCCAGAATTAGGAGAAAGTTATATTCCATATGTAGTAGAAACATCTATTGGTTTGGACAGAATGTTTCTTACCGTATTAAGTCATTCTTTCCAGGAAGAACAGTTAGAAAATGGGGAAAGTAGGGTTGTGCTAAAAATACCTGCTATTTTATCTCCAATAAAAGCGGCTATACTACCACTTACTAAAAAAGATGGTATGCCAGAAAAAGCAAGAGAAATTATGAAAATGTTACAAATTGATTTCAATTGCCAGTATGAAGAAAAAGATTCTATCGGTAAAAGATATAGAAGACAAGATGCGATTGGGACATCTTTCTGTATTACGGTGGATCATAAAACTTTAGAAGACAATACCGTTACTTTACGAGATAGAGATACTATGGAACAGGAAAGGGTTTCAATAGAAAAACTACACTCAATTATTGCAGAAAAAGTAAATATCTCTAAGTACTTGATTTAGTTTTCTCCCTGAGAAGTTACTGAAATTTTATCGAAAGAGGCGTCAATAGGAGGTTGTATCTTCTCTACTTCTACAGTTACTTTTTGCACTTTATTTAGAGGTAAGATTGTGTCAACAATTCTTTTTGCAGGATTTTCTATCATGTTAGATCGGATTGCCATTTGTTCCTTTACAATTTCTATGATTTTTACATAATCTACCGTATCGTTCAAATCATCTGTTTTTTCTACTTCAGAAGTATCCGCTTCTATCCAAACATTTACAATAAAATGACCTCCTAATTTTTTTTCTTCTGGCAAATGTCCATGAAAGGCAAATACTCGAATTCCTTCTACCGTAATCAATCCCATTAGTTAATTTTTTCTAAAGCAGTTTCCATTCTTTTAATCGTTTCTTCTTTTCCTAAAAGAGACGCAATATCAAATAAAGAAGGTCCCATCCCAAGTCCAGTTAAGGAGACTCTGAATGCTGGAAGCAATTTCCCCATTCCTAATTCATTTTCTTCTAAATAGGATTTAAATTCTTTTTCAATATTTTCAGAATTAAAATCAGAAATTTTTTCTATCCTATATTTTAATTCTGTCATATATTTCGGAGTATCTTCTTTCCACTTTTTACGAATAGTTTTTTCATCATAAGATTTAGGTGCAGAAAAATAATATTTCCCTTCCTCCCACATATCTTTTATAAAAGTAGCTCTTTCTTTCAATTGTTCACAAACAGTTGCCACAAAATTATCTTCAGCCTCTACCCCATTTTCTTTTAGAATAACTTGTAAATCTTGTGATAACTCTTCTTTTGTTTTTGCTCTCAGATATTGCTGATTGAACCATCTTGTTTTATCAAAATCAAACTTTGCTCCTGCCTTCCCTACTCTTTCTAAACTGAAAGCTTCTATCAATCCTTCCATAGAGAATATCTCTTGTGTTGTTCCTGGGTTCCATCCTAAAAAGGAAAGCATGTTTATAAACGCATCTGAAATATATCCACTTTCTCTGTAACCAGAGCTTACATCTCCAGTTTCTGGATTGGTCCATTCAGTTGGGAAAACCGGGAACCCTAATCTATCACCATCACGTTTACTTAATTTTCCATTCCCATCTGGTTTTAATATTAAAGGTAAGTGTGCAAATTCTGGTATTTTATCTTCCCATCCTAAATAACGGTATAACAAAACATGTAAGGGTGCAGATGGCAACCACTCTTCCCCTCTTATTACATGAGAAATTTTCATAGTATAATCATCAACCACATTTGCCAAATGATAAGTTGGCATTCCGTCGGATTTAAAGATAACTTTATCATCCATATTATTAGTGTTTACCACTACCCAACCTCTGATAATGTCGTTTAATTTCACCTCCTCATTTCTAGGCATCTTTATTCGGATAACGTACGAATCTCCGTCCTGCATTCTCTTGTTAACTTCATCTTCCGAAAGAGTTAAAGAATTTTGCATTGTAGTGCGAGTTACTGCATTGTATTGTGGAGAAGGAACTCCTGCCGCTTTCATTCTCTCTCTCATTGCAGTAAGTTCTTCTGAAGTATCAAAAGCATAATAAGCAAAACCATCTTTTACTAATTGCTTGGCGTAAGGAGAATACATTTCTTTTCTTTCAGATTGTTTATAGGGACCAAAATCTCCTCCATCAATAACGCTTTCGTCAAACTCTATACCACACCATTTTAAAGAATCAATAATATATTTTTCTGCTCCTTCCACAAATCTTGCTTGATCAGTATCTTCAATCCGCAAAATCATTTTTCCTCCTTTATTTTTTGCAAAAAGATAATTATAAAGAGCTGTTCGTACTCCTCCAATATGTAATGGTCCAGTCGGACTTGGCGCAAATCTTACTCTTACCTCTGACATTATTAATTTTATTTAAGGAAGCAAATATAATACTTACAAAAGTATTCGTTTATATTTAACAGATATAAAATTGTACTTTTGCAATCTGATGGGGAATACGAAAAGAAACATATTGTTTGATAAGCTTAACAGGTTTATCAGTAAATACTATAAAGATAAAATCTTGAAAGGATTTATTTTTTTAGCAGCTACCTTATTATTTTTTCTGTTATTATTTTCTATTCTTGAATATTTTTCTAGATTTAACTCATCTAGCAGATCTCTATTATTTTGGTTATATATAATAATCAATTCTTCTATTTTTATTGGATTTATTCTGATACCTATATTAAAATTATTCCGATTAGGAAATACTCTAAATTATACAGATGCTGCCAAAATCATTGGAAAATATTTCTCCGATATTGATGATAAAATACTTAACATTCTTCAATTAAATAAACTTTCTGATAGAGATAACGGACTTATAAGTGCTAGTATTGATCAAAAAACAAACAATATTTCGGTGTTTTCATTCAGGAAAGTTGTGAATTTTAAAGAAAATAAAAAATACTTGAAATTAGTTTTAATTCCACTTTTGTTTATCCTGATTTTTATTTTTTCTGGTAACGGAAAACTTATTACCGAAAGTTCTGCCAGAATTATTAATCATAATACTGAATATATACCTAAATCTCCTTTTAGTTTTATTATTAAAAATAATAATTTATCGTGTTTACAGTTTGAGGATTTTAATTTGGAAGTTAATATTTCGGGAGAAAAAATCCCTGCAAATGTGTTTATAGAAATAGATAATAATAGGTTTAGCCTAGTAAAAGATAATATTACTGACTTTCATTTTTTGTTTAAAAATATAAATAAAGATATTGAATTTAAGTTTTTTGCTAATGGATTTTATTCGAGTACATATACTTTAAAATCATTACTAAAACCAAGTATCTCTGGTTTTTCTGTTTTTTTAGATTACCCAAAATACACCAATTTACCAGATGAAAAACTAGACAACATTGGAGATGGAAGTGTTCCAGAAGGAACAAAAATAAAATGGGATTTTGATTTTAAAAATTCTGATTCATTATTCTTTGAAATTGAAGAAAAAATGGAGAAACATAAAATTTATAATAATCAATTGCAAATAAATAAATCTGTGAATTCAAATTTATTTTATTCTGTTTCTACAAAAAATAATAATATTGTTTCGGATAAAACAAATTATAAAATTTCTGTAATAAAAGATGAATTCCCAAAAATACATTTAGAATCGACATTAGATAGCTCTACAAATCAACTATTCTTTAGTGGTGATATTTCTGACGATTATTCCTTAAAAAAACTAGTATTTTCATATTCTGTTTCTGAAAATGATAGTTCTTATTCTTTTTCTGAAGAAATTAAAATAAATAATTTAAGTAGTGAAAAATATTATCATTATTTAGATGTGAGTTCACTAAATCTTAATCCTTCTGACAAACTTACTTACTACTTTGAGGTGTGGGATAATGATGGAGTAAACGGGAGTAAATCTGTAAAAACTTTTGTTGGTTTATATCAAGAGATTTCTGTAAAAGAAATAAAAGAAAAGCGAGATAATGAAAATGAAAAAATTAAAGATAATCTGGACGAAAGTATTGAACTCTCCTTAGAAATTCAGAAGGAAATTGAAGAATTAAAAAAATCTTTAATCAATAAAAAAACTCTTGGTTGGGAAGAAAAGAAAAAAGCAGAAAATGTAATTAAAAAACAAAAACAATTAGAAAATCTGATAAAAGAAAATAATAAAAAGAATTCTAATAAAAACAAAATACAAAAAAAACTTAACTCAACCATTTTAGAAAAACAAAAGAAATTAGAAGAACTAATGGATAAAGTTTTGGATGAAGAAAGTAAAAAACTTATGGAAGATCTTCAAAAATTACTAGAAGAAATGAATAAAGAAGATCTAAAAGAAGTTTTAGATAAGATGGAGAAAGACAACTCGGATTTGGAAAAAGAATTGGACAGAAACCTAGAGTTATTTAAAGAATTAGAATTTGAACAAAAGCTAGAAGAAACAATTGATAAAATTGATGAATTAAAAAAGAAACAAGAAGAACTAAAAGAAAAAACAGATGATAAAAAATCTGAATCTGAAGAGCTTGGAAAAAAACAAGAAAAACTACAGGAAGAATTAAATGAATTAGAAAAAGAACTAGAAAAATTAGATAAGCAAAACTCTGAATTAGAACAGAAAAAAGATCTTCCAAATTTAGAAGAAGAAAAGAAAGAAGTTTCCAAATCAATGGAAGAAAGTAAAAAAGAGTTAGATAAAAAACAGAAAAAGCAATCTTCAAAAAAACAAAAGAAAACAATTGAAAAACTAGAAGAGATGTCAGAAAAAATGAAGGGATTACAAAGCTCATGTTCAAATGATAAGCCTGTAGAAGACATGGAAACACTTAGACAAATTCTGGAAAATTTAATTACCCTTTCATTTGAAGAAGAAGAATTAATAAATAAAATTTCTTTATTACCTAAAAACAGCAATAGTATTGTAAAATATATACAGCAACAAAAGAAACTTTCAGATGATTCTCAGATAATAGAAGACTCTCTATTAGCTTTAAGTAAAAGGGTAGTTCAAATAGAATCAATAATAAATAAGGAAATTAGTTCCATAAATTATAATATGGAGAAATCTATATCATTACTAGAAGAAAGGAAAATAAGTGTTGGTGTTGCTAAACAACAATTTGTAATGACTTCTGTAAATAATTTAGCTCTTTTGCTTTCTGAGACTTTAAAACAAATGCAATTAGAATCATCATGTAATAAACCTGGCACGAAACAGTGTAATAAACCTGGCAGTTCGTCAAAACCATCTTTGTCCGAATTAAAGAAATTGCAGAAAAAACTGCAGCAACAGATGAAAGACAAAAAGGGAGAAAAAGGTAAAGAGGGAGAGAAAAATAAGAAAAATGGTAACTGTCAATCTAAAGAAGGTCAAAGTAAAGAATTGATGCAATTAGCTCAGCAACAGCAGCAAATCAGAGAAAGATTACAAGAATTACGAGATGAAATAGGAGAGAATGGAGAAAAAGGAAATATAGATAGAATATTGGAGAAAATGGAGGAAAGTGAAACAGATATACTTAATAATAACATTACAAATGAAACACTTTTAAGACAAGAAGAAATCCTTACAAAACTTTTGGAAGCAGAGGAATCTCAAAGAGAGAGGGGAGAGGAGGAAAAAAGGAAGTCTATCGAATGGAATTACGAAATAAAAAATAATAGCTATGAGTATTTAGAGTATCTTCAGAAAAAGAAGGATCAAGAAGAACTTTTGAAAACAACTCCAATTCAACTTAATCCTTTCTACAAGAAAAAGGTAAATGAATATTTTAACAATCTAACTGATGAATAATACAATAAAATTTCATTATGAAACAGATTTTTTATTAGAAAACACAGAATATTACATCAAATGGATAAAGGACGTTATTGCTAAAGAAAATAAGGAATTAGGGGAGGTTAATTATATTTTCTGTGATGATAAATATCTGTTAGAAAAAAATATAAAATACCTAGATCACGACACACTTACTGATGTTATTACATTCAGTTATTGTGAAAAAGATGTGATTTCATCTGATATTATGATAAGCGTTGAAAGAGTTATGGAAAATTCTTCTATTTTTGAAAATTCTTTTTCAGAAGAATTAAATAGGGTTATCATACACGGAATATTACACCTTGTTGGATATAACGACAAAACAGAGAAAGAAAAAGAAATAATGAGAAAAAAAGAAGATTATTATATAAATAATTTTGTTATTTAGTTGATTTTCAATTATTTAACGGATTTGTTTCATGTGGAACAATTATGATTTTAGAGGAAAAATATGATTTAATAGTTGTTGGTGGAGGGCATGCTGGTTGTGAAGCGGCTCATTCTGCCGCAACTCTTGGATCTAAGGTTTTGTTAATTACTCAAAATTTGGAGACAATTGCCAGGATGTCTTGTAACCCAGCTATGGGAGGTATTGCAAAGGGACAAATAATTAGAGAAATTGACGCTTTAGGAGGTATATCTGGTGTCGTAACGGATGAATCTTCAATTCAGTTTAGAATGTTAAATAAATCAAAAGGGCCAGCTATGTGGAGCCCAAGGTCTCAGTGTGACAGAAAAGTATTTGAGCAAAAATGGAGAGAAAAATTAGAGTCTAATAAGAATCTTGATTTCTGGCAAGATATGGTGTATGAACTTCTGATTGAAAAAAACAAAGTAGTTGGGATAATCACACAAATGGGAATAGAGATACATTCCAAATCAGTTATCCTATGCAACGGAACATTTATGAATGGATTAATTCATTTGGGAGAAAAAAATTATGAAGGAGGTCGTTCTGGAGAACCAAACTCTAGAGGGATTACAAAACAACTTATTGATTTAGGGTTTACACATGGAAGGATGAAAACAGGGACTCCTCCTAGACTAGACGGAAGATCTATTAATTATTCTTTAACAGAAGAGCAAAAAGGAGATGAATCCCCATTAAAATTTTCTTTTACAGAAACAACTCCAACAAAGAAACAATATAGTTGCTTTATTACTTATACTTCTAATGAGGTTCATGATATTTTAAAAGAGGGATTTGAAAAATCTCCCCTTTTTACTGGAAGAATTAAGGGGTTAGGTCCAAGATATTGTCCCTCAATAGAAGATAAAATACAGAGATTTGCTACCAAAAATAGACATCAATTATTTATTGAGCCAGAAGGCGCAAACACAGTTGAAATCTATTTAAATGGATTTTCTACATCTTTACCGGAAGAAGTACAATTAAAAGCTTTAAGAAAAATAAAAGGATTAGAAAATGTGAAAATGTTCCGAGCTGGATATGCTATAGAATATGACTACTTCCCACCAACACAATTAAAACATACGCTTGAAACTAAATTAATCGAAAATCTGTATTTTTCAGGTCAAATAAATGGAACTACTGGATATGAAGAAGCTGCTTGTCAAGGATTAATTGCTGGAATAAACTCACATCAGAAAACAAACAGTAAAGAAGAGTTTATTTTAGATAGGTCGGATGCATATATTGGTGTTTTAATAGATGATTTAATTACTAAAGGGACTGATGAGCCTTATAGAATGTTTACATCCAGAGCGGAATACAGACTATTGTTGAGACAAGACAATGCGGATATTAGACTTACTAAAAAAGGATTTGAATTAGGACTTGCTAGTAAAGATAGGGTAGATAAACTAAATAATAAAATTAAGGAGGGAAAGAAATTGCTTTCGTTTCTTGAAAAACAATCCGTTTCTCCAGAAGAAATAAACTCCCTTTTATCTGAAAAGGGAAGTGCTTCACTAAAACAAAAGGTGAAATTAAAGTCTGTATTATCTCGTCCTCATATTTGGATTGAGGATTTACTAGTTGTAGATAGTTTAAATAATTTTATTAAAGAAAATGAAATTAGTTTGGAATCAATGACACAAACTGAAATACAAGTAAAATACAGTGGATATATCGATAAGGAACAGGATACTGTTTTAAAGGTTACAAAACTAGAAAAAATAATAATCCCAGATAAATTTGATTACTCCAAACTTCAATCAATTTCAATGGAAGGCCGAGAGAAATTAAATGAAATAAGACCTAAATCAATAGGGCAAGCTTCTAGAATAAGTGGGGTTTCTCCATCAGATATTAATGTGTTATTAATTTATATTGGAAGATGATGGAAATAAAGGACTGTCCTGTTTGCAACAACAGTAATTTCTCTAATCATATAGAAAGTAAAGATTTTTCGGTAAGTAAAGAATCTTTTATAATTGTAAACTGTGATGAATGCAATTTTCACTTTACAAACCCTAGGCCTTCAGATGAGAATTTGGGGAAATATTATATCTCTGATCATTATATTTCACATAACAACACTAGCCGAACCCTTTTTGAAAAGGTATATCAATTAGTTAGAAAGTTTGCAACAAATGGAAAATTTAGTCTGATTTCTTCTTTCTTTTCTAGTGGAAGGATTTTAGATGTTGGCTGTGGTACTGGAGATTTTCTAAATAAATGTAAAAGTAAAAATTGGGAAACTAAAGGCATTGAACCTAGTAAAATTGCTAGAGATCAAGCAATAAATAATTATAACTTAGATGTGGAAGAATCTACGGATTTATCCCAATTAGAAGGACAATTTGATATTATTACAATGTGGCATGTTCTTGAACATGTTCCAAACTTAAATGAAACTCTAGTACAATTTAACCGATTACTTTCTAAAAAAGGAAAAATAATAATTGCTGTGCCGAATTTAGAAAGTTATGACGCTAAATATTACAAAGAATATTGGGCAGCATATGATTTACCAATTCATCTATATCATTTTTCGAAAAAAAGTATTTGTACTCTTTTTGAAAAACATGGATTTAGTTTGAGAAAAACAAAAGGAATGAAATTTGATTCTTTTTATGTTTCCATGCTAAGTGAGGAGCACATTAGCGGAAAGAAAAATTTTATTAAATCTATTTTTGTTGGGATAATCTCAAATTTATATGGATTATTTGGGAAAGATGGGTTTTCAAGTTGTATTTATGTGCTTGAAAGATCAAAATAGCTGATTTTATTAATTCTAAGACAGGTTTGCTAAATTTTGAGATAAAGTTCATCTGTAATTTGAGATTGTTAAACCTGGGAGATGTTTTTTATCGTATTGATTTACAGTATCTTAGATGTTTTAATTAGATTTTGTCCTTATTTTTCGTATTTTTGAAAAAAAACTAAATAATGAAAAAAATTATATTTTCTATACTTCTTGTATTTCTTATTACTAATTCTTTTTCACAATGTATAAACGCAAATAGTTTATATACAGACAATATAACTTATTTGAACGCTCTTGCAAATTGGGAGTCTGCTCCTGCTGCAGATCATTATCTTATTCATTATAGAGTATTAGGCACAGTGAATTGGAGTAATGTAGGAAATATTGCTGGAAGTGATACCACAAGAAACATACCTCAATTGCAATCGTCTACCACATATGAATGGCAAATAAAAACTTTTTGTGATACCTCCAATCAACCTAATTCTGGTTGGTCGTACTCAGATACATTTACAACAGCGGCTTTTGTACCCTCTCCTTTTAATCCGAGTATTTTCCCAATTATTGCAAATTTAACGTGTAATGAGAATACTGCTTTTACCATAATTGCTGAGCAAATTCAAAATGAGCCGGATATCGCTTCCTCTGTTTTTTCTTCTGATAAAGGGTATTTTGAGATAAGCACTTTAACTAGCGGAGATGTTTTGGGAAATGCATCCTATACAAGTTCTTTTCTTAATTTCACTGCTAGTTTGGTTCTGGATTTCACATTAGGTCCAAATTACGCTAAAATAGATATGATTGATACCTCTGGAGCAACAATGGGATTTTTTATAATTGAAAATCTAACTCCTGGAGTGAAAATTTCATCTATTGGACCAAATGATGGGAATAACTACACTAGTGGATATATTAGTCAGATTAATTTTACGGATTTATTTGTAAATCCAAATGAAGCAGGCCCTATCACTTTTACAGCTACTATAGATTCAGAATTAGGAGATAATATTAATTTTATTGACTCCAGTATTATTATTAATTGCGAAGCAACAACTATTGAAAATATAGCTAGTTTAAAAAAGTTGGTTTTGGTAAAGGTTGTCGATCTTTTAGGTAAAGAATCAGAAGAGGGGAAAAATAGAATTTTATTTCACCTCTATTCTGACGGAACGGTAGAAAAGAAGATAATTATTGAATAAAACGAATAACAAAATGAGAAAATAGTGACCTAGGGAGGATTCGAACCCCCAACCCTCAGAGCCGAAATCTGATATTCTATCCAGTTGAACTACTAGGCCATTTCTGCAAATCTACAAAAGAACTTTATTACTACAATTTTTAAATAAATTTAATGTTATCTAGTGAATATGTTTTAATATTGTAGTCTGTATGAAAAGAATAGTATTAAGTCTTATAATTCTCACTCATTTTGTTTCCACAAAAGGACAAAATGTCCCAACTTATAGTTGGCAGGAACATCTTTCCTTCCAAAATGCAAAGTGTATAATAGAGGTAGAAAACAATATTTATTGCGCTACTGAAAATGGTTTGTTTTATTATAATAAGGACGATTATACCATAAACCGTTTAAATAAAATAAATGGTCTTTCAGATGTAGGAGTCTCCTGTCTTGCATACGATAAGGAAAATAAAATTGTAGTAATTGCTTATAACAATACAAATGTTGACCTAATGAAGGATGAAGGCATTATAAACATCCCTGATATTAAACTAAAAGAAATTACAGGAAATAAAGAAATTAATAACATTACTATAAATAATGATATAGCTTATTTATCATGCTCTTTTGGTTTAGTTCTGATTGATCTAGAAAAAGAGGAAATAAAAGATACTTATAAAATAGGTGAGGGTGGGAATTTTGTAGGTATAAACGATTGTTATATAGACGATACTTGCATTTTTGTTGGTACTAGTGACGGAGCATATTTTGCGGATAAAAACTCAAACAGCTTATTTGATTTTAATAGCTGGACTAAACACCCCTCTTATCCTTCTGAAGTTTCTGAAATCATTGTAAATTCTTGGGGAATACTTTTTAACAATCAATATCCTTATGTAAAAGTCCGAAACAGCAATGAATATTACTTAGAAATAGGAAATATAAATATTAGTATTTATCAAAATGGGAATATAATATCAGAATTAATTGCAGATTCAAATTTCACTAATATACAAGATGCTTGGATAGATAAGGAAAATATTTTGTGGATAGCAGATAGTGTAAATTCCCTCATGAAATATGAAAACTTTCTTTACCATTCTACTGTAAAACCAAATGGCCCCGCTTCTAATTCTATTCATAAAATTAACATTTTAAATGATAATCTTACTCTACTACATAATCAAGAAAAAAATTCTATTTCTGAAAGTTCTGATATGATTGAATGGGAAATAAAAAATTATAATGAAAACATCATCTCCTCAGTAAAAATAGGAGATAAAACTTTTTATGGCAGCTCAAGCAACTCTCTTATTGGTGTAGAAAATAATGTTGTCACAAATTATTCTTTACAAAACACCAATAATGTAGTAGATAGTAATGAAAATATTGTCTCCTTATTAACTGATACAGATAATAATTTGTGGGGGACAAAATCTCATTCTTCTTCCCCATTATTTTGCAAAACAAATCAAGATGAATGGATAGCTTTTAATATGCCTTTTGTTGCGAACCAATCAACAGAAATAGGAGAGATGATAATAGATGATTATGGTCAAAAGTGGGGAATAAGAACTAATAACGGATTATTTGTATATAATGATAATAATACGATATGGGATAAGTCTGACGATCAATTTACAAAAATAACGACAGGACTAGGAAGTGGAAATTTACCAAACAATAATGTTTACTGTCTTGCAAATGACCTAGAAGGAAATATATGGGCAGGAACAAAAGAAGGTGTATGTGTGTTTTATTCTCCTTCCTCTGTTTTTAGTGGGTATAATTTTGATGCTCAACAAATTATTGTTGAAGAAAATGGTTTCGGACAATATCTACTTAATGCTGAAATAGTATATACAATTGCTATTGATGGAGGAAATAGAAAATGGATTGGAACACTTGGGTCTGGATTGTTTTTACTTTCAGAAGATGGTACAGAAGAAATATTTCATTTTACTGACGAAAACAGCCCATTGCTTTCCAATACAATTCTAGATATAGAAATAAATCATGAAACTGCTGAAGTGTTTATTGCAACTGATAAAGGGTTAATGAGTTTTAGAAGTGATGCAACTCAATCTGCTCAACATCCAGACGATTTGCATATTTTCCCAAATCCTGTCAGAGAAAATTATAACGGAATTATTACAATTAATGGTTTGGCGTATGAGTCTAATGTAAAAATTACTGACGTGAGTGGTAACTTAGTTTTTGAAACCAATTCTGAGGGAGGAACTGCTATCTGGAACGGATCGGACACAAACAACAACAGAGTGTCTACAGGAGTTTATTTGGTACTTAGTTCCGATAAATATGGGAGAGAAAAAACAATTGGTAAAATTCTTTTCATTCATTAGAAATGGAATCAATAAAAGGAATTTCTCTTCATTACTACAAATATTCTGAAAGTTCAGTAATTGCTAAAATTTTTACAGAAAACTACGGTCTTCAATCTTATGTTATAAAAGGAATTCGAAACAAAACTTCAAAAAATAAATTATCCTATTTACATCCTTTAAACATTGTAAGTTTAGAGATTTCTGTAAACAAGAACAAGGGACTTCCTTTCGTGAAAGAAATTCGTTCAGAACATAATCTAAGTTCAACCTATTCTGATATGCAAAAAAAGTTTGTTTGTATGTTTATTTCTGAGGTATTAATGAGAGTTTTGATGGAAAAAGAAACCGATAAAAAGCTTTATAATTTTTCAGAAAAAACTATTTTATATTTAAATAAAACGGAAGAATTAAATAAAAATTTTGTTCTTGTTTTTTTACTAAAACTAACAGAATTCTTGGGATTTCATCCCAACAAAGACTTTTCAAACAAAGATTATTTTGATTTGGAAAGCGGGGAGTTTACAAGTCATCCTCCTTATTATAATATTCGTGGAGAAAATAAAAAATATTTAAGTGCTCTTTTACAAAATGAATCTGTAGATATCCCATACAAAAACAGGAAAAAATTAATTGTTTCTCTTCAAAAATACTTCTCTCTTCATCATTATAATATAGAAAAATTGAAATCTTATGAAGTAATAGAATCATTAAGAACATGAGGCTAGTTTTATTATTTGTTTGTCTTCTATATTTTATCCCCCCTGCTAATTCTCAAGAAAATCAGACAACAGATACATCAGAAATAGATTTAACAAAAATGAATCTTCTTCTTAATGAAATATCTATTCATACCACATTAAATATTGAAGATAATAAAACACAAATTATTCGATTAAACCAAAAAGAAATTACAAGCTCTTTATCAAAAAATCCGGCAGAATTGTTAGAAAAATCTACAGCTATTAGTGTTCAGAAAAGCCAAAATGGAGGGGGTAGCCCAAACATCAGGGGATTTGAAGCAAACAGAATATTATTGGTTCTGGATGGGGTTAAGCTAAACAATACTATTTATAGAAGTGGTCACCTCCAAAATATCTTAAGTATTGATCCATTTATTTTAGAAAACATAAGTATTCTTCATGGTCCTTCTACTGTGTTTTATGGAAGTGGAGCTCTTGGAGGAAGTATTATTTTAAATACTATTAATCCTGAAAACTATTCCGAAAATATTAATAGTTTCTCATCTCAATACGAAAGTTCTTCTAACTCCTATCTAACTCACCTTCATTCTGTCTACAAAAAAAATAACACTTCATTTCTAAGTTCTGCTACTTACAAAAAGTATGGAAACCTAAAAATGGGTGTCAACCGATTTCATGGATATGAAAATTGGGGGAAAGATGAATTCACCACAAATGAAAATACTCAATTATATAGCGACTATTCTCAGATTGATCTAACTCAAAAAATACATCATAAAATAAATAACTCTAGTAGTTTTTCCATAAACTCTCAATTTTCTACCACATCTGATATACACCGCTACGATAAATTAAATGATGTTTCTAATGGAAGTCCGAAATATGAAAGTTGGTATTATGGCCCTCAAACAAGAGTTTTTAATTCTCTTTCTTATTCGAACAATTTAAATAAAATTCTTGCTGATAAAATCGATCTAAATTTTAATATTCAGAATATTGAAGAGTCACGACATAAACAAAAATTCACGGATAATTTTTCCACAAGCAGAATTGAAAACCTTGATATTTTTGACTCTAAAATTTCTTTACGTAAAAATATAAACAATTGGCAGATAGATTATGGTTTCAGTAATCGATTTGAAAAATTATCTTCTGATGCTTATAATAAAGATGATTCTGGTGATATAAGTTTTGCTACTAGCCGTTATCCAGATAATGGATCAGAAGTTTTAAATTTTTCTACTTTTATTTTGTCAGAATATAGATGGAATAATAAGTTAAAATGGTTTAATGCTGTTAGAGGTGATTTTGAAAAAATAGAAGCTCATTTTTCAGAGAATAATCCATTTGAATTAAATGAATCTTTATTACTAGAAAACTGGAATATTGCAGCTAGTAGTAATCTGTTTTATTCCATTTTAGAAAATAATTTTATTAGTTTTTCAATATATAATTCTTTCCGTAACCCTAATATTGATGATCTAGGAAAAGTGTTTTCTAAAGTTGATGGTATTGTTGTAATCCCTAATCCGGACTTAAATTCTGAGAAAATTATTTCATCAGAATTAATGTTTCAGCACTTAGGAAAAAATAATAAATTTGATATAGTTTTATTTAATAGTTTCCTAACTGACGCCATTGCAAAAAGAGAGATTAGTATAAATGGAGTTGACTCAATTTTATATGATGGTGAGTGGATGAAAACTATTGCGAACACTAATATTACTTCTGCTAAAATGATGGGGGTGAACCTTATATATAATCAAAAAATAAATGACAAATTATCTGTTAAATCAATAAGTTCTTTTGTTAATGCTATTAGCTCTGATTCCTTTCCATTAGCTCATATTCCTCCTCTTTCTTCTAGATTACAATTTAATTATTCGGTAAGTGAAAATTCCTCATTTTCATTTTACTCAATATATAACTCTTGGAAAAAATCAGAGGATTTTGATCTAAATGGTGTAGATAATTTTGAAGAAGCTACAATTGACGGAACTCCTTCTTGGTATACTTTAAATTTAATCTATTCTAGAAAAATAAACAATTTTCAACTATCTATTTCTTGTGAAAATATCCTAGATGCTCATTATAAAACATTTGCTTCTGCTATTAGCTCTAGTGGTAGAAATTTTATTGTAAATTTACAATCTGAATTTTAAGCAATTTATTACAATGAAAAAAAGTGCAACTCTATTAATATTCTTGATAAGTTCAATTGTTTGTTTATCTCAAACTTGGGAGGAAAATACTTATCAAAAAAATCCGAACGCTACTTTTTTCGATTTAAAAGAATCTTTTGATAATTATAGAAAAAAAATTCCTTATACAAAAGGAAATGGATACAAACCATATGCTAGAACAATTGATTTTTTAGAATCAAGAGTAGATGAGAATGGAAATTTTTATCCTAATTCTCTTTGGGATGAGTGGAAAAAAATAAAAGATAATAGGCAATCTGCAAGTTTTTCTAATTGGGTTCCTTTAGGTCCTTTTGATGTTCCAATTATTCAATCAAATAACAAGAAAAGAGGGAATGGTAGAGTAAATTGTATTGAATTTCATCCAACTGATCCTGATATTTTTTGGGTTGGAGCTCCTGGAGGAGGTTTGTGGAAAACAATTGATGGAGGAAATACATGGACTACCAATACGGATAATTTACCTGTATTAGGGGTGTCTGATATAATAGTAGATCCTACAAATACCGATATTATGTATATGGCTACTGGGGACGCTGATGGAGGAGATACTTACTCTATTGGAGTATTAAAAAGTATTGACGGAGGGTTAAGTTGGGATACAACTGGTTTAAGCTATGGAGTTGATCAAGAAATTGAAATTAGTAAGCTGGAAATGAATCCCAATAATACAGATAGTATTTTTGCCGCAGCAGGAGATAATATCTTTGTTACTGCAGATGGTGGTATTGTTTGGAATACAGTTGGCCCCAATGGAAGATGGAGAGATATCCATTATAAACCTGAGAATACAAATATTTTATACGCTACAAAACAAACAAGTGGAAGTTCCAATGTTTATCGCTCTGTAGATGGTGGTGTTAGTTGGCAGGTGTCTTCAAATGGTGTTTTAAATTCTAATAAAAGAAGACCATTAATTGCAGTTACTCCTGCGAATACAGAAGTTGTTTACTCTCTCTTCTCTGATAATGCCTGGGGGTATCATGGATTATATAAATCAAGTGATGGAGGTGATAGTTGGACACTCCAATCAGACACATCAAATATTTTAGGTAGAGATAGAGATGGAAGTGGTACTGGTGGACAATCCTGGTATGATATGACCTTAGCTGTTTCAACAACCAATGAAAATCATATTATTGTAGGAGGAATTAATTTGTGGGAATCTACAGATGCAGGAGTTACTTGGAATCTATCTGGATCTAGTGGAGGAGATTTTTTAAACTATTCATACATGCATGTAGATCATCATGCGGCAGAATTTAATCCTATCAATAATATTGCATATGTTGGAAATGATGGTGGAATATATAAATATTTTGGTTTATTAAATGATTGGATTGATATTAGTGATGGTTTAGAAATTTCCCAATTTTATAAAATCGGTTTATCAAAAAATAACGATTATACATTAGTTGTAGGAGCTCAAGATAATGGGACAGAAAGATTAACTGGAACTACTTGGGATGCAATTAGGGGGTCAGATGGTATGGAATGTATTATTGATCAATATGATGATGATATAATTTACTCCACATCTCAATATGGGGGGTTAAGAGTTACTTATAACGGTGGGATTGATTGGGATAATGTAAAACCTGTAAGTTATGACGGATCTTGGGTAACCCCATATAAAATGCATCCTCTAAATAATAATGTTATTGTAGCTGGTTATAATGTTGTTTATAAGAGTAATACAGCTACAGCTTCTTGGGACTCTATTTCTCCTACTTACGGACAATTAAAAACAATTGCTTTAGCTCCTTCAGATTTAAATTACATTTATGCTGCTGTTTATGCTGGAATTTGGGTAACTAAAGATAATGGGCAAAATTGGGATTATATTAAACCTGGTCTTCCTTCAGGGAATATTTCTGATATAACTGTTTCAAATACTAATCCTGATAGAGTTTTTGTAACAATGTCATCTTTTAATGATGGTGAAAAAGTATACGAAAGTACAGATGCTGGCGCAACATGGGTAAATATATCTGGTTCGCAATTGCCAAATTTACCTGTAAATTGTATTGTGTTTCAATCTTACACTAAAGATGATTTATATATTGGAACAGATATTGGTGTTTACCACAAAGATAGCACTATGAATGAGTGGCAATTATTTAACACTGGACTTCCCTTTGTAAGTGTAAGAGAATTAGAAATACAGTATAGTGCTGGAAAATTAAGAGCAGCTACATTTGGAAGGGGGGTTTGGGAATCTGATCTAAATTCTTTCCCATCTTTTGTTGGTTCTGTGAACCCTGAATTTATTAAAGTATTTCCAAATCCTACAGAAAAATATTTTACAGTAACTACTCCTTACAAAATCGAAAATTGTAAAATAGAATTGTTTAATGTTACCGGACAAAATGTTCTCTCTGAAAAACTCTTTTCTGAAAGAACTAAAATTGATATTTCAAATTTAAGCAAGGGAGTGTATATTTATAATATCTTGAATGGAAATAAGTTAGAGAAATCCGATAAATTACTAATTTATTAAAGTATTGCCTCAAACGTTCTTACAAAGTCTCTTTTGTTCTCATTAGGGTTAAATACTATTCCCAAAGAAACCACAACTTTATCGTCAATGTTTCTACTTCTAAGGATGATTGGGCCTCCCATAATCGCCCCTTTTTTCATCTTCCACAAACCTCTATAAATTCCATTATCTTCTATTAGAGAAAATCGACTGTCAATCTGGATATAACTCCCTTCAATAACCCCTTCAACATATTGTTTTAAAACGGAGTCTGTTCTGGTAATTATCTCTTCTTGTAAATCCCAATTTGTTGGTTGAAATTCATATACAACAATCCATTTTTGTAAATCTTGCTTTTCATTATATGAGTGAAAATATAACTTTAATAACCCCTCCTTCTTTAATGAAACTGTATATTCTGTTGGAAGAAAAAGCTCAAAACCAAACTGTTCCTTTATATCTAATCTTGCGTCTTTGTTATGGCCTTCTTCATAACTATTCTTGATTTCTTCAAGTTCTTTCCTGTTCAAAAAACCACATGTTTTGTTGCAAGATTTTATAAAATCTATTTCTTTAGAATCACTATGTAAATAGAATACAGTCTGACCATTTGCCCATTTATCTTTACTATATGAGTCTTTTACATCAGAGGAAACAACCATGATGTTTTTATGAGTCTGAAAAAACCTAGTAAATTTCTTTGGGTTTAACTGTATTAGGTTAAATAATTTTTCTGACTGAGGTAGTCCTGCAATTTCTTTTTCAAATATTTCTCTTAGTATTTCACCTTTCTTTCCTTCCCATAGTTTATCTTCTATTACCAATATAATCTCCTTTTGATTTCCAGTGTTTTCAGGTAATGTTTTATTTTGATTTCCACTTCTATTGCATGAAATAATAATCAATAAAAATAATGTTGTAATATTAACTTTCATCTGGGATATATAATATTAATTCATCTCCAATTGATAAATTATCTGAATGTAATTTGTTCCATTGTTTTATATCTGGAACTGATAAATTATATTGTTTAGATATTTTACCTAAATAATCTCCTTTTTCTACAATATAAACTAATCTACTTTCATTTACCAAAATTTCTTTATTGTCTACTTTTTCCAAATAGTCATAAAAGAAATCCTCATTTCTTACAATGTCCATAATTACATCTTTTGGTAAGCAAATAATTTCTCCTGAGGGTAATACTTCTTGTTTATAAGCGGGATTCAAATAATTTAACGTTTCTTTTGAAACGCAAAACATGTCTGAAATAAGATGGTATGGAGCTTGTTTTTTAAAAGAGATTGTATCGTTTTGTGTAATATCTATTTCAGAATTAATAATGTCTATTGTGTATTCTTTATAAAAAGTCATTGCATAACTAATTGCAATAAATTTTGGCACATAATTCTGTGTTTCTTTTTTCAAGTGAGGTTGTAAATCCCAGTAGTTAGTAAGTTCTGTTTTTGTCATGAGTCTCTTAAGATATCCTGGCCCTCCATTATATGCTGCTAAAACTAAATGCCAATCTCCAAACATATTATATAATTTCTCAAAATAAGTACAAGCCGCAATAGTTGACTTTAAAGGATCTTGCCTTTCATCAATATATGAGGTTACTTCTAATCCATATTCTTTGCCTGTAGGATACATAAATTGCCATAATCCTGTAGCTCCAGATCTACTTCTTGCTTTTGGGTTTAAGGATGATTCAACAATTGCTAAATATTTTAATTCTAGTGGAATTTGAAATCTGTCTAACTGTTGTTCCATCATTGGAAAATAATAGGGTGAGACCCCTAACATTCTACTAATCAATTTAACATCTCTTTCTAAATATTTTTTTATATAGTATACCGTTGATTTATTATATGAAAAATCGATAGGAGATGACTCGTCTAAAAGTTTTAGTCTTCTGTAAATTAAATCTTCTGATGGAGTGATTTCTAATATCTCAACTGTATCATTAATTACCATTATTTTCTCTACATTATCATATTCGTTTGTAATAGTAGTATTATGATTTACTAAAGCAGAATCTGGTATAGATGTTATAATAATAGTGTCTGTTTGAGCTTTAGTAATACAAATAATAAATAGGCCAATAAGTAATAAAGCTTGTTTTTTCATAGATTACAAATTTGAAAAAATAAATTGATTTTTTATCTTTTTTAAGATGCTAAATCAATCATTTATTAACTACATCTTTTTATAAATCTGCCATTAGTTCAGAAGAAATAGAATACAACTCTTTTTCTTTAAATTTTTTAGATAATAATTGAAGTCCAAATGGCATTCCGTTTGAATGAGTGTAAAGAGGTAAGTTAATTGCAGGATTGCCAGAAATATTCGCGTGAACCGTAAAGATATCCTCTAAATACATTGCTGTTGGATCTGTATGTTTATTTCCAATATCAAAAGCGGTGTGAGGAGTAGTGGGGGATAAAATAAAATCAAAATCCATTAATATTTTCTCTGTTTTATTTTGAACTAACCTCCTTACTTGCTGGGCTTTTTTGTAATAAGCATCATGATATCCCGCGCTTAATACAAATGTTCCAAGCATTATTCTCCTTTTAACTTCTTCTCCAAATCCTTCGGTTCTAGATTTCACATAGGTTTCTTCCATATCAAGCGGAGATTCTGTTCTGTATCCGTAATGTACTCCATCAAACCTTGCAAGGTTTGATGAGGCCTCAGCTGTTGATAAAACATAATATGTTGGTACTAAAAAGTCTAATTCTGGGAAAGAAATATTTTCAATTTCATGTCCTTTTTTCTTTAGTTTTTCTATTGTTTGTTCTATTCTTACTTTTACCTCCGAATCCAACCCTTCTCTATCAAAACAATCTTTCAATACCGCTATTTTCTTTTTTTCTGGAGTTGGTATTTCAGAATAATTTTCTACAAATTTTGAAGAAGAAGTGCTATCTTTTTCATCTTTTCCTGAAATCACTTCTAAGATTAATGCAGAATCTTCTACAGTATTTGTAAGTGTCCCTATTTGATCAAAAGAAGATGCATAAGCAATTAAACCATATCTGGAAACTCGACTATAAGTTGGTTTCATTCCCACTAATCCACAAAAAGATGATGGTTGTCGAATTGAACCTCCAGTATCACTTCCTAAAGCAGCTAAACACATATTTGAAGCTACCGCAGCTGCTGAACCTCCAGAAGATCCTCCGGGAACTTTATTAGTATTATGAGGATTTCTTACAAGATTATAAATAGTGTTTTGATTTGAGCTACCCATTGCGAATTCATCACAATTTAATCTTCCAATAATAATAGCGTCTTCTTCTAAAAGTTTTTCAATTACAGTAGCGTTGTATAATGATTTGAATCCATCTAAAATTTTAGATGCAGCCGAAACTTTATAATTGGCAATACAAATGTTGTCTTTAACTCCGATAACCATTCCTGCTAATTTTCCAGCAGTTCCATCAGATATTTTTTTGTCAATTTGATTCGCTCTTTCTTTTGCTTGGTCTGCAAAAACTTCAATAAATGCATTGATTTCAGAATTTCTTTCTGAAATTGTTTGTAGATAATTATCAACAATTTTAACGCAAGTAGTTTCCCTGTTTAAAAGGGCGTTATGTGTATCCTTATAAGAAATGTAATTGTTCAACTCAGAAAATATTTGAAGATTATTTTTCGTCTTTATCTTCCGTTTCTTTGCTAATGTCTTTTTTAGCATCCTTGAACTCTTTCATACCTTTACCTAGTCCTTTCATAAGTTCTGGAATTTTTTTTCCTCCAAATAATAATAAAATAGCTGCAGCCGCTAAAGCTATTTGCCAGGGTCCAATTGCTAATAATACCGATTTCATATATTTTAATTTTTAAGCAAATTTAGGATAAATTTATATTAATTAGCCTTATAAAGCCACTTAACTGGATTTTGAGTTTCTTTTCCTTTCCAAATTTCAAAATGTAGTTGAGTTTCTTTTGTAGTTTCAGAAGTAATAATTGTTCCTATTTTTTGTTTTGAAATAACCTTATCTCCTGATTTTACAACAATATTTTCCAGTCCTGAATAAACTGTAAAATAATTTCCATGATTTACCAAAACAGCCTTACCTTTTCCTTTAATAAAAAATATTCTGGAAATCTTACCGTCAAAAATTACTCTGCAATTTTGGCCTGGGTCTGTACTAAAATCAATACCGTTATTTTTGGTTTCAACCCCAGAAATCGCTTTGTTCTTCTGTATTCCAAAACTACTTACAATTATACCTTTTTCCAATGGCCATGGCAATCTTCCTTTATTTGATGTAAAGTTAGAAGATAATTCTAAATCTTCTGGAGTGAGGGGCGATCCTGAATTGTTTTTTTCTGCCTCTTCTCTTGATTTTCTTATTTCTTCTTCTATTATTTTCTTTATTTGTTCTTCAATTTCCTTCGCTTCCTTCTTTTGTTCATTTAATTTGTTTCTGTAGTGTTGCTCATTCTTTTTTATTTCAAAAACAATCTTTGAATTGTTGTTTTTTTCTAATTCAAGTATTTTGTTTTCAGATTCCTTATTAGAAAAAATATCTTCTAGTCTTTTTTCTTCTTTTAGTAATTCGGTTTCTTCATTTATTAATTTTTGTTTTACCCCCTCTAATTCTTTTCTAATTTTTTTTATTTTGGAAATTTGGTTTTTTCTATTTAAAGCTAATTGGTTAAGATATTGTTTTCTTTTATATAATTGATTTAAGTCGTCTGATGATATTAGAAAAAAACTTTCGTTGTAGGTGTTTTTCCATACATACGTTTGATAGATTATATTAGAAAGTGTATTTTGGGTAAGAGTAAGTTCCTCTTCTTTTATTAAGATATTTTCTTCAATTTCTAACGTTTGTTTTTCTACCTTTTTAATTGATGAATTTTGAACTTTAATAGTATTCTCTAAATTATTTAACAACTGATTATGTTGTTTTATTTTTTTATTTGATAACTGTAGTTGTTCTAATGCAGAATTTTTCTTCTTTTTTTCTTTATTTAGTTGGCTATGTGTCTGTTTAATTTTAATCTCGAGTTCTTGTTTTTCTTTTTCAAGTTTAGTTTTATTCTGTGAAAAAAGTAAATCGCTTGATAGAAAAAATAAAAGAATTAGTATGTATTTAATTAATTGATACATACGATTTTGGTATTTTAAAGGAAATAGAAGCTGTTTTATTAAACTTAATTTTAGTATAATTTATCTCAGCTGTAAAAACCTCTTCAGATTTAACATCTATAAATATTTTCTCTGGGAAATACAATCCTCCAATATCTGAAAAAACTTTATAATCAGAATATCTTATGCTTACTTTTTTGTCTTCCTCTTCTTGTAATTCCATCTTGTATACTCTAAAAATATCTTTCAGTATTTCATAATTTTCTTTATTGGAATTAAGAACTGTTATATTTGGTGAAGCAAAAATAATCTCTTGGAGTTTTATAAAGGAAACATCAGTTTTTACGACTTCTCTTATATGTGAAATATGCTTTATAAAATAGTTTTTATTCATTCTATTCATATAATATACCGAATCTGAAGTTATCATGGTTCTGAATATTTCTATTCCTAATGGAGCTTTTACAGAGATCCAAATTATACTATCTTTTTTTATTCTTATATGAGCGTTTATTGTAACTTCTTGACCTTCTTTATTTACTTTTATTTTAGAATTTAATGACGTCCATTCAGGTGAAATGTTTTGGGAATTTATTTTTTTAATTAATTCTTTTTCTGATAAAGAAATATTATTTGATGAATTGTTATCTGTATTTGATTTTTTAAGCAAATTACAAGAGGATAAAATTATAACTGAAAGAAGCGCTGTGATGTATAGTTTATTCATTTTTTGGGTTTTCTTTCAATAATTTTGATTTTTCAAGATAAAATTCCGCTTCCTCTTTTTCTCCTAATTCAATCAAAATTTCAGCCATATGAGAATAAAAAGTTTCGCTTTCAGAAATATCTATTGCTTTTTGCATCCAAATTTTTGCTTGTTCATATTTCTTCATTTTGTATAAAATCCAAGCGTAGGTATCCAGATAATTTGCTTCTTCTGGGAACATTTCAATTGTTTTCTTTGACATTTTCTCGGCTCTTTCTAAATTTTCTTCTCTTAATGAAAGATAATAAGCGTAGTTATTTAGAACCTGAACATTATCTGGTATATATTCCAGAGCTCTTTCATATGAAATATCTGAATTCTCAAAATCCTTTAATTCATTATATGAGTTCCCTAAAATACTATACATTTCAGAAGAAAGATTTGGATTTGAAACAACAAAATTTACTCCTGTTTTAATAGGTTCTATAGTTTTTTCATAATTTTTTTTATAGTAAAATGACAATCCATTCAAGTAATAAAAAATAGGATTTGTTGGGAAAATCTCAATAGCTTGCTCCGAATCTGTATTTAAAGAGTCTAATCTGTTTAATCTAAGTTCTAAAAACAACATTTCTTCCCAAGCTCCAATTTCATTTTTATTTATTTCTACAACTTTCTTATAATACGAAACTGATAGTTCTGTTTTCTGATCTATTCGTAATAAGTCTGCGTAAATATAGTTTGACATTGCATCAAAAGGATGAATTTCAACTATTATTTTACTTAACTCAAAAACAAAATCAAATTTCTCTAGCTTATTCTCATAAATAGGAGTTAATAGTGGAACTATTTTCTTAATTTTTAATTGTACATCTAACTTTTCTGAAGAAAAAGCAAGTAATAATTCTTCCCTATATTTTTCGTAATTTCCTTTTTGTAAATAGAAATCCGAAAGGGATAGGTGAATAGATGGAGAATTAGGTTTTAATTCTGAAAGTTTTATTAATATTTCAAGAGCCTTGTCAAAATCTCCGGATAAAATATAACAATCTGATAATATTTCATATATTTCTGTATCATAAGGAAATTCTATAAGTAAGTTTTCAAGCTCAGTTGCGGCTTTATTAAAATCCTTTAATTCCAAATAAAGTTTGTGTTTTTGGGTGCTGGTATAATGATTTACTCCTTTCAGTTTTTCTAAATCATTATATGTTTTTATAGACAACCTTAAATTATTATCATACAAATAAACCTTAGATAACTCTAGATAATAATCTTCATTTTCTTTGTCTTGTTTAATTAAAGATTTATAAATTTTAGCTGATTCATAATAATTTTTTGTTTTAAAAAGTATGTCTGCATAAAACTGAGCATACCACTTATTACTTTTGTCTATCTGATAAGCTTGTTTTGAGTAATTATAACTTTCTTGAAGTTCCTTATTTAGTAAATATATTTTTGCTATTTCGTAATAAGGAGATGCTTGTTCTTTATCTAATCTAATGCATTTTTCAAAGTGTTTAATTGATTCTTCAAAATTTTCTAGAGACTTTTGTTTTATAGCTGTAAAATAATAGGATTTGTACTGAAAATCATCATTGCTCTTTTCTTCTTCTTTTTTATTCGAATTCTTGTTTTGTGTCCCAATAGGATAAAATGTTTTGTTTTGTGCGTTTACATTTGTAAAAACATAAAAAAAACAGAGTAATATGAGAGAATATTTCTTCATTATTTTACCTCAGAAAAATCTCCTATACTTATTTTTTGATTGGTATTTTTTCCATCAAAAAAACATTTATTTCCAATCATAGAATTATTAATTTTCGAATTTATAACAAAACTCTCATTCTGAATTATTGTTTTAGAAATACAACTTTTTTCAACTATTGTCCGTTCTCCAATTGATACATAGGGTCCAATTTTTGAGTTTTTTATCACAACATTCTCTCCAATAAAACAAGGTTCAATTATCTCCGAGTTTTCTAACAATGCTGTTGTAGAAATAATATTTCCATTGTGATCTAAAACTCTCTCGTTTGTATGCACTGTAGCGTCTTTATTTCCACAATCTAGCCATTCTACAACTTCACCAGGAGAAAATTGAATTCCTTTATTTTTCATGTTTTCTAGAGCGTTTGTCAGTTGATATTCTCCTTTGTCTTTAATGTTATTATCCAATAAATATTGTAGCTCATTTTTTAAATTATTTCCGTCTTTAAAGTAATAAATTCCGATAATTGCCAAATCAGAAACAAAAGTTTCTGGCTTCTCTACAAAATCAGTAATGAGATTTTCTTTATTTAATTTAACCACTCCAAATGCTGAGGGGTCATCAATCTGACTAACCCATATAATGCCATCTTTTGTATTGTCTAAAGTAAAATCTGCTCTAAATAACGTGTCTGCAAAAGCTACAACACAATTACCTTCTAGCGATTCTTGAGCACACAAAATTGCATGAGCTGTTCCTAGTGGTTTATCTTGATAATATATACTTCCTTTTGCACCTAACCCTTCAGCAATTTTTACTAAACTTTCTTCCACTTCCTTTCCGAAATCACCAATAATAAATGCAATTTCATCTACTTCTTTTCCACACACCTTTACGATATCTTCTACTAACCTTTGTACAATTGGCTTTCCAGCAATAGGAATTAAGGGTTTAGGAATAGTTAATGTGTGTGGTCTTAATCGGGATCCTCTCCCTGCCATTGGAACTATAATTTTCATGTTTTATTTTTTTATTTTACTCCAGTACTTCCAAATCCTCCAACACCTCTTTCTGTTTCTTCAAGGGTTTCTACTTCAATCCAGCTTGCTTGTTCATGTTTTGCAATTACCATTTGAGCAATCCTTTCTCCATCTTCAATAACAAAGTCTTCTGATGATAAATTTACTAGTATCACCCCTACTTCACCTCTATAATCTGCGTCAATTGTACCAGGTGAGTTTAAAACTGTGATTCCTTTTTTGAACGCTAGCCCGCTTCTTGGTCTAACTTGCGCTTCATAACCAACTGGAAGTTCTAGAAATAATCCTGTTTTTACAATAGTTCTTTCTAGTGGTTTTAACGTAAATGGCTTGTCAATATTTGCTCTGATATCCATTCCAGCAGAAGCGATTGTTGAATAATTTGGCAGATCGTGTTTAGATTTATTTACTACTTTTACTTTCATATTTTAATCGAATAATTCAGGGGTTGAAATTACAGCTTTTTTAGGTTTTTCTAAATAAAATGCAATACTTATAAAAACAATAATATAAAGAACATCAATTTTATTTGAATTAAGGTAAATCGAAGTAAAATACATACTTACGACCAATCCCAAATAAAGGAATATTCTTTTTAAAGGATATTTAATACTGTAGTGTGTTTTCCCTAAAAAATATGAAGCGATTGTCATACTAAAATAACATGCTAAAGTTGCCCATGCAGAGCCAACAAAACCTATTATTGGAATCAATATAAAATTAAGAGTTAGTGTTATTACTGCTCCAAATATAGATAGGTAAGCTCCGTATTTTGTTTTTTCTGAAAGTTTATACCAGATAGATAAATTATAATATATTCCTAAAAACAAGTTAGCTGCAAGTAAAATAGATACGACCTTAAATCCTCTAGGGTCGTGGTAATCAGATCCTAAAAAGAGAATAATAAAATCATAAAACATACTAACAATTAAGAATATCAAAGAAGTAATAATCACAAAATATTTCATTACATCAGCATATATTTTTTTAGAATTTTTCTCCTTTTCTTGAGCAAAAAAGAATGGCTCAGCAGCAAAGCGAAAAGTTTGGATAAATAGTATCATCAAAATAGATAATTTATAAAAAGCTCCATATAAACCTAATTCAGAAGATGCGTTTACTGTTTCTGGTAAAAGATGTTTTAATAAAATTCTATCTATTGTTTCGTTGGTTATTCCCGCTAAACCAGCTATTAATAAAGGAAAAGCATAAATCATCATATTCTTCCAAAGAGTTTTATCAAAAATCCAAACGGATTTTATCATCTCTGGAAGCAATATTAAAAATGTAATAATACTTGCAATTAAATTTGCAATAAAGATATATCCAATTCCTATATCTTCTGAGTACACTGAGTTTACAAATTCAACTGAGGAAAGGTTATTTTCAATAGAATAAGGACAATAAATAATAAAGAAAAGATTTAATCCGATATTTATAAAAATGTTTATTAGTCTAATCAATGCAAATCTGCTTGCATTATTCATTTCTCTAAGTTTAGCAAATGAAATTGCTGCAACAGCGTCTAATCCTATTATTAATGCAAAACACTTAATATATTCAGGTGTTTCTGGATACTGTAACCAATTTGCTATCGGTTGAGCAGAAATGTAAATTATTACAATAAAAATTGTTGAAGTAATTAATAGTGATATTAATGATGTGCTGTAAACCGTTCTTTTATTCGGAACTTTCTGACTATATCTGAAAAATGCTGTTTCAATTCCGTAAGTAAGTATAACCACTAAAAATGCAACATAAGCATACATTTCTGTGACAACCCCATATTCCTCTGGTAAAAAATAACGCGTATATAACGGTACTAACAAGTAGTTTAGTAGTCTTCCTACCACACTACTTAAACCGTAAATTACAGTTTGTCCCGCTAATTTTTTAAGTGGATTCAATTAAAATTCTGCTTTTCTTTTTTCTAAAAATGCTGTAGTACCTTCAATAAATTCTTTTGTTCCAAAACAATTCCCAAACTCCTTTTTCTCTACCTCATATCCGTTTGTTCCATCAGTAAAACTTGCATTAATTGCTTTTATTGCAGATGAAATTGCTACACCAGAGTTCCGACAGATTTTTGAAGCAATTTTTTCACATGTCGGTATTAGATCTTCTTGCTCGCAAATTGAATTAACTAGTCCACATTGAAAAGCTTCTTCTGCAGTAATCATTCCGGCTGTAAATACCATTTCCATTGCTTTTCCTTTCCCAACCAAATTTGACAGTCTTTGAGTGCCTCCATATCCAGGAATTACTCCTAAAGAAACTTCTGGTAATCCCATTTTTGAATTTGTTGATGCTACTCTAACATGACAAGACATAGCGAGTTCTAATCCTCCTCCTAAAGCAAAACCATTAATAGCTGCTATTGTTGGTATTGAGCAATTTTCTAACTTATCAAATAAAAGTTTTTGTCCTTTTCTGGATAATTCTTCTGCTTGAGATGAATTAAATTCAGCAAATTCTTTTATGTCAGCTCCAGCAACAAAAGCTTTAGTTCCGCTTCCGGTTAAAAGAATGCATCTTACATTTTGATTTTCTTCAGAAAATATGATTGCGTGATTTAATTCTTTTATGGTTTCAGAATTTAGTGCATTTAATTGATTAGGTCGATTAATAGTGATGTAAGAAACCTTATTGTTTATCTCTAAAATGATATTATTATAGTTCATTATGAATTTTATTTGTACAAATATAGTATTTAGAAAAATTGAAAATTAAAAAACCCCCTACAAAAAGTAGAGGGTTTTTAACAATTATATATTTGTTTTTTATCCATTTAGAGCTTCTGCTCCTCCAACAATTTCAAGAATTTCTCCGGTAATCGCTGCTTGTCTAGCTTTGTTGTATTGTAAGGTTAATTCTTTCTTTATCTCCCCAGCGTTATCTGTTGCTTTATGCATTGCTGTCATTCTAGCTCCATGCTCGGAAGCGTGTGAATCTAAAACAGATTTAAAAAGTTGTGTTTTTAAAGATTTTGGTATTAACTGATCAACAATATCTTTTTGATTTGGTTCAAAAATATAATCTCCTACTTTAGTTTCTGTTTCTTCAGGAGATTTAATAGGTAAAAACTGCTCGTTCATTACAATTTGAGTAGCTGCATTTTTAAACTGATTATAAAGTAAAATTATTTTATCATAATCTTTATTTGTAAATGAATCCATAATGATTTGAGCTATTTCTGAAGTATTTTCAAAAGTTAAATCAGAATATAATCCATCGTGGGAAGAAATTACATTATATCCATTCTTTTCAAAGTGTTCTGTCGATTTTTTACCAATAGAAAGAATATCTGTTTCTATGTTTTTATAATCCGCCTCCATTAAATATTTTGCTTTTTTAATGATGTTTGCGTTAAACCCCCCACACAAACCTCTATTAGAGGTAATGGTGACTAATAAAATCTTCTTTGGATCTCTATTTTCAGAATAAACTCCTCCTTCGGAACTATCTAATGTTGAACTTAAATTTACTAATAACTCTGTAAGTTTATTTGAATATGGTCTCATTTGAGTAACAGCATCCTGAGCTCTTTTTAACTTTGCTGCAGAAACCATTTTCATAGCAGATGTAATCTGCATAGTTGACCCAACAGATGATATCCTAGAACGTATTTCTTTTAAGTTCGCCATAATTAATTAGCGTATTTTTGAGAAAGATCCGCAGCTACTTTCTCAATTGTCGATTTTATTTCATCTGTTAGTTTTCCTACAGATAAATCATCTAAAGTATTTTGATGCTTAGCGTGTAAAAATGAAATGAATTCAGTTTCAAATTCTTTAATTTTATTTACAGGAACATCCATTAATAATCCATTGGTACCACAATAAATAATAGCCGCCTGTTCTTCAACTCTTAATGGGGAGTATTGTCCTTGTTTAAGAATTTCTACATTTCTCTTTCCTTTTTCAATTACTGCTGTTGTTGCTGCATCAAGATCAGAACCAAATTTAGCAAAAGCTTCTAGTTCTCTATATTGAGCCTGATCTAATTTTAATGTTCCCGAAATCTTTTTCATAGATTTAATTTGTGCCGCACCTCCTACACGAGATACTGAAATACCCACGTTAATTGCAGGACGAACTCCAGATAAAAATAAATTATTCTCTAAGAAAATTTGTCCATCAGTAATAGAGATTACATTAGTTGGAATATATGCTGAAACATCTCCAGCTTGAGTTTCAATAATTGGAAGTGCTGTTAAAGACCCTCCTCCTTTTACTTTGTCTTTTAAAGATTCTGGCAAATCATTCATTTGAGAAGCAATTTTGTCATCATTAATAACTTTCGCAGCTCTCTCTAATAATCTTGAATGTAAATAAAATACATCTCCTGGATACGCTTCTCTTCCTGGAGGTCTTCTAAGTAATAAAGAGACCTCTCTATAGGCAACCGCTTGTTTTGATAAATCATCAAACACAATTAAAGCTGGTCTACCAGTATCTCTGAAATACTCTCCAATAGCAGCTCCTGAAAGTGGAGCGTAAAATTGCATTGGAGCGGGGTCTGCAGCTGAAGCTGCAATAATAACGGTATAATCAAGCGCTCCTGCGTCCTCTAATGTTTTTGCTAAGGCTGCTACGGTAGAGTTTTTTTGTCCAACAGCAACATATATACAGAATACAGGCTCACCTTTGTCGTAAAATTCTTTTTGATTAATAATAGTATCGATAGCAACAGCTGTTTTACCTGTTTGTCTATCTCCAATAATTAACTCTCTTTGACCTCTTCCAATAGGAATCATAGCGTCCACTGCTTTTAGTCCTGTTTGTAATGGTTCGTTTACTGGTTGTCTGTAAATTACACCTGGAGCTTTTCTTTCAATTGGCATTTCGAATGTTTCTCCTTTGATAGGACCTTTTCCATCAATTGGGTTACCCATTGTGTCTACTACTCTTCCTAACATTCCTTCTCCTACTTTAATAGAAGCAATTTGTTTCGTTCTTCTTACAGTATCGCCTTCTTTAATTCCTTTTGAAGGTCCTAGTAATACAACTCCAACATTGTCTTCTTCTAGATTAAGTACAATTGCTTTTAGTCCTGTTTCAAACTGAATTAATTCTCCGGATTGAACATTTGTAAGTCCGTAAATACGAGCAATACCATCTCCTACTTGTAATACTGTCCCAACTTCTTCTAGCTCTGATTTAGATTTAAATCCAGAAAGTTGTTCTCTTAAAATTGCTGATACTTCAGCTGGTTTTACTTCTGCCATTTTTTTGTTTTTTATTTAAAAGTCTTTAATATAAAGATTTTTGTTAAAGGTTTGTTTTAGTTCTTTTATAGTTCTAGAGATAGACGTATCTAATTGTTTGTCTCCCATTTTTATTATTGTTCCTCCAATTATATTTTCGTCTATAATCTCTGTTAATTCAATATTTTTGTTTCCGTGTTTAGAAATATATGATAAAATTTCTTTTCTAGTATTATCGTCTATCTCAACAGCTGTTGTAACGGTTGCCGTTTCAATTTTTTTATATGATTTATATTGATGAATAAAACTTTCTGCTATTCCCTCTAAATGCATTTCCCTTTTTTTTGTAGTAATAATCTTTATAAAGTCTATACTTAGTTCATTCAGACTATTAGAAAATACTTGATTAAAAATATTCAGTTTTTTATCTGTTTTAACAACAGGGCTTTTTAGTAGCATCCTAAAATCTTTATTTGTTGAACAAACTGATTTAACGAATTCCATGTCATTTACAGTTTCGTCCAATAAATTTTTCTCCAAAACTAATCCTAGCAAAGATTTAGCGTACCTGGTTGCTATTTTAGATTGTTTCATTTTATTACTTAGTTAAGTTCACTTTGTTTTAAAGAGTTTGAAACAAACTCTTTCTGTTTTGCAGCGTCAGATAACTCAGATTTCAGCACCTTTTCACTCATTTCAATTGATAATGAAGCAACTTGGTTTTTTAACACTGTTAGAGCTTTCATTTTTTCATTAGATATTTGCTCTTTTGCTGAGGTTATTATTTTATCTGCTTCTGTATTAGCTTGCTCTTTTGCTTCATTAATAATACTACTTTTTATTTCTCTAGCTTCTTTTAAAAGTAAGTCTCTTTCTTTTTTTGCTTCTTGTAAAATCTTTTCGTTGTCAGCATTTAATGATGCCATTTCTTGTTTAGCTTTATCGGCTGCTTTCAAAGCGTCTTCAATACTTTTATTTCTTTCGTCAACAGAATTTAATATTGGTTTCCACGCGAATTTTTTTAAGACAATTAATAATAATGTGAAAATTATTGTTGTCCATATAATTAGTCCTGGGTCAAATGAAATCATAATTTTTTAATTTTTTAATTTTTAATTCCCTGTTACCAACCGTAACAGGGAATTACTTTCTTTTAGGATTGTTGTTTACCCTTGCATAAGAGCAACAACCACTCCAAATAACGCTACTCCTTCTACAAGAGCGGCTGCAATAAACATATTGGTTTGAATCATTCCTGAATGTTCTGGCTGTCTTGCCATTGCTTCAAGAGCTTTTCCTCCAATCATACCTATTCCAATTCCAGCCCCTATAGCTGATAATCCAGCTCCAATTGCTGCGATTCCGTTAATTTCCATTTTTGATAGTTTTTAGTTAAACAAATTTATTAATAATTAATGATCTTCTTCTTTTACTGCCAGTCCTATAAAAACAGCTGACAGCAATGTAAAAATATACGCTTGTAAAAAAGCTACTAATATTTCTATTAGAAATATAAACAAAACAAACATTACTGATAAGGGCGCTACCGCCCATCCAGCAACTACATTTTCTCCATTATTTGAGGCAACAAAAATTAATGATATTAAGCTAAATATTATAATGTGCCCTGCTGTAATATTAGCAAATAGTCTTATCATTAAAGCAAATGGTTTTGTGAAAACTCCAAATATCTCAATAGGAATCATAATTGGCAATAATGGCAATGGTGTTCCTGGTGGTTTGATAAGATGTTTCCAATAACCCTTATTCGCTGATACTGTAATGATAATAAAAGTAAAAAGCGATAGCACTAAGGTGACTGATATGTTGCCAGTAACATTAGCTGCTCCGGGAGTTAGTCCTAATAAATTATTTATTAGTATAAAGAAAAAAATTGTTAGTAAAAACACGGTGTATCTTTTGTATTTAGGCCCAATACTTGACTTTATAATATCGTCTCTTACAAACAAAATCAATGGTTCTAAAAATGCTTGTATCCCTTTTGGAGCTTGTTTTTTGTTTTTATAGCCTGCCGATACTTTTCTTAAAATGAAAAATAAAATTAATACCGATAAAATCATTGAAGCAACATTTTTTGTTACTGAAACATTAATAATTTTTTTATCATTTTCCTCAACTATCTTATGGTGATCAATCTTATATGTTCTGTCTCCTCTAATCACTTTTGATTTACCATGATGGAATTCTGAAGACATGAAAACATCTAAATTTCCTTCTGTATATAAAATAACTGGAAGTGGGATTGAAATATCTCCCCATAAATGCCATTCATAAGAATCCGCAATGTGATGTAAAATGTGAGGGGTTGGGTTGAATCCCTCTTCTTTTGAAGTTGGGTTTTCAGCAAAAATATTGATGGTTGATACAAAAATCAACAGTAGAGAAAGAATTAACTTAGAAATACGCTTTTTCATTTTCTTTTTTATATCCTTAAAATCGGAGGCAAAAGTAAATAAATAATTAAATAAAAAAGAATATAATTAAAAAATTATATGTTTATTTTATTTAGGTTTTTATGTTTAAAAACAATGTCTGAAAAAAGATAAATAAAGTAAATAATAAAGAAGTTGTAAATGTAAATGTTATCAGATTTACTATATGTTAAAATAGTCGGTAACAAAAAGATAACACATAAGAATATCCTTAAAAAATTAATAGATAAAAAGTGTGAGGGTGTTGTGTTTTTATACTTTGAAAATTTAAGTTGAATGACGTCCGATAAAAATGAAAGAGAAAATAAGAAAATTTGAATTGTTAAAACTTCCTGAAAAGTTATTTTTAATTTAAGTAATTCTACTATTAATAAATTTACTACAAATGAAATTACAAATAAAATTGCTTTACTTTTTTTCATTTTGATTTATTATTTTTTTTATCACATAGTACAGTGCTAAAAATATTGAAATTAAAGAAAGGGTGATTGTGTAAGTTTTTGAGTTAGTATTATTTACTTGATCTAAATAATTTCCAAAAAAAGTTCCCGCAGCTATTATTGCTGCCATTTGTGTGGTTAATGAGGAGTATCTGATGTAAGAATTAAGCTGTTTTTTCTTGTTTCTCTTGTTTTTCAGCATGTTTTATATCCTTAATAACCGCTCCCATACTACAAGATCCTGAAAAAGAAGCTCCTGGCTCAATAGAAAGTTTGTTAGTAACAATATCTCCATTCAATTTCGAAGTAGACTTTAAAGATAGCAATTGTGAAACTGTGATCTTTGCTTTAATTTCTCCTGAAATATCTGCGTTTTCACATACAACGTCTCCTTCTACCACCCCTGAGGATCCAACAACAAGTTTCCCTTTTGTGTTTACTGATCCTTTTAAAATTCCGTCGATTCTAATATCACTTTTTGATTGAACATCTCCGTTAATTACCGTTTCTTTTCCCACCATATTTATAGAAGGGGAATTATTTGTTGAGTTTTTCATATTGTTGTTGTTTGAAAACATAGTTGTTTTTTTGTGAAGCTAAGTTATACTTTTTTTTTATTATATCTCTATTGGGGATAATTATTATTAAAGAACTTAGAATATCCTTCTAGATCTTTATTCTTATAAAATTCCGGGTAATTTTCCTGAGAAATAATTATCGTTATGTGTTCTGATTTTTCTAATTCCTTTTTAATTGATTGATCTGAAACTATCGTGTTTTTATATTTACTTACTTTATTAATGTTGTCGAATGTTTTAATAAGTAATATGTGTTTTTCCAATCCTAACATCATAGAGTTTATTTCAAAAATTTCAGAACTGTAGTTTTTGCTGTTAAAATCTGAAACTAGAGTTTTTAAGTAAGTAATGTCTGTGTTTTCTTTTGGAATAATGAACAATAAATAGTGAGGAGAGTTGTCTTTATATCTGTATGGTGTTTTTAGAATAGCTGTTGTGTTTCTTTCGTTAATCTGATTTGTGTTTCCTAATAAGGAAATGATTTTTGTAAACCTATCTTTTGTTGCTGTATGTTTATAGTCTTCTTCTCCTTTTTTTAAATTATTAATGAATTTACTTGTATCGTTGTTTATTTTAAATTCTGATAAAACGTTTATTAGATAATATTTTGGTAAATAATTTGTTTCTTCTGTGTTTTGAAGTTGATTTAATTTTTCAAGTGATTTTAAGTAAGATAGGTTGAAACTGTCTTTTTCATAAAGAGAAAAAATGTATTTGTAATCATCTTCTTTTTGTTTGTTTTTAGTTAAAACTAAGTTTATATAATTGGAGTCTAACAAAAATTTAGCATAATTACTCTCTGGAAATTTATTTATTAATGTTTGTTTTGTTTTTGCCGCTTTTTTAAAACTTCTGTTTTCTGTTTGTAAATTATAAATTAAATAGTAGGAAAGTGGAGTTAGGTCTTTGTGATTTGGGAACCTCTTCACTAGTCCATTTAACATGTTTTCTGACTTTCTTAATTCTTCCAAATCATCCTTATATATAACAGACGCTTCATAATACGATATAATTATCTTGTTATTAGACTCTTCAATTTTTTCTTTTGTTAAGGGTATTTGATCAAGATAGTATTTTTCTGATTTTAAATTTTCGGTCCCGTTTTTTTCGGGTGACCTTAAGGAGGTTGAATCTCCCTCAGCTGTATTTATTGATTTTTTGTTTGTTCTTCTCCAATTATCTTCCAGTTTTCTTTTCCCCCATTTTTTTCTAAACTCCGACATACCAAAACTAAGTGTTGCTGGGTTGTAAAAATACCACTTCCCTCCTGATGTTGCGTTTCCAAAATTTTCATTCCTGCCATCCCTTTCTATTATTCCTCTTGTTCCTCTATTTTGTTGAGATTTTAGTTCTTCTTGTTCTTTTTTAATCACCTCAGCAATTACAGATTGAATTATATTTTGTCTTTCTTTTTCTGATATAGAAGCTAGATTTTGTAAACTATCTTCTAATGAAATTGTGTTAAGGTGGTAAACTAATTCTTTAAGAATTTCTTGAGTTTCTTTTGTGCTCTCGTAAAGTTGATGTGTTTCTGGCATAAATGTATAAGCGCTATCATAAAATATTTTTGATGTGTCGTATTCTGATTTTTTATAATAAATCTGTCCTAATTGTAAAAAAGAGAGGGATTTTTGAATATCATTTTCTACACTATGTTTTGTTGAAAGACTGTAGTTTTCAACCGCAGTTGTAGTGTCTTTTTCTATAATATTCATTTCTCCTAAAGTATAATAAATTTGATCAAGGTAATCTTTGTTTTTTTCGTCCTTAATCATTTTTAGAAGTTTCTCTTTCATTTGATTAAGGTCTTTTTTGGTTCTTAGTGTTTTTGCGAGATTCATTTTTGCGTTAAAAACCATGTCGTATTCTGGGTTTGCTTCCAACACTAACTCAAAATGCTTTTTCGATTGTTTCGAGTTTCCCGCTTCTTGATAAATCTGAGCAATAATATAATAATATCTGGCTTTTTGTCTTTTTCTTTTTATTAGATTACATGCTGATTTTAATTCATCAGAAGCGTCTGAAAGTATTTCTTGTTTTATATATAAGTCCGCAAATATAAGGTGAAGTTCTTTGTCTAGTTTCTTTGGGAATTTCTTTTTTGATTGAAGTTCATCTAAAATGTTTTCTGCAGAATTATAATCTTTTAAAGCTATATAACATTTGGCTGCCCATAATTGTGATTCAAACGCGATTTCTGTTTTTTTGTATTTGTTTTTTATAAAATCAAAGGTTTTTTTTGCTTCTATATATTCACCTTTAAAATAATATGCTTTTGCTACCAAAAAATAACTGTCGTCAATCCACTTACAATATTCTTTATTTCTAATATTTATTGAATGGTTTTGAATAACAACCGATCCTTTCTGGATGGATTTATCCATATAAGAATGATGTGTTTTAGAATTAGTTATCTCAGAATGTTTAAAAACAGGTAAGATATTTAAATAATCGTCATTGTGGGATTCTTCAACTTTTTTTATTCCATATTTTAAACTTTCATTCCCGTTAAAATATCCGTTGTATTTTGCGGTAACATCATGATACTTTCTGCTAACGTATGTTTTTTTCTTAGTAGAACAAGAGCTAATTAAAAACACACTTATCAGAAGTAGAATTAATCTATTATTTCTAGTTTTTTCTTTCACTTTCGACAAACAAACTCTATTTGTTACAATTTATTTTATATAGATTAAAATAATACAGCAAATATGAGTATATTTTTATGATATTTGCAATGTTTTATGGTTAAGAATTCAAAATATTATTTTTTTAGAAGATTAACAAAAAAATACCGATTAGCAATACTAAATGATGGTACTTTTGAGGAGAGAATTGTTGTAAAAATAACCCCCTTATTAGTTGTTTCAATTATATTGGTTTTTGGTTTTTTAGTTATTCTTTCTTCTTTTGGAATTATTTCTAGTTTTAACGAAGGTGGTAATACAACTAAGGAAAGGCAAGATATTGTTGAAAATTATAGAACAATAGATTCGTTAAAACTTAGGATAGAAAGAACAGATTTATACTTAGAAAAGGTAAAAATAATATTAAGTGGAGGTGTTATTGAGGGTGATTCTAATGTTGATTTTAAAAACGTAGATATTATAGAAGAAAATATCAATTTAGAAAAAACAAAAAATGATGATCTTTTCAGAATAAAAATGGAGAAGAAATCCCATGGAGATTATATTTCAAATTCATACAATAATATGATTTATTTTTTCACTCCTCTTTCGGGAAATTTTACTGAAAAATATGATGTCAATAAAAATCATTTTGGCATAGATATTGTTAGTGAAGAGGGGTCGATTATTAATTCTATCGCAGATGGAATTGTTGTGATAAATAATTGGACGAAAGAAACTGGTTTTGTTATTGGGGTTCAGCATTCTGATGGTTTTTTATCTTTTTATAAGCATAATTCTAAAAATTTGAAAAATATTGGAGATTATGTGAAAAGTGGGGAGGGGATTGCTATAATAGGAAGTTCTGGAGAGTTAAGCTCTGGACCTCATTTACATTTTGAACTTTGGAAAAATGGAGAGAGTGTAAATCCTGAAAATTATATTGTATTTTAGTTATGAGTGTAAAATCTTTTTTAAGCTTGCCTTTTGCTAATTATGTGGTTCTAAAGAATAAAAAATGGAAATATAATGCTGTTAACTCACAGAAAAAAGTTTTTGAAACCCTTATTAATTCAGCAAAAAAAACTCAATTTGGTAAAGATCATAACTTTTCCAAAATCTACACTTACTCTGATTTTACAAAGAATGTTCCTATTAGAAATTATGAGGGTTTATCTTATTATATAGAAAAAATAAAAAATGGAGAGAAAGATGTTTTATGGCCAAAAACTCCTATATATTTCTGTAAAACATCAGGAACAACTTCAGGTACAAAATATATCCCAATTAGCAAAGAAAGTATGCCTAATCATATTACAGCTGCTAGGGACTCTATTTTAAATTATATTTCAAAAACAAAAAACACTTCTATAGTAAAAGGGAAGATGATTTTTCTGCAGGGAAATCCTAAACTTAGTAAAACTGGAAATATTTTGACTGGAAGGTTGTCTGGAATTGTGGCTCATCATGTTCCAAACTATCTTACTAAAAACAGGCTCCCAACTTTTGAAACAAACTGTATTGATGATTGGGAAAATAAGGTAGATTCTATTGTTGATGAAACTCTTTCTGAAAACATGACTTTAATATCTGGAATTCCTCCTTGGGTACAAATGTATTTTGAGAAATTAAAAGAAAAAACTGGAAAACAAATAAAAGATGTTTTCCCAAATTTTGATCTTTTTATTTATGGTGGAGTAAATTATCAGCCTTATAAGCGAGTTTTTGAAAAATTAATTGGCAGAAAAGTTGATGGAGTAGAATTGTATCCTGCTTCAGAAGGTTTTATTGCTTATCAGGACTCTCAAAAAAAAGAAGGAATGTTGCTCTGTGTAAATCATGGTATTTTTTATGAGTTTATTCCTTCTTCTGAGTTTTTTGAAGAAAATCCAACAAGAATATCTTTAGAGAGTGTAGAAATGGAAGTGAACTACGTTTTAATCTTAAACACTAATGCTGGTTTGTGGGGTTATAATATTGGTGATACTATTAAATTTGTAAGTATAAATCCATACCGAATCGTTGTTACTGGTAGAATAAAACATTTTACCTCTGCTTTTGGAGAGCATGTAATTGCTGAAGAAGTAGAAAAAAGCTTACAACAAACAATCAAAAAAAATCCGTGTGTGGTGAATGAATTTCATGTTGCTCCTAAGGTAAATACGGAAAATGAATTACCTTATCATGAATGGTTTATTGAATTTGAAAATGAATCAGAAAACATGAATAGTTTCTCTAATGAGTTAGATTCAAGTTTGCAGGGATTAAATTCTTATTACAAAGATTTAATTACCGGAAATATTTTACAGCCTCTAAAAATTACAAAATTAAAAAATAATTCTTTCAGGGATTATATGAAGTCTGTTGGAAAACTTGGTGGGCAAAATAAGGTTCCTAGACTTGCAAACGATAGAAAAATTGCGGACGAACTGTCTAATTATAAAATTAATGAATAAGAAGAAAAAACATATTGCTATTTTAGGTTCTACTGGATCTATCGGGACACAATCTTTAGAAGTTGTTGATGCTCATCCAGAGCGATTTGTTGTGGAGGTTTTAACCGCAAATAATAATTCAAAATTACTAATAGAACAATCGAAAAAATACAAGCCAAATGTTGTTGTTATTACAAATGAAAGTAAGTATAAGGAAGTAAATAATGCTTTATTTGATTTAGGTATAAAGGTGTTTTCTGGAGAAAATTCTTTGGAAGAAGTTGTTGAAAATGAAAACATTGATGTTGTATTAACCGCTTTAGTTGGTTATTCTGGATTAAAACCAACAATAAGAGCTATAAAATCAGGTAAAAATATTGCTCTTGCAAATAAAGAAACTTTAGTTGTAGCTGGTGATTTAATTACAAAGTTGTGTAAACAGTATGGGGTGTCAATTTATCCTGTTGATTCCGAACATTCGGCTATTTTTCAATGTTTGGTTGGAGAACATTTTAATCCGATTGAAAAAATTTATTTAACCGCTTCTGGGGGTCCTTTCAGGGGAAAAAATAGAGAGGAACTTTTACATGTTACAAAAGAGCAAGCTTTAAAACATCCAAATTGGGAGATGGGGTCTAAAATTACAATTGACTCCGCTTCCATGATGAATAAAGGTTTAGAGGTGATTGAAGCTAAATGGCTTTTTGATTTGAAAAAAGAACAAATTGAAATAGTTGTTCATCCTCAATCGGTCGTGCATTCTGCTGTACAGTTTACAGATGGATCTGTAATAGCTCAATTGGGTATTCCTGATATGAAATTACCTATTCAGTACGCTTTAGGGTTTCCTGAAAGATTAGAAAATAATTTCAAACGATTTAGTTTTTTAGATTATCCTGAATTAACTTTTGAAAAAGCTAATTTTGATACTTTTAAAAACTTAAGTCTTGCGTATTCTGCAATGGAAAAAGGAGGAAATATCCCGTGTATATTAAACGCTGCTAATGAAGTTGTAGTAGATGCATTTTTGAAAGATAAAATTAGTTTTTTATCTATGTCGGATGTAATTGAAAATTGCATGGAAAAGATTACTTTTGTAAAAAATCCGAAATTAGAGGATTATATTAACACTGACCAAGAAACACGAATTTTAGCAAACGAATTATTATAAATGGACATATTAATTAAATCTTCTCAACTAATTTTAAGTTTATCAATTTTAGTAGTACTTCACGAATTAGGACATTTTATACCTGCAAAATTTTTCAAAACAAGAGTAGAGAAATTTTATTTGTTTTTTGACCCTTGGTTTTCTTTAGTAAAGAAGAAGATTGGTGGTACAGAATATGGTATAGGATGGCTTCCTTTAGGTGGTTATGTTAAAATTTCTGGAATGATTGATGAGAGTATGGATAAAGAGCAGATGAAAAAAGATCCTGAACCTTGGGAGTTTAGAGCAAAACCCGCTTGGCAGCGGTTAATTATTATGCTTGGTGGTGTCACAGTAAACCTTTTGTTGGGGATTTTTATTTATGCAATGGTTTTATTTGTTTGGGGAGACACATACCTTCCAAATAAAAATGTTGAAGATGGTGTTATTTGTTCTGATTTTGCTTTAAGTCAAGGGTTTGAAAATGGGGATAAAATAATTTCTGTAGACGGAGAAGAAGTAAATCGATTTTTAGAAATAAATGAAAACATACTTCTAAGAGATGAGTCGTTTGATGTTCTTGTCGAAAGAAATGAAAGTATTATAAGTGTTCCTATTGGAGAAAATTTTATAAAACATTGGAAAAACAATGGTAAAAAACTATTGTTTTCACCAAGAACAATTGTTAAAATAGGTGAGTTTACCCCTGGATCTAATGCGAAAGAATCAGGATTGTTTAAGGGTGATGTTTTATTTTCTGTTGGAGGTGTTGAGTCTAAATATTTTGATGAATTTACCAAAGAACTACAAAATCATAAATCTGAAACAGTAATGATTGGGATTTTAAGGGGAGGTAAAAAATTAGAGAAAGAAGTGTTGGTGAGCGCTGAAGGAAAAATTGGGTTTAGTTTGTCTAATTCTATTTTAAATTATTCCGTAGAAAAATATGGTTTATTCGGTTCTTTTCCGGCTGGTTATAATTTAGCTGTTAAAAAATTAGGAGGGTATATAGATCAGTTTGCTCTTATTTTTAATTCTGATAATGATTTAGCTGGGGAGCTGGGAGGTTTTGGAGCTATTGGCGGGCTGTTTCCCTCTTCGTGGGACTGGTATTCTTTTTGGTCTTTAACTGCTTTTCTTTCTTTAATGCTTGCTTTTATGAATTTGCTTCCTATTCCCGCTTTGGATGGTGGTCATGTAATGTTTTTGTTGTATGAAATTATTGCTGGAAAACCAGCTCCTGAAAAATTTATGGAGAGAGCTCAAATGGTGGGTATGATTTTACTTTTAGGTCTTTTGGTTTTTGCAAATGGTAATGATATTTATAAATTATTTCAATAATGTTAGAAAACCTCGACACAAATATTTATTTACTTGTTTTTTCTTCAATAGTAATTATTTCTTATTTTTTTAACTCTTATTCTAAAAAATCAGGAATACCAGCGGTTTTAATGTTAATTGGTTTAGGAATTATTATTAATATCATAGTTGGTGGTTGGGATGAAAAATTTAACAGCCTTTTAAAACTGTTAGGAACAGTAGGGTTAATACTTATTGTGTTGGAAGCGGCTTTAGACTTAAAACTTCTAAAAGAAAAAATAGGGGTAATAATCAAATCATTATTAGTAAGTGTTGTTGGGTTGGGAGGAACCGCATATATCTCTGCGTTGTTTTTATCATTTGTTGTTTCTGATTTTAGTTTAACACAAGCTTTCTTACTTACAATTCCGTTATCTATATTAAGTTCTGCTATTATTTTACCCTCTATAAGCTCATTAAAAGAACATAAAAGGGAGTTTATGATATATGAAAGTACTTTTTCTGATATTGTAGGGATTATTTCTTTTTATGGAGTGTTGGGGTTTGTTGGTTCGAGTGATCCAGAAAATATACTGCCTGAAACTTTTAGAGATCTCTTTTTTACGGTTATTATTTCAATTATTATTTCTTATATACTTATTTATATATTTCAAAAACTAAAGGGGCACGCAAAATTATTTTTACTTATTTCTGTTTTATTGGTATTGTATTCTCTTGGAAAAATGATGCATTTGTCTTCATTAATAATTATCTTAATCTTTGGTTTAGTCTTAAACAACTATAGATTGTTTTTTAAAGGTGTTTTAAGGGAGTTTGTTTTAGAAGATAGAGTTGAAAAAATATTAGATGATTTTCGATTAGTTACAGTAGAATCTGCTTTTGTTGTAAGAACCTTCTTCTTTATTTTATTTGGTTGGTCTATTGTTTTTTCAGATTTATTAAGCTTTAAAGTAGTTGGTATTGGCATAGTTTTATTAATTATAATTTACCTTGTTAGATCGTTAGTTTTATTTGTTTTTAATGGAACTTATAAATTAGAGAAAATTACTCCTGAGGTGTTTTTAGCTCCAAGAGGTTTAATTACTATTCTTTTGTTTTACAGCATCCCAGTTGAACACATTCCAGATATTGGGCTTTTTAGAGGGATTCTTCTTTTTGTGATTCTCTTCTCTTGTTTGATTATGACCTGGTCTTTAATTAAAGAGAAGAAAAAAATAGAGATGAACGAAGTTGTTGGGGAAGAGGAAATTGATTCTGAAAATATGGGAGAGGAGTGTGTTGAAGAAAACTAGATATAAGTCTTTTTGTTTTTCCTGTTGTTTTTCTCTACTTTTTTATAGTTTTGTTATTGTGGATATTTAAAAAAATAAATTATTATGATTAATATAAAAAAAACACTTACTCTTCTAGGGTTAAAAGAAATGAATAACGGAACTTCAATTGGTTCTGAATCGTTTGGTGGAGGAAAGATTATTAATTCTGTTTCTCCTGTAGATGGAGGTGTGATTGGAGGTGTTACAGAAACTACCTTAGAAGAGTATGAAAAAGTTATGCAATCTGCAACATCCGCATTTAAAGAGTGGAGATTGAAACCTGCTCCATTGAGGGGGGAAATTGTTCGCCAGTATGGTGAAAAATTAAGAAAGTATAAGCAGTCTCTTGGTGAGCTTGTATCGTATGAAATGGGTAAATCTTTGCAAGAGGGGTTGGGAGAGGTTCAGGAAATGATTGATATTTGTGATTTTGCTGTTGGTTTGTCTCGTCAACTTCATGGACTTACAATGCACTCAGAGCGCCCAGGACACAGGATGTATGAACAATATCATCCGTTAGGTGTTGTTGGAATTATTTCCGCTTTTAATTTTCCTGTTGCTGTTTGGAATTGGAATACCGCTCTTGCTTGGATTTGTGGAGATACATGTGTTTGGAAGGCTTCAGAAAAATCTCCCTTATGTTCTATTGCTTGCCAAAATATATGGAATGAAGTATCTAAAGAAAATAATTTGCCAGATGGAATTTCATGTATTGTAAATGGTGATTATAAAGTAGGAGAAATGATGACATCAGACGACAGATTGCCTTTAATTTCCGCGACAGGATCTACAAGAATGGGTAGAATTGTTGGTAGTGAGGTGGCTAAAAGATTCGGTAAATCATTATTAGAGTTAGGAGGTAATAATGCTATAATTATTACTCCTGATGCTGATTTGGAAATAACAATTATTGGAGCGTTATTTGGAGCGGTTGGTACTTGTGGACAAAGATGTACCTCTACAAGAAGGTTGATTATTCATGAATCTATTTATGATGAGGTGAAAAATAAATTAGCGAAAGCGTATACACAGTTAAATATCGGTAATCCTTTGGATGAAAGTAATCATGTTGGGCCACTTATCGATAAAGATGCGGTTAATATGTATTTAAGTGCTATTGAAAAAGCAAAAGAAGAGGGTGGAAATGTGTTAGTTGAGGGAGGTGTATTAAAAGGTGAGGGATATGAAAGTGGTTGTTATATAAAACCGGTGATTATTGAAGCTGAAAATCATTTTGAAATAGTTCAAGATGAAACTTTTGCTCCTATATTATATATAATGAGGTATTCAACTCTTAAAGAGGCTATTGATTTACAGAATGGAGTAAAACAAGGGTTGTCTTCTGCAATTATGACCAAAAATTTAAGGGAGTCTGAAAAGTTCTTGTCTGCTGTTGGTAGTGATTGTGGTATTGCAAATGTAAACATTGGCACAAGTGGGGCTGAAATTGGTGGTGCTTTTGGTGGTGAAAAAGAAACTGGAGGAGGAAGAGAAAGTGGTAGTGATGCGTGGAAAATTTACATGAGAAGACAGACTAATACTATTAATTATACATCAGAATTACCATTAGCTCAAGGTATTAAATTTGACCTTTAGTTTGTTGTTGTTTGAGGTTTCTTTATTATGCTAAGCATAGTAATTAAATTTATTGTCTGTATTTTTGTAAAAAATTAAATTATGCAAAACAATAGGGGGTGGTTGTTTAAGTTTTTTAGAGATAGTAGTTTAAAATATTATAATTCAAAAATTAAAACTCCTGCTTATCTTGATTTAGATAAGTATTTTGCGGATTATACAGTTTTAGAAGAAAATTGGAAGGAAATAAAACAAGAAATAGAGGAGGTTATAAACTCTGGAAAAACTCTTCCTAAGTTTCATGAAGTTGATGATGGGCAAGAGTACATTTCTGATAATGATGGTCTTTCTTGGAGTTTGTTAAATTTATTGTTATATGAAATGTGGCATGAAAAAAACTGTGACTTATGCCCAAAAACAACGTCTATATTAAAAGGGTTGGGCAGTGTTAAAAGCGCTTATTTTTCTATCCTTGCTCCAGGAAAACACATTCCTCCACACAAAGGTCCTTATAAGGGTATAATCCGATACCAACTTGCTTTGAGTGTTCCTAAAAATGGAGAGTGTAAAATTATTGTTGATGACAAAGATTGTTTTTGGGAAGAGGGAAAAAGCGTTTTGTTTGATGATACTTATACTCATGAGGTAATAAACAACACAAATGAAGTTAGAATTGCTTTACTTTTAGATATAAAAAGAGAAATTTCTGGTTTTTTAAAATATTACGATATGTTTGTTTTTAAATTAATTAAGTCTCTTGTTGTATTAAATAATACTTTTAGCAAATCTAAACTAAAGTAGTTTTAATGAAAAAGCTTTTCTTTTTTGGTTTTGTAAGGCCAAAATTTCACAACCCAATAATTGATGGGGTTCGTGCGTGGGGATTAATAATGGTTTTATTGGGACATTTACTACATTTCTATAATCCTTTTTTCACAGAAATTGATGAAACTCGTCAACTTTCTAAATTTTTTGATTTCTTTAGGGCCGACCTAGCTGTAGACGCTTTTTTTGTAATTAGTGGGTTTTTAATTGGGTCTATTTTATTTAAAGAGTATCAAAAAAACCTCTCTTTGTCTTTTAAACGTTTTTACCTCAGCCGTTTCTTTCGTTTAATGCCTGTGTATTTTGTTTGTGTTTTTTTAGGAATAATATTTTACTTTCTTATAAAAAACAGCAATAGTGATATGGCTCCTCAAATTGATTTGATGTTAGGGAATTTTTGGACGAATCTTTTATATGTGAATAATTTTATTCCTGTACAAGAGCAGTTTATGGGGTGGTGTTGGTCTCTTGCCATTGAAGAGCAGTTTTATCTACTTGTTCCTTTATTTATTGTTGGTTTGTTTAAATGGATTAAACAAAAGGTTTGGTTTTTTATTATTTTATTCTTCCTTTCTTTTGCTGTTCGATTTTATGTTGTATATCATTATAATTTGGTTGGAGAGGGGTTTTGGGGAGAAGATATTACTTCTGATAGTTGGAGGAACACTTTTAATTTGTTGTATGATAATCTGTACACTCGGTATGGCGGATTGTTAGTTGGTATATTGGGGTCTTATTTTTATATGTATTATTTAGATCGTCTGAAAAAGTTTTTTGAGGACGTTTCTTTTTCTAGAGTTTTGTATTTTTTAAGTGTTTTTGTTTTTTTAATTATCTTTTTTAAGGTAGATTTTATTTATTTTTCTGAGTTAACAAAAACAGGGGTTACTATTACCGCAACTGATTTGTCTTTTTATGAAAAAATTTATTTTTCTATTATTGTTGCGTGTTCAAGAAACTTATTCGCTTTATCTGTTATGTATATAATTTTTTATGTTATGTTTTCTCTAAAAGGACGGGGATCTTTATTAGCTAAAGCTTTGTCTTCCCATTTTCTTTTTCCCCTTGCTCAACTGTCTTATTCTGCCTATCTGATACATCCTTTTATAATAATTCCTGTTTCTCGGTATTTAACCCCTTATTTTTTTGCTTATCTTGACAACGTCTATTATGTTTTTATTTTAAATAGTGTGATTGCTCTTGTTTTAATATACCTCCTTTCTTTGGCGTTGCATGTGTTTATTGAAAAGCCTTTTATGGAAATGAGAAAATCTTCTTTTTTCAAAAAAATTACGGAATAGGCTTTAGTCTGTTTTGTTCAATTGGATTCTTTCATCTCTGTTTGCAAGCTCCCAAGCGGTTAAAAAAACAAGTCTTGTGATGGTTTGTATTTTATTAAAATCAATTTTTTCTACAGTATCTGTTACCTTGTGGTAATCTTCATGGACCCCATTAAAATAAAAAATTACTGGAATATTGTTTTTCGCAAAATTATAATGGTCTGATCTGTAGTAGTATCTGTTTGGGTCGTCCTCTGCATTAAAGGTGTAGTCTAATTCTAGTCCAATATACTGATCGTTTGTCTGTTCGCTAATGTCGTGTAGTTCCTGACTTAGCATGTCTGCTCCTATTAAGTATACATAATCTCCGTTTTCATGCCAGTCGTCCACCCTTCCAATCATGTCAATATTTAGATTTGCCACTGTGTTTTCTAAAGGGTAGATCGGGTGGTCGGTATAATACTTGCTTCCTAAAAGCCCTTTTTCTTCTCCTGAAACTGGCATGATAAGTACAGATCTTCTTGGTCCGTTTCCTTCTTTTTTAGCTGACATGAAGGCTTCTGCAATTTCTAAAGTTGCCACCGTTCCTGATCCGTCGTCATCTGCTCCGTTAAATATTTTATCTTCATGCTTTCCTAAATGATCGTAGTGTGCTGTTATAATGATTAGTTCTTCTTTTAGGTCTGTTCCTTCTATAAAACCAAGAACATTTTCTCCTTTTATATATTTGTTTTTTCCCAACATTTTCTTTAAAAAATCTGTGTCGCAATCGTCACACTTGCACATGTGCCTTCCGTTTTTTACTTTGAATTTTTGATAGTAGGATTTCTTTTTATATGGAGGGATTCCTATGTTTTTAAAATGGTTCATGATGTAGTCGGCTGCCATTTTTTGTCCTTTTTTTCCTGTTTCTCTTCCTTCCATAGAGTCGGAAGATAATATGATAAGGTGTTTTTCTAAATCTTCTACTTTAATTGTTTCCGCATATTTTAAGTTGTTTTGTCCAAACAAAACCATTGGGAAAAACAAAATAATTATTATTACTTTTTTCATTTTTTTATTTAATTTTTACAAGATAAAATTTTCTTCCGGCTAAATTTTCTACAATTATTTCTTTTTTATTGTTTTTTGATCCGACTCTAATTTTGTTTACGTTTTCCTTTCTAATTGTTGTTTGGTGTGTAGCTCCGCTTATCGGATGTTTGTATATAAGGGTAGCTTCTCCTTTTTCGTCTATATAAGCTTTGGTTATGGGTATACTCCATCTTGTCCATAGTTTTTCCGCTTGTAGTTTGTATTTTTTTTCGTTTGGAGAGGTTCCTATAAGTAGATTTTTATTATGCTCTTTTATTTTGAATTGATTTCTTTGTGTTGTAACCCCTCTCTTTGTTTCAGTAAAACTCCTGTTTTCTTGGGCAAATAAAACTGATGGGAGAAGAAGAAGTAAAAAAAGGAGTTTCTTCATTTTGTTTATTCTTTCTTTATAAGTTAATTACAACTACATCCCACGTTTTCTAAAATAGCAATAGCTTCATTATAATCTTCATTTGAATCAAAATTATCTCTACAAACTTCCTCAATATATGGTGTGTCTGTTACTAAATCACAGACACAATCTTTACATCTCTTGCTACAAGAGAACATCAAAGGCTCACATAGTAAAATCAATAGTAGTTTTTTTATAATTCTGATGGGTTAGGTTATTTTAATTTTTTCTACTCTCCTTTGGTGTCTTCCTCCTTCAAATTGGGTAGACAAAAAGGTGTCTACAATTTTTTCTACTTCTTCCCATTCTAAATGACGGGCCGCCATAGTAAGTACGTTGGCATTATTGTGCAATTTCGCTTGTTCTGCAATATGAGGATTCCAACAAAGTGCCGATCTAATTCCTTGGTGTTTGTTGGCAGACATATTAATTCCGTTTCCCGTTCCACAAAATTGTATTCCTAATTCGTTTTCTTCTTTTTCAATGCTTTCCGCTAGTTTGTGTGCAAAGTCTGGATAGTCTACACTCTCTTCAGAATAACATCCAAAATCGGCAACCTCAATGTTTTTACTAGATAAGTATTCT